>Ga0209805_1001526_pt1 | contig 14020 bp, 9 predicted proteins | sample GraSoiAngelo_148_FD_185905 | JGI IMG/M metagenome (GOLD analysis project Ga0209805, IMG submission 185905) | Grasslands soil microbial communities from the Angelo Coastal Reserve, California, USA - 14_1009_09_20cm (SPAdes) (version 2) | ecosystem: Environmental > Terrestrial > Soil > Grasslands ... | reverse complement strand
CTCTGTCAGGTGAAACTGATCTCGGCGAGTCTTGCAATTCGGGGCGCAGAATGGAACCGTCAACCGTTTTTCTGATCGCGGATTAAGCGTAGAGCTCAGCGTGAATATCTCGCGACCTCAAATCGCCTGCCCCGATTCCGGATCCAAGCATGATCTGCGCTTGTTCCGTTTCAAAAGAAACAATCTGCGAATTTTGATTCTACAAAGACCCAAGTCGGGAAGGATTACCATTCGTTAATTCCCTCCCAGAGTCGAGTTTCACTTCGCGGGGAGCAAGTGCAATTGAGATTTCTTGAATGGTAACGGGTCTGGTAACCGTAAATGGTAACAGCAATTGAAGCTTGAACCCCCCGAGTGGTACCCGTTTCAGCGCAGGTCGAGATCTTTCGGCTACCCCTTCTTCAAGAAAGAAAAAGGAACTAGTCGCAGCACACGCAGGAGCTAAGTTAGAGACCAATCGGACGGACCGATCTATAAGAAATTCTACTAAGATCCTTTTCATGAGAATCAGTTGGAATAGTTTCTTCTAGCAGTGATCACTCCGCTGGGTCCTAGGAAGGAACGGCCTCTATAGCAGAAGTCGCATTGTGACATTGTCTCTTCGAAATGAGGTCTGTTATACGGCAGCGGAATAATTCTGATTGGAATAATTCTATTCGGAATATGATGACGGAAAGCGTTAAAAACCGTCTATCTACGTAGTCGCTTCGAAAATTCTAGGAAACAAAGATAGACATGACACTTCAGAAAATAGTATGCCTTTCAGCAATTTTCGCGGTTCTAGCCCTAATGCCCGCTGTCCCAGGAGTGAGAGCAGCTCAGCAGACATCCACTCAATCCATCCAGCAGCTGAGCTTCCTCGGGTCGACGACAATTCCAGCAACGTCGACGACGGCCACAGTGCCCAGCAACTCACCAAATGACGTAGACTCCAGCTCCTTGATTCTCAATCTCATCGCGCGGTCGGGAGTCAACGCAGCCCACGTACCAGCCAAGAACATCCCCACACCGAACGCCAATCCAATCGCAACGTCCAACCCCGGCCTCATCGTAGGCTTCAACGCCCTCTCACACAGAGACGAACGCCTCGCAGGAACCGGACGTTACGTCAACACTCAGTTCAGCACGGAACCACCAGATCAGGGACTCTGCACCGGCACAGCCAGCAGCACAGGCAACACAGTAGTCCTCGAAGCCATCAACAACGCACTACGCGTCTTCTCAACCTCAGGCACAGCCCTAACAGGAACAGAAGCACTCAACCAATTCTGGGGCGTAGCCCCCGAGATCATACGCTCAAACCCAGTAGTCTTCGGCAATGACACCTCGGACCCCAAGTGCTACTTCGACACGGCCACCGGAGCCTGGCTCCTGACAGAGCTAGAGATCGACCGGAACTCCGCATCCGGCGCCTTCGGCCCACGCGGCCACGAACTACTAGCGGTAACTAGCGACCCGACCGGAACATGGAACCTCTTCACATTCGACGTCACAGACGACGGCACCAACGGAACACCGACACACGCCAACTGCCCATGCTTCGGAGACCAACCACTCATAGGCGCAGACGCCAACGGCTTCTACATCAGCACCAACGAATTCTCGACCTCACTACTCAACGGACAAGGAGGATCATTCGACGGCGCACAACTCTACGCAATATCCAAAAGCGCCCTATCAACAGCCACATCAGGAAACCTGCCACCAGTAGTACACGTCGATGCCTCCCAGGCCCTAGTGCCATTCGGAGGATTATCCTTCTCGATCCAGCCAGCGACCGTCCCACCAGGAGGATCATTCCAGTCCAATGCCGAATTCTTCCTGAGCAGCCTAGACTTCACCTCGACCACAGACAACCGCATAGCAGTCTGGGCTCTGACAAACACCGGTTCACTAAACACGTCAACGCCGAACCTAGGACTCAGCTTCGCTGTGATAACCAGCGAGGTGTACGGTCAGCCACCAGCAGCCACCCAACAACTTGGACCCTTCCCCCTCGGCCAGTCTCTCGGAGAGAAGCTAGAACTCCTCGCCTCTAACGATGACAGGATGAACCAGGTCGTCTTCGCAAACGGCCTACTCTGGGCAGGAGTCAACACTGTAGTCCAGGTTCCCCACGACAACCCGACGACAGCAGGAATCGCTTACTTCGCAGTCTCACCCAGTCTATCCACAAGTGGTAGTGTGGGCGGTTCCATTGTCAAACAAGGATACGTGGCAGCCTCCGGCGGCGCTAGCGTCCTCTTCCCCTCGATCGGCGTCAATATCGCGGGCAGAGGAATCATAGCCTTCACGATCAGCGGACCCAACTTCTTCCCCAGCGCAGCCTACACGACAGTAGACGCAACCAACGGCGCAGGAAGCATCCACATCTCCGCCGCAGGCCAACTACCCGAAGACGGCTTCACAGGATACCACGCATTCGGCGCACCAGACAGAGTCGCCCGCTGGGGAGACTACTCAGCGGCAGTCTCCGACAGCTCCGGAAACATCTGGGTCGGAAACGAATACATCGCCAATCTGCCTCGCACCGTCAACGCGAACTGGAACACCTTCATCACGCAAGTTACCCCGTAGGACGAAAAAAGCGCTCTCAACCCCTCCAAACTCCCACCCTTTTTTTAGACATCCGGTTTCGTGTTTGATGTCAAGCGGATCTCAACTTCAAACAAGCTAGGCGTGGGCGTAAACATTTCAGGCGACTTGCGAGCTGCTAGAAGGGTGGGCTTTGCGCCATGCTTCTCTAAACGCTCTTTGCTTTGAAACCAGCGTGAATATTATGACCAACATAGAACCGAACAAATACGCGAGAACAATGTCCTGAGAATACGGTATTACAGAGCGAAGGAGGAATGCGTCGAGGATGACGAGCGCCGCGTCGGAGATGAGAAGGAGCCAAGCGATTCTTTTCCAATGTTTGCCCCACCGTTCAACCTCTGGATGAGTTGTCTGATAGTGGACTCTTACCTGAGTAATCTCGACCTCGACCCCACAAATCCTGCATTTGTGCCGGGGCAACCACAGCTCACATCGTCCGAGGCGGCGGATCGAGACGGGAACATTCGAGAACAGAGTAGCCAAATCCGGCTAATCAAGAAAGCGGTGCCGGACCCTGGACTGAGGTGGTCCTCACCGCAAAGATTCCCTTTACTAAGGCGGGATACGGACAGGCCGGTTAATGAAGTACTTCGACGAGCTGAAGATGGCTGACATTCAGAAAGCGTTCGACTCGGAGGTTCTAGAATGGAAAGGAGTAACTTCCAAGCCGATGATGGGCTGCCAATGCTACTTCCGCGGTCGAAAATTCATCTGCTTCCTCGTATCTGACGGTATTGTACTGATGAAACTCTCGGACAAAGATCAGGACTCGTTGAAGACTAGGTTCGGCGGGAAGCCGTTCGAAATGGCTGGCCAGACAGGCAGACTATGGGTTACACCGCTTAAAGCACGGAAGGATCTGAAACAAGTAATGCCGTTCGTCAAGAAGAGATACGAAGAAATCGCGTCTACGAAACCAAAAACTCATTGACTGTTTCGAGTCGCGATAGGCCAGACAAAGAAGAGAACCCGCGCCGGCTGGGTCTACGCGTTCGGAAGGCTTGCGAGATTCTGCTTGAATCGTTTCCGGACCCACCAGAGACTTGCCTACGCGATAATGGTGAATCCAATCCCGTAGAATATTGAGCCTGAAAGGAGCGTTAGAACTAGCCCGTAGATTGCATGCGCTTCCGACAGAACAGCGCCTAGAGACGCTATCAGGTAGGCTCGGCCGATCGGGTCATAACGAGCCCTCTCTGACATCAGCTTCGTGCTGGTCTGGAAGAGGATTGTGACACCGATGTTTGCTAGAGAAAAAAGGGCCAGTCCAAGGAAGAGGAAGGGAATGATGGTCGAGTCTCTTGCGAGGCCCTGTTTCCCGTCTGTCACGAGAAGGGCTGTCACCAGATACAACCCGGGCGCAACAGCTAATATGACAAAAAGAAAGTTCGCGCTTCTGACCATCTTGGCTTTGTTCGGGAACATACGGTCTTTCGCCCACGCGACCTAACGTCTTCGAATCAGCTGAAAAAACATACCTAGGCTGCGTAAATGCGTCGGGGGAATTCCGACCCTTCCTGCCGAAGGTGGGCTTCGGGTCCGCCAAGAGTGCTACTTGCTTGGGAATAGGAATTTCGAGAGCTGTTTGAGCCCTCTGCGTTTTCGCTGTTTCCTCTCCATTACGACCGAGTATACGATCCGGCGGACTAGAAGGCCTGTCTGGGTCTCACGGTACGATTCCCATCTCGGCTCCCACCCCGCAGTTCTCATCTCCGATACATTATCCTCAAGCAGGGCTTTCTTTCTGAACCTTATGACCCTGGTCTCCTTCCCCCCCTCGTTGCCCCTGTCGAGCCGCTTCTTGATCTCTCCCCCAAACCAGCTCCCGAGCAAGACACCGGCGATAGAGCCGCTCACCGCCCACGGAAGGAGCGTCAAGAACCCGGCGAGGAGGAAGAGAGAACCACCAATCAGACCGATAATCATCACTGACCGAGTCAAAACCGGGACCAGTCCTCCGGACTGCCGCTAGGGATAAAAAATGCGACTCCCTATTCGAGTAATCTACTAAGGAGACTGTAACAGACCTACCACGCCCTCTCTCCCGGGCGATTCCGGTTTCCGTAGTCTATGCCGCGAAGAGTAACTGCAATCAAACTTTCTTGAATGGTAACGGGTCTGGTAACCGCAAATGCTAACAGCGGCTCAGGGGTCGCTCTCTTGCAATGGTCTCTGGCTGACCCTCCCTGTCTAATTCGTCCCTGGTAAAGCGAAAGCTATATTGTAAAGCGTGTACAAGATTGTAAGGTGGGAAGAAGATTGGGCTCTGTTGTTAGGGTGAGCCGGAAGCATCAGGTTGTCGTGCCCCGGGAGGCTAGAGAAGCGCTCGGAGTAGGCGCTGGAGACGAGCTGGTGGTAGAGGTCGAGAATGGCAGGGTCTTGATGAAGCCTAAGCCGCGGAACTACTCGAAACACATGCTTGGCCTGCACAAGAGTGTCTGGAAAGGGGTAAAGACCGAGAGCTATGTTAGGACGGAGAGGGAAGCCTGGAAGAAGGAAACTTCCTCAAGAGCCTGAGCAAGCACCGCATCCTCGGAATTGACACTCCTCCCTTCATCTATCATCTGGAGAAGAACCCGGTCTTCTCAGGTCTTACACTCAGACTTTTCGAGCTGGTGGAGAAGGGCGGCGTTAGGGCCGTCACGTCAACTCTTACGCTCATGGAGGTCCTAGTCAGGCCAAAACAGTTGAACCAGCAGAAGGTGGTTGACGACTACGGATTCTTGCTGAGAACCTTTCCCAATCTTACGTTGAGGAGTATCGATGATAGCTGCGCCGAGAGAGCTGCGGATCTGAGAGCCGCCTATGGGATTAGGCCTCCCGACGCCTTACAGATTGGAACTGCGATCGTATCCAGCGCCGGATGCTTTGTGACGAACGATGAGAAGCTGAAGAAGGTGAAGGAGATCGAGGTTATTCTGTTGAAAGATTACGCATAACACTACTCTCGCACGCTAGAACACGAAGGCTAAGCCGTGGCCAACCGAGAAACAAGGAACACGTCCAACGAATATCCGGCCTCACAGTCCTAACCGAGCATGACCATGAGTAACAGGTTCTTTGAGAGCAAGATGTCAAACGCTTGTTTCGGCTACGTTCGATGGCTGCCACATCGGAACACAATCTTGCCAGTACGGAGCTTCAGAATCCTGAAGTTGAAGACATCTCTGCACAGCCGTTTGAAGACGAACTGCTCGGCCTCATATGGAAATTCCTAGAATCACCGGGCAACGTTCTATTGATTCAAGGGGCGCCTGGTACAGGAAAAACCACACTTGCGCTTGAACTTCTAAGAAGGGTGAAAGGGACTCGTATCGGGCCTCGTGAAATTTCGGCCAACAAAGTGTACGTGTCGAGTCGGGTCTCACCGATAAAGTTCCGTCGACACTTCCCTGGAGTTCATGAGATCATTGATTCTATGTCGGGGAAGGGGCTTGCAGGCACCTGGACAGAGAGTGAGGACAACGCTCGTCTGTCGGGAGCCACCGCGAATATTGTACATAGAATTCTCGCTCTGAAACGGGCGAAGCAGAAAGGAATCGTTGTCATAGATAGCTGGGAAGGAGCTGTACGGAACTTAGCCGAGGAAGAACGTCACTCGTTAGAGTCAGCAATCTTTTCCGAGCTAGACGACAGCAAGCTCAGTGCAGTACTTGTGAGCGAAGGTGAACCTGCTCCCAGTTTAACGTATCTTGCAGATGGAATCACCACACTGTCAATGTCTCGATTGGAAGGTAGGGTAGTCAGGAGTATGATGGTCGACAAGCTCCGAGGGTTTAGGCTGCGCAGGCAGGGAGCACTCTTTACTCTTGACAGAGGCAGATTCACGCCCCTACCTAGGGTCGGATTTCATCTTGATGGTGACTTGTCGGAAACTCCTAGAGTTCCCGCGATTGTTCCTCACTCCGAAGCGGCATATTCGACAGGCAGCGAAGACCTTGACAAATTGCTGCAAGGTGGAATCAAGAAGGGTTCCTCTGTTCTGATAGATCTCAACAGCACAGTATCTCCCCGTGTCGGTATCATTCTCATCGACATCATAACAGCTAATTTCATCAACCAGGGTGGCTCTGCCTTCATAGTTCCGTACAGCATATTCAGCTCACAGACAGTTGCTGACTCCATGAGAAGATACGTCGGAAACGACGCATTGAACGAGAGGGTCCGCATCGCAGAGTACAACCAGGGGCTTCCTGATGAAAAATGGCGGGTGAAGATGAAAGGCAAGATAGAGGAAGATATTCCAATCATCAACAGGTACTGGAGCCAGCTTGGGGCCATCTCAACATCAAGAATGATGAAATTTGACTTCGACAAACTAGCACAGGTCTACGGTGAAGATATCGGGGTTCCAAGTCTCGGCGAAATTGGAGCCGGCATACGGGAGTCGGCAGCTTTCATGATGGCGTTAGTCTCACGACCTACGATGATGCGAGAGGAACTTCAGAGAAGCGTCGACTATTACTTGAAGACTCAGACGCTTGACGAATCCCTCCTTATCTATGGGGTCAAGCCGTTTAGCAACGTTCACGGTGTGGAATTCAGTTTTGAACGAGGCTATCCACGCCTATCCTTGATGGAAATCGTCTGACCACCCATCCAGGAATCGATCTGTCCAAGGACTTTTGCTCGTCGTAGACTAGAACTTAATCAGGCCAAGGCCAGTCACCGCGACGCACACGACAAGGATTGTTGGAGAGTTTGAACCGGGAACCGATGCTAGATACTCCTCAATCCAGGGGGCAATTCTGCATTAAGAGATTTCAAGAGATAGAGAGTTTTCATCTTGGTTTGGAAGATCTGTGAGTCTTCGAAATCCCAGAGTCAAGAACTACGGTGGCCACAATTGCGCCTATAGGAATCGTAGCAAAATGTATGGCGGCTAAAGAGGTTGGCGATAGCTTAACTTCGTTATTTCTACCGCATGAGCGAGGCTCCGGAGCGGACAGACGGAAGTCTGAGACAGGCTCCCAAGCTGGATACGCGCCCTGAATGAGCTGAAGCGGAAAGCCAAAACCGTCCCAGCGGCGCTCCTCAAAGATAGTTCTCCTGACGATCTTCAGAGTAGAGCATCGTAGACAAATAGTTGAGCTCATCGAGTGTAGGGCTCATCCGCTTTGCCGGTCGAGGAGTCAGCGACTTGTCCAGTCAGAGACACACTCTTGCCAGATCTTAATCAATATCCGGATATCTGCGTGCTATACGTTTGCTAGATCATAGAAAGAAAATCACCACAAAGGGCCAGGGGGATTTGCCTTGAACCCTCGGCTTCTATGGCCTGTCGCCATAGCAGGGCGTCCTGCAGTCGGTCCGGCACAATTCGCAGCCGATTTTTACTGCGAAACCCAATGTTGGAGAATAAGACCATCGAAAGACTTCCCAATCGAGCCCCGCTTAACTTGTTGGTTGATACAAAGCTGAGAGATGGTCTGCGTGCCTATTGCCAAAAGAAAAATTCCTCGATTCGCCAACTCTTCCACAATCTGATGAGACCCATGCTAAACCGGAATTGCCGACAACAAATCATTATCGACTGTGAAAGAGACACAACAACCCTGAACGAATTGAACCTAGGGTGGCCGAAGCTGAAAGAAGGCATGGAGCTATTCTCACTGCTGGTCACGATTTACAATCGGAATTATGAGAAGCTATCGGAATTAGGTAACGCCAACGATATCCTGAGGCTCGTTCAGTAGGACCTCTCGAGGACAAGCGGCGTCTGCAACACCTGCCGATCGCAATATCGGTGCTAACCATTTCGCTAGGGATCTGAAGCGACTTCCGTCACACAAGATTCGCAAGATTCGCGGCAGGAGTGTTCGAATGTAGTCGGTTCTAGCTAAGTGTGGACTTACTGTTCAAGTAGTCAACACACGCGATCGACACGAGGCGCTACTAGGAGGCATTTGTAAACGTACTCTACGAAACGAAGTTGTTCTTCCAGAAGTCTTTCTCTTCGCCTCGTCATCGTGGCCCTGACTCTGACCATGGCTGCGCTATCGGGGACAGCGGGGCCAGTCGTTGCCGCCACAACCGGAGCACGCGTCTCCACGACTCTTGACAAGACAGTCTATGAATCGTCTTTCCAGAACTTCGGGTTCTATGCACAGGGTCTACACTGGGTTTTCTTCGAGAACACAGCGTACAACTGTGAGAATATGGGAGGATGCCTCTTCTTCGCTACGAGTCCAGACGGGGTCTCATGGGCAACTCCTACCAACATAGGTATTCACGTCACGGATAGTGACTGGTCGATTGTAGCCAGCTCCAGCTCCGTCTTTTATGTGCGATACGATGAAGACTATTTCGATTCCTTCTGTAACCGGCCGCTCTTATTCGGAACAGGAGTTCTCAGCAGCAACGGCTCCATCTCTTGGAAGAATGAACAGATTGTTCGGAGTCCAAGTCCAACCGAAGCTTTTCCGAATACTGTGATACGAGTTGATTCCAACAACCAGGTCTGGATCGGCTATCAGGATGACAGCCACTCCGACTGTGGCGGTTCGGGCCTCCAAACGCCTCACGTAATCCATTCGAGCGGCACGAACTATTCGGCATGGACTGGAGATACAACACTCTCTACAGCTCATAGCAACAGCTGGGATATTGACCTCGCGACATTGCAGGGAGGCGAAGTGTATGTAGCGTACTGGATTGGCGCGTTGGACCTTCATGGCGCACTCTACAATGGTACCTCCTGGGGTCCTGACGAGCAGATATCATACGCATCCGACTCGACTGATGTCAACTCTTTCGTTTTCGCTTCTGGCAGCAGCGTCTATGCGATATGGTATGATACTAACAGTGAGACGCTACGATTCGGTGCTAGAACATCATCAGGGCAATGGTCAATCAACAACATCGGGAGTGGAGAGGCAAAGTCTGCCAGCAGCCTTAACAGATACTCTCTTCCGATAACAGCAACTTTCGACCCTGCAGCGTTAAAGTTCTACGTCTACTGGTTCAACACTGCCAACGGTGTCATAGACGAGTGGTCAGGTTCAGGAAACAGCTGGACCAAAACGAATGGGGCCTTTACTACCGCATCTGAAACAGGCGAGTACACTATCAGCAGCTACTATCAGGCTGTGAATGTCGCGGGGAGCGACGCGTTCGGTGTAATGTGGATTGATCAATCCTCCTCGCCCTACAATCTGAACTTTGGATTGGTGACAGAAGCGGTACGGAATGGAACTGTAACTGGCAACTTCTTTGATCATCTCGTCATCATCCTGATGGAGAATCATGGATTGGCGGACATCTGTGGTCTGACTCCGCCCCCGTGTTCCGGCTCCAACGGATCGCCTTACATGGCGAATCTGGCAGATGGTTACGGACTAGCTACCCAGTACGTGTCTTTGTCGCATCATAGCTATCCCAACTATATTGCTCTCTTGGGAGGAAGCACCTTTGGGTGTAACAGTGATGATTGTTCTCTCGTATCGGCTCCAAACTTGGTGGATCGACTCGAATCGGCAGGTCTGACCTGGAAGGCGTACATGGAGGATCAGAACCTCTCTAGAGGCTGTGACACGACAACCCCGCAGCCCTACGATCCAGCCCACAACCCGTTCACCGCGTTCTCCGACATACTGGACAATACCACGCGATGCTCCAACATAGTCCTCGCAAATCCAAGCGGCTGCACAGTAGTAGATTGCGGTCTAACCAGTGATCTCAACTCCGCCTCCGCGCCCAACTTCATGTGGCTCACACCAGACATGTGTAACGATATGCACGGGTCCAGCGCATGCTCAAACGGATGCACATCTCCCGAAAACTCCACATGCGCAACGGACGGTGACAACTATCTAAGTAGCGTCGTGCCCAATATTTTGAACAGTAACGCCTTCAAGACGCAACGGTCTGCGCTGCTCATCGTGTTCGACGAGGGCAACAGTTACTGTCCTCTCAACGGCACCTCTGAGGACTGCGTTTACGGAGTCTGGGCTGGTCCGGAGGCCAAGAACAACTTCACATCCAGCATCTTCTACGACCACTACTCTTTCACCAGAACAATTGAGGCAAACTGGAATCTTCCGAGCTTGACCTCGAACGATGGCTCAGCAACTCCAATGACCGAGTTCTTCGTAAACAACCCACCACTCCCGCCGCCAAGCGTAACGGTTGGTTTCAATTACAGTCCCACAAGCCCGGCAGCCGGACAGCCGGTCACCTTCACCGCGTCTGTATCGGGAGGTACCACTCCTTACACGTACAGTTGGAGTTTCGGGGATAGCGGCACAGGGTCAGGCGCTTCACCCACTCACTCCTACCAGGCTGATGGACCTTACGACGTAATCCTAACCGTAGCCGACGCCAATGGCAATACTGCGAGAACATCTAGGACGATTAAAGTAACCGGGCAGCAGCAATCCCAATCGCCTCTAACTGTCACATTCACTTTCAGCCCTTCTTCACCGGAAGAGGGTCAACCAGTCACATTTACAGCCTCAGTCTCCGGCGGGACAGCACCCTACACTTTCAACTGGAGCTTTGGTGATGGTCATGCTGGAACAGGGAACCCGTCGACTCATACATACGCCTCGTCAGGACGATTCGCCGTTGCTGTGACAGCGACCGATGCTAACGGCACAATCACAAGTTCGAGTCAGAACATTACCGTCGCGGGCGCTCTAACGGTCGCGTTTACGTTTACACCCTCCTCGCCGGTCGCGGGACAAACTGTAACTTTCACCAGCTCAGTTGCCGGTGGAACGCCTCCCTACAGCTACTCTTGGAACTTCGGCGACGGCTCAACCGGAACAGGGGCACAGGCTACACAGACATATTCGTCGCCAGGGTCGTTCACGGTAACCCTGAAGGTCAGCGACTCCGGTTCGCCCCAGTTGACCGGGACCTCAACAAACACTGTCACCGTTTCCTCGCCTGGAAACACTGGGTCCACGCAACCCGCATACACCTTGAGCTGGATGGGATATGACTGGGACGGTTCTGGTGAGGAGAAGATATCCTTGAACGGGCAGTTCCTAGCATCTCTACCGGCAACAAGTAGCCCGCAGAACGGAGGCACCTACGCAAGCTTCTCCCTCAACATAACGTCATTCGTAGTCCAAGGCGCTAACTCGCTGACGTTTACCCACGCTGACTGGGATTGTGGAACTGTGGACAGTGTGAAGAACCTACAAGTTAGCAATCAGACCGGAATAATTTTCAGCAATTCTACAATCGAGCCGCTGAACTGCACGCAATCGCTGAACTATCACTTCAACACGCTCGCCCTTACCAGTCCTCCTACATTGACAGCTAGCTTCACTTACAATCCATCCTCGCCTCAAGTAAGCCAGCAGATCACATTCACTGCATCTGCGGGTGGGGGAACGGCACCCTATACCTACAACTGGACCTTCGGCGACGGTTCAGCCACAACAGGCCCTACCGTGACTCACACATACTCATCGGTAGGTACGTTTAGCGTGGTTCTAACTGCGAAGGATTCTGGATCGCGTCAACAGACAGCTAGCTCCCAACAATCCGTGACTGTCAGTAATCCTGCTCCTTCACCTCTAACATCGGGCTTCAACTACGGCCCCTCGTCACCCAATGTGGGCCAGACAGTCTCATTCACCGCTTCAGCAACAGGAGGAACACAACCATACAGCTACTCTTGGAACTTCGGAGATGGATCAACCGCAACTGGATCTTCTGTCAATCATGTATACTCGTCAGCTGGAACTTTCACCGTTGTCCTGACTGTGAGGGATAGTAGTTCGTCCCAGCAGACTGCAAACTCGCAGAAATCCCTCACAGTTACTAGTCCACCTCCTCCTCTGACCGCCAGCTTCAGCTACAATCCATCCTCGCCTCAAACAGGACAGGGAGTCGCGTTCACTGCGTCCGCCTCTGGCGGCACTTCACCGTACTCGTTCAGCTGGACCTTTGGTGACGGGGGCTCTGGAACAGGAGGCTCAGTATCCCACACGTACCAAACTACAGGCAACTATACTGTGGCCCTAACTGTCACGGATAGCAGTGGTCAGAAGACGAGTACAACTCAAACGGTGACTGTCGTAAGTCCGCCTCCTCCGTTGGTGACGAGTTTCAGTTTCAATCCATCTTCACCTAATGCGGGCCAATCGATCTCATTCACAGGCTCAGCATCTGGAGGAACGACCCCCTACCAGTATTCCTGGAACTTCGCCGACTCTGGAACTGGATCCGGAAGCTCGGTCAACCACACTTACCAAACCGGCGGCTCATACACGGTAACTCTGACTGTTACAGATGCGGGAGGCCAGGTCGCGAAAGCATCGCATACGATAACGGTCAACGCGCCGCTCTCTGCCAGCTTCACTTATTCTCCGTCAAACCCGCTTCCACTCTTGGCTGTGACGTTCACAGCCAGTGCGTCTGGGGGAAGCTCGCCTTATAGCTACAGCTGGAACTTTGGCGACGGAACAACCGCCAGCGGGGCCTCGGTCAGCCACTCCTACCTACTCCCAGGATCCTATGCCGTTAGTCTTACCGTCACAGATGCAAACGGCCAGACAGTGACAACCTCCCAGACCATAACAGTCCTAACCTCCCTAGTATAGTCCCTCAATCGCGAGAGACCTGCGACGGCTCGAGCCTCGAACAGACTTGTCACGTTTTGGGGTCATGAGATGATGAACAGGTTCGTCCGTGAACCTGTCAACTGACCTGTCAGAGCTACATACAACATTCAGCGATGCAGTGCTATCAAGAACCGATTTTGTAGGAAGAGATTCACGAGACGGGGGGATCCGAGCGCCGTAATGAAAATTTCGCTGGCGACGGACATTGCGTTCATCGACTTCCCTCCATAGAGCGCTGACTCCGAAACATGGTCCCACTAACCCCTCAAGAAATATCTGGGCTTCGCCTCCGAGCAGAGCCTAGATTCCCATTGTCGTGGACGCACAGATCATCTCTCTTGTTAGTAGGGGTTCCCGCGGAGTAGCCTTACACGCCGGATGGGTTCTTGGCTCGCAGATTTGTTGGGGGTGCAGCCATGGTGGTCGAACGCGACGATCAACGATCTTAAGCTTATTAACAAAATCTTCGAGAATCAGACCTCTGGGGAACTGGGAAGAGATGAAACTTTTCCAGACTGCATACGGCAAACCAATCGTCTTGATCTTAGTGGGAGTCCTGTTCGTTGGCGCTGCCGTGGCGGCAACTACCTTGACTATACCTTCAACTATGATACCTGCTCAGGCCGCGGTCACAACCAGCGCGTGCGGAGGAACCCTCACTCTCAGCGGTGGCCCCACGCCCGGTTCAGGAACGCTCAGATACACTTGCCCACCCTCTTCGGGGGCTTTCACAGTTGCAACCTCAGGAACCGACACTCCTTCGTTCAGCCCGCCTTCACAAATAAGCTCTGTCGGATATGTTTCCCATTCGGCGTCTAGCTGCTCAGGGTTCACTGCCCTCACTT
>Ga0209805_1001520_pt1 | contig 14050 bp, 11 predicted proteins | sample GraSoiAngelo_148_FD_185905 | JGI IMG/M metagenome (GOLD analysis project Ga0209805, IMG submission 185905) | Grasslands soil microbial communities from the Angelo Coastal Reserve, California, USA - 14_1009_09_20cm (SPAdes) (version 2) | ecosystem: Environmental > Terrestrial > Soil > Grasslands ... | reverse complement strand
TCGTCTGCTCGAAGAGGGCGCCCATGGGCTGGACGCTCCGGCGTCGCTGCGCGCCGGCCTGCGCGGCCGCCTTGGGCGAAGGGGCGTCCACGCGAACGACGACCTCGGCGAGCTGTGCCAGGGTCGACGAGGGAACGATGGTGACGACCGCCAGCACCCCGCCCAGCGCCTTGGCTTTCCGGGCCACCGCGCACAGGCTGTCGGTCTCGCCCGAGCCGGAGCCGATCATCAGCAGATCGCCGGCCGCAAAGGCGGGAGTGGTGACGTCGCCCACCACGTAGACTTGAAGGCCGAGGTGCATGAGGCGCATGGCAAAGGCCCGCACCACGAGGCCCGAGCGGCCGGCCCCGGCCACGAAGACGCGCCGCGCGGCGCCGACCCGCTCCTGCAGCGCCCGGAGCTCGCCCGGGTCCACCGCCCGCATCGCCTTCCCCAACTCGTCCAGCACCGCTTCCAGGTCACTCGCGCTCATGGCCGCTCCTCGCCGAGGGCCCGTCGCAGCTCCGTCGCCGCGGCGCGCGGGTCGGCGGCTCGGGCGATCGCCGAGCCGACCACGACGAGGTCGGGGCGGAGGGCGGCCAGGGCGGGCGCCGTGGCGGCGGTAATCCCGCCGGCCACCGCCGTGCCAGCGCTGCGCAGTACGTCCTTCACCCGCCGGAGCCCCTCCACTGCCCTGCGCTCCGCGTCCCCGCGCTGGACGTCCACCGGCGTGTGCAGGCACACCCAACGGACGCCGAGCCGGTCCACCTCTGCCGCCCGCCGGGCGAGGTCCGAGACGCCCATCAGGTCCACCATCACCTCGCCGCCGCGTTCGTGCCCGGCACGCACCGCGTCTCGGATGGTCTCGTCGGCAGCGGCGGCCAGCACCGTCACGATGCGGGCGCCCGCCTCGAAGCCGAGCGTGGCCTCGAAGTGGCCACCGTCGACGATCTTGAGATCGGCCACCAGGGTCAGGTCCGGGAAGACGGCGCGCAGACGGCGCACCGCCCCGACGCCCTCCCTGATCACGAGCGGTGTCCCGACCTCGACGACGTCCACGAGGTCGCGCACCCGCGAGACCAGCGCCTCGGCCTCGGACAGCGTCTGCGTGTCGATGGCGAGTTGCAACCGCACGTGCGTCTCAGACCAGGTTGGCGCGGACGAACTTCAGGGAGGCGCGGGCGAGGGCGTCGAGATCAGGGTTCTCGATGATCGGCCGCCACACTCCCACGTCCCGCCCCACCTGGCCGCCGCTCATGACGAACGGCTCCATGACCAGGCTGCCGTCGAACGCCGCATCGTCCAGGGCGGTCTTGATCTCCTTCCAGGGCATGCGCCCGAGCCCGGGCGGCTTGCGGTCGGTCTCGCCCAGGTGGAGTTGCCGGAGGTGCTTGCCGGCGTGGCGGATGGCCCCGCCGATCGACGGTTCCTCGATGTTCATGTGGAAGGTGTCGAGCAGGATTTTGCACGCCGGGCTCCCGACCTCCTCCACGTAGGCGACAGCCTCCGCGGCGGTGTTGATCATGAACTGCTCGAACCGGTTGATGACCTCGACCAGCAGCACCACGCCGCGGTCCTCGGCAACCTTCACCATTTCCCGCATGCTGCGGAGGCTCTGCTCCCGGAAGCGGCGCTTGTCCTCGTGTCCCGGCGGCAGCGTGGCGGGCCAGGTCGAGTGCACGGTCCCGCAGATGGTCCCGCCCCCCATGTCGCCGACGGCGTCGATCATCCGTCGCATGTAGCGGAGGCCGTTCGCCCGGACGGCCTCGTCGAGCGAGGAGACATCGTATTGGGCGGGCAACCCGATGCCGTAGGAGAGGCGGAGAGCCGCGTCGCGGGCGGCTCCGGCCAGCGTGGCCCGGTCCGCAGGTTTCATTTCCGCGATCGTGCCGCCATTCACCTCCAGCTGATCGAACCCGAGCTCTTTGACCTTCGGCACGAAGGGCAGGAAATCTGCCTCCCATTCGTGCGTCCAGAACGCATAGTAGATTCCCACGTTGCGCATCTCGCTCCTCCTCGTGGCCCGGCCAGCCGGGCCGTGTTCCGGCGGCGCCGCGGCAGGGCCCGCCGACTCGCAGATCACCGGCCTGCTGCGCCGGCCCGGGGACTCGACGTTCCCCGCGCAGATCCTCTCGACCTCCTCGCGCGTCGGCGCGTACGCGCCGACGTGGGCGCACGATACCGCGCGGCCGCCCAGGCGACGTGGTCCGCGGGCGACGCCCCCGGGCGCGTGAGCAGGCTTGCCATCCAAGCCCCGACACACGCGTCGCCGGCGCCGACCGTATCCACCACCGGCCCCGGATCCGTCACGGACCCGTCCCCACCGTTGAGCCCGGCGCCGCCTGTTGGGCGAGCCGGGCGGCCCGCAGCCGGCGCATCTCCCGCAGCCGCTCGCCCAGGAAGCCCGCGTCGGAGGGGGCTGGGACGAGGGCGGTGCGCTGGCCCGCGCCGCGGGGGGTGGGCATGGGAGCTTGGCCCTTGTACGTTGCAGGGCATCGTCCGTCGTGACAGCCTTCCCGCGCAGCGCTGGCGGGCCGATCTGGCAAGGGGGTCGTCTGGTGACGAGCATCGTCGAGCTGCACGGCATCGCCAAGTCTTTTGCGGGGTTCCCCGCGCTGAAAGGCGTGAGCTTCGACGTGCGCGCCGGCGAGGTCCATGCGCTGCTCGGAGAGAACGGCGCCGGGAAGTCGACGCTCATCCGGACCATCTCCGGCGTCCACGCGCCAGACCGCGGCGAGGTTCGAATCGGCGGTGAGGTGGTGCGGCTCTCGTCTCCCCGCGACGCCCGTCGTCGAGGAATCGCCACGGTCTACCAGGAGCTCCTGCTCTTCCCGGAGCTGAGTGTGGCCGAGAACATCTTTCTTGGAAACGCGCCGCGGACCCGGTGGGGCCGTCTCGACTGGGCGGCGATGCGAGCGAAGGCGCGGGCGCTGCTCGAGGAGCTCGACTGCCACGACCTCGACGTCGACGCCAAGGTCGGCGGCCTCTCGGTCGCCAGCCGCCAGCGCGTCGAGATCGCCAAGGCACTCTCCCAGGAGCCGCGGGTGCTGGTGATGGACGAGCCCACCACGTCGCTCGCCGAGGGCGACGTCTCCCGGCTCATGGCGATCGTCCGGCGCTTGCGCGAGCGCGGCGTGGGAATCGTCTACGTGAGCCACCGCCTTCGGGAGATCTTCGCGTTGGCGGACCGCGTGACGGTGCTCCGGGACGGCGCCTGCATCGGGACCCGGCCCATCGGCGAGGTCACGGAGGCCTCCCTCATCTCCATGATGGTCGGGCGCTCGATCGACCAGCTCTTCCCCAAGGTGGACGCGCCGCGCGGCAAGACGCTGCTCGAGCTCAGGAAGCTGTCCTATCAGCACGCCGTCCGCGACGTGTCCCTGACCGTTCGGGCCGGCGAGATCCTGGGCATCGCCGGTCTAGTCGGATCGGGAAGGACCGAGCTCGCCCTCACCATCTTCGGGATCACGCCGGCGACCTCCGGAGAGATCCTCGTCGACGGGAAGCCCGTGGTGATCGACCGCCCGCGGGTGGCCCGCGACCTCGGGATCGCCTACATCCCCGAGGATCGCGGGCTGCAAGGACTCATCCGCTCGCAGACCCTGCGCGAAAACGTTTCGCTCCCCGTCCTCGACCGCATCTCGTGGGCCACCATCGTCGACCAAGGCGGCGAGGTGAGGCGTGCGCGCGAGGCGATCGAGCGATTCGGCATCCGGGCGCGCGGGACGGAGCAGATCGCGCGCCAGCTCTCGGGCGGGAACCAGCAGAAGGTGGTGGTGGCAAAGTGGCTGGGAACCGAGCCGCGCATCCTGATCATGGACGAGCCGACCCGCGGCATCGACGTGGGCGCCAAGGCCGAGATCCACGCGCTCATGGGCAGGCTCGTCCAGCAGGGCCTGGGCATCATCATGATCTCCAGCGAGCTGCCCGAGGTGCTCGGCATGGCCGACCGGATCCTGGTCATGAGCGGCGGCCGCATGGCCGCCGCATTCGAGCGGGCGGAAGCGACTCCGGACGCCGTCGGCGCCGCCATGACCCATGTCGGCGAGAGCCGGGACATCGCCTGATGGACGCTGTCGCCACCGCTACCCCGGCCGCGAAGAACGCACGCCTGGCGCGCATCTTCGCGGCGCACGGGCAGGAGCTCGTCGTTCTCGGATCGCTCCTGGCGCTCATGGCGCTCTCGGGAGCGGTGAACGCGCGCTTCCTCAGCGAGAACAACCTCAACAGCATCTTCTCGGGAAACGCCTACGTCGCCGTCGCGGCGATCGGGATGTCCATGGTCATCATCGCCGGCCACATCGACGTCTCGGTGGGGTCGCTCATCGGCGTGCTCGCCACCATCTCGGGCACGCTCGCGGTTCGCGGGTATCCCATCTGGGTGGCGTGGCTCGCCTCCATCGCGGCCGGGATCGCTATCGAGGCCGTCAACGGCGCGCTCGTCGCGTATGCGCGCATTCCCGCCATCGTCGTGACCCTGGGCATGCTGTCGATCTTGAAGGGGGGGCTCATCAGCGCGACCTCGGGCGCCTGGATCACCAACCTGCCGCCGGGTTTCCTTCTCGCCCAATTCCGCCTCTTCGGGATTCTCGCCCCGGTCTGGTTCGCCGCGGTCCTGACCGTGTTGGCGGCGCTGTGGATGCGGTACTCCGCGCTCGGCCGGTCCATCTACGCGCTCGGCGGCAATCCGGAAGCCGCGCGCGCCGTCGGCATCCGCACCAAGCCGACCGTCGTGTTCGTCTTCGCGCTGCACGGCTTCTTCGCCGGGATCGCGGCCATCCTGTTCGCGAGCCAGCTGCAGGTCATCCAGTCGACCGTTCCGCCCAACCTCGAGCTGAACGTGATCACGGCCTCGGTGATCGGTGGCGTCTCCATCCTGGGGGGGACCGGCACGGTCGTCGGGTCGACGCTCGCCGCGGTCCTCTTCGGCGCCATCGGCTCCTCCCTCATCTTCCTGAACGTTTCCGCCTACTGGCTGAAGGCGGTCCTCGGGCTCATGATCCTCGCGACGGTGCTCGCCGACATGGCGAGGCGCCGCCGCAGGCCCTTCTGAGGGGCGACCATGGCAATGTCCCTGCGCCGGCTGCTCAGGCACGAGACGATCCTGGCCATGCTGGTCGTCGTCGCGCTGGTCATCCTGGCGGCGCAGTCGGAGCGCTTCTTCACCGCGGACAACCTCCTCAACCAGGGCCGTCTGATGGCCGAGGCGGGCCTGGTGGCGCTCGCCATGACCTTCGTGATCGTCACGGGCGGCATCGACCTCTCGGTCGGCTCGATGCTGGGTCTTTCCGCGATCCTGGTCGGCGTGTTCTGGAAGAACGTGGGATTGGCCCTGCCCGTCGCCATGGTCCTCGCGGTGGGCGCCGGAGGGCTGGCCGGCCTGGTGAATGGCCTCATCATCACGCGCTTCAAGGTCCCGCCGCTGATCGCCACCCTGGCGACGCTGGCGCTCTACCGGGGCCTCGCCGAAGGCATCAGCCAGTCGCGCTCGGTGCGGGGCTATCCGGAGTGGTTCTATGTGCTCGGCCAGCGCGACGCGGCGGGGGTGCCGGTCCAGGTGTGGATCATGCTCGTCGCGGTTCTCGTCTCGGCCGGAATCCTGGGCCTCACCACCTTCGGACGAGCCACCTACGCCGTGGGCGCGAACGAGACGGCGGCCCGCTTCTCGGGGGTCGCGGTGGATCGCACCCGGCTCCTCGTCTACACCGCCTCCGGGCTCATGTCGGGGCTCGCGGCGGTCATCCTCGTCTCGCGCGTCACGACGACGCGCTCCGACATGGGCACCGGGGTCGAGCTCGACGTCATCACCGCCGTCGTCCTCGGCGGGACCAGCATCTTCGGCGGCAAGGGCACCATCCTGGGGACCGTCCTCGGACTCGCCTTGATCCAGACCCTCCGCAGCGGCCTGTCCCTGGCCGGCGTGAAAGGGGACGGCACGATCGTGGTGATCGGCCTCGTGCTCATCGGCGCCATTCTCGTCAGCAACCTCTTTGGCCGTGACGGCGACGGCTGAAACGGAGAGGATGTACTCGCCGCAGTGAAACCGGTTCGTGTCCCATACAAAGGAGTGACCCATCATGCTACGCGCAGCGTTCGTGATTGCAGTGGCGTTCTTGCTGGCGACCAGCCCCGCCATGGCGGCGGCAGCCTGGACAGGTGGCGACGACCTGCCCACCAGCCCGCTGGCCTGCGACGCCACCCCCGCCAAGGCGTCCGCGAAGCCTTATGACGGCGGCTCGCCGAGCAATCCGCCCAGCCGCAAGGGCAAGAAGATCACCGTGGTCGACGTGCCCAAGCTCATCGGCATCGGGTACTTCAACGCCACCTCGAAGGGCATCGCCGATGGCGCCAAGGAGCTCGGCAACGTCAGCGCCAAGACCGACGGCCCCACCAAGGCCAACATCGACGAGCAGATCACCTTCATCGACAACTACATCACGCAGGGGGTGGACGGAATCCTGTTCGCCGCCAACGATCCGGTCGCCATCTCGCCGGTGCTGAAGAAGGCGTTGTCCAAGGGCATCCTGGTGGTCGGCTATGACGCGAACTCCACCCCGGAGGCGCGCCAGTGGTTCGTGAACCAGGCCCAGTTCAACGGCATCGCCAAGTCGCTCATCGACAGCATGGCCGCGGAGATCGGCGAGACCGGAAGCTTCGCCATCGTCACTTCGACGTTCACGACGCCCAACCAGGCTCGCTGGATCGCCGAGATGGCGGCCTACGCCGCCAAGTGCCACCCCAAGATGAAGTGGCTGGAGACGGTCGAGGCCCAGGAGGACAACGTCCTCTCCTTCAACCAGGCCACCACGCTCATCAACAAGCACGGGGATCTCAAGGGACTCTTCGGAATGACCAGCGTCGCCACGCCCGCCTCCGCGGAGGCCGTTACCCAGGCAAAGAAGTGCGGACAGATCGCCGTCGTCGGCCTCGCGACGCCCAACGCCATGAAGCCTTACGTCAACAAGGGCTGCGTGAAGTCAGTCGTGCTCTGGAATCCCGTGGATCTCGGCTACGCGGCGGTGCACGTCTTGCGTGCGGTCGCTGACGGCACGCTCAAGCCCGGCGCCACCTCGGTCAAGGCTGGCAAGCTGGGCGACCTCCAAGTCATCAACGGCAGCGAGATCCTGCTGGGCCCGCCCTTCGTTTTCAACAAGAGCAACATCAACGGCTTCGACTTCTGAGGCCGAGACGGCCATCGTCCCGAGCGTGGCCGCCCCCCGGCGGCCCCTCTCGCGCAGTACAATGCGCGGGGAGCGTCGAGCATGACCGCCACGCGTTGCGCAGCAGTGGACCTGGGGGCGGGGAGCGGCCGGGTCGTCGTCGCGGAATGCGACGGCGAGCGCCTGTCGCTCCGCGAGGCGCTGCGGTTCGAGACGCCCGTCGGCCGCGATCAGGAGAGCGGCTACCAGTGCTGGGACCTCGCCGCCATCGAGGCCCGGGTCCGCGAGGGGCTGCGTGCGGCGACGGCCATTGCGCCGGTGCAGAGCCTCGGCGTCGACGCCTGGGGCGTCGACTACGTCCTCCTGGATGCCGAGCGGCGGCGCGTGGGACCGGCGGTCTCGTACCGCGACGGGCGCACACGCGGCATCATGGAGGAGGTCTTCGCGCGGATTGCTGCCGAAGAGATCTACCGGCGCACCGGGATCCAGTTCATGCCCATCAACACGCTCTACCAGCTCGCGGCGACCGCGCGACGAAACCCGGAGTGGCTGCAGCGCACGCGCCACGTCCTCATGGTGCCGAGCTACCTGAACTTCCGCCTCTGCGGCGCACTGGCGAACGAGTACACGGACGCGACCACGACGCAGATGTACAACATCGAGGCGAACGACTGGGACGACGAGCTGCTCGCCGCGGCAGGCGTCTCCCGCGAAGTGATGGCGCCCGTCGTCGAGCCGGGAACGATCGTCGGCGAGGCCGACGCGCCGGGCGGGGGCCGCGTGAAGGTCGTCGCGCCGGGCACGCATGACACCGCCTCCGCCGTCGCGGCGATCCCGCTCGACGGCCCCGACGAGGCTTTCATCAGCTCGGGGACCTGGTCGCTCATGGGGATTGAGAGCCTTGTGCCCTTCGCGAATGCCACCGCGCGGCGCCTCAACTTCTCGAACGAGGGCGGGCTGGAGCGCCGCTACCGGGTCCTCAAGAACATCATGGGGCTGTGGCTGGTGCAGCGGATCCGCCAGGAGTCGGGGGCGGATCACGCGGTGCTGGTCGAGGCCGCGCGGGCGGCGGAGCCGTGGCGCAGCCTGGTCGACCCGGACGACCCTCGGTTCCTCAACCCGCCATCGATGACGGCCGCCCTTCGCGACTTCTGTGCGGAGACCGGGCAGCCGGTGCCGGAAGGACCGGACCGCCTCGCCCGGTGCGCCATCGACAGCCTGGCGCTGTCCTATCGGAAGGTGAAGGACGAGGTGGAGACGCTGCGCGGCCGCCCCCTATCGCGCATCCACATCGTCGGCGGCGGCTGCCAGAATCGCCTGCTCGACCAGCTCTGCGCCGACGCTTGCCAGCTGCCTGTGAGCGCCGGACCGGTGGAGACTTCGGCGCTCGGGAATGCGTGCAGCCAGCTGATGGCTCTCGGCGTGCTGAGCTCGCTCGCCGACGCGCGCGCCCTCGTCCGCCAGTCGTACGCTGTCGAGGAGTTCCTGCCCCGCGAGGCCGTCCCGGAGGCCGTCTCGGAGCGGTTCCAGTCGTTCGCGCGGGCGCCGTTTCCGGAAGCGACGAAGGACCCAGGACCTCGGACGGCCCGGTCGGCGTCCGGGAAGGAGAGGACACGGTCATGACCCGGCATCCCACCGCTGAAAAAGCGTACGCGCTGGCGCGCGAGGCATTCGCGGCGATCGGCGTCGACACAGAGGCGGCGCTGGCCCGCCTCGATCGCATTCCCATTTCCCTGCACTGCTGGCAGGGGGACGACGTGCGGGGATTCGAGAACCCGCAGGGCCCCTTGACGGGAGGAATCCAGGCCACCGGCAACTACCCAGGGTGTGCCCGGAACGCGGACGAGCTGCGCGCCGACGTGGAGGTGGCGATGGCCCAGATCCCGGGGCCAAAGCGCTTCAACCTGCACGCGATCTACTTGGATACCAACCGTCCCGTCGACCGCAATGAGATCAGGCCAGAGCACTTCCAGCGCTGGGTCGACTGGGCGAAGCAGCGGGGGCTCGGGCTGGATTTCAACCCCACCTGCTTCTCGCACCCGAAGAGCGAGCAGAACATGACGCTCAGCCACCCCAATCCGGCGATCCGCCGCTTCTGGATCGATCACTGCAAGGCGAGCCGCGGCGTCAGCGCTCATTTCGGCAAGTCATTGGGCACGCCATCGATCATGAACATCTGGATCCCGGACGGCTCCAAGGACCAGCCGTACGACCGCTTCGGCCCGCGCCGGCGCCTGATCGAGGCGCTGGACGAGGTGATCGCAATCCCGATCCCCCGCGAGATCCACCGGGACGCCGTGGAGGGCAAGCTCTTCGGGATCGGCGCCGAGAGCTACACGGTCGGCTCCAACGAGTTCTACCTGGCCTACGCGACCAGCCGGAAGATCATGCTCTGCTTGGACACCGGGCACTTCCACCCGACCGAAGTCGTGTCCGACAAGCTGTCGGCCGCGCTGGGCTTCGTGGATGACATCCTCCTCCAACTCAGCCGCGGCGTGCGTTGGGACAGCGATCATGTGGTTGTGCTGGACGACGAGACCCAGGCCATCGCGAACGAGATCGTCCGCGGCGGCGTGCTCGACCGGATCGCGTTCGGGCTCGACTTCTTCGACGCGAGCATCAACCGCATCGCCGCCTGGGTGATCGGCACCCGCAACGTGCGCAAGGCAATCCTGCGGGCGCTGCTGGAGCCCGCGGCACGCCTGGCCGACGCCGAGGGGCGTTGGGACGGGACGGCGCGCCTGGCCATGTTCGAGGAGCAGAAATCGATGCCGTGGGCTGCGGTCTGGGACCACTACTGCGAGAGGCAGGGCGTCCCCGTCGGGCTCGGTTGGCTCGATGTGGTGCGAAACTACGAGCGCGAGGTCCTGAGCGGACGCGCTTGACCTCGATCGGAAAGGCGCCTGGAGACCGATCGAATGAATCTGGAGCTGCTGTCCCCCGCCCATCGAATCGCAATGATCATGGAGCGTATCTACGCCGACGGCATGACCACCACGTCGGGTGGAAACCTGTCCATCCGGGAGGAGAACGGGGAGATCTGGATCACTCCGCGTGCGGTAGACAAGGGCACTCTCAAGCCGGAGGACGTCATCCAGGTCAAGCCCGACGGAAAGGTGATCGGGAAGCACAGCCCATCCGTCGAGCTCCCCTTTCATCAGCTGACGTACCAGGGCCGACCCGACCTGAGGGCCATCGTCCACGCCCACCCTCCGGCGCTGATCGCGTTCAGCCTGGTGCGGAAGCTGCCCGATACCTCGCTGATTCCCGACGCGCCGTCGATCTGCGGCGAACTCGGCATGGCCGAGTACGGGTTGCCGGGGAGCGACGATCTGGGCGAGAAGATTGCCCGTGTCTTCGCTCGGGGATGCAACACGGTCATGCTGGAGAACCATGGCGCCGTGGCTGGCGCCGGCAGTCTCTCGAAGGCCTTCATGGCATTCGAGACCCTCGACTTCTGCGCCCGCCTGGAGATCGACGCGTCGCGGATCGGCATCCCGAAGGGTCTGTCCCCGGAAAGGATCAAGCTCTGGCGGAGCGTGCGGGGCTCCGAGATGAGCGAGCTCGGCCCCCGAAGCGACGCCAGCGGCGAGAGAGAGGCCCGCCGCGAGATCTGCGACCTGGTCCACCGCGCCTGTGACCAGAAGCTCTTCACGAGCACCCAGGGGGCCTTCTCGCGACGTCTGGACGAGAAGTCGTTCATCATCACCCCGGAGGGGATGGACCGGAGATACCTGGAGGCCGGTGACCTCGTGCGCGTCGAGAACGGCCGTCGCGAGGCGGGCAAGATGCCGAGCCGGTCGGTGCTGCTGCACCAGCACGTCTATCTCCGACACCCCCACGTCACCTCGATCATCATCGCCCGCCCTCCGAGCATCATGGCCTTCGCCGTGACCGGAGAACACTTCGAGTCGCGGCTCATCCCAGAGAGTTACATCGTGCTCCGGCACGTGGCGAGGCTGCCCTTCGGCGCCGTCTTCATCGAGCCCGAGACGGCAGCCGCCACCTTCACCCAGGACGCGCCCGTGGCGATGGTGGAGAACGACTGCGTCATCGCCACCGGGAGCAGCCCGATCAATGCCTTCGACCGGCTGGAAGTGGCTGAATACAGCGCCAGGGCGCTGGTCGCGTGCCGGAGCATCGGGTCCGTGGTGATGATCGACGATGAGCAGGCCGCCGAGATCGACAGGGCATTCAAGTCGCAGTAGCACTCCACCCGGGAGGACATCCATGCCGAGCCGTCTCGCCAACCTCTGGGATGCAGCAAAGGCTCGAACCTTGAGCGAGCCCGAACGGCTGCTGTATCGCTCGAACCTCCTGGGCTCCGATCTGCGGATCACCAATTTCGGCGGCGGGAACACGTCGGCCAAGGTGATGCAGCGCGATCCGCTCAGCGGTGTCGAGGTCGAAGTGCTCTGGGTCAAGGGCTCGGGCGGCGATCTCGGGAGCATGAAGCTCGACGGCTTCGCCACTCTCTACCTGAGCAAGCTCGAGCAGCTGAAGCAGCTGTACCGGGGCCCCGAGCATGAGGACGAGATGGTGGGCTACCTGCCGCACTGCACCTTCAATCTCAACCCGCGCGCGGCCAGCATCGACACGCCGCTGCACGCTTACGTGCCTTACAAGCACGTCGATCACATGCACCCGGACGCCGTGATCGCGATCGCCGCCGCGTCCCGCAGCCGGGAGCTCACCGGCGAGCTGTTCGGGGGCAAGATCGGGTGGCTGCCGTGGCAGCGTCCCGGCTTCGATCTCGGTCTCAAGATCGGAGCCTTCGCGAGGGAGCACCCGGAAGCGCAGGGGGTGATCCTCGCCGGTCATGGGCTCTTCACCTGGGGAGACACCGCCGAGGCCTGCTATGCGCGTACGTTGCAAGTCACCCAGGCCGCCGCGGATCACCTGGCTTCGCGCGAGTCGGTCGTGGCTTTCGGCGGAAAGAAGACCGAGGCGTTTCCGCGCGGGACCCGGAAGGCCGTCGCGCAGGCCATCATGCCCGTGCTCCGCGGCAAGATCATGGAGAAGGAGCCGAAGGTTGGCCATTTCGACGACAGCGCGGAGGTCCTGCAGTTCGCCTGCAGCCGCGACCTGGAGCCGCTGGCCGCGCTGGGAACCTCGTGCCCCGATCACTTCCTCCGGACGAAGATCCGCCCGCTGGTCCTCGACCTCGATCGCGAGGGGGACGTGAAGAAGCTCGTGGCCTCGCTCGACGGCAAGCTCGAGGCCTACCGCAACGACTACGCGCGGTACTACCAGCGCTGCAAGCGGTCCGACAGCCCGGCGATGCGCGATCCCAACCCGGTCATCTACCTCGTCCCCGGAGTAGGCATGCTGTCCTTCGCCCAGGATAAGGCCACCGCCAGGATCGCGGGCGAGTTCTACATCAATGCCATCAACGTCATGCGCGGCGCCAGCTCCGTCGATCGGTACGTGAGCCTGCCTGAACAAGAGGCGTTCGACATCGAGTACTGGCTGCTCGAAGAGGCCAAGCTGCAGCGCATGCCGAAGCCCAGGAGCCTGGCCGGCCGCATCGCCTTCATCACCGGCGGCGCCGGAGGCATCGGGCGCGCCACCGCGCTGCGGCTCCTGGCGGAAGGGGCCTGCGTCACCTTGGCGGACGTGGACGCCGCGTCGCTGGAGCAGGCGGTGTCCGACCTGGCGCGGAAACACGGCAAGGACGTCGTCCACGGCGTGGTTATGAACGTCGTCGACGAGGATGCGGTCGTGGCCGCATTCGGCGACGCCGTTCGCCACTTCGGCGGTCTCGACATCGTCGTGTCCAACGCCGGCATCGCCTCCGCCGCCGCCGTGGAGGAGACCACACTCGAGCTGTGGCGCAAAAACATGGATGTGCTGGCCACCGGCTACTTCCTCGTGGCTCGCACCGGCTACCGGGTGCTGAAGGAGCAGGGACGGGGAGGCAGCATCGTGTTCGTCGGAAGCAAGAACGCCCTGGCCGCATCGGCCGGCGCTTCCGCCTATTGCACTGCCAAGGCCGCGGAGATCCACCTCGCGCGCTGCCTGGCGCTGGAGGGCGCGCCGCTCGGGATCCGCGTCAACGTGGTCAACCCGGACGCTGTCATCCGCGGCTCCCGGATCTGGTCGTCGGGATCGTGGAAGGAGGAGCGCGCGGCCGCGAACAAGATCGGCACCGACGACGTCGAGGAGTTCTATCGCAAGCGCAGCCTGCTTCAGCGCAGCGTGTTCCCGGAGGACGTGGCCGAGGCGATCTACTTCTTCGCTTCCGAGGCGTCGGGCAAGTCGACCGGCAACATCCTCAACGTCGACGCCGGCAACGCGGTGGCGTTCACCCGCTGACGCCAGCCACGGACCGTCCGGTCATGTCGACATCGCGAATCTATCAGGAGCAGCTGGTCGGCGTCTTCGGGCAACCCGTGGCCGAGAACCCAACGGTGGTGATGCACCAGGCCGCCTTCGCGGCCCTTGGCCTGCCCTGGCGCTACCTGACCATCGAGGTCGCGCCGGAGGACCTGGAGGCCGCCATGCGCGGGCTCCGCGCCTTCCGCATGCGCGGGGTCAACCTCACCATCCCGCACAAGGTCGCCGTCCTCCGCCACCTCGACGAGGTGCGTCCCGCGGCCGCGCTCATGGGCGCCGTGAACACTGTGGTTCGCGACGGGGGCCGGCTGATCGGCGAGAACACCGACGGGAAGGGGTTCATGCGGGCGCTGAGCCAGGACGCCGGCGTGAACGCTCGCGGGAAGCGCGCGGTAGTGTTGGGCGCGGGCGGGGCGGCCCGGGCCATCACCGTCGAGCTGGCGCTCGCCGGAGCGGCCCAGGTGACGGTCGTGAACCGCTCGGCCGCGCATGGCCAGGCGCTGGTCGAGCTGCTCGCCGCCCGTACCCCGGCGCGGGCCGAGCTGGTCGTCTGGTCCGACGCCTACGCGGTCCCG
>Ga0209805_1001519_pt1 | contig 14055 bp, 12 predicted proteins | sample GraSoiAngelo_148_FD_185905 | JGI IMG/M metagenome (GOLD analysis project Ga0209805, IMG submission 185905) | Grasslands soil microbial communities from the Angelo Coastal Reserve, California, USA - 14_1009_09_20cm (SPAdes) (version 2) | ecosystem: Environmental > Terrestrial > Soil > Grasslands ... | reverse complement strand
GGCGAAAGGTCGAAGGGACAGACATGATGCCCCCTGAGGTTGCAACCTTGGCTGTGAGCCATGGCTGTCAGGGTCTCGCCTACACGTACAATCAGCCGACGATATTCATGGAGTTCGCGCACGATGTTGGTGTAGAGGCGCGGAGGAATGGTTTGATCAACATCTTCGTCTCTAATGGGTATGATACTCCGGACACGGTCGGGATGATGGATGATTTTCTTGATTGTATCACGATTGATTTCAAGGGAAACGCGGAGACAGGTTTTGTCCGGAAGTACATCGGGATCGCGAACGCTGAACCAATCTTTCAGACTATACTGGAGATTAAGAACAAGACCAAGGTCCACATGGAGTTCACCGACCTGGTGGTCCCAGAAGTCGGAGACAAGCTGGAGGACGCTCGGAAGCTAAGCCGCTGGCTATACGACAATCTAGGTCCCGACTATCCAATCCACTTCCTACGCTTCCACCCAGACTACAAAATGATGAACATTCCGCACACGCCTGTCAAGACTTTAGAGGAGCATTGCAAAGTTGCAAGAGAAGAAGGACTACGATACGTCTACGTTGGAAACGTACCAGGCCATCCCTGGGAGCACACCTACTGTCCCGAGTGCAACAACATAGCCATCAAACGCTACGGGTTCGACATTACCGGATGGAACCTAGACGAGCAGAACAGATGTGCTAGCTGCGGCTATCAACTACCTATCATAGGCGGACTCAGCTCCGCTGTCTCCGAAGAGAGATTCCTGCCAGTTATTAACTAGGCAGCTAGACTGGGCTTTTGATGGCGGAATGTGTGCTAGGTTCCGCTAGTGGCCTGATGCTCTCGCCTATCACTGTGTCGATTATTGTCAGCGGGTCTGAGTCGCGCAGATACTTGTCAATGTACTGGTTCGCTTCGACAATGTCGGGGGCTATGAAGAAGACTACTGCGTCATATCCGCCCGTCCCAAAGATCACCTTCTCAGTCGTGCATTCCAGCCATCTCTGGGGCAGCTTTTGGAGCCGCTGCGCTGCTCCTTCCACTTTACCAGATATTTTCAGCAACGCTACAAAGCTAGGCATTCTCTATCGCTCACAGATTGTATTTACCTAATATCTGAAAATATATAGGCTCTGATTCACTTGTGACCGGTTCGGTTACTGTTGCATCGATTGCCGGCAAAATAGCGACCATCAGATGGCAAAAACTTTCGATTGGTGCGATGCAACATTGCGTTGTTTAGAAAGTGATGAGCCAGAAAATTGAGATATAGTCTTTCGTGCCAGTCTATCAGATGTTCCTTTGAGCACTTGTCGTGGACGGGTTCTAGCATTCCCGCCTTGGCATCATATCTGAGGTGCCATGTTTCTCCGTCGAGTATCGACTTGTTGAAGGACTGGGCATATCATGATCGGATTAGCGGTTGTGCCATGTGTTGGGCCTGTGCCTTCTGAGCATCCAAGTATTGTTCTACCCATTCGGGAATAATTACAGCTCTCAAGAGTTCCTGTACTGAGATGAGTCTTCGCGTAGCCTCCAGTTGAAGAACCTGATACGCATCGTCTCCCACTGACATTATGAACTTTGACACGTTTGCCTTTCATTCTCGCTGGTTTGGGCGTAATAACGATCGTCTACTCTTGTTGCGAAAAATGGTGAGGATTTGGGCACAAGATTCCTGTCCATGATCAACTGATACGAGAATCTGAAAAGGGTAGCCGACGGGGGACATGGAAGTAAGCCTCCAAGCCAAATAGCAGCATTAGCAATGGAGCCTTGCGATGGCCTCATTGACTAGCATTTTCGGTCTCGTGTCTGAGAATTATCCGAAACAATAACTCAACCTTGCCGATGTCGAGTCAGGCAGAGCGGCTGGCGCGAACGATTACGCGCTAATCCTTCCCAGGTGGAATAGGAGCTTGCAATCAAACCACAAGACGACAGAATAAGCTATTGGAATCGTGTAGCTCATTCGTGTGGCATCGGGGATACAATATGGATCGAGTCGTCGGTGCTGGGATCGTTACTTGGCTTCAGAAGGTCTGTAGCCACTCTCTCCCTCAACAGGATGATCTGGTCTCTTAGAGACTCGCCGAAGGTGAAACCGGCTCTCTGAGAATACTCCTTGTAGAGCTCTGTTACAGTCTTGAAGACTAGAACGTGAGCACCTTCTCCGAAGGCATTGGTCAGGACTTCGACCACATTGTCAAACCTACTGGAGATCTCTGAAGCCTGGATCCCATTCCTTTGCAGTAACTCGAATATCTCCGCCCTGACTGTTCGGCCTAGAATGTCTTCAATAACGGTAGCGAAACACTGGTTCATGGTCGACTGGAAAGTTTCTACAATCGTAGTCCGCAACCGAAGCCACCTTGGGAAGAAGATCATTTCTTGATTGAGGTTAAGAGTAGTGTAACATTGGCCGGTTAAAATGAAGACTATGGCTGTGTGTGTGAGAGTCAGTGAGTTTTCTCCAGAAACCCAGCACTGATCTCTCAGGGTTACAACAACGAGTTAAAGCGTTATCACCCGTTTTTCAGCAGGATAGTGGAAAATGTTAGCAGAGGCGTATGGTGAGTGACCGGAATCCTATCGCATTCTCATTATCTCATCATACTCATCCTGGCGTCTGTCCTGCTCCTTTATGGTCTGGCGCCTGCCTCCGCGGTCACGAGCTACAAGCCTGGCGTCAAGCCAGGCGACTCAGCGACATACGGACAGGTCAAGGCAGACTGGAAGTCTGATCTTGCACCGTTTTCCCCTGTCAAAGACTTTCTCGGCGTCAGCTCGATAACTGTCTCTGTCATCAATATCGTGGGAACTGACATAACGGCTCGACAGACATACAGCTATCCCAACGGGACGACTAGAAGCTTTGTCTGGGTTGAGGATGTTCAGAGCGGAGCCGGAAACATGTCCTCATCGGTCGCCTGGATTATCGCTGGCTCTCTGGTTGCTCCCGACCCTATCTACGAGTCTTCCTCCGCATCGACAGTAGGCCAGACTGTACAAGGCTCCTATGCAGGGTCGGTCCAGACAGTCAACATCATCAATTCGACACAGCCCGAACCCGGAGGATTCTGCAAGTTCCTTAGGATCTGGGATCAGAACACGGGCATCCTACTCGGATTCGCCTTGAACTACACTGTATCGAACGGAAACTATCACGTCTCCGCGTCAGCATCAATGTGGATGACCGCTACCAACCTCTGGGTCTCACCTCAACGAGCCGCGACTCTTCTCCCGTCTCCGATTTTCGGCCTAGCAGCATTCTTTGCAGTGATCGGGTCAGCTAGCGCGTATGCTCTTCACGGAAGACGCCGTCTCATTGAAGAACTCTGAACGGGCGAAGCTAGCTACGAGACTCCCCCTCTCTACAGCTACAGTAGCTTGGCCGGGCTCCTTGTCACCGGATTCTTCTGGTATGCGTTCATAGGTTCTGAACTTCTCGACTGGAGACGTCCCAACGAACCGTTTCGGAGTGTCTGAGGTAGGAGTATTGGTCGAAAGCGAAAATGATCTTGGTGAAAACACAGCTCTGCACTGTCAAACTCGATAGGGCCCCAGCCGATTTCAGTCTCGTTGATTGTGGACATTTTTGAAAATTACGGGGACGCAGAGTTTTGCTCGCATCTGTGTTCACTCGTGGACACAACCTATTTCCGTTTTTTTAGTAAAGATACTAGGCAGATGCGATTCCCCTATCCTCTAGACCATTGCGAGTGCGGACACTACAGAGTCAGCCACGAAAGTCAGATGACTTTGAGAGAGAGCGTCTGCAACCTATGTCTGTGTACGCAGTTCAGTCTGAACGAGTCATACGGTGAGGGCAGAGAGGTGAAGAACCAGGCTTGATGGAAGAGTCGAAATTGGCGCAATGCGTTAGGATCCTATCTGTAGCGATTCTTCAGGGTCGACTATCGTCCGGGCGTGGTCAACGAGGCTTACCGAAGCAGGCTGTTAAAAATGCTCGGAAATGATGCTAGTTCCTTCATTCTGTACCGCCGGTACAGACTGTTCAATACAACCTCCTTGGAGGATTCTGATTCTTGCCCTTCGAGAGTCCACCTGGGATGGGGCAACATTTCAGTGATAGGCTTCATTGGAGCATAGAATGATGGGGGAGTCTGCGGTAGCCTCCTTCATCAACATCCGGTTTCAGACCGTCGGTCCCGATCATCCCGGAAGGGCTGGAGTGTCGAGGAGACTGAAGAAGCCTTTGCCCGCCTGGTCGGTCTTGTTAGTATTGCTCGTCGCCTTCGCCGGAGGACTATACGCTCACTATCTATTCGGCCTAGCGACGACGCCTGGGCAGTCAAACGGTCCCGATTTCAACCTTGGAATGAGTCCAGCATCGATGATGGTAATCCAGGGCAATCTCACAAAATTCACTATTTCCCTCACAAGTCTCAACGGCTTCGAAGGCAGCGTAAACCTGAACGTCTCACTCTCTCCAAACATTCAGAACGCCACGACCGCCCTGAATCCTGAATCTGTATCATTGCTGTACGGCACGGGAACCGCGACTCTCACCATCCAGATTCCATCCACCACTCGCACCGGAACTTACACAATAACAATCGTGGGAACTGATCGAATGATAAGCCATGATGTGGATTCATTTCTGCAAGTAACCACTCCTCCTCCCCCTGATTTCCAGATGCGAGCAGGCCCATCTGCATTGAACGTGACCAGAGGATCAGCAGGAACCAGTACGGTTTACTTGACCAGCACTGGTGGATTCTCAGGGACAATCATGCTGAGTGTATCAATATCACCCAGCAATGGCTCCAGCCCAACAATCGCTCTAAACCCAAACAAGGTTACGCTGTCCCCCGGAGGAACAGCCAGCGCGGTGCTGACGGTTACAACAACCGGGACCACTTCGCCTGGAAGCTATACAGTAACAATTCAAGGAGCCAATGGGAATCTCTCTCATTCTGCCACACTTTTGCTGCTCGTACAGTAGGCATCGGGTAAGTAGCACGATGGCACTAATAACCAGACTCTGATCGCTTATCCTGCACAGTCGACTTCGAAGACATCGTAGGCGAGGCGATTCGAACTCATGTCCCAAGGAATAGAGAACCGAAGGACGTTAGTTGAAGCCGTGAAGGGGAACCCGACGCCTACGGTAATCCCCGGAGTCGATGCCACGAAGCTAACTCAGAGTTAACAGAACCCCGAGAACACTGACAGCGACTGTGTTGGATGCTGTGGCGCTCTGTCCGGTTGCGTCCGTAACTGTTAGCGTCACGGTGTAGCTTCCCGGGAGCAGGTAGGCGTGGCTAGCCGACTGGCCGTTTGCCGAAGTTCCATCGCCAAAGTTCCAGTTGTAGCTGTACGGCTGGGTTCCACCGGAGGTGCTGCCTGTAAACTGGACAGATTCGAGGATGGACGGGTTGGAAGGCGAATAAGTGAAGCTTGCGGTCAGAGGTGGAGGTGGACTGGTTACCGTGATTGTTTGCTGGGACGTAACGGTCTGCTGAGGTGAACCGCTGTCCGTTGCAGTCAGTGTAACGATATATGATCCAGCCGAGGAGTAGGTGTGAGTTAGAGAAGAGCCTGAACCTGTTGCTCCATCACCGAAACTCCAGCTGAAACCATAGGGACTCGTCCCGCCACTAGCCGAAGAAGTGAAGGTCACTTGCTGACCTGCTTGAGGCGATGAGGGGCTGAAAGTGAAGCTGGCGGTCAGACTAGTCGGTGGAGGCGGTTGGGACGATACGGTGATGGTTTGCATTGAGGTCGCGGACTGTTGTGGCAAGCCGCTATCCTTCACGGTCAGAGTCACTGTGAAAGATCCTGCCGACGTGTAAGTGTGAGTGGCTGATGAGCCAGTTCCAGTTGTTCCGTCGCCGAAGTTCCAGCCGTAGGAGTAGGGGGCTGTGCCTCCACTAGCCGAGGCAGTGAAGGAGACCTGTTGATTTACAATCGGAGAGGACGGAGTGTATGTGAAACTGGCAGTGAGCGGGCTAACAGTAGTGGTGGCAGTGGTCACGAGTCCGAAGTTGAGATGGTAGGGTAGTGTTGGCTCATCTACCCACATTACTCCGAAAGCATCGCCGTTTCCAACACTCGACGCCTCATCGTAGCTTGTGATCGTATACTCACCGGTCTCCGATGCCGTGGAGAACACGTCAGGAGTCTTGACCCAGCTATTGCCTATGCCTGACCACTGGTCTATCACGCCGTTCGTTGTGTTGAACCAGTAGAAGTAGAATTTCGAGGCTGAAGGGTCAAAGGTTGCGGTTATCGGCAGAGAGTATCTGCTAAGACTAGCCGCGGATTTTGCTTCCCCACTCCCGATATTGCTGATCGACCATTGCCCCGATGCTGATCTCGCACCGAACCTTACCGTCTCAGTGTTGGTATCATACCATATCGCATTGACATTGCTTCCAGAGGCGAAGAGGAACGAGTTTACGTCGGTCGAGTCGGACGTGTATGAAATCTGCTCGTCCGGACCCCAGGCCGTGCCGTTGAATAAGCGTCCGTGAAGATCCAAGCTATTGATCCAGTAAGCCGCGTAGGCCTCGCCCCCAGAGAGCGGTGCGATGTCAACGTCCCAGTTGTTGCTGTGGTCCGTGGACAAGACCGTGTCCCCTGTCCATGAAGCATAGTTTGTCCCGGTGGAATGTATGACGTGAGGCGTCTGAATGCCCGTGCCGCCGCAAGCCCCGGCGTTAGCGTCCTGGTATCCTACCCAGAGCTGGCCGATAGAGTCGATCTTAACAACATCGTTGAGGTAGATGTCTTGAGGGCTCCCGCTTCTCACAGTCTGTTCTGGCAGCCAGCTGATCGATCCACTACTACCCAGCACTCCGGTTCCGACGAGTAAGGGTAGGCCACACTTCGACTCGAAGAAATCCTCGTCATATCTGACATAGTAGGCACGGGCCGAATCGGTCACGATGGACCAGTCGCTGTCTGTGACATGTATTCCCATGTTGGTCGGCGTCAACCAAGACGTTCCGTCTGTGCTTGATGTGAAGAACAGACAGCCACCCATACTCTCGCAATTGACCGCCGTATCTTCATAGAATACCCAGTATCTTCCTTGGGCATGGAAGCCGAAATTCTGGAATGAGGACTCGTACGCTGTCTTGTCAGAAGTGTTTGACAAGATGACAGAGCTGTTCGCTGCTGCGTTTGTAGTCCTTGCCATATTGCTAACCGTGACTAGGCCCATCGAGAGTATTAGAAATACAGCGGCTAGCACTGGTAGTAGTTGATTGATCCTCAGATGCCATGCCAACACAGTTGTCCTCTATTAGGAGACTGGTAATGCCGCAATTATTTGAAGGGCAGGTCCACGAATGCCTAGTCGCGAATAATTATACTAGGAAATGGCACCAGTGAATACTTTAGAACACTTGTGAAAACAGGTAGGACTAAGCACTCAAGTCGCCATCTGCCTCTCGGAGAACGTTGTCTATGACTCCCGAGGCCGTTATGCACGACTTGACGATGATGAGTCTGATAGCGACCTAACTAGATAATTCCCACCGCTTTTTTTCTTCAAAGCACTTGTCGTGGTGCCGAGATTATTGAAGCGCGAATTATTGAATCGCGTCAGCATTCCTTAACTGGTCGGTACAGCCGTCACACTGGTCGTGGTTGCGGGGCATCACCTTCCATTAAGCTGACCAGCCCCCATGGGTCAAAAATTGTATCAACAGATTGCCTCGGCAAGCTGGAGCCGGCTCATGGTCAGATGGTCTTAAATGCACACTGGTATCCGTGGGTACCTCTGTGATTCTGAGGATTCACCATATAATGTCAAGGAGAGAGAAGAAACGTTCGAATCACGAGGCTCGGAAGCCAAGAGGAAGATACGGTGCTGGACTTGCGGAAAAGCTACCACTCATGAGGTGACGTGGCGGTTCGGTGGCAGATGCTACTTGTGTCGAGACTGTGGAGAAATCGTGGTGGAAAAGCTCGAATCATTCCAGAAAGAATAGATGACGAACATCCCCGGAGCTAAACTTAATAGTTTGAAAGAGTAAACACGTTCTGCCCGCGTTGTAGGCTTAGACTTGGGCAACCGCGTTTCCCGCGTTTTGCGGATGATGGCGGTTCCGAGCGGCGAAGATGCGGGCACCCCACTTCACATGGACATTTCTTACCAAGGTCTATGTCTGCAACGGATGCGGTAAGTTCAGAGATTACCCGTTTTACTACAAGGACTATCTGAAAGACCCAGGCTATTTTCTTCGAATCCGCCGTCGTTCCTACCGATAGGCTGGGCAGTGCTTACGACATAAGACAAGTGCTGCACTCCTTTTTTTTCCTGGCATGTGAACGCCATGTTTGTCTGGGTTTATCGCCTAGCGACGTGGGCGACTACCGAACAGACTGAGAAGAAAGCATAGATTGCTTCAACAGCGATCTGGGCTAGCGTATCCAGCCGCAACCGCCACGGCGAGGAGGGGAGCCCCGAGTTGGGCCACCAAGCAGAATTTGCGCGAAAGTAGGTAAATTCAAGGCCTTGTCGGACGTTCGAACTCTCTTGGACAGTAGCGTCTTGATCGAACTGCTCTCCTCGACCGAACTCTCCGAACGACTCCGCGACGCGATAGAGGTGTGCGGCCTGTTTGGTCGTGCCGCGTTCACCTAGGTCTTCAGTGACTTCCACAGCTCAGCGAGGAAGCTTTCACAATGTTCTATGCTTCGTTTGAGGACGGACGGGTTTGCGCTGAACATGCTCCGGAAAGAGTCTGGCTTGGCTATGGAAAGGTAGGCCTCGAGCTTCCGGAGATTTTCGAGGATCTGGTCACGAGGACATTTCTCCAGGAGTGCAACGACCGTTCTGGTCTGGGGCTTCTCGTAGCATAGGGCGAGAATATCTCTCATGTCCTGGCTCCGAGCAGAGTTTGTCTTGAGCGCGAGCAACATTTCACGACTAGCAACCCGAGCCTTCGCACGCGCGTCGAGACCTCTTCCCCGCACCTCTCTAGGATCCGAGTGCTCGAACAAGAGTTCGAAAGAGTAGGCGAATCTCGTCTGTCGAGAATACACCGCGTTAACCATCAGGTCGAGGCCAACCTTCACACCGATATTCTTGGAGTAGACAAGAGATCTGGCGCCATGAACGTTTTCAACATCATATTTTTTCTTGAACTCGAAGCCTCCTGTTCTGGCTAGACTCTGGAAAAAGCGGAGCTCTCTTTGCGGGATGACAATGTCGAGGTCTACAGAGTATCGCGGGAACTGGAAGGAGGAAACGGCGTAGCCGCCGATTAGAACGTACCGTCTCTCCAAGGGAACCTCTCGCAGGAACCGAAAGCATTCCGTCTCCCTGCTCTCGAGCTGCTCCCGTGGACTGAGCCTAGGTGGTCTTGTAGACAAGAGCTTGAACCAGTTCAGGCCTGAGCCGGAACTTTCGCCGGAGATACTCCAAAGCTGGCCCGTAAGTGTCGATCCTCTCTCGGCAATAGTCAATTACTTCGCTCAACGGAATTACCGGTATCCCATCCCTTGTCTCGTATCGAACCCTCGGCACGAGATGAAGGATGAACACGAGCCCAAACAGCGTCTTACGATCGCCCTCGAAAGCGTAAGCAGCGCCGTTGCTTACAAAGAAGCGTTCCCAACGTCGTGCATCAACACTTCCTATCTCGATGTGAACGGGTTTGTATCCCGCGGTGAACCCTGTCCAGTAATAGCCGTCCGTCCAGATTCGGACAGCGTCATCGTGAGAATAGGCGAAAGGGTCTGTCGCCGAGGCGAGCAATTTCTCCTTCGACATGCTCTGCTTAACTATCATGTGTGAGAAATCCAATGGTGAAGCCGCCTTGTAGACTCCGCTTTCAAGCCGAGTAATCAGGTTCAGTTTGGCCAAGTCATGAACTACTTTGGCTGGGTCCGGACTGGGAAATTCGGCACGGAACTGGTCTATCGTGAAGGCTTGATCGCCAAACACCTCGCACACCCAACACCAGAGCCCGACATACCCGTTCATGATTGCCAATTACCATTATGGTAATCAATCCATAAATAGTTGCCGTCGCCAGGGAGCGACTGAGACATGGTTTAACAGAGTATTCGAAGCAAAACCATAGCCGTTCTTTCTCGAAGCGTGATTCTAGCAGCAAACGTAGAATTTCCCTGGCTGAGTCTAGTCTTCGACAGACTTGTTATCCAGCAATGTCATTCCAAAACCCACACTTGAACTCCGCTGGTTGGAGCATTGTGATCCGGGTGTGGTGTTGGAAATGCGGCTGGGTCACTGCACACAGAGCAACGGAAGCCTAGGATATTGTGAGTGTGTAGACTGGGTGGATCTCGGCCCAGTTATTGTGGGCCGTGTCCAATACGTAGGGTCCGGTGACAGTGATATGGTCGTTGATGCTGGGTACTGTGATGTTGTTCGTGTAGTTCTGGCACGCTGATACGGCGTCGGACTGGGTTACGGGCAGTGCGCAGATTATCTCAACGACCAGATCGCCGTACTGGTACTGGTCATTCGCTGCGTTCGTGAGACTGCTGTATTGAGAGTCGAGAGCTAGCCGTACGTGGTAGTCGCCATCAGCCTCTCGGAGAACGTTGTCTACGACCCCCGAGGCGGTTACGCACGACTTGACGATAGTGAGTCGGTAGGGATTGTAAACGTGGCTCGATATTGAGTCCGGATCACTGCATTGGGAGTTATTCGAACCAGGAGGTCCATTATGAGAAACGTAATAGGCAGTTACGCCAGCCGCGACTAGCACAACGGCGACGGTGAGTATGACCGCCGGGACAGTCTTCCTCAAGAACTCTCCTCACGGGCCTATGTTAGGAGAGTAGTTAGTCGAAAAACTTTGGCGTCATAGCGGCGAGCAGCCGTCACGAGGATCCGAACTGAGGGTCTCAATCTCTCCAAAATTCAGAACGCCACGACCGCCCTTGACCTTGAATCTGTATCTCTGCTGTACGGCACGGGTCGGCCCTGGGCTGTCTGAAGGCGGCTTCCGTTATCTGTAGATCGATCTTGGAAATATCGATATTCGATATTCTCGAAATCTGATATTCTCGAATTGCGATGCGTTTTCACTTGTCTTGCAATTCTGTACGCAGGCGATATATACACAGATAGCGCGCAGTCGACGACTGAAAATATATGCAGAGCATCAAGATACTATCCACAGCAATTGCGCTTGTCGTGCTGTCAATGGCGGTCGGCGTTACATCTGTTAGAGCAGCACCTGAGAACCCGCAGGTCGGAACGACCCTGCTAACACCACTCTTGTCTAATCTGCTGAACATAGCGAATACCGTCGGCTACGACCAGTTCTCGACTGTTGATCTGACGACACTTGTTGACCCGTCTACTACGGCTACAATGCACTTCGGGCCATACGCTAGTGGCTCGCCAGACTCTGGCACATGCGGAAACTACTGGGCTGAAGACACGTATGACCGGCACTTTACCGTGTTCCAGAACAAGGCTGACGGTTCGATCGTAGTGGTTGAACAGTTCAAGGATGGAAACTTCACTACGGGACCCGTTACACAGCCCAGCCCTGGTGCATGCCAGACCAACAATCCACCTGGTGGAATTGTCGTCGCGGGAGTTCAGGGCAGTCTGCGTGGCTATTTCGTCATCCCGATGCCTCCGGGTCAAACATTGAGCCCAGTGTCCGGTTCCAATCCTAACTGCAACGCGGTAGGACCAAACGACGGGACAAACATGGACTGCACAACCACAGGCTTCATCGATAGTCACTTCACTGTGGCTTGCTATCCAGCGGCGTGCTTCGTGACCACGTTCTTCTTCCACTACGCTGCCGGAGATCAGGATCTCATCATGCATGAGTGGACCAACGCGAACGTGGGTCCCGGCAACTCTGGCGACATCCGCAGCTTCCCAGTCTAACAGGCGCTAGTCTAACAGCCAACCATGAAACCCCCCTTTTTCGAGCATTCTATGAAAAGAAGACTCCCATCAATGGGCGAGGAAGAAGTGTTCTCTAGGACGATGGTCAAAGATTAGCTTATTCGGCCCAAGGTTCTGTGCTGATTATTTCCCGTTGATTGATTCTCTCCTTCCATCCGCACTTGGGACACACAAAGTACTCCTCGTGGCGAATAGTCTTCGTCGTCTTCGCCTTTTCCGGGGAGACGAGCCCACGCTCAACTAGAAACGGGTCTGTGACGGCCGCCTTTCCAGTTTCGAGTCTGGTCAGCTCGAATATCCATTCGCCGCAATTTCGACACTTCATTCTCATCCACCCCTTTTCGGAAGAGTTTGTGTCGTCCGCTATTTTAATCTGGATTCTGGAATAGGCTAGACCTCTATCAACCTCTTGGGAGGACACTTATCATGGACCGTGTAGAATGTAGAGGCTAGGGCAGCAGACCGCTAAGAAACCCGATTAACAGTAGTCACGTAATATTGTTTTCAGCCGAAAACGAGATCGAGATTCTGTGGTCTCAGTACAGATAAAGGGCGACACTTATTGTCGAATTACCTCTAGCCCAAGTTGGTTGAGTCGGCCCCCCGCCAGAGACTGCCAATCGCAGATTGGGGTAGTGAATAGAACCGACTGTCATGGTTATGTAACCTGGAACATTGAAGTGACAGTCGATAGCTCCGAACGTCCAAGTGTTGGTTGCCGCCGAACCAAGGTCGCCCCGACAGGCCATATTGCCAGGACTATCCACTGTGGGGACCGCTACGAAAAGGACTAGGTTAGAATATCCTTGAAGGTTCGCAATTCCAACAAGAGCATCTTTCGTGTCGTTCAACTGGATAGGTTTCTGCAAAGCGAAAATAACCCACTGGGAATGAGGACCGGACGCATTCGTTCCTGACGAGATAGTAGAAGCGAAGATCGTCGGGAATGCAGGCGAAGACACGACTAAAACGGCAAACAGGACGAGAGGAAAAAAGTGAATGCGCATGTTACACGCAGAAGTTGGCAGTATATAGCGATATGGCCATCGGACAGGGATTTTCCTAGTCTATGCGATTCAGCCTGTTTCGGAGATCCTATACCAAGTCAGGTCAGTCCGAGTGATATTTAGTCGGATTAGCTATAATAGTTGGAGTAGGTCGCCGAAAGTGTTCCTTCTCTCTTACTTAAGAATCCGAGAATCGCATTCGGGTTCCATGCCTTCTATGGAGAAGGATCCAGACTTCTTCGGCCGCCTGGAACCAATTTGGTGCTGGACGTGAGGTAGGGCACAACCCATGAGATAACCTTCCGGTGGGGCGGGCGGTGTTTTCTCTGCAAACAGTGCGCTAATATCGTGGTGGAAAAGCTCTAACCCCATCCATAGGGCGGACCTCTAGACCATAACCACACGAGCAAAGCGATAACTGCGAAAATCAGAACATCGCCAAGACCCATTTCCACCAGGCCCAGTTGGGCGGCTCTGTGTAGTCTGACTCGGATTCGGACAAGTTTGGCTGTTCGCTCTTTCCCGTTATCTCTCTCTGTGTGTGATATTCCTATATGATCGAAACAGTCCATGCCTTGATGATTCACCTTCGCTTCTAGTTGCTAAATAGGCCGTCTAAAATAATCGAGTTGAACTAAGTGCTCAGATCGAGATATTCTTGAGGCCTCAAGACCTCGACCCGATGAGTATTCTTTATGTGATCTCGGTGACTCCACAGGTGATGATCGTCTGTTGTGATAAGGTACTTTGCCTTGGCTTCCTTGCAAGCGCGAACAATGTGTCGGTCTCCCAGGTCGATGTCGTCAGGGAGCTTGGAATTGCCTTCTACTATCACCAGTTTCTGATAAGCCTCTAGCTCATTTAGTTTTCTGCCGACGATATATTCCACTAGGCCTTTGAACTTACGCTTGAACGTATCTCTGTATTCGAAGATGACCGCGTCATCGACAGCAATCCTATCACAGTCTCTGATAATTTTCGAATAGACTCGGCCCTCTACGTCGTGACCTGCCAGAATTCTCACAAATACGTTAGTGTCCAAGACGATTGTTTGATTTGTCATAATTTAAGCCTTCGGTGCGTTGTCCATAGCATCGGACAAGAACTTTGACTCAACCTTTTCAAATGAAGGAACATATTCTTTCAGACGACCATCAATGCCAAAAGACAGAATCCTC
>Ga0209805_1001518_pt1 | contig 14055 bp, 9 predicted proteins | sample GraSoiAngelo_148_FD_185905 | JGI IMG/M metagenome (GOLD analysis project Ga0209805, IMG submission 185905) | Grasslands soil microbial communities from the Angelo Coastal Reserve, California, USA - 14_1009_09_20cm (SPAdes) (version 2) | ecosystem: Environmental > Terrestrial > Soil > Grasslands ... | reverse complement strand
GCCCGATCGCCCGCTGTTTCGGCGGAGGCCTGCGCTGCCGATTATTTGCGGGCAGCCGCTTTAACGGCACCTGATATCAAAAACGGAACAGAAGACGCCATGGCACGCGAAACTTATAATTCCGCGAGTGCTGAGCTGACCATTCTTTTACGGTCAGCTGATGAAGGACGTCTATGGAATCATCCGCTCACCCTCACGGCCGATGGCTTTACCTACCGCCTGCGACTGCAACCTGCCAGCCAGGCGATATGGTCGCCCGACTACTTCACTTGGTTTCTCGAGCCCAACAAAGTCAAACACACGCTAATCAAGAAGGAGGTTACTCAGGCCGGCGTGGGCGGAGCTCTCGTCGGCGTGCGATCTGTTTTCCCGCGCGAGAACTTTGCACCGAGCAAAGGAATCAGTGCGCCCGTAACTGCGACACTGGATTTTCATGGAACGGACGTAACCCTGGCACTTCGGCGCCCTGCCAAACAACCGACGGCGATGGTCGAGGGAGTCACTCAGTCCCTGGCCGCCGATTATTCGGCGCCTATCTCTTACTATCGACCTCCAAACAATATTCTACTGGTAGGCTTAATGGCTGCATTGCGAGGCGGTAACTACACTGAGAAGACGGGACTCTACTTCTTGCAACCTTACGATCCTGATCGAATTCCGGTGGTTTTCGTCCACGGTTTGATGTCGACCGCTTTTACCTGGGTGCAGACGATCAATGGTCTTTTGGCCGACCCGGAGGTTCGCAAACATTATCAATTTTGGGTGTTTAACTATCCGACGGGCAATCCAATTCTTTATTCCGCTCTGAGGTTACGAGAGGAATTGGATAAGGTAGATAAATTTTATCCTAATCATCGTCCGTACGTTCTCGTGGGGCATAGCATGGGTGGAATGCTTACCCGTGCTCAGGTCATCACGCTTACTCCGGCGATGTGGGAGCGAGGTCTGGGAGCGATGACGAAGGAGGTTTTCGCCCGAAATTCCCCTAATAGTATCGTTATTCGTTCGCTGACCTTTCAAGCTAATCCGCGAATTAAGCGCGTGGTCTTCGTGTGTACGCCACACCGGGGAAGTCAGATGGCCAGCGGTGGAATCGGAAGACTTGGGATTAGTCTGATATCTCTTCCACTTTCAATTGCAACCACGATGAAGGATGCATTAACTAGTGCAGAGCTTGTGCAGCTGACCGGAGCAGCCAATCGCCTTCCGAATAGTGTGTGGGGCCTCAGACCTACAAACCCTGCGTTCAAGGTAGTTAATGATGCACCGATTCGCGTTCCCTATCATTCGATCATCGGTGATCGGGGACGAGGTGACTCGCCCAACAGCACCGATGGGGTGGTTCCGTACTGGAGTTCGCATCTGGACGGCGCACAGTCCGAAGTCATTGTTCCGGGTCCACACGGTTCGTGCGCGCTGCCGCAGACCATTGACGAGCTGGATCGGATCCTGAAGCTGCATTTGGGGAAGTCGGCTACGAAGCGCCAGCAGCAAACTGCCTCGATTGCACGCGCGCCAAACTCAGTCTCGCCGTAACGCCGAGCAGCATACCTTCGACTTAGGCCAAGAGTAACGGGTGCGAGGTACCACAGCATGCCGAGCTATTATAAATAGTTGCGCGGCTAACGAGATGTAGCTGGGTATACTTGGCCGACGAGGAATTCGCGTGTGAACGCAAACGAATTGATAGAGTCCGGCTCGAGCACGTAACGCAGGTGCGGCTTTGACGGTTGGCGTCCTGCCAGCGCCAAATTTTTTTGGTGTGTTGGATCAGTCGAGAGGCGCGTGCGTGTCACCAACAACTTGCGCTTCTGGCGCGGTTCTGAGGCGTGGCCGTTCTGGCAATTATAAGTACGCCTCCAAAAAATTAAAAAATAAAGCGAAAAAAGGATTGAACATTGTCAGGCGTTTTTCGTATTCCTCGCGGTAAAGCCTTACCTATATGAAAAATATCCAACTCTTGGGGTGCGGATTACTCCGCAAAGTTTTGGTTCCGCTGGCGATCTCTTTCGCCATTGTCTTCAATCTTCCAGCGCAAGTCCCGTCTCCTTCGCCCGCTCGGGACGCGCAGGGAAATATCTTGCCAGCGCCGGCCGGAACCACAGCCACCGCTGAGCGCGTCGTTGTTACCGGTTCGAATATTCCTACCGCAGAGGAAGTCGGTCCGAATCCGGTGGAAAGTTTCACCCAGGAGGACATAAAGAAATCGGGCCAGCGCACCACCGAGGGGTTTCTGCTGAGTCTCCCGATTGTTAACTCTAACGTTATTCCGGTTTCAAATAATGAGAATGGCTCCAACACTGCGGTAGGTGCAGCGGCCGTTTCGCTGCGCGGGTTGGACCCGAGAGCGACTCTCGTTCTTGTCGATGGGCGCCGAATTGCTCCATATCCCGTCGGGAATAATCCGGGTCCGGTCAACACCATGTTTGTAGATTTGAATTCGATTCCGCAAGCTGCCATCGATACCATCGAAATTCTGAAGGATGGCGCTTCGACCGTTTATGGCGCGGATGCGGTCGCTGGCGTGGTGAACCTTAAGATGCGGCACTACTACAACGGCGCCGAAGCCACCGTCGAATACGGCAACACCGAGCACGAGGACTCGGGTACCTTTCAATCCTCGGTCATATTTGGTGTCGGCGACGGCAACACGGAAATCGCCGGTGCGATGAATTATTATCATCGCAACGCGATTGCCAATCGGGACCGAAGTTATTCAGCCCTCCCGCCATTCGTGAGTTCGAACGCGAGTCCTTATAATCTTGTACTGAGCAAGGCCGTGGTGGCGGCGGCGGGGGGTACCGTCGTTCCCGGGACGTCGCCTACAGAGTTTGCCACCGCTCCAGATTTCACCAATGGGTTGGCTCCAGCCAGCAACTACATCTACGATTCATCACGCATCAGGACGATAGGCGGCCTCCGGCCCGGGTTCAACTTCAATGCGTTCTCGCTTTCATTCCCGGAAACGGAACGCTACGGCGGCTACGCGCGTTTCGAGCACAAGCTCTGTGAAGACCAGGTTGTTGTTTACGGCGACTTCATGTATCAGAACGTAAAAGCGCATAATGAATTGGCGGCGGCCGCCACCGGATCCTTTCAAACGGCCGGCCAGACTGTATTAGCCATTCCGCCGCATGCGCCCTTGCCGGTCGTAAATGGCGTGGAGGTGGCGCCTCCGAACACGCCCACCCCTACCGAAGTCGGCGCTCCTCCGGGCGCCTTTAACCCCTTTAATCCGTTTGAGCAGATCATCTCGGGCGGCACTCGTGCTCGTCTGGCTGAATTCGGGAATCGATTGTTCGATAACACGACGGACGCATATTTCGCTACCATCGGCATCAAAGGCGACAAGCTATTCGGTGGCAATTGGGGATACGATCTCGGTTATCGCTACAGTCAGGTGAAAAGTGTCCAGACTGGAGACCAAGTCTCCATCTCTAGGTTTAATCGCATCATGAATGCTAACGATCCGATCTTTGATCCGGGCTCGTCGCAGTTCATCGGCACGACCGTTCCATTTAATCCATTCGGGGATTTCCGCGTTCCAATTGCCGCCAACCAGGGAACTATCGCGTTCGCTACCGCGAGGCCTAAAGACGAGGACACCTCCAAACTCTGGACAATCGACGGAAACATTTACACCACCTCGCTTTTCGAATTACCGGCCGGCGGAATTGGTTTTGCGGTCGGCGGCCAGTTTCGTCGTGAAAGTTTGGACGAGAATCCCGACCCCTTAAACGTCGCCGGCGACATCGCAGGCAATTCGCCTGTTCCAGAGGCGCACGGCGGGCGGAAATCCTTTGCTTTTTATGCGGAGGCTAACATTCCAATCTTCAGCTCTAAGAATGCGGTTCCCGGGTTTCATTCGCTCGAAATCACGGCGGCTGGCCGCTACGAGCAGTTCCGTAACAATGATACCGACGTGGCCGTACCCAAATTTGGTATCCGCTGGCAACCGTTCGACGAACAGCTGACCCTGCGCGCCACCTGGGGTCAGGGTTTCCGTGAGCCGACCCTTGAAGAATTATTTGCTGCGCCGATCTCCGGCCTGAAGCTGTCGCACGACCCACAGAATGGCGGGCACTTCGAACCAGAGACAAACTTCCTCGTGCTCAGTAATCGAAATCTTAAGCCGGAAGACTCCGAGACTTACAGTGCAGGTCTTGTCTACACCCCGAAATATTTTCCTGGTTTGAACTTCGCGGTGGATGCCTGGGGCGTGAGGCGCGAGGGCGTCATTGGTTCTCCGCCGGCGGATGAAATTCTCGCGCGCGAACAAGCGGGAACACTGCTTCCAGGAGAAAAGGTGGAGCGCGACCCCAACGACAATAGCATCACCCGCATCACTGCTCCAACGCTGAACCTCGGGTTCCAGGAAGCTAACGGGGTTGATTTTACCCTTCAATACCAGCGGCCTCTGCCAGTGGGCGTATTTACCTTCCTCACCGAATGGACGTGGCTCTATCACTTCGAGTTTCCCGAAGGTGAGACAGCGTTCGGTTTCGGTCTTGGCGGCGGTAACCTGGCGGGATTCACCACTGACCCAGGTCTTTCGAATGAGGGTTGGTACAAATGGAGAGGAACGTCGCGTTTCGATTGGGCCTGGAAAGGTTTTGATGCTGCGGCCACCGTTCGCTACATCTCCGGCTTCGATGAACTTAATCCGAAAATTCTACCGCACGAGGTCGGCAAAACGCTCGGACTCGACCTGCAGTTTTCCTATGATTTCTCCGAGCTCGTTGCGAAGGTTGAACAACACCCTGTAGCCGGCTATTCCAAGGAGGCGCCGCCAAAGGATGGCAAGGCCCCCGTGGATAAGGAAACTGTTTCGACTGAAGTGAACAATTCATGCTGGGCGCGCTTGGTCCGAGGCACAACCCTTACTTTCGGAGTCAACAATGTGTTCGATGACGATCCTCCGTTTGCCTCCGGTGAAGGCGGTAACGGTGTCGGTTATCCTGGCTTCACTTACGACGCCACGAACCGATTCTGGTACTGGCGCCTGACCAAGAAGTTCTAAAAACAAGGAGCGGCTATTTCTAACTGCCGATTTGATGAAACCGGCGGGCTGAGACTGTCGCTGCGCGTAATCGCTCATTGAGCTGAGTTCATCCGGGAGACTCAAATCCCTGCTGGAGTTCCTCCCATTTGACAAGCGTGGCGATTTGCTGCCAGTCCGGCCAATGCGCCCCGCTTGATGAAGCTGCTCGCTTGCGCTGCCCGGTCTGCGGGAATTAGCTATCGCTTGCAGGCTGCACTAAAATCTTGCTGTGGTCGTTTTAGGCGATAAAATTACGGCCCCGATACCGAACTTCCCGGGATGCAAATTGAGCTTGGCTGGCGAGAGCCGGGCTCCAGATGCAGCCGAGAATTCCTTAAGGATTGATCTTAATAAAAGGGCAACGAGTTGCCATTGAACCACCAATTGTTTTTCACAGCCAATAGCGTCATCTGGCTAGGGTCATTTCTCTCCTCTCAGGCGATATTCTCGGATCTTGCTCGCCTGGATTTAGTCGCAATTACCAAGGAATCGACAGTCCAATCGTCATGAGTACCAACTTGAAACGTCATGAATCAGTCCAGGAATTTGACGCAAAACTTAGCCTTGCTGATTTCGTAGTCGGCGATAGCGATGATCCGCTGATACCGCCTTTGGCATTTACTCAGTGGCGGCAAGCCGGTGCGTGGGAGGCCTCAATTTACGAGCCCGAGATGCTCGCCACCGCCGATGCCCGCACCATTATTAACTACGAAGGCCGTCCGCGCTCGGTCATCAATCTTTGCTCTTACAATTATCTGGGGCTGGCCAATCATCCGGATGTAATTAGCGCCGCCCGAGATGCTCTCGCGAAATATGGCTTGGGCGCGTGTGGGTCCCCACTGCTATCGGGAATGACTGACCTACATCGGCAGTTGGAACGCCGGGTGGCGGGGTTTCTCCGGCGTGAGGATGCAATGCTTTTTAACAGCGGCTTTGGCGGAGCCTTGGGCACGATCTCCGGGCTGCTTCGAAAAACGGACGTTGCGATTCTCGACAATCGATCCCATTTGAGCTTGCGTGACGGCGCGGTTTTGTCGCGCTCGCGTGTGGATCGTTTTGAGCACAACGATCTGGCTTCACTCGATGCCGCGCTCCGGCGAGGAAAAGGCCGGCGCCAACTGGTGATCGTTGAGGGCATTTATTCGATGGATGGAGATTTCGCGAACCTGAAGGGTTTGCTCGATATAGCCGAATCATATCGTGCCAGCGTTTTTATTGACGAAGCGCACTCGATGCTTGGTTGCGGCCCACACGGCCGCGGAGCAGCCGAGCATTTTGGAGTCGAAATTCGAATCCCGCTTGTATATGGAACGTTTTCGAAAGCATTCGCCGCCGTCGGCGGTTTCGTCACCGGTGCAGTCGAAACACTGGATTACTTGCGGTACTATGCACACTCTTACGCTTATTCATGTGCCCTTCCGCCGGTTATCGTGGCCGCAGCCTTGAAGGCGCTCGACATCGCCGAAAGTGAACCGCAGTTGCGGGTGCGGCTCTGGGATAATGCCAAGTACTTCCGTGAACAGTTGAACTCAATCGGCATTGATACTGGCAACTCAACGACTTACATCATGCCGCTTGTCATCGGCGATCGTGCGCGCATGTACCAACTCGGTCACGAATTGCGCCGGCGCGGTGTTTGGGTCGCGCCAGTGGATTATCCGGCAGTGCCGGAGGATCGAATTTGTTTCCGGGCCTGTGTGACAGCGAACCACACTCGCGCGGACCTCGACGAAGCGCTCAATATTATCGCGGACACGCTTGCTCCGGCTCTATTACAGAACAGGTAACGTTCGTGTTGCGGGCCAGCTAAACATTTTTGGCCGTGGCGCATCCCATTTCGCACCTGTGTTGGTGTCGTTTTTCACAAATGGCTTTTTCATTACTTTCATGTTAGGAAATTAATCTTGGCGTCATGCGGGAATTTTTTTTCCAGTCGGAACAAGATCAGCCCCATCCGGCACGGGCACGTGCGATCATCAAATCGCATCCGGAAGTCCGACGATTGATGGAGCGGAATCCTTACACCGGGTTGATTGCCTTCTCGGTCGTGGCGCTGCAAACCGCAATTGCTTATGGGGTCGGCAAGCTCGGGGTAAGTTATTGGTGGCTCAGTTTGTTGCTTGCCTATGGCATAGGCGCCTTCGCCAATCACGCCAACTATGTCATCGTCCATGACGCCACACATAATTTGATTTTTCGGCGGCGCAGCTGGAACAGGCTAACGGCGATTCTTGCGGATTTACCGAATCTCACCCCGGGAGCGATGGGTTTTTGGGTCTATCATTTAAGGCATCATTCGCATCAGGGCGATTATGAGTGGGACGCTGATTTGGCGAATCACTGGGAAGCGCGTTTGGTCGGGAACAAATGGTATCGCAAGGCAATTTGGCTGATGTTTTTCCCCGTTTTTCAGTTAACACGGCCGCCGCGTTTGCGAGCAATCAAGATGTGGGACCGATGGTTTTCGCTGAATCTGGTCGCCGCGGTCTTGTATGACATTGGTGTGGTCTACTTTTGCGGCTGGGCCGGCTTGTTATACCTCGTCTTTTCTTTTTTCTTTTCGGTCGGGCTTCATCCGGTAGGCGCGCGCTGGATTCAAGAGCATTACACAAACGATCCCGAACAGGAGACGTATAGTTATTACGGGCCGATCAATCGGGTTTGTCTCAACATGGGTTATCACAATGAACACCACGATTTGCCGTCGATTCCATGGAACAATCTGCCCAAGCTCCGCGCGCTGGCGCCGGAATTTTACGATTGTTTGAAGTACCATCCATCCTGGAGCGGGCTGCTCTTTCAGTTCATCTTCGATAAACGTTACACATTGTTTTCGCGAATCGAGCGCATGAAAAAAAGCAGGGATTCTGCGGCAACAGTTCGAGGAGCCGCGCTCAACCGGGGGAAGGCGATAGCCGTCGAGCCTGAGATCGCTGGTGTTTGAAGCTATGGAAAAACTCTACGTCTCGAACAAGAACGAAAGTGTTCGAATGTTTAAAAGCGACTTCATGGAGTTCTTTTCACATATCCATCCGGCTACCCCTCTGATCCTCTACCTGCCGGTGGTTGGATATATGCTTTACGCGGCCCTGTGGCGTAATGCCCTTCCCGTTTTGGTCGTCGCCGGGCTCTTTCTTGTGGGCGTGCTTTGCTGGACGTTGCTCGAGTATGTTGTTCATCGCTACGTTTTTCATTACGAGCCCAAGAGCCGATTCGGCAAACAACTGCACTTTATTGTTCACGGTGTGCATCATGACTATCCAAATGACGCCACCCGCCTGGTCATGCCGCCGAGCATTAGCATTCCGCTTGCCGTTGTATTCTGGATTCTGTTCGCTGTAACTTTGGGCCGCTTCGCTCCAGCTGTCTCTGCCGGGTTCGGCTTTGGTTATGTTTGTTACGACTCGATCCATTATGCGATTCACCATTTTCCGATGAAGCGAGGAATCTGGCTTTGGCTAAAACAGTACCATCTTCGGCATCATTACCACGATGATCACGCCGGATATGGCGTCAGCTCGCCGCTTTGGGACTACGTTTTCAAAACGACGCGAAAGTAGTGACCGAACCCCGTCAAAGGTCGAGCACGCTCTAGCTCCGGCTGCGCCGCAAAGTGCCTGACCTTTGCTTAAGGATGGCTTTTGATGCCGATGCAGACTATCGAACAACCGGCCACTACGGAAACGACTTATAAGACCCGCGAGGTCGAAGGGGTTCTCGATCTTTATTTCTATCGCAGGATCGGATATTGGCTGGCGCAGGCCTTCATGCGGCTGGAAATCACGCCGGCAGGCGTCTCCTTACTCGGTGCCTTATGCGGTGTGATGGCGGGTCACCTCTACTTTTATCGCAATCTGGGAATAAATGTCGCCGGCATGGCACTACACGTCTGCGCCAATGCTCTCGACAACGCCGATGGCCAATTGGCTCGCTTGACTGGAACGGGCAGCCGAAAGGGCCGCATCATCGACAGTCTGGCCGATCATCTCGTTTTCGTTAGTATTTATGTCCATTTGGCCCTTCGTTATTTGGTTGAAGGAGCATCACCCTCGGTTTGCCTTTTGGCGATCGCCGCCGCGATTAGCCACGCATTGCAAGGTGCCGCCGCCGACTATTTCCGAACGAGCTATCTTTATTTTGTGAAAAAAGGCGAGTCGTTCGTGGATTTGGATTCTTCCGCGGCTCTGCGCTCGGATTATGAAGGTCTCAGCTGGCCCGATCAGCCCTGGCACAAGTTGTTGCTCGCGCTTTATTGGAATTTCACCCGGCAACAGGAAATGCTTTCACCCCATTTGAAAAGATTGCGGGAAATATCAATTCGATTGTTTCCTCAGGAGATTCCGGAATGGTTCAGGGCACGGTATCAAAGATTTGCCAGGCCAATGTTTAAGTTATGGGGACTATTGATGACGAACACGAGGATGCTCATTTTGTTTATCCTGCTTTTTATTGGTCAGCCTGTTTGGTACTTCTGGATTGAAGTTACTGTTTTCAATGTCCTGCTCGTGTATCTGATTTATCGTCAGGAAAGCATGGCGCAATCGTTACTAGAACTGGCGACTACGACTCATTAGGGTTTTGCCATTCGTGTCTGAGATTAAGGTTTCGCAAGTACGGTCGCGCGCGGACCGCAACACTTTTATCCGCTTTCCCTGGTGCATTTACGAAAACGATCCTGCCTGGGTGCCGCCGCTCATCATCGAGCGCAATGCGTTTCTCGATCGAAAGCGTCATCCCTTCTATCTACATGGCGACGCGACATTGTTCTTGGCGAAGCGCAATGGCGAAGTCGTTGGGCGAATTATGGCGAGCGATGACCCGAACTATAACTCGCTCCAACAATCCAACGTCGGTTGTTTCGGGCTCTTCGATTGCATCGACGACGGTGAAGTAGCGGCGGCGCTCTTTCGCGCGGCAGGCGAATGGCTGCGTAGGAAAAGCCGCAGTGAAATGATGGGACCGATCGATTACTCCACGAACTATGTTTGCGGATTATTAATCGAGGGCTTTCAATACCCGCCTACCCTGTTAACCGCGCACAATCCGCCTTACTATGCCGATCTGATCGAGAACTGCGGTTTTACCAAAGCGAAGGATTGGTACGCATGGTGGTTTTCGGAGCAACCGACGGGAGCGGAGCGATTGCGCGAGATCGCGAGTACACGAGCGGAGAAGCAAGGCGTGCGCGTTCGTCCGGTCAATCTGAAAGATATGGCGGGCGAGGCCCGGCGCATTCGCGCGATCTACAATCAAGCATGGGAAAAAAATTGGGGCTTCGTTCCATTCACCGAAGCTGAATTCGAACACATGGCGAAAGAGATGAAGCCATTGCTGGTGCCGCCGGGAACGCTGATCGCGGAAATTAGAAATGAACCGGTGGCATTCGTTATCGGTGTTCCCGACATCAACGTTGCGCTACGCCACATCAATGGGCGTCTGACAACGTTCGGTCTCCCGATTGGCTTGCTAAAACTTCTGTATTATCGGACGAAAATTCGAACCGGCCGGCTCGTCGCGCTCGGCGTGGTCGAAAAATATCGTCGTGCTGGGATCGCCGAAGTGCTTGTTCTCCAAGTGATGGATGAAGCCTTCAGGCGCGGATTCACAGGTGAACTTAGCATGACGCTCGAGGACAATGTGATGGTCAATCGATTCATCGAAGCGATGGGCGCGGTTCGATACAAAACATATCGGATCTACAGCAAATCCCTGGCTTAAGACTGTTTCAGCAGGATCTTTTGCGGCGGAGAAGGTGAAGCGACCAGGCGGCGTGAGGAAGATCGATCGCGGCGGTGAGCGCCTCCCACCAGGCCATAATGATCAGAGCCTTGGCTGGAGCGCCTGAAATGATCGCAACGGTCAAGACCCAGACGTAGATATTTCGTCGCCCGCCTAACAAACGCACAAATCGATCGAATCGGCCGGGTTCATTCATCAATTTCTCCGAAGTGGAATAGATGCCTGCTTTGCCAATCCCGTCGAGAGCTTCGGCCAATAGCAGTATAGACAAATAAATGAAAGCAGTGGGTAGTTGGCCCGTCGTGTAAAAGTGATAGGCCAGAGCGCTCGGCCAGGCGACTTCGAATAATGAGTCGAACCGATGCTCAAGTTTGCCGCTCCTGGATGTTTCTACTTTGATCCGTGCCTGTTTACCGTCGAGCCCATCAAGGATGCCGACAATGAGAGCGAGCACGATCCCCCACACCAGATGTCCAAGAGCGAATAAAATTGTCGTTGCAAAGGCAAGAACGATCCAAGCAATCGTTAGCTGATGAGGAGTAATTGAAGTTTTGCATAGGTGTGAAATCAGGAACTTCTCGATGGGAGCGTGAATTAGCGCCGGAAAATCTAGCGAGCCTTTTTGCGCCGAGTCGAGGAGAATGGTCTCGGCGAATTTTGTATTGGAGGCAGAGGGCGCCGGAAACCAAAACGGTCTAAGCTTTCGACGCAGCGCGGGATCGTAAAAAGGCCGTTGCGCTACGTCCACCGGAGTGATGATGCGCTTTTCTAATCCGCCGCGGACCGCGCTGTCAAAAGAACTGCTTTGTTCCAACGTCCAATCATACCGAAGCAGCGCCGCGCCACAAAGTTTACCGGCGTTAGTGTTTGGGGCGGAGACAACCAGCGACTCGAATTCTACTGGCACAGAGGAGTCAACCAACGCTGCTGACGAGTCTTGGGTGAGAAGATGTCGCAAGAGACGATTGTCGAAAACGGAATCGCCCCGAACGATCAGCAGAAGTTGAGTAGCCTCCGGCCACACATTGATAATCTCCTCAATTGTCACCGACTCGCCACATCGGTGGTAAACTCTAAGATCGATTTCTACGCGGGGCCACGACGGTTGGGCGAGCGCGTCGGAGATTAGTTTGGGAGTGCTGGAGAGAACGATTGCGCGCTTAACTACGCAGCGCTGCAGTGTTCGTAAGAGGCGCTCCAATATCGAGATACCACACAACTCAACCAGGGCACCGGGGCCATCGGCGATAACGACACATTCATGACGCATCTTACTTTCGTGGATACCGCACAACGGATCGAATCCCTGCTACGGCGCTGTAGTTCTAAATGCCACCCACTTGCTTCGCAAGTCTCAGCTGTTTTTCCCCAAGGCGCATCTTGCTACAATCCCGACTCGGTGTTATGGCCAAAGAATCTGTGTCGGCCCCAACTTCCTCGCCCGCGGCCTCTCCCGCCGCACCCAATATTTTTTTTCGCCTTCGGTATAGCCCGTTTCTGACCCAGATGGTCGTCATTCGGCGCTGTAATTTGTCATGCGGATATTGCTCTGAGTATGACAAATCCAGCGACCCGGTGCCCGTGCACGTGTTGGAGGACCGACTGCGGAAACTCAAGGAGCTCGGTACATTTGGCATTTCTTTGACCGGTGGGGAACCCACAATGCACCCGGATCTTGCCCGCCTTATTCGCACTTGCCGCCAGCTTCGCTTCTACCGTACCAGCATGATCACGAACGGATTCCTTTTGCGTCCGGAATTGATTGAGACGCTGAACCAGGCCGGGCTGCAGAGGATGCAACTTTCCATCGATGGAGTCCGCCCGAACGAAACGACACAAAAGGTTCTTAACAATTTGAAGAAGCGCCTGCAATGGTTGCGGGACCACGCCCGATTTGAAGTGGTAATTAGTGCGGTCATTGGCGCATGTCCTCCGGAGGAGGCTTCCGAAGTCATCTCCTTTGTGCGTCAGCTCGGTTTTGGTGCTCGCGTGCTTCTCGTGCATGACAGCCAGGGGCAACTCAAGCTAAGCAGTGAAGACTTGAAGGCATTCGAGAACATCGTAGACAAGCTGCCAAGGAGATGGCCGGAATTCTCAGGCTACCGCAAAGAACTCGTCCGCGGGCGCCCCGCACCGTTCAAATGTCGCGCCGGCAGCCGGTACCTTTACGTAGATGAATACGGGAGAGTGAATTGGTGCTCACAGACCCGAAGTGTCTGGTCGAAGTCGCTGCTGGATTACACGTTGAACGATTTGCGGGAGCAGTTTTACAACTACAAATCTTGTAACGAGACCTGCACGTTGAACTGTTCGCGATCGGCCAGCTTATTCGACAACTGGCGCCGCCAACCGGCTCCGGCTGGTAGCTAGCTATTCTTTGGGATTTACTGGGCGCGCGGGGCCCGCGCCCGTAGATGCTTTTCCGCTTGCGCCAGCATTTCCGGCGTGTCGACGTCCTGCCACCAGGCATCTCCAATATCAATCGCGCGCGCTTTACTCTCGACCGCCATTAAGCGCACTCCATCCGAGACACTGCAGTCCCCATTGCATCTGGCGCGTTCGAGATATTCAAAAATGTTCGGCTCACAAACGAACAAGCCGGTATCGATGGCATTGTAATGTTGCAGCCCTTTTCCAATTGCGAGGATGCGGTCCCCTTGTGTCTGAACCTTTGTCGCGTCATTTGGATCGAAAACAGCGTCGAGTTTCCGGTCAACTGCGAGGTTGAGTTGATCGGGAACGGCGTCGCGGACGAGAAGATCCATCATCGATTGGTCAAACAAGTGATCGCCCATCGTCAAAAGAAAGGGGGCATCGACCTGGTTGGCCGCAACCAGAACCGAGATTCCATTTTGCTTTTCCCAATCCTCGTTAATGATGAAACGTAAATCGAGGGTCGCGGGAACGAGGGGCTGCACTCGCGCCATCAGCATGTCGCTTTCAAATCCAACCACAGCATGAACGATCCTTATTCCCGCGTGGATCAAGGCGTCGAATGTATAAGAAATCAATGGTCGGCCACAAATTGGAACCAATGGTTTGGCCAAACTAAATCCATGCTTGCGCAACCGCGATCCGGAGCCCGCCATGAGAACGACCGCGTCGGAAATGCGCGCCGGTGAGGCCGATTTGAAGCCATCGGTCATTCTAAATGATAATATTTTCTAAGCCCCCAGATCCGGAGTCGTTGTGGGAGAAACCGAAAAATCAACGGAGCGATGGCCGCTTGAAAAAGACCGCCGACGGTTACGCGTGGAGCGGAGCCCGTTTGTTCG
>Ga0209805_1001515_pt1 | contig 14062 bp, 13 predicted proteins | sample GraSoiAngelo_148_FD_185905 | JGI IMG/M metagenome (GOLD analysis project Ga0209805, IMG submission 185905) | Grasslands soil microbial communities from the Angelo Coastal Reserve, California, USA - 14_1009_09_20cm (SPAdes) (version 2) | ecosystem: Environmental > Terrestrial > Soil > Grasslands ... | reverse complement strand
ACGGCTCCGCCGCCATGGTTCTCGGACGGAATCGCCCATGTGCTGACGCTTCTCGACAGGGGACCTCAGGTCCGCGACCTCGATCCCCATACCGACGCCGTCTACGGGGCGAACATCTCTTTTCGCGCCGGCCCGCTCCGCCGGATCGGCGGCTTCGATCCGGGGCTCGGCCACGCACCGGGCCGGGTCTTCTTCGGCGAGGAGGACGAGGCTCAGCGCGCGCTGGCCCGGCTCGGCCTGCGGGTGCGTTACGTGCCGGACGCGGCCGTGGAGCACGTGGTCGGCCCGAACCGCCTCACCCGCAGGTCCTTCCTGGCGCGCCGGTTCGCCTTCGGCCGAGCCCTCGGTGCCCGGGGGGGCAGGCCGCGGACGGTCGCCGCCCGCCAGGCGCTGGGCACGGCGGCCGGCGCGCTGGCCGCGACCGCGAGCGCCAACCCCGCGCTCGCCATGGAGCGAGCCGTCCGGTCGTCGGAGAACCTCGGGGTTGTCTACGCCTCGATCAGGCCGCGCCGGATCGCGTAGCGCACGAGCTCCACGCGATCGCGCATTCCGAGCTTGGCCAGCACGTTGGCTCGGTGCGATTCGACGGTCTTCTCGGAGACGTTGAGGATCTGGCCGATCTGCTTGTTCGTGTAAGCCTCGGCGATCAGCTTCACCACGTCCTGCTCACGCGGGGTGAGCGGGTCCCTGGGAGCCTCCTCGCCGCGCTCGAGCCACTCCTTCACCAGCGCGCCCTGGGTGCTCGCCGGCAGATGCGACTTGCCCGCGGCCACGGCGCGCACGGCCTCGATCAGCTCCTCGTCGGCGGCCCGCTTGAGCACGTAGCCCGAGGCTCCCGCGCGCAGGGCGTCGAACAGGTAGCGCTCGTCGTCGTGCATCGAGAGCAGCACCACGGCCGTCCGCGGGCGCCGCGACCGGATCTCCCGTGCGGCCTGGATGCCTGTCATCCGGGGCATCGCCACATCCAGGATCGCCACGTCCGGGTCGTGGCGGAGGGCGGCCTCGACCGCGGCCACGCCGTCGTCGGCCTCGGCCACCACGTGCATCCCGTCGTGGCTCTCGATCAGCACGCGCAGCCCGGAGCGCACGATGCCGTGGTCGTCTGCGAGCAGGATCCGGAGCATCAGGGCACCTGCAGGGTCAGGGCCGTTCCCCGGCCGGGACTCGACTCGATCTCGAACTGGGCTCCGACCATGCGGGCTCGTTCGGCCAGCCCGATCAGCCCGACGCCGCTGCGCGGCGCGTCCGGGTCGAACCCGCGCCCGTCATCGCGGACGCTCAGCTCGAGGCCGTTGCCGTTTGATGTCAGGTCGACCTCCACGTTGCTCGCGTCCGCGTGCTGGACGACGTTCGACAGAGCCTCCTGAGCGAAGCGGTAGACGGCGATCTCCTGGTCCGGCTCGAGCTCCATCCGCTCTCCGTGCGCCTTGACCTCGGCCCTGATGCCCGTCTGCGACGAGAAGCGCCGCACCTGGCTCACGATCGCCGACGTGAGGCCGTGATCGTCGAGTGCCGCGGGCCTCAGCTGCCGCGCCAGGCGGAGCAGCTCGTCCATCGCCTGGTTCACCAGCCGCTTGAGCTCGGCGAGCGCCTCCTCGGTGCCGGGCGGCGCGGACAGGTGGAGCGCCTCCAGCCGGAGCAGGATCGCGGTGAGGGACTGGTTGACCTCGTCGTGGAGGTCGCGGGCCAGGCGCCGACGCTCCTCCTCCTGGGCCCGGAGCACGAGCCGTCCGCTGCGGTTGCGCTCCTCGTCGATCCGACTGAGCAGTCGCCTGAACGACGCAGCCAGGCGGTCGATCTCCTCCACGGCCTCGTCGGCCTCCGGCGCCTCGAAACCGGCTGGCTCGGCCGGATCGATGGCCTCCACCCGCTCGATGAGGCGGTCGAGTGGGGAGAAGCGCCGGCGGAGCATGAGCATGTTCACGAGCAGAACCAGGGCGATCGAGAGGCCCAGCAGCCCGAACTGGACCCGCTGGTCCTCGATCCGCAGGTTCAGATGGGTCATCGCGCTGGCGGCGAACAGGGTGGCTACGACCATCAGGACGTTTGCCGCCACCACCTGTCCGGCGAGCGAATTTGAGTCCCTACGCCGTCTCATGGGTCAAATGGGGTCTTCACCCCATATCGGCAGGAAACCTGGAACCGACAATATGGGCGAGAACTTGAGGGCGCAGGAGCCAGCGTCCTTTTCCGCAGCAGGGGTTCTTGGGTCAAGTGTCGGGGCGTCCAATCGGGCGCCCCGACCGCGTTCTGGGGCGCATAGAAGGACTGGGGACGGCGTCCCCGAAACCCTGCGGCATGGCAAGCGTGGAGGTGTCCAGAACTCTTGTGAAATCCGGCCCCGAGCTGTGGGAGGAGCTCCGCGGCGACCGCCTGGGAGAGGCGCTGGGCGGCGCCGAGGTGCAGCCAACCGAGCACGAGAGGGTCCTCTCTTGGCGGGCGGACGGGGCAGCGGGCACGGCCGTCCTCGAGCCGTCCAGCTGGGGGACCAAGGTCACGCTCACGGCCGAGGTGGAGGAGCAGGTGGCCGAGCTCGGGCTCTGGGAGCGGATGCGCGGGATGACGCCAGCCCCGGCGCGCGCGCCCGAGATCGAGCGCCGCCTGGAGGGCCTTCTCGACGAGCTCGGCCAGGCCCACAAGAAGCCGTTCGCCAGGGAGTAGGCCGGCCGACCGAGCCGGCCGGACTCGTAGAATCCGCGCCGGTGCGGCAGAAGTTCCCGGAGACCTACGAGGAGAAGCTGGCTCAGCTCCAGGAGCTGCGCGAGCAGGCCATCCACTCGGCCTCGGAGCAGGCGGTCGAGAAGCAGCACGCCAAGGGAAAGCTCACCGCGCGGGAGCGGATCGAGAAGCTCCTCGACCCGGGCTCCTTCGACGAGGTCGACACCTTCGTCCGCCACCGCACCTCCGAGTTCGACATGCAGAAGAACCGCCCGTGGGGCGACGCGGTCGTCACCGGCCACGGCACCATCGACGGCCGCCGGGTGTGCGTCTTCTCACAGGACTTCACGGTCTTCGGCGGCTCGCTCGGCGAGGTCATGGCCGAGAAGATGGTCAAGGTCATGGACCTGGCGGCCCGGATCGGCTGCCCGGTCATCGGCATCAACGACTCCGGCGGAGCGCGCATCCAGGAAGGCGTCGTCTCGCTTGGCGCCTACGGCGACGTCTTCGTCCGCAACGTCATGTGCTCCGGGGTGATCCCCCAGATCAGCCTGATCATGGGCCCGTGTGCGGGCGGCGCGGTCTACTCGCCGGCCATGACCGACTTCATCTTCATGGTCAAGGAGACCTCGCACATGTTCATCACGGGCCCCGACGTGATCAAGACCGTGACCGGCGAGGAGCCCACCTTCGAGGAGCTCGGCGGCGCGATGACCCACAACACCAAGTCGGGCGTCGCGCACTTCGCCGCCGACGACGAGGAGTCGTGCCTGGAGGACGTCCGCTACCTCATGTCGTTCCTGCCGCAGAACAACCTCGAGCTGCCGCCGCACATTGCGCCGAGCGACGACCCCGAACGGATGGAGCTCGACCTCGACAAGGTCGTCCCGGACAACCCCAACAAGCCCTACGACATGCGCGACGTGATCGCGTACATCGTCGACGATGGCGACTTCTTCGAGGTGCACGAGCACTTCGCGCGCAACATCGTGGTCGGGTTCTCGCGCCTGAACGGCCATCCGATCGGTGTCGTCGGCAACCAGCCGGCGCAGCTGGCGGGCGTGCTCGACATCAACTCGTCGGAAAAGGCCGCCCGCTTCGTGCGGTTCTGCGACGCGTTCAACATCCCCCTGCTCACGTTCTGCGACGTCCCCGGCTTCCTCCCGGGCACGAGCCAGGAGTGGGGCGGGATCATCCGCCACGGGGCCAAGCTGCTCTACGCGTTCACCGAGGCGACGGTCCCCAAGCTCACCGTGGTCACCCGCAAGGCGTACGGCGGCGCCTACGACGTCATGAACTCGAAGCACATGCTCGCGGACTTCAACTTCGCGTGGCCGACGGCCGAGGTGGCCGTGATGGGGCCGGAGGGGGCGGTGAACATCATCTTCCGCCGCGACATCGCGAAGTCGCCGACGCCCGAGGAGCGCCGCGGCAAGCTCATCTCCGACTACAAGGCCCGCTTCGCCAACCCGTACTCGGCCGCGGAACGGGGATACATCGACGACGTGATCGTGCCGCACGAGACGCGGCCGAAGCTGATCCGCGCGCTGGAGACGCTCCAGACCAAGCGCGTCGAGCGCCCGAAGCGCAAGCACGGGAACATCCCTCTGTGACCACGTTCAGGACGGTGCGGGTCGCGGCCGTCCAGGCGACGCCGGTGATCCTCGACGCCGAGGCGTCCGTCCACAAGGCCGCCGGGCTGATCGGAGCGGCCGCGCGCGACGGCGCGGAGCTCGTCGCGCTCCCCGAGACGTTCGTCTCCCTCTACCCGTCGAATCGGTGGGCGCGCGCCGCTGCCTCCTTCGGCGGCGCCGACGAGCTCTGGGAGCGGATGTGGGAGAGCTCGGTGGAGGTCCCCGGCCCGCTGGTGGACCAGCTCGTGGCCGCGTGCGCGGAGCACGCCGTGCACTGCGTGATCGGGGTCAACGAGCGCGAGTCCGAGCGCCCCGGGACGCTCTACAACACGATGCTCACGCTTGGTCCCGAGGGGCTCCTCGCAAAGCACCGCAAGCTCATGCCCACCCATCACGAGCGCCTGTTCCACGGGATCGGCGCCGGCGACGACCTGGGCGTGGTCGAGACCCCGCTCGGCCGGATCGGCGGCCTGATCTGCTGGGAGAACCGGATGCCGCTGGCCCGCTACGCCGTCTACCGCAGCGGACCGCAGATCTGGGTCGCGCCCAACGCTGACGATTCGGACGGGTGGGTGGCCAGCATGCGGCACATCGCGATCGAATCGGGCGCGTACGTCGTGTCGGTGCCGCAGTACATCCCGCGCAGCGCGTTCCCCGACGACTTTCCCGTCGCGCTCGGCGACGACCCGGACGACGTGTTCGGCCGTGGCGGCGCCGCGATCGTGGAGCCGACCTGGGGCGACGTGATCGCAGGCCCGCTCTACGGCGAGGAGGGGATGGTGGTCGCCGACTGCGACCTGCGCGAGGGGCTGCACGCGAAGCGCTGGTTCGACGCGGTCGGCCACTACTCGCGCCAGGACGTGCTGGCTCCGGCCAGGACCGAAGCTCCGCCGGAGCACGAGCCCACTCCCGGCTAGAGGGTGACCCGGGCGGCCGGCGACGCCGCGCCCTCGAGTAGAGCGCGGCAGATCGCCAGGTCCTGGATGGCCAGGCCGGTGGAGTCGAAGAGGGTCACGGCCTGGTCATCGGGGCGGCCGCCCGCCCCGCCGGTCAGGACGGCGCCCAGCTCCGTCACGTCGGCCCGGGTCACGAGCCCGGCCTCCGCCGCGCCCGTCAGCTCGCCACCGTGGCTCGCCTGGGCCCATTCGTCGCAGAACAGGACGCAGCGCTCCACCGCGTCGACCTCGGCCTCCGCCTTGCCCGCGCCGTCGGCGCCGAGGAACGACACGTGCATGCCGGGCCGGAGGTCGGACGCGTGCACGACCGGCTCGGCTCCGGGCGTCACGCAGGTCACCACGTCGCAGGCGAGGGCGTCCTCGCGGGAGCCGACCTCCCATCCCAGCTCGCCGGCGAGCGCGCCGGCGCGGTCGGGGTCGGGGTCGAAGCACACGCCCGGCCCGTACTCGACGGCCGCAAGGCAGCGCGCCGCCCAAGAGCCGTGGACGCCGCAGCCGATGATCCCCACCGTGCGCGCGTCCTCGCGCGCGAGCTCCTGGGCCGCCACAGCGGCCACCGCGCCGGTGCGGAGAGCGGTCACGGCCTCGACGTTCACCAGCGCGGACATCACCCCGGTGTCGGCGTCCGACACGCAGATCACGCCGTTCACCACGCCGAGCCCGCGCGCCGGGTTCCCTGGGAACGATGTGGCCCACTTGAGGATCGCCAGCCCTGCGCCGCGGGCGGGCATCGCCCGGAAGTCGCCGTGCGGCGGCGAGTCGAGGTACACCTTCGGCGGCATGACCCACTCGCCGGTGGCGTGCCGCACGAAGCCGTCGCGGACGAGCTCCACCGCATCCGCCGCAGAGATTGCCTTGAGGACGGTGTCGTGGTCGTACAGCGCGAGGTCGGGCACCGCGGCCGACGATACCCTCCGCCTCGGTTTGAGCAGGAACGGCAGGAAGCGACCGCCGCGGCCGCGGATCGAGGTCCGTCAGGCGAACACGTCGCCGGAGGAGGCCGCGGCTATAGCGGCCGCCATCGAGCAGTTCCTCCGGGACACCGCCCCGCCGCCCGCCGCGCGCGAGGAGCCACTCAACCCGTGGCTGCGTACGGCGCTGTTCGAGGGCGTCGGCTTGGCGGCGGACGCACCGAGCCCCTGGACCGCCTAGCCGCCACCGTCCTGCCTACGGGCCGGTATGCGGCCCTTAGGCGGGATTGCTTCCGGAAACCCGCGCCGGTCGCCACCGCGTGGTGTCCGGCAGCGGCGTGAGCGTCTTCTCCACCTGGTCGCGAAGTTGCTCGAAGGCCGGCGGCAGCGAGAGCCGCTCGCCGAGGTGCTCGGGATCCTCGTCCGCGCTGAAGCCGGGGCCGATCGTGGCTATCTCGAACAGGACGCCGCTCGGCTCGCGGAAGTAGATGGACCGGAAGTAGAAGCGGTCGATGACCGGTGTCGGTCGCGCCCCGGCGCGAAGGACGCGCTCGCGCCACTCCTCGTGCTCGTCCATGGACGAGGCCCAGGCCACGTGGTGCACCGAGCCGGCGCCCTGGAGGCCGCGCTGGTCGGGCGCCGCGTCGTAGACATAGAAGCTGCCGCGGTGCTGGCCCCGCGACTCCCACCCCTCGCCCCGGCGCTCGAAGCCGAGCGCCTCCTCGAGTAGTGCCGTGCTGCGATCGGGATCGTCGGTGTAGGCCCGCACGCCGTCGAAGCCCTGGAGGGCGTGCTCGCGCGGGACCTCGACGTGGTCCGCAGTGAGCGGCTCGTCCCCGCTGGCATCCACGCGAAGCTCGTGGTCGAGGCCCTCCGGATCGGAGAAGTTCAAGCGGTCGTCCTCGCGCCGGGCGTCGACGCCCTCGGTGCCGAGCCGCGACTCCCAGAAGTCGATCGCCTCCGGTGAGGCCACCCGCCAGACGATCCGGTGCACCATCCCCGCGCCGGGCCGACCGGGCGCGACGCCCGGGTACTCGAAGAACGTGAGGTCGAGGCCCGGATCGCCATGCTCGTCGCCGTAGAACAGGTGGTAGACGGTGGGGTCGTCCTGGTTGACGGTCTTCTTGACGAGCCGGAGCCCAAGCACCCGCGCGTAGAAGTCGACGTTGCGGGGCGCGTCCCCCGTGATCGCGGTGATGTGGTGGATGCCCTCGAGCTTCATGTCCTCAGCATACGTCCGGCGACTACCCTGAAGGCGATGGCCGAGACCGAGACAACCGAGCAGGCGACCGCGGTCGACCCCAGGACCGCCGGCGAGCTGATCTCGGGCGGCGCGCAGGTGATTGACGTCCGCGGCGACGACGAATACGAGGCCGGGCACGTCGCCGGCGCGGCGCATGTCCGCCTCGACCGGCTGACCAGGGAGAGCCCCGAGCTCGACGAAGGCCGGCCGGTGGTCTTCTACTGCCGGGCGGGCAACCGCTCCGATCTGGCGGCGGGAGCCTTCCGCGCCTCGGGCTGGGAGGCGTACCACATCGAGGGCGGTCTCCTGGCCTGGGCCGAGGCGGACATGCCGCTCGAGCCGCAAGACGGCGAGGTCGCCGAGCGCTCGACCCTCCCCGGTTCGTAGCGAATCCGCTCCCGGCCCTAAAGCTTCATTCGGTAAAGTTCGAAAACCCGATTGGGTTTTGTTATATTCGCCCGGCTCGTCCGTTAGGGATGACGACCAGGCCTCGTCGCTAGGAGATCAGCCAGTGGAGCCGTCTGCGCTTCAGAGCACCGAGCAGAAGCCGAAGGGCCGCAAGGGCTCGCTGACCAATCCCGAGGTGGCCTACGAGAACGTGCCCGGCCACATCATCCCGATCATCGAGCGCGAGTTCGACGACTTCGACTCTCGCGCGGGGAGCTTCCTGAGCGGCAAGGAGACCGAGGAGCAGTTCATCGGCTTCCGGCTCAAGCAGGGCGTCTACGGGCAGCGCCAGCCCGACGTCCAGATGATCCGCGTGAAGCTCCCCTTCGGCGGCGTCAATCCGGAGCAGATGGAGGCATTCGCGGAGGTCGCGGAGCGGTACGCCCCGATGCGCAAGGGCCACATCACCACGCGCCAGAACTTCCAGTTCCACCACATCCCGCTCCCGCAGGCCGCCGAGGTCATCCGCATGATCTCGGCCTCGGGGCTCTCCAGCCGCGAGGCGTGCGGCAATACCGTCCGCAACGTCACGGGCGACCCCCTCGCCGGCGTCACCGAGGGCGAGCTCTTCGACATCACGCCCTACGCCGGGGCCTTCGTCCGCTACTTCGTCCGCAACGAGGTCTGCCAGCTCCTGCCGCGCAAGTTCAAGGTCGCGTTCACGGCCACGGACGAGGACCGCGCGATAACCCTGATCCACGACCTGGGCTTCCTGCCGCGCCTGCGCGACGGCGTGAAGGGCGTCGAGGTCCGTACGGGCGGCGGCACTTCGATCATGGCCAGGGTCGGGTCGGCCCTCTTCGACTTCGTCGAGGTCGACAACGGCGACTACCTCAAGGTCTCCGAGGCCGTGCTCCGGATCTTCGACCGCCAGGAGGACCTCCGCGCAAACCGCCAGCGGGCCCGGATCAAGTTCATGATCGACCGGATCGGGATCGACGCCTTCCGCGAGCTCGTGGAGCAGGAGTTGGAGGGCGACTGGGTGGGCGAGCGCGACTTCACCCCCGATCCGCTGCTGTTCATCGACGACGAGCAGGCCAATGCCCCGCCCGTCCCGCTCTCGCCGGGGTCGCCCAACGGCGACGGCCGCGAGTTCGACAGGTTCGTGGCCTCCAACGTCCGTCCCCAGCGGCAGGAGGGCTTCTCCGCGATCGAGGTCAAGGTCCCGCGCGGGGACCTCACGCCCGAGCAGTTCCGCGGGATCGCCGCGATCATGCGCGACCACACCGGCGGCTACGCGCGGACGAGCATCCAGCAGAACATCGTCCTGCGCTGGGTGCGGGACGGGTCGATCTACGACGTCTGGCGCCGGCTCGAGGAGCTCGACCTCGGGGAGCCCGGGGCGCACGAGGTCACCGACGTCGTCAGCTGCCCGGGCACCGACAGCTGCAAGCTCGGCATCACGAGCTCCATGGGCCTGAATGAGGCCGTCCAGGAGCGGGTGGAGTCGATGGGCATCGAGGATCCGCTCACCAGGCGGATCCACATCAAGATGTCCGGCTGCCCCAACGGCTGCGGCCAACACCACCTCGGCACGATCGGCTTCTCTGGCGCGTCGATAAAGGTCGGCGATCGGCAGATCCCCGCCTACATCGCGCACGTCGGCGGCCGCTACGAGGGCGGCGTGGTGGCCTACGGGGAGCGCGTGAAGGTGCGCCTCCCCGCCAAGCGCGTTCCGGAGGCCGTCGAGCGCTGGATCCGTCTGTACGAGTCGGAGCGCCAGGAGGGCGAGCCCTTCAACGATTTCGTCGACCGGGTGGGCCCGGAGCCATTCGCCGTGGCCGCGAAGGACCTTTCCCTGCCGATCGAGTTCAACCTCGAGAGCCTGCAGCACTTCATCGATTGGAGCCGCACAGATCCCTACCGCGTAGAGCGCGGTGAGGGCGAGTGCGCGGTCTAGGGGCGCCGAGCGATGGCCATAGCCGTACCCCCCGATCTGGAACCCGCCACGGCCGAGGAGGTGCTGGCCTACGCGGCCGAGCGCTTCCACCCGCGCCTGTTCGTGGCCTGCTCGTTCCAGAAGGAGGCCTCGGTGATCATGGACATGCTGCTCCGGATCGAGCCCGAGGCGCGCTTCTTCACCCTGGACACGGGCGTGCTGTTCGAGGAGACCTACGAGACCTGGCGCGCCGTCGAGCGCCACTACGACGTTCGGATCGAGGTGTTCAAGGGCATCTCGCTCGAGGAGCAGGCCCGCCGCCACGGCGACGAGCTGTGGGCACGAGATCCGGATGCCTGCTGCGGGATCCGCAAGGTGTCGCCGCTCGAGCAGGCCCTCTCCGAGGTTGACGCCTGGGTCGCCGGGGTGCGGCGCGACCAGTCGCCGCTCCGGGCCACGACGCCCAAGTTCCACTGGGACGAGAAGCACGACCTTTGGAAGGTGAACCCGCTCGCGGACTGGAGCGACGGCGACGTCTGGGACTACATCGCCGCCAACGGGATTCCGTACAACCCCTTGCATGACCGCGGATACGCCTCGATAGGCTGCACTCACTGCACGAAGCCGGGGGCCGGTCGGGACGGTCGCTGGGCCGGACACGACAAGGTCGACTGCGGTATGCACGCATGAGCAGCCAGAACGGGGCAAGCCACACCGGCGGACTGACGCTGTGGTTCACCGGCCTTTCGGGCGCCGGCAAGTCGACGATCGCGGAGATCGTCGAGGCCGAGCTGCGGAACCGCGGGCTCAGGGTTGAGGTTCTGGACGGCGACGTGGTCCGGACCAACCTGTCGAAGGGCCTCGGGTTCTCCAAGCAGGACCGCGACACCAACATCCGGCGCATTGCATTCGTGGCCGACCTGCTGTCGCGCAACGGCGTCGTGGCCATCACCGCCGCCATCTCGCCCTACCGCGAGATCCGGGACGAGGCGCGAGCCGTGATGCGTGACCGCTTCGTGGAGATCTACGTGAAGGCCTCGGTCGAGGAGTGCGCGAGGCGGGACGTGAAGGGCCTCTACGAGAAGGCGTTCAAGGGCGAGATCAAGGAGTTCACAGGGGTGTCCGACCCGTACGAGCCGCCCCTCGACCCCGAGATCACGATCGACACCGAGGCGCAGACGGTCCAGGACTCGGCGGCACAGGTGCTCGCCTACGTCGACTCGCGCGTCCAGGTCCCGGCGTGAGCGAGCTCCGGCTCAGCGCGCGCCAGACAGCCGACTTCGAGCTCCTGGCGAACGGGGGGTTCGCGCCGCTCGACGGATTCCAGGGCAGCGAGGACTGGGCGTCCGTGGTCGAGCGGATGCGGCTGCCGGACGGCCGCCCGTGGCCGATCCCGGTCACGCTGGCCTCCGACACCGGGAGCGAGGGCGAGACAATCGACCTGATCGGGCACGAGGGCACCCTCCTCGGGGCGATCGAGGTCGAGGAGGTCTACGAGCGCGACCTGCGCCGCGAGGCCGAGCAGATCTACCGCACCACCGACGAGGCCCATCCGGGCGTCGCCGCTCTCTACCGCGAGGGGGCGCGCACGCTGGCCGGGCGGATCGCGAGCCGCGCCCTGCCCACCCACATCGACGCGGTGGCACCGTATGTCCTGTCGCCGGCGGAGACAAAGGCGGCGTTCGCGGAGCGCGGCTGGAAGACCGTGGTGGGGTTCCAGACCCGCAATCCGATCCACCGGGCGCACGAGTACATCACCAAGGCCGCGCTCGAGGCCGTCGACGGGCTCCTGATCCACCCGCTCGTGGGCGAGACCAAGGACGACGACATCCCGGCTGACACCAGGATGCGGTGCTACGAGGTCCTGATCGAGCACTACTACCCGCGCGAGCGCGTGGTGCTCGGCATCAACCCGGCCGCGATGCGCTATGCCGGCCCGCGCGAGGCCATCTTCCACGCGCTCGTCAGGAAGAACTACGGCTGCACGCACTTCGTCGTCGGACGCGACCACGCCGGGGTGGGCGACTGGTACGGCACCTACGACGCCCAGTACATCTTCGACGAGTTCGAGCCCGGCGAGCTGGGCATCGAGCCGCTCAAGTTCGAGCACGCCTTCTGGTGCAAGATCACCGAGGGGATGGCCACCACCAAGACCTCGCCCTCGGGGCCCGAGGACCGCGTCTTCCTGTCGGGCACCATGGTGCGCGAGCTGCTGAGTCGGGGCGAGCGGCCGCCGGAGGAGTTCACCCGCCCCGAGGTCGCCGACGTGCTGATCGAGGCCTTCACAGGCCAGCCGACGCCGGCCTAACCTTCTCGCCATGGACCCGCTGGTCATCCTCTTCGGGTTCGGCGTGGGAATCCTGGTCGGTCTGACGGGAGTCGGCGGCGGCTCCCTTATGACGCCGATCCTGATCTTGATCTTCGGCTTCAAGCCGGTCACCGCGATCGGGACCGACATCGCCTACGGCGCCGTGACCAAGACCGTCGGCGGATGGCGCCACTTCCGCCAGCGCACGGTCGTCATGTCGCTGTCCACCTGGATGGCGCTCGGCTCCGTGCCGGCCGCCGTGGCCGGCGTCTACGGGCTCCACGCGCTCGAGCGCTCGACCGGTAAGAACTTCGACGACACAGTGCTCACGGTCGTGGCCGCCGCGCTGATGTTCACCGGGATCTCGGTGCTTGCGCGGGCGCTGTTCCTTCCGAAGGTGGTCGCCCGCGAGCGCGAGGGGTTCGCGCTCGAGCGGAAGCACAAGGTCGCGGCGGTCGCGTTGGGTGCTTGTGTTGGGTTCGTGCTCGGCGTCACCTCGGCGGGGAGCGGCTCGCTTATAGCGGTGGGGCTGATCATCCTGTTCCGGCTCGCGCCGCGCCAGGTGGTGGGCACCGACGTGTTCCACGCCGCGATCCTGCTCTGGGCGGCCGCTATTGCACACGTGATCGCCGGGAACGTGGACTTCGGGCTGGCCGGCACCATCCTGATCGGATCGATCCCGGGCGTGTGGCTGGGCAGCCACTGGTCGATTCGGACGCCCATTCCCACCCTCCGCACCGGGCTGGGCGTGATCCTGATCGGGGCGAGCCTCGGGCTGCTCTCGAAGGCCGGGGTGCAGATCCCGGTCGTGGTCCTCGCAGGCGTCCCGATCCTCCTGCTCGCGCTCGTCGCCGCGCCGCAGGTGCGCCGCTGGCTGCGGCCGGTGCCGCCGGCGCCCGTGCCGTCCGCCCCGGCACCCGACTAGGTGACCTGAGCCGTCAGTTCGGCGCACCTTCCCGGCGTCTGGACGCGCCTGACGCCACCCGCGGGAATCGCCGATGCTCTGCATCGACTCATCCCTCGTGCGTCGTCAGCCGCGCCCACCCGCGCGGGAAGCTGAGGCCGACCATCCGCCTCAGGTCACTAGATTTCGCGGCCCATGTTCTCCAAGGTGCTCGTCGCGAACCGCGGCGAGATAGCGATTCGCGTCTTCAGGACCCTGGAGGAGCTCGGCATCGGAACGGTGGCCGTCTACTCCGAGACCGATCGCGACGCGCCGCACGCCCGGCGCGCCGACGAGGCCTACCTCGTCGGTCCCGGCCCCGCCAACCAGAGCTACCTGGTGGTCGACAAGATCATCGAGGCGGCGAAGAAGTCGGGAGCCGAGGCCATCCATCCCGGGTACGGCTTCCTTGCCGAGAACGCGGCGTTTGCGCGCTCCTGCGACGAGGCCGGCCTCGTCTTCATCGGCCCTCCCGCCGACGCGATCGACGCGATGGGCTCCAAGACCCGCGCTCGCGAGCTCATGAAGGAGGCCGGCGTCCCGATCGTGCCCGGCACGACCGACCCGGTGGACACCGTCGAGGACGCCGCCCGGATCGTGGACGAGGCGATCGGCTACCCGGTTGCGATCAAGGCCGCCGGCGGCGGCGGGGGTAAGGGCTTCCGGGTGGCGATGTCGGCCGACGAGCTCGAGAAGGCATTCGAGGGCGCGGCCCGGGAGGGAGAGAAGTTCTTCTCGGATCCGACCGTCTACATCGAGCGCTACCTGCCCGACCCGCGCCACGTGGAGGTCCAGGTGCTCGCGGACTCGAAGGGCAACGTGATCCACCTAGGCGAGCGCGACTGCTCGGTCCAGCGCCGCCACCAGAAGCTGATCGAGGAGAGCCCGGCGCCGGCGGTCGACGACGCGATGCGAACGCGGATCGGGGAGATCGGCACCGAGGCGGCGCGCGCGGTCGGCTACCGCTCCGCGGGCACGGTGGAGGGCCTGCTCGCGGACGGCGAGTACTTCTTCCTGGAGATGAACACGCGCGTGCAGGTGGAGCACTGCGTGACCGAGATGACGACCGGGATCGACATCGTT
>Ga0209805_1001514_pt1 | contig 14070 bp, 13 predicted proteins | sample GraSoiAngelo_148_FD_185905 | JGI IMG/M metagenome (GOLD analysis project Ga0209805, IMG submission 185905) | Grasslands soil microbial communities from the Angelo Coastal Reserve, California, USA - 14_1009_09_20cm (SPAdes) (version 2) | ecosystem: Environmental > Terrestrial > Soil > Grasslands ... | reverse complement strand
AGAGAAGAAAGTTTCGCGAAGAGAATTTCTAAAGTACGGCGCAGTAGCGGCGGCCGTCGCGGCCAGTTCAGCAACACTCCTAGGGTCGATTCCAGAGATTCGACCAGAGCCAGTAAGCCCTACAAGGTTCCCACAGACTGGGCCAGCATCGAGTATCGAAGAGATAACCATCGCCCAGATCCAGTCAATGTTTGCAGCCGGGACCCTAACAGCCAAGTCATTAGTCAACAGTTACTTGTCCCGCATAACAGCGCTCGACCAGAACGGCCCACAACTCAACTCAATCCTTCAAGTCAACCCAGACGCTCTCAGCATCGCCGGCCAAATCGACCAGATGCGTCAATCAGGAACTGTCCTAGGTCCGATGATGGGAATACCGATCCTCTTGAAAGACAACGTCGATACGCATGATCAGATGCAGACGGCTGCGGGCTCGCTCGCACTAGTCGGGACCCCAGCACTCCAGGACTCGACGGTCGCTGCGAATCTTAGAAAGGCGGGAGCCATAATTCTCGGGAAGACGAACCTGAGCGAATGGGCCAACTTCCGCTCGTTCTTCTCGTCCAGCGGCTGGTCCGGACGCGGAGGCCAATGCAACATGCCCTACGCCATCGACAGGAACCCATGCGGATCCAGCTCGGGATCAGGAGCAGCAGCATCGGGCAACCTCACCACAGTCTCCATCGGTACAGAGACAGACGGGAGCATCGTATGTCCCGCGAACCATAACGGCGTAGTGGGCATCAAACCTACCGTCGGGCTGGTCAGCCGTGCAGGAATCATACCCATCTCACACACCCAAGACACAGCGGGTCCACACGCGCGGACGGTGATGGATGCAGCGATTGTCCTTGACGCGATCGCTCAACGGACACCCGACCCACGCGACCCCGCGACAAGCACAAGCCCGATAGGCAAGCAGGGTCAAAAACGACCGAAGCTACCAGCTAGCTATGCTGCCTTCGTCAACCCCAAGGGGCTGAACGGTTCAAGAATCGGCGTTTCCCGGGATTTTGAAGGATTCAGTCCAAAGCTGGATGCAGTCTTCGAACAATCATTGACCGCTATGTCGAACGCGGGGGCGACTCTTGTGGACGTGTTCTTCCCACACTTCTCGGACATTTTCAGTGGGCTCAATGAATTCACGGTGCTTCTCTTCGACTTCAAGATCGACATACAGAACTATCTCGCGACCCGAACCGGCGTACCAACGGCGAGTGGAACCCTTGCTGACCTGATTGCCTTCAACAACGCCCACGCAGCTCAGGAGATGCCATTCTTTGGGCAGGAGATCTTCGAGCTTGCCGAGACATTCAGCTCGGACCCGAACGCAACACAACCTTTGGGGATGTCGTACAATCAGGCAATTGCGGCGGACATACTGTTTGGCGCCAAGGAGGGCATCGACATGCTCTTGAGCGAATTCAATCTAGACGCGATAGTTGCCCCGACGGATAACCCGTCGTGGCCAACAGACTTGATCAACGGCGACCACTTTGTCGTAGGCAGCTCGTCACCCCCAGCAATCGTTGGCTATCCCAACATCAACGTGCCCATGGGCATGACCTTCGGCGTCCCAGTCGGAATATCGTTCTTCAGCACAGCCTTCAGCGAACCAACATTGATCAAGCTAACATCTGGCTTCGAGGCGGTGACACACGCAAGGCAAGTGCCCCAGTTCCTCCAGACGCTACCCTTCTCAGAGCCAAGTCCAACTCCAGGCCGTCGCCACCCACGAACCAAACCCACAGCAGGCCCACTGGTAAGTCACCTGTAGCACAGAACGGGACGGGCGACTCAGGCGAGTCGTTTGTCCCCTCCATATTTTTCTCTGCGTAAGTTACTCGAACAACTTGTAAGTTCGACCAGAGCACGTTGGACAAGATGGGTATGGATGTAGAAGTTTGGCATATGGGAGCGGCCTGACAAGATCATAAGCGCAGCTTCCTCTCAAGGCGTTCGCGGGCAGTGAAGTTGACCAAGGGTCCGTTCGCGAGATAGTTGTTGCTTATTATCGCGATATCGCCGCTGTCCGTCTTGACCCAAGTCGCCCTCAAGCCTATCTTTACGACCCTCCCCTTCACCCCGCTATACTCGACCGAATCGTGGAGTCGCAGGACCCCATCAGATAGTATTAGGATACCTGAAATTATGTTGGTCAGAGTATTCTGTAACGCCAAGGAGATGGCTAATCCTACTATTCCAGAGAGCGTCAAGAAAGAAAATATTGACCCCAATCCCAGGACAATGACAAGCCACGCGGCCACAAAGACGACCCAGAGAATACTCAGTCCCTCGCGAACATTCCTGATTAAGTCGGCGGATGCACCTGCTCTCTTGGCGCCCCTCGTAACGAGCCTGATCAGTAATTCTGAAACGAACCAGGATCCGGCGATGACCGCACCCTATTCGGCAACGAAAACTATTGTTCCATTATCAACCAAAAGCGCTCACCTATCGCAGCCCGTGGCTGCTCATATTCAAATGCCTTCGACTCTCTCTGGCATTATTAGTCTAAGATTCGATAAACCCTAATTAGAACCGTAGAGAGGAATCGCTAGGTCTTGTCTTCAGAGAAGAGGCTGAGGTTCAGAATCCGAAAAGGGGATTTTGAAGTCGAGCTTGAAGGAGATCACGATTATGTAAGAGAGCGATTTGAGGATCTGGAAAAGTCCCTGGGGCCTACAGGTAGCTTCGTCATTACGCCACAACTCTCCGCCAGTCCATCTCCAACTCCGGAACAGTCAGTCGGTATCGCCGGCATCGTCGAGTTTACTTCCGAAGGGAAACCCCATCTTACGGTTCCCGTGGACACTCTCTCCGCGAAAGAGGCCATATCGCTAGTGATGTTCTCTATGCATCCCAAGCCGTTGGGAGATGATGACCTCAGCTCTTTGTTGAGTTCGTCATGGAAGACTACGGGTGAGAGTATTGTTAGGGCCCGAATCAGCGAGTTGCGACGGGAAGGCAAGGTCATAACAGAACGAGGAAACTATGTCCTATCCGGAGCGGGGGTTCAATGGATTCAGAACGACATCCTCCCGCGCCTCCAGAAGATTACTTAGTTTTCGATAACCAGATTCTGCGGGCCGTCCCTTTCTCAGTCATTCTGTAGTGGAATCTCCCGGATCGCCGGGTCCTAGCGAGTAGACCTTGTCTTGAATATCGTAGGAGAGCCATCTCGACTGCCTTGTCAGACAGCTCGATCTTCATGCCCGCAAGTAGACCACGGACCCTCTGGCTATCCAACTCGCTCGCGGCTTCGAAGAGGCTGAGGACCCGTATTTTCAGCTCATTGTAGTCCATGCCAGAGCGGTTCAACGAATCTCCAAGGGATAGAAGAAGGTTCGGTCCCGGAGTTGCAGGGCATCTTAGCAGATTCGATATTCGGCTGTGAGTAACACCTTGTCGTACAGCCCGGCTCTCACCTTGAGCCGAAATACTTTCACTTTCATTCCCAACTCTGAAAGTAACACCTTGTCGGATGACCTTCGGGACCGAAAAGCGTTATATCTCGACTCTACACACAGCACGGGCAGGAAGAATAATGTCAGGATTAGAGTTCCTCGAACGTAAGTCGGGCTCCGGGGAAGCCGCGGCAGCCATAGAAGTCGTCCTAAAGCATTCAGGCGTAGAGAACCGAATCATCGGCAGCCCAGAAACGGTTCTGCGAGAACTCCTCGTCTACTTCTCGAAAATCTACCCTTCCATTGATCTCGTCTCCAAACTCGTACTCTCTGTTGACAGTGTAGAATTCCTTCAGAGCTGCACCGGAGTGCTTGCAGTGTCTCCAGAAGGCTTGGTCGTTCTGAAGGACCTGAGGGAACTCAAAGACAAGGAACTCATGATGATCCACCTCGCAGGATCACGCCTGCAACATCAAATGGGCAAGAAAGAGAGCGATACTCTGTCACTGGACGAGATCACTAAGACTACGGGACGTTCAACAGGCACTGTAGCTGGAAGGCTTAGCGAACTCTGCAACGAACAACTCGTCGAGCGAGTCGGCAAAGGCTCCTATCGACTCACGACAATGGGTACTAGAGTCGTCATCAAGAACCTGATGCCGCGGGTTGCGCAGCTTCCTGAGAGGTAAGCAAAAATGCCAGAGCAACCCAAGATCAAAGTTCAGATTGAATGGGGAGACATCAAACACACAGCCGAAGGAGACCTCGAAACTGTCGTCCGCGAAGTCATGCAATTCGCAGCCAAAGTCCTGCCAAACTACTCACTAGCATCCAAGCTGACCTTCTCACCAGACTACTCGTCGATGGTTGATGATCTGTCCAGCGCAGTCCAGCTGACCCCAGAAGGAGAAGCCGTCCTGCTAAAACCGGAAATGTCAGCGGAAAACTCCATCGCCATGGTACTCCTAGCAGCCAGAGTCGCTCACGCAGTCGGCACCCGGCCCAATGTAGAGATGGACCCCGAAGCCATCAGCCGAGCAATCGGAAAAGCAGTGAAGACAGTCCGGAACACTCTGGCAATGATGACAAAGACCGGACTCATCGACAGAACAAACGACGGAGCCTACAAGCTCAGCATGCAAGGAATACGGAAAGCCCACGAGATCGCAAAGGGCCTCGCCGCCAGAGCCGCCTCATTACCCGCCGAGAAAACGGTGACTACAGGATGATACGGAAACGGGTGCGGGGACAGACGGGAAAGGGGGCTTTCCCGCCTGAAACTGGGGGAATCTAACCTTGCTCCACCGCACCCAAGAGGCTACTGAGCCTCTTCAGCAAATAAAAAGCATACCGGAAGTCATCGGACTACCCTCCATCCCCGAATCCCTCGTTGAACTATCGACCCGTTCAATGCAGTCCCTCCAAGGATCAAAGTTCAACCCACGACCAGTCTCGCTCGTGGAGATGGGGGTTGACGACGCCGATTCTGAAGAGAGACTCGAAATTGGAGGCTCCATAACTTCAGCCGGATTAAGGCGCTACCCAATCAACCCCAACAAAGAGTTCGTCCCGGTAGTTGCCTGCGACGCGTCCAGCGTCAAGATTGGCGAGACCGAGAACGGAATGATTTTCGCCGTCCGAGCAGTCGGGGTCTGGAGGCAACAGAGCAAGATTCTGTATACCAGATGGGGCCCGCTACTTTTTCACGTTCCAAACTCTGAAGATGTAAGTCAGTACCGCGAAGACGAGTCCCGAGCCTTCGGCGGATTATCACTGAAAACCCTCAGGGTCCTCACCCGACTCCGGAACCACGTCGAACGCTGGGTCCAAGAAGTCTTGTCAGAATCACTGCACGACGGAATCTTATTGATCGATGGATCCCTCACCGCAGGTACTCCCGACAACCCCGCGGCCCGCGTCAACAAGATTCTAGCCACAGCCCGTCAAAATAATTCCATCGTAATCGGGATTTCCAAAGCCACTCAGCTGACTGTCGGGGGAAGAAATATCCTCGGACTCACAAACGACAAGGACACACCGCACCAGATCGACATCAGCTCCCTAGTGGAAAGCGAATACCCGCCCTACCCCGTTAGGTTACTTGGCAGAGTGTATGTAGCAAAACTATCCAGTGACGGATTCCTGTTCAGAACAGACATTGATCGAGAGTCGAGCCAAGAAGAAGCCCAACAAGCGCTCGAACGACTAGCCGGCACCGATGTTATTTTCCACGGTTATCCAGAGACTCTCAGAATCGCCCACATATTCAGCACCTTCACGGCTAACGAGATTCTCGCTGTCCAACGATTCGTGGCATCCAACCACCACATAACGCTGCAGTCCCGTCCCAGCCTGCGACGATCACTCTTCGGACCCTTCGGCACAAGCAGGTACGTGGCCTAGCCATGCGAATCTACAGGAAAGAGGGTGACCAGGTCCAGCTGATCGCCTTTCCTGACGAACATGTCCAGCGAGGAGACTATTTGCTGATTGAAGATCCCGGATTGGCAAAAGGACTGCTCGTCCAAGTAATCGATCTACAATACGCGAACGTGCCTGGAATTCTGGAAGACATCCTCCGAGACGTGATGACCGACGGCGAGCTGTCTGGAGAGGACATGGACCCGCTCAACATTTCCAGCGAAGTAGACGCATTGAAAGACACGCGGCTGGCAGTCTGCAAGATAAGAGGAACAATCACTGGAGAAAAGGACCTCTCACCCACGACATCGTGGCTCCCGTCTCGTACCTCGTCCCGCATACGCGCCTATCCAATCAACCGTCTAATCATGAATGGTGGAAAGAGGCCACTCACCGTCGGCCACAACGACGGCGACCCTGTCCAAATCGACGCGGGGGGCCTTGACGGTGGCCTAAACATCATCACGGGCCGCAAAGGAACGGGTAAGTCCCACCTGGCAAAACTTCTCCTCCTATCAATGGCCGGACTTGGAGCACCCTGCATCGTTCTAGATGTGAACGGCGAATACGTCAACCTCCACAAGTCCAAGGACGGACGCCTTTCCACATCGAGACTCACTGTGATTGCGCCTCGAAGCGGGATCAACTTTGCGCTTGCAAAGCTTGGGTTCCGAACGATGGCAGGGGTCCTAAGCAACGCTCTGGATCTCCCAGCAACGTCCTCGAAGGTGTTCAGCACTATCTGGCGGGACCTAGAGTCAAAGGGCGACCTGACACTACCCAATCTGATTCAGACCGTTCAGTCATGGAGCTGCCACGAGAGCGTCAGAGAAGCGCTCGTCTCAAGACTCCAAGTGCTGTTGGAATCTGGACTCTTCTACGACGAGTCGAACCCTTTGACTGAGGAGAAGATTCTTCACGCTATCGACGGCGGAGGAATCCTCGTTGTAAACCTGAAGAACCAGAGCCATCTGGTCCGGCGGATAATCGTCGAGATCTTCCTAGGCGAGCTGACGAAGATCCTTTCGTCCAACTGGCTTCGAGCCGCCTTCCTCTTCGCCGAAGAAGCCCACCTCTACCTCAGAGACACATACTGGGACGATATTATCACGAGGATGCGCCATATCGGCCTCTTCACGACCTTCATCACCAACCAGCCCGACACCGTCCAAGAAACCATCTACCGACAAGCTGACAACGTGTTCATCTTCAACTTCACCAATGAGCACGACATCGAAACAATCGGCAAAGTAGCAAAGTCAGACAGTGAAACAATTCGCTCGCTAATCAGAGGAACGCCAGCAAGAAGATGCCTACTTCTAGGAAATGTTGTCCACGACTTACCGTTGATGGTGGACGTCGAAGCCCTAGATGTTAGGACAATGGGAGAGACGAGACTGTTCTTCTCGTGAAGGCAAACGAAGAATGGCCGATGACTCTTCCAATGTGAGCTAAGAGAAGATCCTTAGAAATCCCTAGATCCGGTACTTCTTGCCGTTTAATTCATGAAAATAGAAGGTGAGGTCCGATTTGTCCCAAAACCGCGACGCTAGGAGCGGCTAGCTCCATATCAGAGAAAAAAAAGGATTATTGGGGTTAATTGGTCGTTATGGACAGGCTATCTGGTAAGAGGCGAGCGAAGCGTCGAAAGGTATGCCATAGTCTTGGACGACCCAAAGGGCGCAAGCTGGTGCAAAGGTGACTGGGTCGAAGGCTAAGTCTTCGGCGGATTCGCGATGGCCGCTGACGCTTATGGTTGTGAAGCTAGAGACCACTGTTCCATCCAGAGTGGTCTTGATTACGGGGCGCATGCCTCCGGTGGGGGGTTGGCACGTAACCATGTACAGGTTGCTGCCAACTTTTGCGACGCCCGCGACGCCGATTGGTTCCTGTATTCTCTTGAGCAGATTTCCTGAGGCGTCTACATTGTAGACGAACCCAATCGAACAGGGATTGCTTGTGAAGGCGCTAGCACAGCCAATGTCGGGGCTGACCCAGAAATTGCCTGTTGAGCTGTCATAGTCGAGACCATCGATAAGGCCGCACTCCTGATCTTGAGCGAAGATCTGTGATAGGTCGATGGTTTTGATGGGGTTGCCAGTGACCACATCAACTTCGGTTAGGTAGGCACACCCTGTGCTTCCGCTCGAACATGTCACGGCGTTCTGGGGAAAGCTTCCAACCCACAAGTGACTACCATCCCAAGCTGACCCCCCTGCTTCTTTTACTTCCCTCAACGTGTCGAGGAGAACTCCAGAAGTGCTTGACTGGAAAATGCCTGAGGTGCATTCGCATGGTTGAGAATACCAGAGGTTCCTTCCGTCAAAGGCCACTCCCACCGGCCAATATACCGCCGGCGCAATGTTATGCCCAGAGGGAACAGTTGCCGGAACATCGAAACCCCTAAGGAGGTTGCCATCAGCGCGCACCGCCACTATTGGAAAGACAGACACTACCACAAAGAGAGCCAAAGCTAGAATTACGAGTCTCAGTCTAGAAAGTACCGTATTTTCCATAAAAGGACTGTCGGTTGAAGAATAAGAATATAGAAGTTCCGGAAAGCCCTTTCAAACGAGCTATCTAGAGTTAACGTTGGGAATACCGAGAATACAATCTCAATCCAGCGCTAAACAGGAACATAAATGGCTCTAGCCGCAACCACCGCGATCTAATAGACTGGTGTTGTCGTCAGACCAGCTCCCCCTTCTCTGAAGAGAGTACGACCTGGATCAGTGAGCCCCGCGGGAAGATTGATAATTCACTCCCGGGCAAAGATCTTAGATCGCCCTTAAACAAGGCGACAGACACGAATTGTCGGTACTACTGTCCTGTCGTCGTATTCCACGTGATGCTCGTCGAGTAGGAAGGTTTCATCTTGACAGAAGCTAACGCTCTAGTTAGGGATTTTAGATGTCCATACCCAACCACGGCAACCACTTGTCCGGCCGTGGAATACATGATATCCCGAATCCTTGCCACCATGAACTCCTCCCGAACATCGAGGAGGAGTCTACTCAGTTCAGGATAGCGCAGTCGAAACAGCCGAAGCTGCTCCTCCAAGTTCTCCGTCAGCTTCGACAAGTTGAACCCACCAAACGGCAAGAGCGCGATACTAACCAAAGAATCAACCCCGAGCCTCACCTTCTCCCGCAGCGGAAGCTTCCGGAGAGATCCGACCGTCGTTCCAATCGGGAGATCAACAAAAACGACCCTGGCCCCAACCGCCCTGGCAGCCTCAACTGCTCGGAGCATCTCCTGTCCTGGAGGCGAACCTGTCATCTCACCAGCAAACCTCTCAAGTAGCATCATTGCTAGGAATGATCCGCCGCCGCCACCATGGCCTGAAGATTTGCCAGGATTCTGGAGCGCCATGAGCCGCCCCTCATCCAGCTCCAACGCCACCGCCTCCGGCTTCAATCCCAGAATCGTTTCCCCCACAAAGCTGGCGCTCTTAGGATCCACATGAATCGTCCCAATCAGACTGAGACGATCACCCACCTTCTCAATAGCCGACGAGTCTACGAACCGTCCCCGATTTTCGACTTCAATCCCTATAAGGCGGTCAATCTACCTTTCCATCATTCCAGTCATCTAGGCACAGCGTGGTCCCAACAAGTGAGCGAGATCGACAAGCTCGACGACGAAAGACAACAACTTAGAATCGAGCAATCAAAGAGCCTCGACCAGCTCAACGAGACGAAGATCAAGTTACAGAAAGTTCGGGAAGAACTACAGAATCTACGTAAGACCCGGGACGGTCTGAACGACACCGTCCGAGCGCTCAAACAGACCCGTGACAGGCTCCGAGACACATCCCGCGAGAAACTCGCAACGCTTCGAGAACTTCTCAAGAAGATGAGCGACCGGCCCCACGCTTCAATCGCCGAGAAGGAACTAGCAGCACTGGAATGGCAGGTCCAGACCTCACCGCTTGAGAAAGACGATGAGAAACGCTTGATGACGAAGATTAGGAGCTTGGAGATCCGCGTCACAGGCTACCACAAAGTCCTGAAGCTGAGAGAAGATATCACGAAACAACGAGAAGAAGCTGACCAGATACACGCGAGAATCCAAGAAGTGGCTACGGAAAGCCAGAAGCATCACGCTGACATCGTCCAACTCTCGGAAGCCTTCCAAACGCTCAGACTCAGACGCGAAGAACAGGAGAAAACACTCGACGACCTCAAACGGAGAACAGCCGACACGAATCAGAAATTCCTACAATTAAGAAACACTCTGACCGATGATGAGCGGAGAGAACAACGTCAGAAGGGAGAAGCACTCAAGGAAGCTCTAAAGGACACGGCTCAGAAGAAGCTCAGCAAAGGCGGAAAGCTAACGCTACAAGAACTCAGCGCACTCTACGAAGGAACAGAAGAGTGAAGCGTCCAATCGGAATCATCGGCGGCTCAGGAGTAAAATCCATCCTCAAAGGCGCCCAGAAAATCCTCGGAACACCCTACGGACCAACTCCCAACCTTACGATGGGCGAAATCGACTCGAGACCCGCAGTCTTCCTACCACGACATGGAGAAAATCACTCAAGCCCACCACACAAGGTGAACTATCGAGCAAACATCTGGGGGCTGAAGAGCCTCGGAGTAGAACGCATCATCGCAACAAACGCGGTCGGGGCTATAGACCAACAACTCACACTTGGCGAGATCGTCGTCCCCTCCGACATAGTAGACGTTACCAAGTCTCGGATCGGAACATTCTACGAAAGTTCTGCCGTCACACATATCGATGTCTCCCAACCCTACTGTCCCAAAATCCGAGAAATCCTGACTAGCTCGACCCTGGCCACTGGCAGAAGCCGGCCGAAAGATGTCGTAATGGCCTGTACTGAGGGACCCCGCTACGAGACTTCGGCTGAAATCAAGATGCTCCGTACGATGGGATGCCAAATCGTAGGCATGACGGGAGCCCCTGAAGCCTTTCTCGCCCGCGAACTTGAGATGTGTTATGCGTCGATAAGCTTTGTATCCAACATGGCAGCGGGGCTTCAGAGAACGTTATCAGCAAGAGAAGTGGAAGAGAAGGGCCACGAGACTAGCCAAGTGCTCAACAAGATACTAGCTGGAGCGATAGCAAAAATACCCGAGTCTAGGAAAGACTGTCCCTGCGGGACCGCGCTCGCACACGCTCAACTGAAGAGAGAGGAAACCCAGGAAATCGCTTAATGATAAACAGCCTCCTCAGATTTGCTGGGGTCTACAAAGCCTACGAGAAATACCTGATCGAACAGATCAAGTATGGTCCCATGCCGGAGCACATTGGAATAATTCTAGACGGCAACCGAAGATGGGCGACCGAAAAGGCTCTCAACTCCACCGACGGACACTGGGCAGGTGCAAAGGTTGGCGAAGAGGTCCTCGACTGGTGCCTAGAATACGGCATCAAGACACTCACGCTCTACACGTTCTCGACCGAGAATTTCTCAAGACCTAGCGACGAGGTGAACTCGATTCTCAAGATCGTCGAAGAAGAGACCAGGAAACTTGGAAGGGACAGCAGACTTCACTCCCAGAAAGTACGAGTCAAAGCAATTGGCAGAACGGACCTGTTGCCTGAGACTCTTCAAGACGTTTTCAAGCGTCTCGAGGACGAGACGAGCATGTACGACCAGCACTTCCTAAATTTAGCGATCGCGTACACGGGAAGAGCCGAGATAGTCGATGCTACGAAGAAGATAGTAGAGGACGTGCACCAAGGCAATCTCTCCCCGCAGCAGATTGACGAGGATACTTTTCACAAGTATCTCTACACCGCGCATCTACCGAATCCGAACCCTGATCTTGTCATACGCACTTCGGGCGAAGAGCGTCTGAGCGGATTCCTGCTCTGGCAGTCGGCCTACAGCGAGCTGGTGTTCGAAGACGTTTACTGGCCCGAGTTCCGGAAGATCGATTTTCTCCGAGCAATACGCCTCTATCAGAGGCGCCACCGAAGGTTCGGTCGCTAAAGTATTTCCTACGTTATCCGTAAAGTATTCCGCAGCGCCCACCTAAGGAATCAGGCTAATGTCGACGATTTCACAAAGGAACTATGTTAGGGTCCCAACTAGGCGACCGAACTATCGCCTCAGAGTTACCGTCGCAGCGGCCATTGTCGCCGTTATTGCGGCAATCGTTATGGTCCTTACTCCAATCGCAACGACAAGCTCCTGGCAATACTGGGTGTCCTTGGTAGCGATTGCCGTTTCGATTTGGATGTTCTTTCAACTCGAGCCTCTCCCTGACCAGGGAAGGAAACGTTCCAAGTCCTATGGAAGAAGGCGGGGCGATAAGTTGCTAATAGTCGTTGGGGCTAGCTTGATCGCGTTCGTGGCAATCGGTCGTGTAAATCGACCATTAAGCGATGCGCTGGTCTTCTCATTCTTCCCTGGGTTGATTATCGGAGGATTAGGATTCGGCGCTTGGACCTACTTAGTTAGAGGAACGAACAGTTTCTGTCCCACATGTGACGAATATTCTTGGTTTCGTCCATCACATGGGAAGTTGTCTTGCATAAATTGCGGTGCAGATTTGCAGACTACCCCGACTTCGCTTGCTCCAGAATCGAACTGGAACAATTCGGAGCCCGTTCCAGGCATGCGGATTATGAGATCAAGGGCGACGATTCCCCGACTAGGGCTCAAACCACCGAAGTGTAAGACATGCAGAACACCTATGCAACTTACTAATGTCGGTGCCTTCGGCGGTAGATCGCGAGTAGTTGCAGTCTCTTTCTTCGACAGCCATGTTTTGTTTGTCCTCGATGCCATGCCAAGAGATTTCCAGGAGAAGACTTCGGAATGTATTTGCTCGAAGAGATTCTAGCGGGCGTGCCGAGAATCGAAACTGAACGGGGATTCCGATCGAAAATCTTATGCCCGAACTGCAAGAATCCAGTTGACATAATCGAGAAGACTGGCACCTTCGGACTTCAAATCCAACTTGATGGCTTGAACTCATTTCTCGTTGACGTGTCGATGCCTCTACTGTATGCCCAACTTGCCAACATCTACTTGCTTTATTGACTCGAGATATGAAATCTACGGTGTCAGACGCCGTCCTAGCTGCGTTCAAATCTACTAATCTCTCGCGATAATAGGCAAGTCATCAGGTTCAGGAGACGAACTTATCTAACTAGAATTCAGACTGTTCCAGGGCCCGGGCCTTGGTCTATATCAAGAGAATCGACATCCGAGGCTTCAAGACCTTCAACAAGAAGGTCTCAGTCAACCTCGACCGAGGCTTCACAGTCTTCACCGGTCCCAACGGCTCGGGAAAATCAAACATCCTAGACGCGCTAAAATTCTCGCTGGGCGAGCTCAGCCCACGCGAACTTAGAGGGGGAAGCCTCTCAGACCTAGTCCACAAGTCTAGCACAGGAGACGCCAGAGCCGCGTACGTAGCCGTCCAGTTCGACAACTCCGACCGAAAGATTCCTGTAGACTCAGACCTCGTCACCGTGTCACGGGAGTTTTCCAAGGGTGGGGAGGGTATCTATCGAATGAACGGCCGGCGCCTCTCTAGAAAGCAAGTACAGGATATTCTCAGCTCCGGCGACATCCAAGTAACCGGTTTCAACCTCATCGCTCAACACTCAATCACCCGTCTCGCAGAGATTAGCACGGAAGAACGAAGACGGATCCTGGAAGACCTAATTGGACTGGGGGTCTTCGAGACCAAGAAGACCGAAGCAAAGGTCCAGCTCTCAGAAGCCGACCTCAACCTGAGGGTAGCAGCAGGTAAGGTCGAAGACGTAAGAAACAGAATAGAGCGGCTTGAACGCGAACGAAACGACCTTCTGCGATCCAAGCTTCTCGAGAAGGAGATCGGAAAGCAACAAGCACGAATCTACTCGTCACAAATAGTCGCTCTCGAAAACAAACGCACCAGCGCAATTCTAGAGCTAGAGAACGAGCAGAAGAACCTCGACGCACTCCGCCAACAAAGAGACGAACTCACCAGCCGAAGATCCAAGGTAGAGGCCGAGAGACGCCACTTTGAAGAACTAACCGTCACCCAAGGCAACCAAGAACTCTTCGACGTTGAAAGAAAAATCGCAGAAGCTAGCAATGGAGTGGTCAGAGCAAAAGCCGAAGCCGAAGCAGCCAAGAACATTCTCAATACCCGAACCAGGCAAATCGAGTCTCTACAAAATCAAGGAGAACAAATCCAGAACAACTTCAAAGAACTGCCGACTGCCCTCAGAAACCTAACTGCTCAGAGACTCAGCCTAGAGACAAGATTTG
>Ga0209805_1001512_pt1 | contig 14077 bp, 9 predicted proteins | sample GraSoiAngelo_148_FD_185905 | JGI IMG/M metagenome (GOLD analysis project Ga0209805, IMG submission 185905) | Grasslands soil microbial communities from the Angelo Coastal Reserve, California, USA - 14_1009_09_20cm (SPAdes) (version 2) | ecosystem: Environmental > Terrestrial > Soil > Grasslands ... | reverse complement strand
GATTCGAAAGCAAATGCGATGTAAGTAGGACGCGGCTGAGAGGTTGCCTGTGCGGAAAACCACGCTGAAAGGGTTTATGCCGCAGATAGAGCAGTGCCGGGGGCCAGAAAGGGAAACGGATTAGGGATTGCATTGAGGGTTCGAATGGATTGAGCGAGGACCTGCTTCTGGCATAGACTCGGCGAATGGACGCGGAATGGTTGCGCAAGGTGTGCCTGTCGTTTCCGGGAACGACCGAGCAGATTCAATGGGGCTGCGATCTGGTGTTCAAAGTGGGCGGGAAAATGTATGCGGTAACGCCACTCGAGCCAGCGCCAGTTTGCCTGTCATTCAAAGCGGCGCCGGAAAAGTTTGCGGAGTTGACGGAACGGCAGCATATTATTCCGGCGCCGTACCTGGCGCGGGCGCAATGGGTGGCGCTGCAGACGCGGGATGCGATAGGCGGAGAGGAACTTGCTGTGCTGCTGCGCGAGTCGTATGAAATGATTCTGACGAAATTGCCGAAGAAAATGCGCGAGGGGATTAGCAGCGGAAAAGGCGCGGGGCTGGGTACTCGAGTAATGACACGGCAGAAGAGCGGGCAAAACCGAAGAGTGGTGAAGAAGATGACGGGGAAAAGAAAGAGCAAGGAAAGAGGCTGAAGATTCTAAGAAGCGAGAGAAGGCAGGCCGAAGCGGTTTTTGAATGAAGTTGGGAAGAAGAAACTTAAGGAGTGAGGTGTCTCGTGGTTAGGCAAAAAGTTTTGTTGGTTTTGTTGGTGGCGATGCTGGGGATCGGGAGCTTGGTGGCGGTGCGCAACGTGAAAGCGGGGCCGGCGAGCGGCGGGCTGCTGGTGGTGGCCAATCAGAAGGAGCACACCGTGCTTGTGGTGGATCCCGACGAGCGGAAGGAACTGGCGAAAGTGGTGGTCGGAGTGAATGGCCACGAAGTGATGGTTTCGAAAGACGGGCGGTTTGCGTACGTGCCGATTTATGGAAATTCCGGCGTGGGCAGGCCGGGAACCGACGGAAGCACGATTGACGTAGTCGACTTGCAAGAACGGAAGCTCGCGGCCACGATTGATCTCGGCAAGCCGCTGCGGCCGCATCGCGCGGAGTGGGGACCGGACGGAATGCTGTACGTGACTGCAGAACTTGGAAATGCGGTGGACGTGATTGACCCGGGCACGCAGAAAATCGTCGCGGAAATTCCGACGGGGCAGAAAGAATCGCACATGATTGTGATTTCGCCGGACGGGCGGCGGGCCTACACGGCGAACGTAGGCGCGGGGAGCGTGAGCGTGCTGGATCTGGCGAAGCGCAGCCTCGTGACGACGATTCCGGTGGCAAAGATGGTGCAGCGGATTTCGATTTCACTGGATGGCAAGCGCGTGTTCACGCACGATCAGGATGCGGCGCGAATCGCGGTGATTGACCTAGCGACGAACAAAATTGCGAATTGGATCAAGGTGCCGAGTCCGGTGTATGCGTCGGAGCCGACGCCGGACGGGCGGTGGCTGGTGACGCTGAACCGAAACAGCGATGCGTATGTGATTGACCTGCAGTCGATGAAAGTGGCGCACACGCTGAAAATCTCGGCAGGCGCGTCGGAGATTTTGATTCGGCCGGGAGGAGAAGTCGCGTATTTGAGCGGAACGGGCGCGGGAAAGATTGACGTGCTGGATTTGCACACGTGGGAATTGCAGAAACCGATTGAGTTGACGCCGGGAGTAGATGGAATGTCGTGGGTGCCTGTCGCGGGGAAACAGTGATTTTCTGAACCAGGAAAATACTCAATTTCTTTATTCTTCGCGGAGGGTGCGGGCGGGGTCGATGCTGGCAATGCGGAGGGTGGGGACGGCTACTGCCAGGAGCGTGACGGCAGCGAGCGTCAGCGCGGTGAACAACATGGTCGTCGAATCGTAAACACCTACGCCGTAGATGACGCTGCGCATCACACGAAGCGCTCCCGCGGAAAGGGCGAGCCCCAGAACCAAACCGAGTAGTGAAGCGGCGGCTCCGGAGCGTCCGAACTGCACCATGACTTGACCAATGCTGGAACCCAAAGCCATACGGATGCCAATCTCGCGCGTTCGCTGCGCAACCATATTGGCCACGAGCGCGAAGATGCCAACCGCGCTGAGGAGCAACGCGAGCGCAGCCATGGCGCCGAGGAGCGCTACTTCGATGCGCTGCGTCACGAGCGTGCGGGCTAGCAGATCCTTCATGCTGTAAAAGCCAGAGGCGGGCAAGTTGGGATCGGCGGCCGCGAGGGCGCGCTGCATCGCGCTGGTCAAACCCTCCACGGGACCGGCCGTGCGGACAATCCAGTCCGGCTGATGCCAAATATGGAGTAGGGCGAGAAGCGGTCTATCTAGTTGTGCGGCGGGAAAGTACATCGTTTGCTCGGTCTGGAGCGGCGCAACGGGATCCAAACCGGAGGAAATAGGAACGTCGGCCACTTCGCCTACAATTAGCACGTCTTTATCGATGTACCGCCCAACAGGATTCGTTCCGCCATAGAACTTTCGAGCGAAAGATTGGTTCACCACGACAACGCGTTGGGAATTGGGGCCATCCACGTTGGTAAAGACGCGGCCGGCAAGCAACGGCATCTGCAACGTTTCGAAATACCCAGGGGTGACGTAGACCCAATCTGCTCCGCCCTGTTGGCCTGCCTCCTTGCCATCGCCAAGAGTAACCCAGTCGTTTCCGATGAATTCGTAAGGGAGATCCAATCCGACGGCGGCATTCTGCACTCCCGGAATCTGTCGCATGGCAGCCGTACTCTTGGAAGGTTGCGGGATCGTGGTAACGAACATCGTCGAGCGAGGCTTTCGCGACCATCACGCCGTTGGGATTGAATCCTGGTGGCAACGTCTCCAGATGAGTCAGGCTTCGGATAAGCAGGCCGGAGCCCCCTAACAACATGACGGTGAGAGCAACTTCGCCAGCAATGAGCGCCTGTCGCAGACGCAAGTTGCCAGATCCGGCCACGGTGCGGCTCGCCATCGACGACCGCAAATCCACTCGCCGCGCGGCTAGGGCGGGGAGCATGCCGAACAGCACGCTGGTCAAAATGGAGACGGCCAACGTGAACACCATTACTCGGGCATCGAGAGGCATGCTCGCAACAGGAAGAAGGTGTTCGGGCAAAAGCAAGAAAAGTTCCTTCAGGGCGAGAAAGCCCACACCAACGCTAAATGCTCCGCCGACAAGGGCTAGTAGCAGGTTTTCGATCCAGAACTGCCGTTGAACCTGCCAGCGCGAGGCCCCCAGCGCTAGCCGAGTGGCGACTTCAGGCGTGCGGCGCATCATACGCACCAACGTCAGTCCAGCCAGGTTCGCGCAGGCAATCAGCAGGATGAGGCCAGCAGCGAGCATCAATGCCAGCACTTGCGGGCGGAGCGAATCGGTTTGGCCTTTTTGCAGCGGCACGGAGTGATAGCTCACTTTTGCTCCGGGGTTACCCGCTAACTCGTAGCGCCCCGTGCGGCTTAACCAAGTGCGATTAATCTGCGCATTCGCCTCCTGCCAGGTCGCGCCATCGCGGAGCCGGATGATGCATCTGAAGTTCGTGCCACGTCCTTCGCCCTGGCGGTCCGGTTGCAGAGGCGTGTACACATCTGCGTTCAATGGAGTTGTCGCGCCCTCGGGAAGCACGCCCACCACCGTGTAGGGCTCACTTCTCAGCAGGATGGGTTGGCCAAGAATGCCGGGGTCAGCGCCAAAGACGTTGCGCCACAGGTTGTAACTGAAGATGGCGGCCTTTGGACCATTCGGGCGGTCTTCCTCTTCGGAAAAATTTCGTCCCGAAATGGGCTGAAGAGCCAGCACGTCAAAGTAATGCGCCGAAACGCGGCCGTCTTGCACGTAATCCACATGCGAACCTGCTTTCAGGTTCACTCCCGATGCGCGTACCCCTGATACGGCCGAAATTAATGCCGGAACATTGTCACGAAGCAGTTGCCATTGTTCGCCATTTACGTTGTGCCGCTCGTCGGAGGCTGCGGACGAGCCAGCGATCCGCGTATAGATTGTGCCCATGCGCTCGGGATGGGGATAAGGCAGGCTCTTCAGCAGGAGCGCGTTCACTAAAGAGAAGATTGCGGTGTTGGCGCCAACAGAGAGCGCCAAAGTAAGGACCACGGTGAGAGTGAAGCCGGGGTTCTTGTAAAGTTGCCTGGCGCCAAAGCGGCAATCAGCGATGAGGGAATGGAGCCCATGGCCGAGGCGCTTGTCGCGAACCTGCTCTTTGACTTGTTCCGGGCCGCCGAGTTCGATGCGCGCAGCGCGCTCGGCTTCCTTGGGCGGCAAGCCGGCGCGAAGGTTTTCGTCAATCAAGAGTTGGAGGTGCGAGCGGACTTCCAAGTCGAGGTCTCGCTCCACGCGCCGGGTCGAGAAGAGATTTCGCAGGAGACTTCTCGCTTTTACAAGGACGGGCATACCACACCTCTACAACGGTTTACGACGCTTCCAAAGCTTGCGCGATGGCCCAGGAGATACGTCCCCAGCGCCGGGATTCGGCTTCGAGCTGCTTCCGTCCGGCTTTGGTCAAGCGATAGTATTTCGCGCGGCGGTTGTTCTCGGAGTCGCCCCAGAAGGACGACGTCCAACCTTCTTCCTCCATGCGGTGGAGGGCGGGAAAGAGCGAGCCGGGTTTGACCACAAAAGTGCCGCCGGTCATTTGCTGGATTCTGCGGGAGATTCCCAATCCGTGCAGCTCACCGGCGGCCAGCGATTTCAGGATGAGCAGGTCCAGCGTACCTTGCAAGAGAGTGGTTGGTTGAGAGGGCAAGCGCTGTCTCCTATCGAACGACGATAGGAATCGTACGCGCCTATCTATAGAATGTCAATAGGAAACAGATCGTCGTTCAAGTGAAGAACAGAATCGCAGCGGGCGTGCCAATGGGCGTGTATTGGCCGAGGAAGGAAAGGGCGCCGGTGCGGCGGTTGACCCGGTAAGCGGTGATGGCATCCGCTCGCTGATTGCAAGAATAGAGGTAGTTCCCTGCCGGATCGATATTGAAGCTGCGCGGGTAGTCACCGCGAGTCCATTCCTCTCCCGCGAAGGTGAGCAACCCGCCCTCGCCGATGGAAAACCAAGCGATGCTGTCATGCAAACGGTTGGCGGCATAGAGAAACCGTGCTTCCGGAGAAATAAGAACTTCCGAGGTAAAATTCGTGCCGTTGAATTGTCTTGGCAAAGTGGAAATGGTTTGCTTCGGCGTCAACCTTCCGGTTGCGGGGTCATAGGCGAACGCGACCAGCGTGGAAGCTTCCTCCTGCAGCGAGTAAAACCAGCGGCCGTTCGGATGAAAGACGAAATGACGGGGACCGTCGCCGGGGGGCAACGGGACGCTCGTTTGCGGAGCGGGCAATAGTTTGCCGGTGTCCTCATCAAACTTCCAAATGAGAATCTGATCCAGGCCCAGATCGCTAGCAAAGACGAAGTTTCCAGCCGCGTCCGCCTGCACCATGTGGGCATGTGGCTTATCGTGGCCGCTGATGGCAAAGCTGCCGTGAGGCGCGCTCGCGGATCGCGGAGGGCCGATTGTGCCGGCATCGTGTTTGATGTCCGTGGCTGCGCCGAGTTCGCCGTTCGCGTGCACCGGGAGTACGGCCACAGTTCCTCCATGGTAGTTGGCGACAAATACGTATTTGCCGGAAGGATGAACGCTAAGGTGCGCCGGGCCCGCTCCTTCGGAACTGACCGTATTCAATAGGGTCAGACGGCCAGTTGTGCGGTCAATCGAGTACGCGCTCACAGAACCGGAGGCGGCACCCTGGTAATTAGAGATTTCATTCGCGGAGTACAAATGCGTCCGCGAAGGGTCAAATGCAAGCCAGGACGGATTCACGTCACTAGGAAAGGCATCTCGCTGCCGGAGAGCTCCGGTGGGCGGATCCATTTCCAACAGGTAAATTCCCTGCCCATGACCAACGGCGCCTTCCGGCCCCTGGGAGGAGCTGTAGGTGCCGACGTAGGCTAGAACCGGCCGGCCGCCGCGATTGGCTTTGCCTAGCTGCAGAAGCGGGAATATTGGATGCGCCACGGCGAGGGCGGTTGCGCCCTGCAGGAATTCGCGGCGAGAAGTCTTGTACCCATGCGGCGGAGCACAGCCGTCTTTCGGCGCGTAATCGCGATGGCCATACTTCACTTTTTTCATGCGGCCATGCTACGACAAATCGGACAAAAGCGAGACCGGTTTTCTCAGCGGGCCAGCCGTTGATGTGCTCCCCTTGACATTCTACTGGAAGTTCCTTATGCTCACCTAGAATGTCTACTAAAGAAGAACGCGAACGCATCGAACTGCTGCAGGGAACGCTGGACCTGCTGATTCTCCGGACGCTGCTGCTGGGGCCGGCGCACGGGCACGCCATCGCGAAGGCCATCGAATTCAACTCCGACGAGGTCTTGCAGGTGGAACAGGGGTCGCTTTACCCGGCGCTGCACCGGCTCATCAAGCGGAGATGGATTGCGGCAGAGGAAGGCACCTCGGAAAACAACCGGCGCGCCAAGTTTTACCGCCTGACGCGCGCGGGGAGGAAGCAACTGAAGGTGGAGACCAGCAAGTGGGACAAACTGGCGGGAGCGATCGCGAGGATCCTCCGGCCTGCGGAGTAGGAGAGCAAGTCATGGGGCGCAGCAAACGCATGTTGGATGAGCTCGACGCGGATATTCGCGAACACATTGAGAGAGAAACGCAGGACAACATCGAGCGCGGGATGACTCCGGAAGAGGCGCACTACGCGGCGGTACGCAAATTCGGGAACGTGACGCGAGTGAAAGAAGAAACTCGAGACGTGTGGCGGGTCGTTTGGCTCGACGAGCTCTGGCAGGACATTCGCTACGGCCTGCGGATGCTGCGCAAGTCGTCCGCTTTTGCGGCCGTCGCCGTGCTTACGCTGGCGCTGGGCATCGGCGCAAACACAGCGATTTTCAGCCTGATCGATGCGGTGATGCTGCGGTCGCTTCCAGTCGAAAAGCCGTCGGAGTTGGTGGTGCTGCGATGGAGCGCTCGCAAGGCGCCGCGAATTAACGGGTACATGTCCTCGGGCGATTGCCCCAGCAATCTGCGCTATGGCGCAGCGAATCCCTCCGGGTGCTCATTTTCCGAACCGATATTTCGCGAGGTGAGGAATACCAACCAGTTTTCGGGAGTGGCGGCGTTTGCCAACGCAGGTCCACTGGCACTCACCGGGAATGGTCCCGCGAGCATGATCAGCGGTCAACTGGTTTCCGGAGATTTCTTTCACACACTTGGATTAAAAGCTGCTGCGGGCCGCGTGCTGGAAATGAGCGACGATTCGCCGACGGCGACGCCGGTGGCGGTGCTCAATTATGGCTACTGGCAAAGCTCCTTCGGCGGAGCGCAAAATGCGGTTGGGCGCACGATTGAATTGAATGGAGCGGCTTTCACAATCGTAGGAGTCGTCGAGCAGCGATTCACGGGGATAACGCCGGGAAGCGATTACGACGTTTGGCTGCCACTCGCAGCTGGGTCGAGGATTAGCAATCCGCGGATGTGGGACAACCGGGAGGAAAAGGTAACGTATTGGTGGCTGACCATTCTCGGGCGGCTGAAAGCCGAGGCGCCGATGTTGCAGGCTCAGGCAGCCATTAGCGGGATGTTCCGCAACGAGGTGCTGCACGGATCCATTTCGCTGTTCGAGGCGGGAGCAGGAATGCCAGGACCTCCAGAGCCGCGAGGCGGAGGAGTTCCTGCTTCGAGACAAGTGGTTATGGGTGGCCCTCCACCGGCCGGAGCGAGGGCCGTGCCGCCGCCACCGGGCGGTCCGCAAGGCTCTACAGTTGTTCAGGGCGCTGCGCCTCCAGCCGCCAGGGGCCAGGGAGCCGCCAGAATTCAGGCTCCGTTCCCGCCGGTCGCACAAGGTCAAGCGCCGCTCGATGCGGCGCCAGATGCACCGAATGAACCGAGGACGCTCTCGAAGCCCGACGATGAGCCGACAGTAACCCTCGTCAATGCGCAGACGGGATTGACGGGGGCGCGCGGGCGGTTTGCGAATCCGTTGTACGTTCTGATGTTCGCCGTGGGGATTATCTTACTGACTGCATGCTCGAACGTGGCGGGACTGATGCTGGCTCGCGCAGCGGCGCGGCAGAAGGAAATGGCATTGCGGCTGGCGCTCGGGGCAGGACGGATGCGCATCGTGCGACAGCTATTGACGGAAAGCCTGCTTCTCGCCGCCTCGGGCGGCATCCTGGGAATCCTTTTTGCTTTGTGGGGCTCGCACGCGATCATTTCGTTTGTAGCGAACAATCAGCCGCGTCCGCTGACATTTGCGACGGGTCTCGATCTTCGCGTGCTGGGATTCACCGTTGCGATTTCGCTCTTCACAGGAATCCTGTTCGGTCTTGCGCCAGCCTTTCGCAGCGTACGTGTGGATGTAACTCCTAGATTGAAGGAAGGGTTCAGCGCTTCGACGAAAATATCCCGTGGCGTCGGGGGAAGGTTCAGCATCGGCAACGCGCTTGTGGTGACGCAAATGGCGCTGGCGATCGTGGTGCTCGTTGGCGCAGGTCTGCTGGTGCGGACGCTGCAAAATCTGCGTAGCATTGACGTGGGCTTCGATTCTCACAATCTCGTAATTTTCGGAATTAACCCGTCGCTTGCAGGTTACCAGGATGCGCAGATCGACAGCTTTTACCGTGACTTGCAGGGCCGCCTTACGGAAACGCCCGGCGTAAAATCAGCAAGCTATTCCATGGTCCCGCTGCTGAGCGGCGCGTTGATGGCCACGATGTTTAACTGGCCGGGAACTCCTCAGGATCGGGAGTTGGAATCCGATGTGCTGGAGGTTGGCTCGAATTTCTTCAGCACCATGCAGATTCCCTTCGTTGCCGGCCGCGGTTTCACCGCCTCCGATTATGAGATTGCTGCAAGCGCGGCTAGCCGGTCGGCGCCACCCGCCGTACCGACGCCCGTGATTGTGGACCAGGCGTTCGTAGCGAAGTTTCTTGGTAAAGAGAATCCTTTAGGAAAACGCTTCGGCCAATCCGCCGCAAGCCAGGATGGGCCGGCGAGTCCGGGCTATGAAATCATCGGCGTGGTTCGCGACACAAAGTACAGCGATCTGCGGCGGGAAACCAGCCCGATGATGTACGTGCCACAGACCATGCAGGGCGCATCGTTCGAGGTGCGCACGGCGAGTGACCCGCAAGCTTTGGTTCCTGCGATTCGGCGCACGGTGGCGCAGATCAACCCGAACCTGCCGCTCCGAGACGTAACCACGGAATCGCAGCAGATCGACCGGCTGCTGTTTCAGGAAAGGCTTGTGGCGCGACTATCGGGACTTTTTGGTTTGCTGGCACTTGCGCTGGCGTGCATCGGGTTGTATGGACTGCTGGCGTATGACGTCACGCGCCGGACGCGCGAAATCGGCATTCGCTCAGCGCTTGGCGCGCAAAGGGGCGATGTTTTGCGACTAGTCGTGAAGCAGGGACTTTGGCTGGCTCTCGTGGGCGCGGCTGCCGGCATCGGCGCGGCGCTGGGCGTGACGCGGTATTTGAAGGCCATGTTGTACGACGTGAGCGCCTACGATCCCTTTACCATTGTGGTAGTCAGCGCGTTGCTGGTTCTGGTTGCGCTGGTCGCTTGCCTGATCCCGGCGCGACGTGCGACAAACGTCGATCCAATGGTCGCTTTGAGATACGAGTAGGGCTCTCGCCACTAATGGGAATCCCGTTTGACGGCAAACTCGCCGCCATCGCAGAAGACCTCACTTCAATGGCTCTTCCGCGGATCCTTTGCCTTCCGCGATCCGGAAAATGCGATTCACTCCAGATAGCGTGACGTTTTCCTTCGTACCATCGGGCCAGCGGATTCCCACGGTGATGGCCCTAGCCGGGCACGTCTCACACGTCATGATGGAACGGTATTCACCACATCCGCATGGAAGCAAAGCGTAAGGCCGTGGACACCCTCAGCGGGGCGAATTTTGAGCCGGGTGTGGCACAAAATTGGGCACAGTTTTTTGTGAGCGAAAAGTCAGACGAGGCTAACTCATTGAAAACAGTTGGTGAACCGGGGAGGACTCGAACCTCCAACCCGCTGATTAAGAGTCAGCTGCTCTACCATTGAGCTACCGGTCCAGGGATGGATTTTAGAATTTTACATGGGACACGAGAATTTGTCGATCTGTCCAGGAGCACACCAAATTGCAAATCAGACGCTATTTCCGGCGCAAAATGGTGGCTAGTTCGCGGGCCACTTCGCGTGCATGAGCCAAATTTCCGGGGTCGAACGAAATGGCGGAAACGCGTGGATGGCCCCCGCCGCCGTGCTTTTCAGCGAGAGAAGCAAGGTTTTGATTGGCCGTCGCCTGGTTCCAAGGATTGGTGCCCAGCGAGACCTTCGCGCGCAGCGGCGACGCGCTCACGCTCACCGAATACACGCATTCCGGATGCAATAAATAGGGAATAAATTTGTTGTAGCCTTCCAGGTCCAAATCGCTGACGTCAAAGAAAATCACCCCGTCGCGTGCTTCGATGCACTGGCGCAGAATTTCAATGGACCTTCGATGGCGTTCGAGCAGCGGACCAAGATGTTTGGCCACCAGCGGTATTTTCACCATCTCGGCGAGCGGCCGATACGCCAAATCCGGAATAATTTGCGCGGGCAGCCCACTCTCCGGCGCCGCCTCAATCACCAAAGCGAGTTGCGTTGCCGGCTCACCGAGTTCCACGGCGGCTTGTGGCGTCGGATACTGCGCCCCGTCAATGATGTCGCCCCAAAGAATCAAATCCGCAAGCGGTGCGGTATCAAACCCGAATTTTTCTTTCGTCACCGTGGCAATCAGTTTGGTACAAGACTTGTAATCCGGATCATAAAACAGGTGCTCCCGCATTTGCCGGCGAAATTGCTCCGCGTCGGCGGGAGTCAGAAATGCACTCTGGTGATGATCGAACCACCAAGTCACCTTCGGCGAATTCGAATACTTGAAATCCACTATTACGTTTTCGTCGCCATCGAAGATGCCGTCTTCCCACGGTTGCGCGGCGCGATGCGTCATGCCGGTAAATGAAAACTCGGCGCTCTTGTCGAATTTCTCCCGGTAAAAGCGGTAAAAAAGAGCGGCGGAAGCCGTGCCATCGAAACAACGATCGTGGAAACAGAGCCGGACCTTTGTCATTTGGGGTTTGTTGGCTCCGTGCTTCTCACTGTCATAAATAGAAGGGGGGCAAAGCCATCCAAGATGTACGCCCGCGCCAAGATTGTCAAGAAGAAACACTGAAGGCCAAAGCCCGGCGTTCCCTGGTGACGGTCAGAAATTTGCTACACTGAAAGCCTATTCGCAGCAACGACTTAGCTAAGGCCTACATGGAATTTGCCGCGTGTGTCGATTTTGCGCTCGTTCATTCGACATATACACAGAATCGCAAAAGGCTATTCCACGGAGCGCGCGGCCACGCTTACGCAAAACGCCCGCGAACGCAAGTTTCTAATCGATCGTGCCGCCACCTGCGAAGCTCGAGGGGGAGGCTAGGCCACACTTTACTCTGCCGCGACTTTGGCTTTCTCGGCGGCCGGCGCAATGGCCTCGATGTTGTTCTTCTTCATCAATTCATTCAAGGCCACGAGTTCTCTGGATTGAATGTCGCGCCAAGTAGTTAGCTGCGTTTCCAATCTTGCATTCAGTTCGTCAAACACCACGTAGGACTGGGCTGTTGACGCGGTATCAGCGCTTTCCACCGTTCCTTGCAGATCAACCAGCTGGTTCGTCACCTGGATCGGATAATTCAAGGTATCTTCCAGGCTCTTCGACTTTGGCTGAACGATTTTTTCTTCCACTGCGTCAATTTTTGTTTTCAGCGTATCCGCTGCATCCAGCACCGCCTTGGCGCTGGTTTCCGCACCCAATCGCTTCTTCAGCCCGTCGAGTTGCTCACGCAGGCTGCGTATCTGATTCACCGCTTCGTTCCCCGCGCTGACGCGGTCGCGAATGCTGGCAGCAAGTTCGTATTGTTTTTCCAAGTCCGCTTGCGACACGTTCACGCGTGGATCTTTTTGAATTTCCGCCGCAGCGGTAAACGACTTGCCGCCCGCGGTCAGCTTGATCTGGTAGGTTCCGGGCACCACGAGCGGCCCCATCTCGCGCCCGCCCCAGTTCACCGCTCCAGGCACGCGCAGGGGAGCTTCGCCTCGCATATCCCAAACAAAGCGATTGAGGCCCTCTTCCGCAGGCAATTTCTCTCCAGTCCGCGCAACACCGAATTCCTCTTCTCCAGGTGAAGCGGCTTCGGCTTCTTTCCTGCTTGAAAATTTCCGGACCATTTTGCCTTTCGCGTCGAGGATTTCCAGCTCCGCCGCATCCTTCGGGGCACTTTTCAAAAAATAATCAATGATTACGCCTGTCGGCGGATTTGCGCCCACCGGAACGTTCGAGGGTATCGTGAATCGGGGTCCGCGATAGCGGATCGCGGTAGCTGGTTGGTAGAGATGGGCATCTTCATCCGCCGTCGTCGCGTTCATTTGTCGCAGCGGAGAAATATCGTCGAGGATCCAAAACGCACGTCCGTGCGTCGCTACAACCAGGTCATCGTTTTTCACCGTTAGGTCGTGAATCGGCGTCATGGGCAGATTCAGCTTCAGGGATTGCCAGTGGACACCATCATCAAACGAAACGTAGATTCCATTTTCTGTTCCCGCGAAAAGCAATCCTTTTCGCTTGGGATCTTCCTTCACCGCATGCACATAACTGTTGTCGGGCAACCCCGACGTAATCTTGGTCCAGCTCTTTCCGTAGTCGGTGGTCTTAAACGCATACGGCTTGTAGTCATCGAGCTTGTGCCGGTCGATGGCCACGTAGGCAGTGCCCGCAGCGTGCGGCGAAGCATCAATGAGGCTCACTAGGCTCCATTCTCCGAATTCCTTCGCAGTCACACTCGCCCAGTGCTGTCCTCCATCCCGTGTAACTTGTACCAGCCCGTCATCTGTCCCAGCCCAAATCACGCCTTTCTCCACGGGGGACTCTGCAATCGTGAACACCGTGTCGTAGTATTCGACGCTCGTGTTGTCCTGCGTCAGCGGCCCGCCGGAAGACTGTTGCTTGGTCTTGTCGTTGCGCGTCAAATCTCCGCTGATTGCCGTCCAGCTCATTCCTCCGTCCGTAGTTTTGAAAACGGCTTCCCCGCCGTGGTACACCGTGTTGGGATCATTCGGCGAAATTAGGATTGGCGCGGTCCATTGGAAGCGATGCTTCAAGTCCGCCGCTCCCGCGCCCATCGGGTTCAGCGGCCAGGAAGAGATATCCTGTTCCTGTCCATTCGATTTGTCGAAGCGCGTGATCAGTCCATCGTACGAACCGGCGTAGACGAGATTCGAATTGCGCGGGTCTGGAACCACATATCCCGATTCTCCTCCGCCAACGGCGTACCAGTCCGGCCGATCAATCGCCGAGCCATCGCTGCGGCTCGCAATGGCGATTGTCGAATTGTCCTGCTGCGCGCCATAAACCTTGTAAGGAACGCCATTGTCTGTGGCAACGTGATAGAACTGCGCCGTCGGCTGATTGGCTTCGGTCGTCCAGCTCTTTCCTGCGTCGTGCGACACGCTCGCTCCGCCGTCATTGGCCACAATCATCCGTTGCGGATGCGTCGGATCGATCCACAAGCCGTGATTGTCGCCGTGCGGGACACGAACGATCTCGAAACTTTTTCCGCCATCGGTTGAGCGGTAGACGCTGGTGTTGAGCACGTAGACTGCGTCGGCATTTTTGGGGTCCGCAAAAACGTGATGAAAATACCAGGCGCGCTGCGTGAAGCGGTGATCCGGGTTGATGAGTTTCCAGCTTTCGCCTCCATCTTCGCTCCGGTAAAGTCCGCCTTTTTCCGCCTCAATGATGGCGTACACTCGATTCCCATCCGCGCCCGACACGGAAACGCCGATTCGCCCCAGCACTCCGCTTGGCAGCCCATGCCCTTCTAGTCTTTTCCACGTGGCACCATCGTCTCCGGAACGATATAAGCCGCTCCCGGGACCGCCACTCGTCAAGCCCCACGGCGTGCGTTGCGCTTCCCAGAGTGCGGCAAACAAAATGTGCGGATTATTGGGGTCGAACACCAAATCGATCGC
>Ga0209805_1001505_pt1 | contig 14097 bp, 9 predicted proteins | sample GraSoiAngelo_148_FD_185905 | JGI IMG/M metagenome (GOLD analysis project Ga0209805, IMG submission 185905) | Grasslands soil microbial communities from the Angelo Coastal Reserve, California, USA - 14_1009_09_20cm (SPAdes) (version 2) | ecosystem: Environmental > Terrestrial > Soil > Grasslands ... | reverse complement strand
GGCGTTGACGGCGAGGTTGACCAGCACCTGCTCGATCTGCCCCGTGTCGACCCGTACGGCACCCAGCCCGGGTGCGAGCGCGGTCTCGAGCGCGATGTCCTCGCCGATCAGGCGGCGCAGCATCTTGGCGATGTCCTTCACCAGGCGATTCAGGTCGACCACCATCGGTTGCAGGACCTGTCGCGCGCTGAACGCCAGCAGCTGGCGGATCAGGTCTCTAGCGCGGGTCGCCGCGTCGCGGATGACGTCGAGCTCCTCGCGGTGCGGGCGATCCGTCGGCGCGTCGAGCAGCAGCAGCTCGATCGAGCCCAGCACCGCGGTCAGGACGTTGTTGAAATCGTGGGCGATCCCGCCCGCCAACCGGCCGACCGCTTCCATTCGCTGCGAGTGCTGCAGCTGCTCCTCCAGCTGGTGGCGCTCCCGCCGCACGGCGGCCCCTTCGACGGCCCGCGTGACGGCTGGGGCAAGGCGCTGCAGCCGGTCCTTCATGATGTAGTCATCGGCCCCCGCTTGCATGACCGCCACCGCCGTGTCCTCGCCGACGCTCCCGGAGACCACGATGAACGGCAGGTCGGGCGCCGTGGCGCGCACGACGGCGAGCGCGCCCGGTGCGTCGAAGTGGGGCAGGGAGTAGTCGCTCAGCACGACGTCCCAGGGCTGCCGGGCCAGCGCCGCGCGCATCGCGTCGGCGGTTTGCACGCGCTCCTGCACGACCTCGAACCCACCCTGGCGCAGGGCGCGCAGCATGAGCTCGGCGTCACTCGCGGAGTCTTCGACGATGAGGACGCGCAGGGCCGTGCCCGCCATCAAGTGAGGTCCCGCAGATAGCGGCCGGTCGCGGACGCGGCGACGCGGGCGACGTTCTCCGGAGTGCCCTGGGCCACGACGCGCCCGCCGGCCTCGCCCGCACCCGGCCCCAGGTCGATGATCCAGTCCGCCCGTTTCACGACGTCGAGGTGATGCTCGATCACGAGCACCGTGTGCCCGGCATCGACCAGCCGGTCGAGCACGCGGCACAGGGTCCGCACGTCGTCCAGGTGCAGGCCCGTAGTCGGCTCGTCCAGGATGTAGAGCTTGCGGCCTCCCGCGCCGCGTTTCGTCGCCCCCGCCAGCGCCAGCTCGCGCGCGATCTTGAGACGCTGCGCCTCGCCGCCGGAGAGCGTGGTGGCCGGCTGGCCCAGCCGCAGGTAGCCGAGCCCCACCTGCTGGAGGTGCCACAGGGCGCGCGCCAGCCGCGGCTGACGGTGGAAGCGCTGCAGCGCCTGATCCACGGTCCACTCGAGCACCTCGTGGATCCCGCTCCCCTGGAGCTTGACCTCGAGGACCTCTTTCTTGAACCGCTTGCCCTCGCACATCTCGCACGGCACGAACACGTTCGCGAGAAACACCATTTCGACGAGCACGTGTCCCGCGCCTTCACACGCCTCACAGCGGCCGCCCGCCACGTTGAAGGAAAAGGTGCTCGGCGTGTAGCCACGCGCCCGCGCCAGCGGCTCGGCGGCGAACAAACCGCGCAGCTCGTCGAACGCCTTGATGTAGGTCACCGGGTTCGACCGGGGCGTCCGGCCGATCGGCGCCTGATCGACGAGCACGACGTCCGCGATCGCCTCCCAGCCCTCCAGGGCGTGCACGGCGCCGACCGGCTCGCCCAGGTGCTGTTTCGCCGTGTGGGCGCCGGTGAGGCGGGCCTCGAGCTGCCGAAACAGTACATCGTGGACGAGGGTCGACTTGCCCGAGCCCGAGACCCCCGTGACGACGGTCAACGTGCCGAGCGGAATCCGGATATCCACGCCGGCGAGGTTGTGCAGACGGGCGCCGCTGAGCGCGAGCCAGCGTCGCGCGGGGCGGCGCGCCGACGGCACCCCGATCCGCTTCTCGCCCGAGAGGTACTGCCCCGTGAGGGTGCCCGCTTCGCACACCCCCGCCGCCGGCCCCTGATACACGACCTGCCCGCCCGCCTCGCCGCTCCCGGGGCCGAGCTCGATCATCCAGTCGGCGGCGCGCATCGCCGCCGGGTCGTGCTCCACGACCGCTACGGTGTTGCCGGCGTCGGCGAGGCGGCGCAGCAGCCCCAGCAGCCGATCGATGTCCGACGCGTGCAGCCCGATGGACGGCTCGTCCAGCACGTACAGCGTGTCCACGAGGTGCGACCCGAGTGCGTTCGAGAGGGCGATCCGCTGTGCCTCGCCGCCCGACAGGGTCCGGGTCAGACGGTCGAGCGTCAGGTACCCGAGGCCGACGTCGTTTACGAACGACAGGCGCGCCGTGAGCTCCGCCAGAATGTGGAGGGCGACCGCGCGCGCGAACGGGGGCAGCTCGAGCCCCGCCACCCACTCGCGGACGCCGCCCGCGGTCAGCGCGGCGACTTCCGCGATGCTCTTCCCGCCCACCCGGACGGCGAGGGCTTCGGGCTTGAGGCGCGCGCCGCCGCAGGCGGGGCAAGTCTTGGCGAGCTGGTATTGGCGCAGGAAGACCCGGATGTACTGCTTGTACCGCTTCACTTCGAGGCGCTCGAGGAACGGGAGCATGCCGAGGAAGCGGCCGGTCGCTCCGTGCAGCAGGAAATGGCGGTCCCGCTCGGGCAGATCGCGCCACGCCGTATCGAGGGGGATCCCGCGGGCGCGCGCCGTCTCCCGGAGGATGCGCCGCCGGCCCTCGTAGCGCGGTTTGGTCCAGGGATCGAGCGCCCCCTGCGCCAGGCTTTGCTTGGGGTCGGGCACGATGAGCGATTCGTCGTACTCGAGCACCGCCCCGAAGCCGTTGCACCCCGGGCAGGCGCCGCGGGGGTTGTTGAAGGAGAACAGGATCGGCGTGAGCGCGGGGGCCGCCGTGGCGCAGTGCGAGCACGTCGGGTGCTCGGAGAAGCGACGGCGGTCGCCGTTCTCGAGCGCCACGGCGACGCCCTCGCCCTCGTTGAACGCGGTCGCGACCGCGTCGGCGAGCCGTCCCCGATTCCCCTCCGAGGCGGGGAGCCGGTCGACCACCACTAGCACTTCTTCCGCCCCGCGCACCCGGCGCTCGACGTCCGCCTCGTCCAGGCGCACGAGCGCGCCGTCGAGCTGCGCGCGTACGAACCCCGCGGCGCGCAGCTGGGCGGCGAGCTCCACGTCGGGGCGGTGGGCGCTGGGGGGCAGGGGAAAGGCGACAACAATTGCGGATTGCGGATTGGGGATTCCGGATTGGGCGGCGCCGTCTTTCAAATCCGCAATCCGCAATCCGCAATCCGCAATGAGCGCGTCCACCACCTCCTGGACCGTGTCGACCTTCACCTCGTGCCCGCACTTGACGCAATACTGCGTTCCCACCCGCGCCCACAACAGCCGCAAGAAGTCGTAGATCTCCGTCGCGGTCCCGACGGTCGAGCGGCTGCTCGTCGTGGGGTTCTTCTGCTCGATCGCGACGGCCGGCGAGATCCCCTCGATCGCGTCCACCAAGGGCTTGGGCATGCGGTCGAGGAACTGTTTGGCGTACGTCGACAGCGATTCGATGTAGCGGCGCTGGCCCTCGGCGTACAGCGTGTCGAAGGCGAGCGTGCTCTTCCCCGACCCCGACGGGCCGGTGATCACCGTGAGCGCGCGGCGTGGCAGCTCCACGGTGATGCCCTTGAGGTTGTGCTGTCGCGCATTGCGGATGACGACCCGCTGGGGGGACGAAGGCATAACCGTTAAGAATAACAGGTATCCAAGGCCCGGTGTCCGGGGTGAGGGGGCCTGGCCACCGGACACCTGGCCCCGGGCCCCGGACCCCGGTACTTTCGCCCCCACATGGCTCTCGCCCTGACGCCGCGCCTCCTCCGCCGCGGCCTCGAGCTCTTCGCCGTCATCTCCCTCATCGGCGTCGCCGTCGTGCTGGTCGTTTTCGGCGAAAACCTGGACGCCATGGTCTCCGCGCTGGCCCATTTGCGCTGGGCGTGGCTGCTCGTGGGTGTGGGCCTTGCTTCGATGGATTGGGTCGGCGGGGGCACCCGGCTCTGGGTCGTCGCCCGGCACGTGCACCCCGGCGTGCGCTGGCGCGACATGGTGATTGCCGGGGGGATGAGTGCGTGGGCGGCCTATCTCACCCCGTTTCAAACTGGCGCAGGTCCTACCATGATGTGGGTGATGCGCCGGGCGGGCGTACGTCTCCCCGAGGCGATGACCTCCACATTCATGACCTTCGTCGCGACCGTTGCCTTCTTCGCGCTCGCCGGCCCGCTCGCCATCTACCTCGGTGCCGGCCGGTCGCTCGCGGCGCATAACGTCGTGCTGGGTATCACGTATTACGGCCTGTTTCGGACCAGCCTCACGATCTTCGGTATCCTCGGCGTGCTCATGCTCGTCGCGATGGTGTTTCCGGTGTGGCTGCGCGATGCCGTGCACTGGCTGGCGACGCGACTCGAGCGCAAGAGCCGCCGTGTGGCTGCCCGGATCGAGCACCTGCGGGAAGGAATCGACCGGGCGCACGAATGTCTGGTGGCGTTCGGAAGCCCCAAGGGTTGGCTGGCGTTGCTGTGGGCGGTCCTGCTGTCCGGGCCGTCCCACGCGAACAAGCTGTTAGCGGGGTATGTCGCGCTTCGGACCCTCGGCCTGCACACCAACTTCGTCGACATCCTGTTGCTGCAGACCTTCATCACGTTCCTGCTCTACTTCGCACCTACGCCGGGATCATCGGGTCTCGCCGAGCTCTTGTCGGCGGCGGTGATGCAGATCTACGTCCAGCCCTCCGAGCTGCCCACCTACACGCTCATCTGGCGGTTCATCAACAGCTATGCAACCGTGATCGTCGGGTCGCTGCTGTTTTGGCGCTGGCTCAAGCGGGGCTTCGTCGGGCGCGAAGAGCCCGTCGTGGCGGGGGGCGACAGTGGTTGAGGCCGGCGTTGTAACCCGTGTTTCCTTGCGCGGTTACAACGCTGGGCGTAACTTCTGGCGCTGGCTCTTTCCGGTTTAGGGGCTCCGCACCATGTCGTTGTTAGAGCTCGGTGGCAAAAAATTCACTATCCCGGTCGGTGAGGTGGCGCTCGGCAGCGATCCGGCCTGCGCGATCCGGCTGACCGGGGCAGCCGTGCTGCCGCGTCACGCCGTGTTCCAGGGGCAGCCGGATGGGCAGGTAGTCATCCGCAAGGCCGCCCCGGCGGCCGAGGTGCTCATCAACGGGGTGCGGCTCGGGGCCGAGCCGACGCCGCTGCTGCACGGTGATAAGGTCGAGGTGGGCGGTCACGAACTCACCTTCGTGGACGAGCGTCGGTCCGGCAGCACGCAGTTCATGCAGAAACTCCCGATGCCGGAGGCGTCGCCCGTCGCGCGGGGGGCCGGCAAGCCGGGGGTCACCGCCAATACCGGCGGCCGGGTGGTGAGCCTCACCGACGGCCGGGAATACGTGATCACCGCGGCGTCGATCGTGTTCGGGCGGGAGGCGGGGTGCGACATCGTGGTGGCGGGAAAAGACGTCTCGCGGCGCCATGCCGAAATCGTGCAGACGCCGAAGGGGTACGTGCTGGTCGACTCGAGCACGAACGGCACGTTCGTAAACGACGAGCGCGTGGAGGCGCAGCGTGTGCTGCAGCGCGCCGACGTGATCCGGATGGGTGAGGAGAGCTTCCGGTTCTATGCCGACGTCGTGCCGGCATCCACACCCGGCCCTCAGCCGGGGCCGGCCGCTGAAGCGCCGTCGGCCGCGCCCCCACTGACCGGCGCGCCGGTGCGAGGCCCTGCGGCGGGCGTGCTCCCCGTTTCTCCAGTCGTTCCCGCTCCCGCTCCCGCCCCCGCCGCCGCCCCCGCCGCCGCCGCCGCCCCCGTCCCCGCCCCCGTCCCCCCGCCGTCGCGCCCCGCCGCGCCTCCCGCGGGAGCGAGCGAGCGGCTGAAGCACACGATGCACGGCGTTGAGGCAGTGCCGCGGCCGGCTCAGGCCGCCACCCCTCCGCTGGCGAGCCTCCTGGTGAAAAGTGGTACGCTCAAGAATCAACGCTTCCCCGTGCGAACGCCCGTGTTCAACATCGGCCGTGCCGACTACAACGACATCGTCCTTCCCGACCCGTCCGTTTCGACGGCGCACGCGAAACTGCAGCGCCGCGAGGGCGTCTGGGTGGTCGTGGACCTGGACTCGACGAACGGGACGTTCGTGGACGGCGAGCGCGTCACAGGGGAGAGTCCGCTCGCACCGGGCGCACTGCTCCGTTTCGGAGACATGCAGGTGGTATTCGAGCCCAGCGACGACGCGCTCGGCATGGTCCGAGGCGGGGGAACGCAGGTCATGAAAGATTTCAGCGCGGTCGCCCCGCCGCCGCGTCCCGGGCCGCCCCTTCCCCCGGCCGCCGCCCCGTCCCGCGCGGCACCTCCAGCGCCGCCTCCCCGGCCGCGACCGCCCGCGAAGGGCAGGCCCGGCTCGAAGCGCCCGGCTGCGCAGCAGGTGCCGGAGCAGCGCCGCAAGGGGTGCCGCAAGGGCGCGGCCGTGTTGCTGCTCGCGGCGGCGGGGCTGACGGCTCTCCTTTACCGCCTCCTTCTCGCCTAGCGACGCACCGTGCACATCACCTGCGCAGGGCGCACCGACGTCGGCATCATTCGCTCAGGCAACGAGGACAGCTATCTCATGGTCCCCGATCGGGGGATCTTCGTCGTGGCGGACGGGATGGGCGGGCACGCCGCCGGCGAAGTGGCGAGCGAGATGGCCGTGCGCTTCGTGGCGCGCGAGCTGGGGTCGCTCAAGGGGCTATCGGACGACCAGGTCGCCGACCGGATGCGCGCGGCGATTCGGTCGGCGAACGGCGCCATCTTCCAGCGCACGCTCACCGAGCACGACAAGCGCGGCATGGGGACCACCGTCACGTCGATGGTGCTCTACGACACCCGCTTCCTGATCGGACAGGTGGGGGACAGCCGGGCGTACCTCTTCCGGGACGGTAAGCTCATCCAGCTCACCAAAGATCACTCCTACGTGCAGGAGCAAGTGGACGCGGGGTACCTTACCCCGGAGCAGGCCCGCTCCCACCCGTACAGCAACGTGATCACGCGCTGTGTGGGGGCGAACAGTGATGTGATGCCGGACATCTACCTCGGCACGGTGAAGCCGAAGGACTTGTTTCTGCTGGCGTCGGATGGCCTCACCGGGATGTTGGAGGATAATCAGCTCGCGGACCTGCTGACGGCGATCCGCATGCCGCAGGAGCAGGTCGATGAGCTGATCACCGAGGCGAACCGCCACGGCGGGCTCGACAACATCACCGCGATCCTGGTGCGGGTCGATTCGGTGGAGGTCCCGGTCGGGGACACGACGCAGATCACCCAGCCGGGGGTTCGAGGGTAAAGGGTTACAACAGCGCGCGTTCCTGTTCGACCCGCTCCAGCACTTCCTCCCTCGGCAGCATCACCAACCTCACGATAGCGTCGGCCGGCACGGTCGCGGGTCGGAGCACGAATAGGCGCAGCCGCCGGGCCGACCGATGGAGCTCTCCCGCGACCCGGGGGAGGCCGAGCTGAGCCGTGGCGTCGACGCCGGCGAGCTGTACCACGGAGCCGTCGCGCTGTACGAGCGGCAGGTCCAAGGCGAGCATATCGGGCTTCGCGGGGAAGTCGAGGAACAGCTCGCCCGGCCCGAGCCCCATCTCCCCGGCGAGCCGGTCCTCGACGCGCTGCTGCAGATCGGGATCGTCGGCGGGCCAGGCCGCCGCGTCGGCCGGCAGCGCGGTCGCGGGGAGATCCACGGCGCGCTTGGCCAGGCGGCGCTCGCGCAGCCGGCGGGCGAGGCCGGACGTGTCCGCGTGCATCAGGTCGTGGATCAGCCCGTCGTCCGTCGCGACCGCGACCTGATCGGCCGAGAGCCGTCCCGCCGCGATCGCATCCCGCACCAGGCGCTTGAACATCGCGGTGGCGCTGCGGACCGCGTGATGCCAGTAGACGTTGCGGTACATCTGGTACTTCGCGAACAGCAGTGATTCGAGCGCCGCGAGCCCTTTCTCGTGCAGCGCGAGCGTCGGCCGTCCGTCCGGACCGCCGGCCACGGTCAGCGACATGAGCAACCGGTCGACGTCGATCACCCCGTACGGGACGCCGCACATCCAGGCGTCGCGCGACAGGTAGTCGAGCTTGTCGACATCGAGCGACCCCGCCACCAGCCCAGCGAGCGGCTCACGGCCCCCTCCTCGAATGAGCGCGAGGAGCTGTGCCGTCGGCGCGCCTACCTCCCCGAGCCGCTCGGCCAGTTCGCCGCGGGCGAGGTGGCGCTCGGCTACCGCTTCGTGGCGCAGGAGGCCGGCCTCTTCGAGCGCGTGGGAGAACGGGTAATGCCCGATGTCGTGCAGCAGCGCCGCCAGGGTGAGCGTGGTGTGATCGCCGGGCGTGAGCCGGGCATCCCCCGCGTCCTCGAGCTGCGACAGCGCGCGCCGCGCCAGATGATAAGCGCCGAGGGCGTGCTCGAAGCGGCTGTGCGTGGCGCCCGGGTAGACGAGGAAGGCATGGCCCAGCTGCCGCACGTAGCGGAGTCGCTGAACGGCGGGGGTGTCGACCACCGCGAGGGCCGCGGGGTCGAGCCGGATGTTGTTCCAGAGCGGGTCGCGGACGACCTCGAACGCCGTCAACGCGACGGACCGGCGTCCCGCACCGCGGCGTGCACGTGGTCCTGGAACTGCTCGAAATTCTGTCGAAACATCTGCGCCAGCTTCGCCGCCTGAGCGTCGTAGGCGGTGGGGTCGGGCCACGTGGCGCGCGGCAGCAGGACGTCTTCGGGCACGCCCGGGACCTGCAGCGGCACCTCGAGCCCGAACACCGGCTCGGCAACGGTTGGGATACGGTCGAGCTTCCCCGCCAGCGCGGCGCGCACCATGGCGCGGGTGAGCCCGAGTCGCATGCGCTGTCCGACTCCGAACGGGCCTCCCGACCATCCGGTGTTCACGAGCCAGCCCTGCACGCCGTGGCGGGCGATCTTCTCTCCCAGCAGCGCGGCGTAGGTGTTGGGGTGCAGCGGCAGGAACGGCGCGCCGAAACAGGCAGAGAACGCCGCCGTCGGCTCGGTGACTCCCCGCTCCGTCCCGGCCACCCTGGCGGTATAGCCCGAGAGGAAGTGGTACATCGCCTGCGCGGGCGAGAGCCGCGCGATCGGGGGCATGATCCCGTAGGCGTCGCACGTCAGGAGCACGATGTGTGACGGGTGCCCCGCCATGCCCCCGGCGACGTGCTTGGGAATGAAGTGAATCGGATAGGAGGCGCGCGTATTCTCCGTGATCGCCGCGGACTCGAGGTCGATCGTCCGGGTCTCCGGGTCCACCATGACGTTCTCGAGCACGGTGCCGAACATCCGAGTCGTGGCGTGAATCTCGGGCTCGCTCTCGCGCGACAACCGAATCACCTTCGCGTAACACCCGCCCTCGAAGTTGAACACGCCGTGGTCGCTCCAGCCGTGCTCGTCGTCGCCGATCAGCGCGCGCTCGGCGTCGGCCGAGAGCGTCGTCTTGCCCGTCCCCGAGAGCCCGAAGAACAGCGCGACGTCGCCCGCCTCGCCGAGGTTGGCGGAGCAGTGCATCGACAGCACGCCGCGCTTGGGGAGCACGTAGTTGAGGATCGAGAAGATCGATTTCTTCAGCTCGCCCGCGTAGCGGGTGCCGCCGATGAGGATCGTGCGCTTGGCAAAGCTGATCACGATGAACGTCGTGGAGTTCGTGCCGTGCACGGCGGGGTCGGCCTCCAACTCGGGCGCGTGCAGCACCTGCCACGCGGGCGCGAACGCCGCGAGGTCGGACGCCGTCGGGCGCAGGAACATGTTGTACACGAACAGCGCGTGCCAGGCGTTGGGCGTCACGAACCGGATCCCGATGCGGTGGTTCGGGTCCGCGCCCGCGAACAGGTCGCGCACGAACAGCTCCTGCCGGTTGAGGTGGCGCACCACGTCCGCGCGCAGCCGCTCGAAATGCTCGTCCGTCATCGGCCGGTTCACCCGCCCCCACCACACGTCGGCTTCGGACGCGGCGTCCCGGACGATGAACTTGTCGTTGGGGCTGCGACCCGTGTGCGGACTCGTCACTGCGCAGAACGCGCCGCCCTCCGTGATCACGCCCTCGCCGCGCCGCGCGGCGTGCTCGTACAGCGCCGCGGGTCGCAGGTTCCAGTGCACCGCCTGCTCCGGGGCGAGCCCGAGGGCGTCGAGCCCGGGCGTGCGCCGGTGACCCTCCTGTGCGGAGCGCGTCGCTTGCGCGGTCACGCGTCGCGCCAGGGAATGCTCACGCGGGCGGCCGCCGCCCGTGCTCCAGGGCGTCCACTGCGGCGATGACGGCCATGTTCACGATGTCGTTCACCTCCGAGCCGCGCTGTAACACATGCACGGGCTGAGCCATGCCGACGAGAATCGGCCCGATCGCCTGCGCGCCTCCCACGCGGTCGAGCAGCTTGTAGGCGATGTTGGCGGCGTCCAGGTTCGGAAAGATCAACACGTTCGCCGTGCCGCGCAGTCGTGAGAATGGGTATGTCTTGTTCAAGATTCGTTCCACCACCGCCGTGTCCGCCTGCATCTCACCGTCCGCCTGCAGGCCCGGCTCGCGCTCGTGCAGCAGGCTCACCGCCTGCTGCACCTTCTCGGCCGCCGGATGGCGCACGGAGCCGAAATTCGAAAACGACAGCAACGCCACACGGGGCTCGATCCCGAGTCGTCCCACGAACTCGGCCGTGGCGGAGGCGATCTCGGCCAACGTGTCGGCAGTGGGATCGATGTTCACGGTGCAGTCAGCGAAGAACAGGGTCTGCTGCGGAAAGACGAGCATGTAGATCCCGCTCACGTGCCGGCGCCCCTGCTGGGCCCCGATCACCTCGAGGGCCGGGCGGATCGCGTCCGAGTAGTACATCTCCACGCCCGCCACCACCGCGTCTGCCTGCCCGGCCTGCAGCATCAACAGCGCGTGGTACAGTGGGTCGAGCACGCGGGCGCGCGCCTCGCGCAGCGTGATCCCCTTGCGCCGGCGCCGCTCCCACAGCTCCCGCGCGAAGCCGTCCAGGTGGGCGCTGGTCCGCGGGTTGGCGAGCGCGATGTCCTCGAGCGTCACGCCGGCGTCGTCGGCCTGGCGGCGCATCACGTCGGGGTCGCCCAGCAGGATCGGCGCGGCGATCCCTTCGTCGGCGAGGATGCGCGCCGCCTTGAGGATGCGGGGATCCTCGCCCTCGGGGAAGACGATCCGCTGCGTCTCCTGTTGCTGTACCCGGGTGGAGAGCCCCCGCATCACCTCGCGCGCCCGCCCCAGGCGGGCGTCGAGCTGCGCCCGGTATTCGTCCACGTCGATGACGCGCCCCGCCACCCCGGACCCGAGTGCCGCCCACGCCACCGCCGGCGCCACCCACAGCAGCACCCGCGGATCGAACGGCTTGGGGATTACGTAGTCGGGGCCGAAGCGCAGCCGCTCGAGCCCGTAGGCCCGCATCACGGAGTCGGGCACCTCTTCTTTGGCGAGCGCTGCCAGCGCGCGGGTCGCCGCCATCTCCATCTCCCCGTTGATCTTCTTGGCGCGCACGTCCAGCGCACCGCGGAAGATGAAGGGGAAGCCGAGCACGTTGTTCACCTGGTTCGGGAAGTCGGAGCGGCCGGTCGCGATGATAGCGTCGGGACGCGCCTGCCGCGCCTCCTCCGGCATGATCTCCGGAGTAGGGTTCGCCAGCGCGAACACGATTGGGCGCGGCGCCATCCCCTTCAGCATGTCCCCTGAAACGATCCCCGCGACCGACAGGCCGACGAATACGTCGGCGTCCCGCAGCGCCTCGGCGAGGGTGCGGGCCTGGGTCTTGCGGGCGAACCGGCTCTTGTAGCGATCGAGGTCGGTGCGGTCGCTCGAGATCACGCCCTTGTGGTCGCACATCACGATGTGCTCCCGCTGCACGCCCAGCCGCACGTAGTGCTCCGCCGTCGCGATTGCCGCCGCCCCCGCCCCCGCGAACACCACCTTGACCGCGCCGGCGTCCTTGTCCACCAGCTCCAGCGCGTTCAGCAGCGCCGCGCCCGAGATGATCGCCGTGCCGTGCTGGTCGTCGTGGAACACCGGGATCGACAGCGTCTCGCGCAGCGTCTCCTCGATGTAGAAACAGTCGGGGGAGCGGATGTCCTCGAGGTTGATGCCGCCCACGGTCGGCTCGAGCAGCTGGCAGAATCGGATCACGTCCTCGGGGTCCTCGGACCTGACCTCCAGGTCGAACACATCGATGTCGGCGAACGCCTTGAACAGGATCCCCTTGCCTTCCATGACGGGCTTGCCCGCGAGCGGGCCGATGTTGCCGAGGCCCAGCACCGCGGTGCCGTTGGTCACGACGGCAACGAGGTTCCCCTTGGCAGTGTAGGTGTAGGCCTCGTCGGGGCGCTCAGCGATCTCCCGGCAGGGCTCCGCCACCCCCGGGGTGTAGGCGAGGGACAGGTCGCGCTGGTTCTTGAAGGGCTTGGTGGGCGAGACCTGGATCTTCCCGGGCCGACCCTGGGAATGGTAATCCAGGGCCTCCTGGCGCCGGATCGACATCGAGGACACAAGTCCTTTTTTGTGAAGGAGTTATGCTACCGGGCCGTCGGACCCCTGTCAAGGCGGCGGAAGTACCGTCGGCGGTGTGTGATACAGCAGCTCCACGGTGCGGCGGTCCTGGTCGCTCGGCCCGTCCGCGGTGATCGGAGCGGCGCCGCTCGGTCCCCACATGATGTCTACCGGGTCGGGACTGTGCTGGAACAGGCCCAAGGCGTGTCCCGCTTCGTGGATCGTGGTACGCCGGAGACATGCGGCCACCTGGGCCGGGGTGAACCCCGGCAGCACGGCCACACGGATGTGGAAAGCCTCGGTGAAACGGTTGTTGGTGTCGATTGGCGGCACCGCGGTCACCTCGTTGCATGCGTAGACCGGCGCACCGGGATCCGGTGGGACGTCGGGAACGCTGTCCGCCTGGACGATCACATCGGCTCCGGTCGAATCGGCGACCAACGTTCCCCTGAACTCCCCGTACAGGAACACACCGGCCCAGCTGTCGACCGCGTGCTGTACGAGAAAGCGCAGATTCCCGGTCGGCTGGGCGTAAAACCGCACCGGCAGCCGCTCGGCCGGCCAGTGGAACACGTCGCCGCCGGCCTCGAAGCCATACGTCCCGGCGCGCGATGGCGGAGTGGGCTCGCTGCACGCGAGCACCAGCAGGCCGGCTGCGGCGAGCGCGTGCCTCAGGGCGCGGCCCCCGCGGCCCCCGCGGCCCCCGCGGCCCCCGCGGCCCCCCCTCTTCCGGCGCGCAGGGCCAGCGCGATCCGATGTACCGTTCGGGCAGAGGTGAACCCCTCGCTGCGCAGTGCAGGGGTGATGAACCGGTGCACATCGTAGCGCGCCTCGATTCCGAGCTGCCAGCGGCCGCCAACGCGGGGCGGGGCGTACGAGACGACGGCACCGGCCAGCCCGAGCACCCCGCCCGCTCCGCTCCGGAAGATTCCCGTTTCGCCGGCGGGAAGGTACTTGAGCCCGCCCACGCCAGCGCCGGCGGCGAACCCGGCGCCGAGTGGGCGGCGCAGGCCGACCGTGAAGGCCAACGTGCTCACCCGGCCCAGGCCCGTCGTCGTCCCATCCGCGTCGTGACGCTCGAGCGTGCTGGTCGAGAAGTCGAGCGTGACCTGTGCAGTCCAGCGCTCGTCGAGCCGCGTCGCGGCCGTGACGGCTAGCGCGGGGGCCAGCGCTGGGCGCAGGACGAACGGCGTGATGATCGAGTCATGCACCAGCGTGGACGTGTGGCGCGCACCCAGGGCCGCCCGCACCAGCAGCTGGGCCTGCAGAGCGCCCGCGGCGCAGGCGAGGCCGCTCGTGATGCCCGCTAGGCGCCAGTACCCGACCACCACGATCAGCGGATCCGGATGATGTTGAGTCGCGCCGCGACGGCTGGCGGCAGCGGGGCGCCCCCCGCTCCGGCGAATAACAACCCGAATCCGGCCGCGCCACCGCGCTGTAGCGCGCGCTGGTACAGGCCCGAGCCGGACTGCAGGACGCCGCTCAGGGTGATCGCATCTCCGCTGCTCGCCTTCGGCACGAGCGGGAAGGGAAGAAGGAAATCACCCGGATCCTGGCTATGGAGCGATTGGTAGGTCGTCCGGAAGTGCCACGAGGTGTACCGCAGCTGCGGCGGGGCGGTGAAACCGGGGAGGTCG
>Ga0209805_1001504_pt1 | contig 14097 bp, 14 predicted proteins | sample GraSoiAngelo_148_FD_185905 | JGI IMG/M metagenome (GOLD analysis project Ga0209805, IMG submission 185905) | Grasslands soil microbial communities from the Angelo Coastal Reserve, California, USA - 14_1009_09_20cm (SPAdes) (version 2) | ecosystem: Environmental > Terrestrial > Soil > Grasslands ... | reverse complement strand
GCTGGTCCTCGACCTTTGCCTTTGCGGCACCGGCGCGAAGCGCCCGCTGGCCGATCGTTTCCAGGTCGGGCTGGCTGCCCAGGTCGATGGTGAGGGTCAGCACCTCGAAGTCGCGCTCCTCCGCGAGCCACCTCACAGCCACGGACGTATCAAGTCCTCCTGAGTACGCAAGGATGATTTTTTCCCGCATCAGTCCTCGGGCTGGACGTAGGCGCCGAGCCGAGCCAGGCGCTGGGCCAGCGCCTCATACGAGCCTCGCCTCTGGCTGAGCGCGGCGAAGATGGTGTCGTCGCCGGCCACCGTTCCGACCAGCTCCGGCCAGCCGGTGGAGTCGACCGCCGAGGCCAGGGTGTGCGCCGAGCCGGGCAGGGTGATCAGCACGGCCAGCCCCTGGCCGCGTTTGACCGTCATGGGCAGGTCGCGCAGCAGACGCTGGAGCCGCTCCTCCCTGCCCTGGGGGGATGCCAGGCCGAGCCCCTCCTGCGGCCTGACGTAATGGCTCTCCGGTCCAGCCACTCGTACCAGCCCCAGCTCCGCCAGGTCGCGCGATACCGTTGCCTGGGTGGCGTCGATGCCCGCCCGGTGAAGGTGGCGCACCAGGTCCTCCTGCGTCGCGATCTGGTGTTTTCGAATGAGTGCGAGGATGGCCTCCTGCCGCCTACGCTTTTGCACGTTCGATCGCCTCCTCGACCCTCGAGCGAGCGGTCCCGCCCAAGACGGCGCGAGCTTTGATTGCGCTCTCGAGCGTGAGATGCTCGAAGAGCCCGGCGTCCGCTACCGGGGAGAGGCGCTGCCATTCCGCAAGGCTCAGCTCTTCGAGCGGTTTGCCTGCCGCGATCGCCTGGGCGACCGCCTGCCCGGCGATCCGGTGCGCCTCCCGAAACGGAATGCCTCTTCGCGTCAGGTAATCGGCCGCCTCCGTGGCCAGTGAGTAACCGCCCAGCGCGGCGGCCCGCATGGCAGCAGGGTTGAAGCGAATCCCATCGACCAGGCTGGTGGTCACCTCCAGGGCGGCGAGCCCCGTGTCGACGCCGTCGAATAGGGCTTCCTTGTCCTCCTGCAAGTCCCGGTTGTAGGCGAGTGGCAGCCCCTTCATCACCATCAGCATCGCCACGAGGTCGCCGGTCACCCGGCCCGTCCTGGCCCGGACCAGCTCGGCCGCGCACGGATTCTTTTTGTTCGGCATCATCGAGCTGCCGCTGGCAAGCGAATCTGGAAGCTCGGCGAATCCGTACTCGGCGCCAGTCCAGGCCACGATCTCGGCGCTCAGCCGGGATAGGTGGATCATCACAAGGGTGACGGCGGAGAGCAGCTCCACCACGAAATCGCGGTCCGAAACCGCGTCCAGGGAATTGGCGGTCGCACGCGCGAAGCCCAGATCCCGGGCGAGACGCTCGCGGTCGAGGGGAAATCCGCTCCCCGCCAGCGCGCCCGAACCGAGTGGCGACTCGTCCGCACGCCGGGCTGCATCCTTGACCCGCCCCCGGTCGCGGCGCAGCATCTCGACATAGGCGAGCAGATGGTGCGCCAGCAGCACCGGCTGAGCTCGCTGGGTGTGCGTGTAACCCGGGAGGATGGTGTCGAGATGCTCCTCTGCCCGTACAGTTAGCGCCTGCTGGAGCCGGTTTAGAGCGTGGTCGAGGCGGTCGGCGGCGCCCCGGACGTAGAGCCGGAGGTCGAGGGCTACCTGGTCATTGCGGCTCCGACCCGTGTGCAGCTTCCCGCCCAGGGGTCCGATCTTTTCAATCAAGCGCGCCTCGATCGCCATGTGGATGTCTTCGCTGCCTTCGGGCAGTGCCCGCCCGGATTCCATCTCTTCGGCGATCGACTGAAGACCGCGGTCGATCTGCTCAGCCTCGGTAGCGGTCAGCACGCCGGCGCCCACCAGGGCGCGAGCGTAGGCACGGCTCCCCTGGATGTCTTCGCGCCAGAGCCGGACGTCGACCGGCAGTGAGCGCATGAAGGCGTCGACCATGGGGTCAGGCTCCTCTCGGAAGCGTCCGCCCCAGGGTGCGCCGCTGCCCGCGGTCACGTCAGGCCTGGCTGAGCTTGGCGTCCCTCATCGCCAGGATCTCCCAGGGAAGCCCGCCGATCTGAGCGGCCGGGCCGCACAGCTGCTGGTTGAAGGAGCGGCTTTGCAGGCCCCGGATCTCCGGGAAAAAGAGCGAGTGGGTGCTCTCCCGCGACTTGAGCTCGATCGAGCCCTTGAAAAGGTCGGCGGTGATCGTGCCGTTGACGTTGCGCTGGGTCTCGTCGATAAAGGCGTCGAGCGCGGCTTTCAATGGATGGAACCAGGCTCCGTGATAGACAAGGTAGGCCCATCTCTGATCCACGCCCGCCTTGAACTCGACCTCCTCCTTGGTCAGGCAGAACTGCTCCATGTCGTGATGAAGCTTGAGCAGGACGGTGGCGGCAGGCGCCTCGTAAAGCTCTCGGGACTTCAGGCCCATGATGCCGTCCTCAAAGATGTCGATCTTCCCGATGCCGTGCTGACCGGCCAGGATATTGAGCTCGGCGATCAGCTCCTGCGCGCCCAGGGCCTTGCCGTTGAGCGAAACGGGTATTCCCTGCTCGAAGGTGACGGCGATGGTGGTCGGCTTGTCCGGGGCCGTGGCCAGCGGCTTCCACCAGATCCATGCATGATCCGGAATCTGTTGCTGCAGGCGGATGGCGCCCGAGGCCAGGCTGCGGCACCACAGAGTCTTGTCGTCCCCGCCCTGCATCACCTCGGTGATGGGGATACCCAGCTCCTGGCAGAGCTCCTCCTCTTCGTCGCGTGTGAGATCGAAGTCCCGGACCGGGACCAGGATCTGGAGCTTCGGGGCGAACAGCTTGAAGACGTTGTGCATGCGGTACTGGTCGTTGCCCTTGCCGCTGCTTCCTTCCATGATCGCGTCGCACCCCTGCGCGATCGCTAGCTGGGCCACTTTGGCCGCGATCAGCTGCCGGGTCATCGAGGTCGAAACCGGGTAGCCCTCGTAGCTGGAGTTCGCCTTGATGGCCCTGGGCAGCCATTGGGTGGCGAATTCCTCGCGGGCGTCGATGATCACAGGCTGAAAGCCAAGCACCCTGGCCTTGTCGACCGCGATCTCCATCTCCTCCTTCCCCTGGCCCACGTCCACGGTGACCGCGATCAGCTGCTCGACCTGGTACTTGTGGTGGGCGAGGGCGACGCAGAGGGAGGAGTCGAGACCTCCCGAGTAGGCGAGGGCTACCTTCTTAGCCGGCTTGACCGGCGTCGATTCGATCTTCTTCAGCAGGGCGCTGGCGGTGGCGAGCATAATCAACCTCCTCAAAAAAGAGCGGTTGCATGAGTATACAGAACTCTGTATGATTACACAATGGTAGGGGTTCTCTGTTCGCGCGTGCGGGTGGAGGAGAAGGCGCTCCTGGAGACTCTCCGCCGCCGGGCGATCCCGTTTGAACGCCTGGACGAGGATCAGGTGCAGTTCAGATTGGGCGATCCCCACCGCCGCTACAGCGTCGTCCTCGACCGGTCAGTCCATCACGGCCGGTCACTTTACGCGCTGACACTGCTCAACGCCGCCGGCGTGCCCACCGTCAATATGGCCCAGGTCGCCCAGACCTGCGGTGACAAGATCCTGACCAGCGCCGCGGTGGCGGCCGCGGGTCTGCCGATCCCGCGTACAGTGGTTACCTTCAGCCGTGACTCCGCGCTCCAGGCGATCGAGGAGATGGGATACCCGGTCGTGCTCAAGCCCATGGTGGGCTCCTGGGGCAGGCTGCTCGCCAAGATCAACGATCGCGACGCGGCCGAGGCGATCCTGGAGCACAAGGAGACGCTCGGCTCCTACCAGCACGGGATCTTCTACATCCAGGAGTACGTCGCCAAACCGGAACGCGATATCCGGGCGATCGTCATCGGCGACGAGACCATCGGCGCCATCTACCGGGCGGCGGACCACTGGATCACCAACACCGCGCGCACGGGACGGGCGCTGCCGTGTCCGGTGACGCCGGAGATCGACCGCCTGGCCCGGGCGGCCGCGGCCGCGGTGGGTGGCGGGGCGCTGGCGGTGGATCTCCTCGAGCATCCGGACGGCCTGCTCGTAAACGAGATCAACTACACGATGGAGTTCCGCGGCTTCGTCGACGGCACCGGTATCGATGTCGCCGGCCGGCTGATCGACTACGTGCTCCAGGTCGGCGCCAATCACGCTGCCGTCGCTTGACAGGCGCCGCGAGGCACTGCTATGGTCTGGCCCAACAAGTTCATATTCAAAGGCGTCGATGAGGGAGAGTACGCGGACGCTGGGACTACAGAGAACCTCCGGCAGCTGAGAGGGAGGGTCCAGGGCACCGCCGAAAAAGGCCTCGGAGCCGCAGGCGAACGGGGCGTAGCCCCTACTAAGCCGAGCCGGGTAGCCTCCGTGATCAGGCCGGAGTCTTCAGGCGAACGCGCCGCGGACTCAAGGAGGTCGTCTTCGCAAGGAGACGGCGAAGTCGGGTGGTACCGCGAGAGAGAGCCTCTCGTCCCGATGGACGAAGGCTTTTTGTATTTCTCGGAGGTGCCCATGACCATCACAGCGTTCAACATCATCGAGTCGACACTCCGGGAGGGCGAGCAATTCGCCTTCGCCCACTTCACTCCGGAGCAGAAGGCGTTGATCGCGACCCGGCTCGACGACTTCGGAGTCGAGTACCTGGAACTGACCTCCCCCTCGGCATCCCCGCAGTCGGAGGCCGACGCGCGCATGATCGCCGGGCTGCCCCTTCGGGCTCGGGTGCTCACCCACACCCGATGTCATCTGGACGATGCGCGGCTGGCGGCCTCAACCGGTGTCGACGGTATCGATGTGCTTTTCGGGACCTCCTCGGCCCTGCGCATGTTCTCGCACGGCAAGACGGTCGAGGAGATCATCGCGATCGGCACCGAGGTGGTGCGATTCATCCAGGCGCAGGGCCTGGAGGTGCGTTTCAGCAGCGAGGACTCCTTCCGCTCGGACCCTAACGACCTGCTGCGCGTCTACCGCGCGATCGACCGGCTGCACCCACAGCGGGTGGGGCTGGCCGACACCGTCGGCATCGCCACCCCGAACCAGGTCTTCGAGCTGGTCTCTCTCGTACGCCGCAACGTCGAATGCGACATCGAGTTCCACGCCCACAACGACGCCGGCTGTGCCATCGCCAACGCCTTTGCCGCCCTGGAGGCGGGAGCCACACACGTCGACACCACCCTGCTTGGCATCGGCGAGCGGAATGGGATCGTGCCGCTGAGCGGCATGATCGCCCGGCTCATGAGTGTGCAGCCCGAGCTGGTGCTGAAGTACCGGCTCGACCTGCTTCCGGAGCTGGACCGGATGGTGGCGGACATGGTCGGGATCGCGGTGCCCTTCAACGCCGCCATCACCAGCGACACGGCCTTCCACCACAAGGCCGGCATGCACACCAAGGCCGTACTCAATCACCCGTCGACCTATGAGATCTTCGACCCGGCCGTCTTCGGCCGGGACCGCACCATCATGACCGGTCACCGGCTGACCGGCTGGAACGCGATCGGCAGCCGGGCGGCGGCGCTGGGGCTCTCGCTCGACGAGACTCAGTTGCGCGCCATCAGCGTCGAGGTCAAGCGCCGCGCCGACGCGGGACCCCTTCCCGAACACGAGCTCGATGACCTGCTTCGCGGTTGGGTGACGGCCTGATGGGAACACTCACCGAGGAAATCTTCTCCCGACGGCTGGGTCGCAGGGTCAGGGCAGGGGACACGATCGTTGCCCCAGTCGACTACGCCATGTCACACGATGTCACCACCCCGCTGGCGATCGAGGCGTTTCGCAAGATGGAGATGCCGCTCTGGGACCCGGAGCGCGTGGTCCTGGTCTTCGACCACATCCTGCCCGCCAACACGGTGGCTGCGGCCGGGCTCCACAAGTTGATCCGTGAGTTCGCCGAGGAACATGGGGTGGTGCACCTCTTTCAGGAGGGCATCTGTCACCTGCTGATGGTGGAGAAGGGCTTCGCCCGGCCGGGCGGGATCATCGTGGGCGCGGACTCGCACAGCACGACCTATGGGGCACTGGGCTGTTTCGCCGCGGGCATGGGGTCGACCGACATCGGCGTCGTGTTCGCCACCGGGCGAACCTGGTTTCGCGTGCCGCAGACGATCCGGATCGAGCTCCACGGCAGTCTGCCCGAGGGCGTCTACCCGAAGGACCTGGCCCTGCGCGTGATCAAACGGCTGGGCGCGGAGGGAGCCAACTACCTGGCTGTCGAATGGGGCGGCGAGGCGGTGGCCGCGATGACGATCGACCAGCGCCTAACGCTGGCGAACCTGACCGTGGATTTCGGAGGCAAGGCCGGCTTGTGCGAACCGGATGAGGTGACCCGGGATTACCTCGGCGAGGCGGAGGTCTCGGATCTCCAACCCCGGGACCCCGAGTATCTGCAGCGGGTCGAGCTCGATGCCGCGGAAGTCGAGCCACAGATCGCCTGCCCGCCGGCCATCGACAACGTCAAGGACCTGAGTGCGGTGGAGGGGCTTCAGCTGGACGAGGTCTTCATCGGCAGCTGTGCCAACGGCCGGCTGGAGGACCTGGCCATCGTGGCCCGCTACTTCGAGGGCCGGCAGGTGCACCCTCGTACCCGCACCATGGTGGTGCCCGGCTCTAAGAAGATCTATATGGAGGCGCTCAAGGCCGGCTACATCGAGAGCTTCATGCGAGCCGGGGCGATCGTCATGAACGCTGGCTGCGGTCCCTGTTTGGGGCGGCAGCACGGCGTCCTCGCTCCCGGTGAGCGAGCCCTGTCCACCAGCAACAGGAACTATCCGGGCCGGATGGGGAGCCCCAATGCGGAGATCTACCTGGCCAGCCCGGCCGTGGCGGCGGCCTCCGCCCTGGCCGGCGCCATCGCCGACCCCCGGGGAGTGAGCTGATGGGACGCGCCTTCAAGCTGGGGGATGGGGTTTCTACCGACGCCATCATCCCCGGACGCTACAACGTGACCACCGACCTGAGCGCGCTCGGCAAGGCCTGCCTGATCGAGGCGCGGCCCGATTTCGCGGCTGCGGTACAGCCCGGCGACGTGATCGTGGCCGGTCGCAACTTTGGCTGCGGCAGCTCCCGCGAGCATGCGCCGCTGGCCATCCAGGCGAGCGGAGTCAAGGCGGTGGTGGCGAGCTCCTTCGCCCGGATCTTCTATCGAAACGCCGTCAACATCGGCCTGCCTGTGATCCAGTGCGACGCACTCTTCGAGGCCGTCGAGGATGGCGACACGATCGATGTCGATGTCAGTACTGGCAGTATCTCGACGGCAGGCAGGACCTTCCAGGCTGAACCCCCGGCCGCGGTGGCGCTGAAGATCATGCAGGCCGGCACCCTGGTGGACCTGATCAAAACCGGCGGCTGGGCCGCCATCGAGGAGGTGTGAAGATGTCGATTGCCATGACCGCGACCTGTCCCGAGTGCGAAGCCCGGGTCAAGCTCACCCCGGACCTGGAGAAGGGCGAGATCCTCCAGTGCACCGACTGTGGGGCCGAGCTCGAGGTTGCCGAAACCAACCCGGTCGAGCTCCGGCTCGCTCCCGAGGAAGAGGAAGACTGGGGGGAATGACAGGGTGAAGATCGGAGTCCTCTGCTCTCGGATCCGGGTCGAGGAGAAGCTCCTCTTCGAGGCGCTCTCCAAACGAGGGCTTGTCTTCGACCGGATCGACGACCGCGAGCTGATCTTCGACCTGGAGCGCGCGCCGGTGGCCTACGACGTGGTCCTGGAGCGATGCCTCCACCATTCGCGGGCGCTCTACGCGCTGCGCCTGCTCAACGACTGGGGGGTGCGTACGGTCAATCGTTATGAGGTGGCGCTGACCTGCGGCGACAAGATCAACACCTCGGCGGCGCTGGCCCGGGCCGGGGTGCCAACGCCGCGCACGCTGGTGGCATTCACTCCCGAGTCGGCGCTGGAAGCAATCGAGTCCCTCGGATATCCGGTCGTGCTCAAGCCCGCCATCGGGTCCTGGGGCCGGTTGCTGGCCAAGGTCTCCGACCGCGAGGCGGCAGAGGCCCTGCTCGAGCACAAGGAGACCCTGGGTTCTTACCAGCACGCCATCTTCTACGTCCAGGAATACGTCAACAAGCCCGCCCGCGATATCCGTAGCTTTGTGGTGGGTGATGAGACCATCTGCGCCATCTACCGGGAGTCTCAGCACTGGATCACCAACACGGCTCGCGGAGGACGCGCCCGCAACTGCCCGGTGACCCCCGAGATCGCGAATCTCTCGGCAGCAGCCGCACGTGCGGTCGGCGGTGGCGTGCTCGCCATCGACCTGCTGGAGGGTTCGGGTGGCATGCTGGTGAGCGAGGTCAACTACACCATGGAGTTCCGCAACAGTATCGAGACCACCGGCGTCGACATCCCTGGAAAGATCGTCGACCACGTGGTAAAGGTTGGCCGTGCGGCAGAGCTCGAGGCGGCGGTCCCGGCATGATCGCGGTCGAAGATCCGTCCGTGGTAGAGGACCACGTCGGGCTGCTGACCGAGATGCTCGAGATACCGAGCGTCAGCACAGCCGAAGCCCGGCTCGGGCAGTGGCTGGTCCGCCGTCTGCGCGGGCTGGGCTTCAACGCTCGGCGGGACCGCGCCGGCAACGTGATCGCCTACTGGGGAAGCGGTCCCCGGGAAACGGTCCTGCTCGGTCACATGGATACCGTCCCCGGCTGGATCCCGGTCCGCCGCGACGGGGACAGGCTCTTCGGTCGCGGCGCCGTCGACGCCAAGGGTCCGCTGGCGGCGGCGATCACCGCCATCAGCCGCCAGCCGGCCGACGCGAGGCAACGTTTCACCCTGATCGCCGCGGTCGAGGAGGAGGGAAGCTCACGAGGCGCCCGTCACCTGGTCGGCCGCCAGGCCCCCGACGGGTTGATCGTCCTGGAGCCGAGCAGCTGGGACGCCATCACGGTCGGCTACAAAGGAAGCCTGCGGCTCCGATACAGGATCTCCCGGCCTGTGGGACATGGGGCCGGCCCGGACGCGAGCGCGGCCGACCGGGCGGTGGGCTTTGTCCGCCAGGTGCAGGACCATGTCGGCGCCTGGAGCAACGGGAAGGGTGCGTTTGACCGGCTGGACGCTCGCGTGCTTCGTTTCCACGCGGACCACGATGGCCTGCGCGACGTGGCCAGCTTGACGCTGGGTCTGCGTATCCCCCCGGCGTGTGATATCGAGCGGCTGAAATCAGAGCTGCTCGGGTTTGGCCAGGACGCCGAGATCCGTCTGGAAAACGCCGACGCGCCCATCCGGTCGGAGAAGAACACGCCGCTGACCAGGCGGTTCCTGCAAGCCATCCGCGACCAGGGCGGCACGCCGCGGTTCAAGGTGAAGACGGGCACCTCGGACATGAACATCCTGGCACCGGTCTGGGGCTGTCCGGCGCTGGCCTACGGGCCCGGCGATTCAAGGCTCGACCACACTCCGGACGAAGCCATGGATCTCAACGAGTACGAGCGCGGGATCGAGGTGCTGACCCGGGTTCTGCAGGGACCGTGATCCGGGCCGCCATCGCCGGTGGATCGGGATATGCCGGCGGCGAGCTGCTGCGATTGCTGCTTGCCCACCCGGAGGTGGAAGTAGCCCAGGTCACCTCGGAGCGGCTGGGCGGGAAATTCGTCCATTCCGTGCACCCGCACCTGCGACGCCGGACCGAGCTGAAGTTTGAGCCGCGCTCGGCGCTTCTGCCTGCCGACGTGCTCTTCCTCGCGCTGCCCCACGGCCAGTCCAGCCGCGAGGCTGAGCGCCTCCTCGGGGTGGCGCCGACGCTGATCGACCTGTCGGCCGACTTCCGCCTGCGCGACCCGGGTGGGTACCCGACCTGGTATGGCTGGGATCATCCCAGGGCAGACCTGCTGGGCGAGTTCGTCTACGCACTCCCGGAGCTGCATCGCGCTGAGATCCGAAAGGCGAACCGGCTGGCGACCGGCGGCTGCCTGGCCACCGCCGCCATCCTCGGGCTCTATCCCCTGGCTCGGGCCGGCGTGATGGACCCTGCCATGCCGGTTGTCATAGAGGGTAAGACGGGGTCCTCGGCGGGAGGCGCGGAGGCTGGTCCGGCGTCGCACCATCCGCACCGCAGCGGCGAGATGCGTTCTTTCGCGCCAACCTCGCACCGGCATACCGCAGAGATCATCCAGGAGCTGGGCATCAACGGCAGCGGTCCGGGCGTGGCTTTCAGCGCGACCGCGGTGGAAGCGGTGCGGGGGATCCTGGTCACCGCCCACGTCTACCTCAGAGACGACCTTAACGAGCGAGACCTCTGGAAGATATTTCGGGCCGCCTACTCGGAGGAGCCCTTCATGCGGATCGTGAAGGAAGCCCAGGGAATCCATCGGTATCCCAACCCAAAGATCCTGGCGGGGACCAACTACTGCGACGTCGGCTTCGAGCGCGATCCGCACTCACGCCGGCTGGTGGTGATGAGCGCGCTCGACAACCTGATGAAAGGGGCGGCCGGCCAGGCTGTGCAGGCGCTCAATGTCCGTTTCGGGTGGGATGAGCGGCTTGGCCTCGATTTCACCGGCCTTTATCCGATCTAGTGATCGTCATCAAGATCGGCGGCAGCCTGCAGGACGTCGATCCGCTTCTCAGCGACATCGCTCGCTATCCCGAGCCAATGGTGCTGGTCCACGGCGCCAACCGCGAGCTCAACGAGCTGTCTTCACGACTTGGCCATCCGCCCCGCATGGTCACCTCGGAGCGGGGTGAGGTCAGCCGCTTCACCGACTCCTTGAGCATGGACCATTTCCTGATGGCGTACGCGGGCAAGACCAACAAGCGGATGGTCGAGAGGCTTCGGTCCCAGGGCGTCAATGCGGTCGGCCTGACGGCGATGGACGGCGGCATCGCCGTGGGCCGGCGAAAACCGGACCTTCGCGTCAGCGAGGGCGGCAAGCTCAAGGTCCTGCACGGAGATCACAGTGGCAGCATCGAGCGGATCGAGCCCCGGCTTCTCACGTTGCTCCTCGAGCACGGCTACCTGCCGGTACTGACCCCTCCCGCAATCAGCCACGAGGGCGTGGCCATCAATGTCGACGGCGACCGCCTGGCCATGGAGGTTTCCGCCGCCCTCAGTGCTGGCCGGCTGCTTATCTTCGCCGACACGCCTGGTTTCCTTCGCGACCCGGACGACCCGGCGAGCCTGGTCGAGCGGATCCGTGGAGACGAGATCGACGCCCTGTTCGCCTCGGCGCGTGGCCGGGCGCGCGTCAAGCTGCTCGCCGCCCGGCAAGCTCTGCAGCGCGGCATCGGCGCCGTTGGCCTGGTCGATGGCCGTCGCGAGCGCCCGCTGACCGATGCGCTCGAGGGAGCGGGCACGTGGATCAGCGCGTGAAGGCGGAGGCAGGGTCGACGCTTAAGCCCATCCCGCTCCATGCCGACCGGGGAATCAGCCTCGACCGTGGGGAGGGCGTCTACCTGTGGGACACGCAGGGCCACCGCTATCTGGACATGATGACCAACTACGGCGTCAACATCCTGGGTCACGCCCATCCGCAGGTGAACGCCGCGGTCAAGGCGCAGCTGGAGCGCCTCACCAACGCGCACCAGAGTTTTGATGTGCCGGCTCGCCGCGAATTCCTGGAGGCTCTGGCATCGGTGATGCCTCCCTCTCTCTCCGCCATCTCATTCGCCAACTCCGGAGCGGAGGCCGTGGAGGCGGCCTTGAAATATGCGCGGGTGGCGAGCGGGCGGCCCGGGGTGATCGCGACCCACCGTGCCTACCATGGCCGGACGTTCGGCGCCCTCGCCGCCACCGCCGAGGCAAAGTACCGTGATCCGTTCAGCCCGATGCTGGAAGGCTTCCGTCACATTCCCTTCGACGATCTGGACGCGCTCGACGCGGTCCTCGACGAGCGCGTTGGTGCCGTCATCCTCGAGCCGATCCAGGGTGAGGCCGGCGTCCGCATCCCGTCGCCTGGTTACCTTCGTGGTGTGCGCGAGCGGTGTGACGCGCACGATGCGCTGCTCATCCTGGACGAGGTCCAGACCGGGTTTCGAACCGGTGCCCCGCTTGCCTTCACGGCCGGCGGCATCCTGCCCGACATCCTCTGTCTTTCGAAGAGCATCGCCAACGGCCTTCCCCTTGGGGTGACGGTGACCACGCCCCGGGTTGCTGAGCGGATACCGAGGGGGAGTCATGGCTCCACTTTCGCGGGCGCTCCCCTTGTCTGCGCCGCCGGAACAGCGACGCTGCGCGTTCTCGCCGAGCCGGCCATTCACCAACACGCTAAGGAGATGGGTGAGCGCTTCCTTAAGCGAGTGGCCGACCGGCGGCTCCCCGAGGTCCGCGAGGTGCGAGGGCGTGGCTTGATGCTGGCCGTGGAGCTGAAACGGCCCGCCACCCCGGTGATCAAAGCGATGCAGCAGCGCGGAGTGCTCACCCTACCGGCCGGGCCAACCACAATCCGCTTCCTGCCGTCCGTTCTGGTTCAGGCCGAACAGATCGACCAGGCGATCGGTGCGCTGGCCGAGGCCGTGGCCGAGGTAGGGTCGACGGTCTAGCGCCCCCGACCCGCCGGCTTCCCTCCCTGGAGGAGTCCAAGCGCCGCGGCTGGAAAGATCATGACCGAGAGCAGGCCGGCCGCGACCAGCGCGGCACCGGTCGCCGCCGTGATCAGGTTGCGCTGGATACCGATCTGGGTGGCGGCCACGATGAAGGGGAGCGAGGTCGCCTGCAGCAGGCCGGCGGCGAGCGCCGGCCTATCTCCAATCACTCCGCGATAGAGCGCCGCCGGGATCCCCCTTACCAGGAGCAGGGCGAGAAGGAAGAGCGGAATGCGCACCGCGGTCGCCCCGCTCGAGAACAGCGCTCCCAGGTTGAACTGGACGCCGCTGGCGACAAAGAAGACCGGGATGAAGAAACCGAAGCCCATGGCCTCCAGCTTGAGCCGGAAGTTTGGATGGGTCATGGCCTGGTCCCGGTCTACGAGCCGGAGCCCCGCTCCGGCAAGGAAGGCGGCCAGGATGGTTTCCAGGCCGAGCCAGCGGGCCAGCGCCACGAAACCGATGAGGAGGAGGACGGCTCCCCGCACCCGGATTTCCGCGGTCGTGTCCTGGAGGCGCAGAAGCAGGCCGGTCAGCCGCATCACGCGTCCCGCCCGCCGCAGCGTGATGACGACTAGTGCGGCGACCAGCCCGAAACCCGCGAGCAGTATCACCGTGCTGGCCGTCGAAGACGCCTGTCGGGAGAAGAACAGGGCGAGCAGAAGCACCGCGCCAAAATCCCCGACGGAGGCACCGGAGATCACCAGCTGGCCGAATGTGCTATTGGTCTCGCCCGCGTCCTTGAGCACCGGGATCACCAGGCCGAGCGAGGTGGCCAGCAGGATGATGGCCAGCAGCAGCGGGCTCCCGACCAGGCCAAGTGCGCCAATCCCTGACCCGGATATCAGGGCGAGACCGATCGAGACGAGAAATGCCAGGCCGGTCAGTTTCAGGATCCGCCCGCGCAGTCGCTCGAAGGATATTTCCATGCCGGCCAGAAAGAGGAGAAACGCAAGACCGATGAGCGAGAGGATCTGGACTGGGAGGTCGACCCGCAGCCAGCCCATCAGCGAGGGCCCCAGCACGATGCCGGCCAGGATCTCGACAACCACGGCCGGCAATCGGAGCGCCGGGAAGAGTCCCAGCGTGAAAGGGGCGGCGAAGGCGACCGCCGTCACAAGCAGCAGGTTGCCGAAAGAAACATCAGGCAATGAGCGCCCGCCCCACGGCGCTGCGAGCATAACAGCGGGACTGTCCGTGCTCGGGCCATGACGGGCGTGGCAGACTAACTCTGACAGGACCAACCCGGGGGAGAAGAATGGCAGAGACAGAGACGGCGCAGAGTCGCACCGATTTCCTGCGGAGCCTGCGTGCGGTCCGCGAGTTCAAGAAGACCGCAGTGCCCGACGACGCGCTCCGCGACATCCTGGAAGTGGGGCGCTGGTCGGGAAGCGCCGGCAACCAGCAGGGGGCCGAGATAGTAGTTATCAAGGATCCCAAGACGCTGAATACCATTGCCGGGCTGGAGGGGTTTGTGCACCACCTCGCGGGGGCCGCCCTGGGACTGCTGATCGTCATGCCCGGTCAGTGGGCCGAGGGCGATACGTTCGAT
>Ga0209805_1001503_pt1 | contig 14099 bp, 11 predicted proteins | sample GraSoiAngelo_148_FD_185905 | JGI IMG/M metagenome (GOLD analysis project Ga0209805, IMG submission 185905) | Grasslands soil microbial communities from the Angelo Coastal Reserve, California, USA - 14_1009_09_20cm (SPAdes) (version 2) | ecosystem: Environmental > Terrestrial > Soil > Grasslands ... | reverse complement strand
TTCGAGTACCCCGCGACTCACGGCTCCCGTGCCCAAAGAGCGCTGCACGCGCTCGTGTTTCACCCGACGGACGGCCTGATCGCGGGGATGCTCGAGCTCGAAGCACGCGGGGAGATCGAGCGGCGCGAGGGCGAGCTGCACTTCCTCGACGTGCGGGCCCATGCGCATCGCCCGGGTTGAGCTGCACGAGCTGGAGCTTCCGTTCCTGGAACCGTTCATCATCTCCGGCGGCCGGATCGACGCGCGCCGCTCGATCGTCGTCGTGCTCCACGACGGCGACGGGCACGTCGGCTACGGCGAAGCGGCGCCCGACGAGCTGCCGTTCTACTCGGAAGAGACTCTCGGCAGCGCGCGTGATCTGCTCACCCGGGTGCTGGTGCCGCGGATTGCGGGACGGGAGTTCGATTCTCCGGAGGCGGTGGACGCCGCCCTGCGCGAGCACGTGCGGGGGAATCCGTTCGCGCGCGCGGGCGTCGAGACCGCGGCGTGGGATCTCGAGGCCCACCGCCGTGGCACTGGGCTCGCCCAACTGGTGGCGGAACGGCTGGGCGTCGCGCCCGCGGCGAGCTTCCCCTGCGGCGTGGCCCTCGGTATCCCCGAGGACCGCCGTCCCGACACCCTCACGCGTCGTGTGTACGACGCGCTGCAACACGGCTACCGGCGGGTGAAAATAAAGGTTGCGCCCGGATGGGACGAGGTCGCGGTGGGGGCCGCCCGCGCGGGGATGGCGGGGACGGACCTGCCGCTCACGGTTGATGCCAACGGTGCGTACGAATGGCCCGGCGACGAGCGCGCGCTGCGCGCCCTCGATGCCGCCGGCCTCCTCTACATCGAGCAGCCGCTCGCGCCGGACGAGCTCGTGGGCCACGCCCGGCTGGCGCGCGCGCTCGAGACCCCGCTCTGTCTCGACGAGACGCTGCGCGATGCCGGGATCGCCCGCCAGATCGTCGCGCTCGAGGGGCCGATGGTGTGGAACATCAAGGTGCATCGCATCGGCGGGCTGGCCGAGGCATGTCGCATCTGTCGCGTAGCTGCGGAGTGCGGGGCCCGGCTCTGGGCCGGCACGATGCCGGAGTCGGGCATCGGTTCCCAGGCCGGTATCGCGGTGGCCGCGCTCCCGTCGTGCGTCTATCCCTCGGACCTGGAGCCGAGCGCCCGCTGGTTCGGGCGAGCGTCGGACGTGGTCAAGCTGACGATGAGCAAGGACGGTCGGATGAGCGTCCCGGGCGTGTCGGTCGCGCGCCTGCTCGACCCCGGGCGCTTCCGTGCCGCGACACGCACCCTCTAGCGGGAGTCGAACCGTGGCTCGTCTGAGTCAGGTGGTCATCCTCTGTGCCGTATCGGTCGCGGGCGTGGGGCCTGCGGTCGGCGCCCAGCAGTACGATCCGGCGCTGTTCGGGGAAATGCGCTGGCGCCAGATCGGTCCGTTCCGGGGCGGCCGCACCGTCGCCGCGGTCGGAGTACCGGGTCGGCCGCCCGTGTTCTACATCGGCGTGAACAACGGCGGCGTGTGGCGGAGCCGGGACTACGGGCGCACCTGGACGCCGATCTTCGACGATCAGCCGACCGGCTCCATCGGGGCGATTGCGATCGCCCCATCGGATCCGCGCACCCTCTATGTCGGAAGCGGGGAAGGCCTGCAGCGTCCCGACCTCTCGGTCGGCGACGGGATCTACAAATCGACCGATGGCGGAACGACCTGGCGTCACCTCGGCTTGACGGACGGCCTCCAGATCCCCGCGATCGTGGTCGATCCCCGGGATCCGAATCGGGTGTTCGCGGCGGTGCTCGGGTCTCCGTACGGCCCGAACTCTGAGCGCGGCGTGTACCGCTCCATCGACGGCGGCGACACGTGGCAGAAGGTGCTCGATAAGGACGAGAACACCGGTGCGGTGGACCTCGCGTTCGATCCCGCGAACGCCCAGACGGTGTTCGCGGTGTTGTGGGCCGCGCGGCAGGCGCCGTGGGAGATCGGCAGCTCATGGACGCTGTCGCAGGCGAACGGCCTGTATCGGTCCACGGACGGCGGCACCACGTGGCGGCAGGTCGGGGCCGGCCTCCCCGGCGCCGCGGAGCGTCTCGGCCGCATCGGGCTCGCCACGGCGCCGAGCGCGCCGGGTCGGATGTACGCCGTGGTAGGCGCGACCAAGGGGGGCGGGCTGTACCGCTCGGATGACGGCGGCGAGAGCTGGCGCCTCGCGAACGCCGACGAGCGCCTGTGGGGGCGAGACGGCGACTTCAACGAGGTCAAGGTCGACCCCACCAACCCCGACGTCGTGTACGTCGCCAACGTGGTGACGTGGAAGTCGGTGGACGGCGGGCACGCGTTCACCGCGTTCCGCGGCGCCCCCGGCGGGGACGACTACCATCGCCTGTGGATCGATCCGGACGACCCCACGGTGATCCTGCTCGCGGGTGACCAGGGTGCGGTGGTGACGGTGAACGGCGGCGAGACCTGGAGCTCGTGGTACAATCAGCCGACGGCGCAGCTCTACCACGTGGCAACCGACCGTCGCTTTCCGTATCGGGTGTACGGCGGGCAGCAGGAGAGCGGCTCGGTCGGGATCGTGAGCCGGGGCGACGACGGTCAGATCACGTTCCGGGAGTGGCATCCGGTCGGCGCCGAGGAGTACGGCTACATCGCACCCGATCCGCTGCACCCCACCATCGTGTACGGTGGCAGGGTCAGCCGCTTCGACTGGAGCACGGGCCAGGTGCAGGACGTGTCGCCCGAGCCGGTGCGGGCCGGGAAGTACCGCTGGGTGCGGACCATGCCGTTGCTCTTCTCGCCGCTGGACCCGCACGTGCTGTACTTCGGCGCCAACGTGCTGTTCCAGACGACCAACGGCGGCCGCAGCTGGCGGACCATCAGTCCCGATCTGACGCGCGCGACATATGCAGTGCCCGAGAACCTCGGCGCGTTCGCGTCGCTCGACCCCGAGAAAGGCAAGCACCGGGGAGTGATCTACACGGTCGCGCCGTCCCCTCGGAAGGCCGGCCTGCTCTGGGCCGGCACCGACGACGGCCTGATCCACGTGACGCACACCGGCGGCCGGACGTGGTCGGACGTCACGCCCGCCGCGCTGACGCCGTGGAGCAAGGTCTCGCTGCTCGAGGCCTCGCGGTTCGACACGCTCGTGGTGTACGCGGCGGTGAATCGCTTCCGGCTCGCGGACCTGCGACCGCACGTCTATCGCACCGGCGACGGCGGCCGCACCTGGATGGAAATCGTGCAGGGCCTGCCGACGAACGCCGTCGTCAACGCCGTTCGCGAAGATCCCGCGCGGCGTGGACTGTTGTACGCGGGCACCGAACGCGGCGTCTACGTCTCGTTCGACGACGGCGGCCACTGGCAGCCCCTGCGGCTCAACCTGCCGCCCACGTCGGTGCGTGACCTCGTCGTACACGACAGTGATCTGGTCGTCGGAACGCACGGCCGTGGCTTCTGGATCCTCGACGACATCACGCCGCTGCGCCAGGCGGGTGAGGCCGCGACGGCGTCGGCGGCCTACCTGTACCGGCCCGCCGGTGCCGTGCGGGTCCGCTGGAACGAGAACACCGACACACCGCTTCCGATCGACGAGCCGGTCGGGAAGAATCCTCCCGACGGCGCGATTCTCGACTACTACCTGCCGCGGCCCGCCATGGGGCCGGTCGCGCTCGAGATTCTCGACCGGACCGGGAGCGTCGTGCGACGCTTCTCGAGCGCCGACACCGTGCCGCCGCAGGACTCGGGGTTGAACATTCCGTCCTGGTGGATGCGCTCGTCGCCTGTCCTCGGCGGTGGCGCGGGGATGCATCGCTTCGTCTGGGATCTGCGTTATCCACCGCCGGCGGCCCTACGCCACGAGTACCCCATCTCGGCCGTGTACCACGACACGCCGCGCGATCCGCGTGGTCCCTGGGTCCTGCCGGGCCGGTACACCGTCCGTCTCACGGTCGACGGGGCGACGCTCACGCGAGCATTGAGCGTGACGATGGATCCGCGCGTGGCGGTGGCGCCAGGAGCGCTCGGTCGCCAGCTGGCGCTGGCGTTGCGCGTCGTCGACGCGCTGTCGCGCGACTCGGTCGCGCTCGCGGCGCTGCAGGGCTTGCGGGGCGCCATCGGGCGCGCGCGCGAGCAGGCAGCCGGCACGGCACTCGCGACCGCGCTCGACTCGCTCGACCGTCAGGCAGCGGCCCTCGAGAGCGGCGACGCCAGCTTGGCCCGTCTGAACGCCCAGCTGGTCGACCTGTACGGCGTGATCGAGGGCGCCGACGTGGAGCCCACGGCGCAGGTCGAGGCTGCCGTGCGGGACTGGCTGGGCGTGCTCGCCACGCGGCAGGCGGAGGGGCGCGCGCTCGATCGGCGCTTCCGTTCCCTCACCCGTCGTTTACAATAGGTGATCATGATCCCGATCGAGCACCAGCCGCCGGGGTATTGGGCCACCAATCTCTACAGCAGCCCTCGCAAGCGTCCCAAGTCCGACGCGCCGCTCAAGGACCTGCCGCCCCGGGCCGCCCAGCGTTTCAAGAAGGCGCGCGAAGCGATCCGGGCGCTCCGCCATGTGACGGAGCAGGTGGTGTTCATGGGGACGGCGTGGAAGTGGGTGTGGATGTACGAGGTCGGCGGGCGCAAGCTCGCGTACCTCCATCCGATGGAGACCGGTCTCTCGGGCACGTTCATCTTGAGCGAGAGCGAGGAGCGCGAGCTCGCCGTGACCGACGGCCTGCCGCGGGCGTCGCGGCAGGCAGTGCGCGACGGGCGCATGGCGGGCGGGGTCCGCTGGTGCTGGATGGAGTTTCCCGACTTGGACGCGGTCGACGCGTTCGTCGGCGTCGTGACGCTGAAACATCAATTGTTGGCGCGGCCGGAGTGACCGCGCCCTACTTGTGCGCGCTTCCGCGCCGGCGCTACATTCCGGCGCCCGCGAGCCGTTCCACACACACAACGATCCAGTCGCCATCGAGCGCTCCGGATGACGAAGAGGGGTGGTAGGGTCGGGGTGGGCGTGGCGGTCGCCGTGTCGATCGCCGTCCCCGCCGCCGCACAAACCGGTCAACCCGCCGCAACCGTCAAGGCCCCCGTGATCAGCGATACGGGGCGGCTCAAGGGTCCGCGACAGCCCATCTTCTTCCGTCACGACGTCCACGCCGGCCAGGACCAGGTGCCGTGTCTCTACTGCCACAGCACGGCGACGGTCTCGAGCGAGCCCGGCATCCCCGCGATACAGACGTGCTTCGGCTGCCACCAGATGATCGGCGGCTCGACGCCGTCGCATCAGGCCGAAATCAAGAAAGTGCGCGAGGCGTGGGTGAACAAGCAGCCGCCGCGCTGGGTGCGCGTGCACGCGCTCCCCGGATTCGTGCGCTTTCCACACATGCGGCATATCAAAGTTCTGGGCACGGACAGCTGTTTCAACTGTCACGGCGACGTCCGCGCGATGCCGCAGGTCTATCAGGTGGCGACGCTCAAGATGGGCTGGTGCGTCACCTGCCACCTCCAGCGCAACGTGTCGCGCGACTGCACGCTGTGTCACTACTGAGGCCCGACGCGATGGACCGCAGACGGTTCCTGAAAGTCCTGGGTGCCACCGGCGGCGGCGCCGCCGCCCTGACGGGGTGCGGCATCGGCCCGGAGCCCACCGAGCAGCTCGTCCCCTACCTCGTGCCCCCGGAGAATCAGGTCCCCGGTATCGCCACCTACTACGCGACCACCTGCCGCGAATGCGCGGCCGGTTGCGGGCTGCACGCCAAGGTGCGCGAGGGCCGCGTGATCAAGCTCGAGGGCAACCCCGAGTCCCCGATCAACCAGGGCCGGCTGTGCGCGCGCGGGCAAGCGGCACTGCAGGGCCTGTACAACCCCGATCGCGTCACGGATCCGATGGCCCGCGGCGCGAACGGCGCGTGGCAGAAGCTGTCGTGGGACGACGCCGTCGGGCGGCTGCGGGCCAAACTGAAGGAGGCGCGCGGCAAGGGGATCGCCTTCGTCACGGGGCTCGAGAGCGGGTCGTTCGGCGAGCTCGTCGACGCCTGGATCAGGCAGGTCGGCGGCCGGCATGTGACCTACGAGCCGTTCGCGTTCGAAGCGCTGCGCGCGGGGAACCGCATCGCGTTCGGCACGCCCGCGATTCCCTGGTATGACTTTGCCAACGCGCGCTACATCGTGTCGTTCGGCGCCGACTTCATGGAGACGTGGCTCTCGCCGGTGGGTTACCAGAACAGCTTCACCCGGGCCCATGCCTTCACGGGGGGCCGCGACGCGTCCATGGCCAAGTTCGTCTACGTCGGCCCGCGCCTCGCGCTCACGGGCATGAGCGCCGATGAATGGATTGCCGCGGCGCCGGGGACCGAGGGCATGCTCGCGCTCGCGATGGCGCACGTCATCGTCGCCCGCCGCCTCGCCCCGCTGCCCGCGGACGTGGGACGCGTGCGGGCTGCGCTCGATGCCAACGCCCCCGAACGGGTCGCGGCGGCGGTCGGGATCGAGGCCACGGTGATCACGCGCCTCGCCCGCGAGTTCGCCGCCTCGCGGGGCGGGCTCGCCGTGGCCGGCGGGATCGCGGCGCAGTACCCCAATGGCGCGGAGATCGTCGCCGCCGTCAACATCCTCAACTACGTCGCGGGGCAGGTGGGGAAGACCGTGCAATTCGGGCCCAACCACGCGCTCGCGGGCGGTGGCTCGTTCCAGGAGCTCACCGATCTGGCGGGCGACCTGAGCGCGGGCAGGGTGGCGCTCCTGCTGGTGCATGGCGCCAACCCGGCGCACTCGCTCCCGGCCGCGTTCTCCCAGGCGCTCGGGCACGTCGCGTACAAGGTCAGCTTTTCGTCCTATCTGGACGAGACCGCCGCCGCCTCGGACCTCGTGCTTCCCGATCTCCACCCGCTCGAGCAGTGGAACGATTCCGAGCCGCGCAGCGGCGTGCACGCGCTGCAGCAGCCGGTGATGGCGCCCGTGTTCGCGAACACGATGCACGCCGGCGACGTGCTGTTGCGGCTCGGGGGCAAGCCCGGGACGTTCAAGGACTATCTGCAGGGCCGCTGGCAGGAGCTGCACCGGCGGTACGGCAGGGGCCGGAGCTTCGAAGAGTTCTGGGACGACGCCCTGCAGCACGGCGGCCTGTACGCCGGGGTGCCAGTTCAGGCGGTGCGCCTGAACGCGGCAGTCGGACAGTTGTTGGGGACCGCTGCCCCGCCGCCCGCGCAAGGCACCACGTTGATCGTGTTCCCGTCCATCGCGCTGCACGACGGTCGCGGGGCGAACAAGCCGTGGCTGCAAGAGCTCCCCGATCCCGTGTCGAAGATCACCTGGCACGGGTGGGTCGAGGTGCACCCGGAGACGGCCGCCAAGTGGCAGCTGGCGAACGGCGACGTGCTGCGTCTCACGTCGCCGCACGGCGCGCTGCGGGCGCCCGTCTGGATCACCCCGGGCGTCCGCCCCGACGTGCTGGCCGTCCCCACCGGGCAGGGCCACAAGGCCTACGGCCGCTACGCCAAGGACCGCTCGTTCAACGCGTTCGAGCTCCTCAGTGACGCACCCGCCGCGTACGGCGGGCGTGCCTTTGCCGTGAGCGTCGCCGTGGCGAAGACCGGCGACCACCGCCCTCTGGCGACGCTCGAAGGAGATGCGCGTGAGCAAGGACGCGGCGTGATCGAAGTCCTGCCGCTCACCCGGGCGCAGCAGCTCAAGCCCGGCGCGCACGCCTTCGTGGAGCGGGAGACGCCGCCCTATGCCGACAGGGCGCTCGCGGACTGGGCGGAGGCCCAGCACGACGCGGCGTCCCTGGGAGATTACGCGCGTCCGCATCCGCGCTGGGGCATGGCGATCGACCTGGCGAAGTGCACCGGGTGCTCGGCATGCGTGACGGCGTGCTACGCCGAGAACAACCTCGCGACCGTGGGCGAAGAGCTGGTGGTGCGTCGGCGGCAGATGAGCTGGCTGCGAATCGAGCGCTACTACACCGGTGGGGACGCGGGCCGACCCACTGGTGCGGTCGTCACGCCGATGCTGTGCCAGCAGTGCGGCAACGCCCCGTGTGAGCCGGTCTGCCCGGTGTACGCGGCGTATCATACGGCCGACGGCCTGAACGGCCAGGTCTACAACCGCTGCGTCGGGACTCGTTATTGCGCCAACAACTGCCCGTACAAGGTCCGCTACTTCAACTGGTACAACTATGCCGAGCCCGGCGGCGAGTGGGAGAGCTGGCCCGATCCTCTCAACATGCTGCTCAACCCGGACGTCACGGTGCGCGAAAAGGGCGTGATGGAGAAGTGCACGTTCTGCGTGCAGCGGATCCGCGGCGCGCAGAACCGGGCCCGTCTCGAAGATCGCAACGTCCAGGACGGCGACATCACGCCATCGTGCGCCCAGGCGTGTCCGTCGGAGGCCATCGTGTTCGGCGACCTGCACGACAGTAGCTCGCGGGTCGCGGCGCTCGCCCGTGACCCGCGCGGCTACCACGTGCTCGCGGGCCTGAACACGCAGCCGGCGATCACCTACCTCGCGAAGGTGGTGCACGGCGCCGTGGTGGAGGGCTGAGGCGATGGCCGACGCGGCGCCGCCGCGCGTCACGTACGACTTCGTCACCCGCGCCATCGCGCGCACCCTGGGCAATCCGGGCACGGGCTACTTCGCGCTGCTCGCCGCGGCGGTGGCGCTGCTCGGGGTCGGGATCACGTGCCTGCTGTTCCTGCTGCGCTACGGGCTGGGGCTCGCGGGCTATTCGCACCCGGTGTACTGGGCCGTCTACATCACCTGCTTCGTGTTCTGGGTGGGCATCGCCCACTCGGGCACGCTGATCTCGGCGATCCTGTTCCTGTTCCGCTCCGGCTGGCGCACCGCGGTCTACCGCACCGCCGAGGCGATGACCGTGTTCGCGGTGATGACGGCGGGCCTGTTCCCACTCATCCACATCGGCCGCCAGTGGTACTTCTACTGGCTGATTCCGTATCCCAACGAGCGCGGCCTGTGGCCCAACTTCAAGTCGCCGCTCATCTGGGACGAGTTCGCGATCGGCACCTACTTCACCGTCTCGACCGTGTTCCTGATCATGGGTCTGATCCCGGACATCGCGGCGGTGCGCGACCTCGCCACGGGGTGGCGCAAGAAGCTCTACGCCATCACGGCGGTCGGGTGGCGCGGCACGAACGAACAGTGGCGGCACTACACGCGCGGCTATCTCTACCTCGCCGCGCTCGCGACGCCGCTGGTGCTCTCGGTGCACAGCGTCGTGTCCTGGGACTTCGCCATGGCGTTGGTCCCGGGCTGGCATGCCACCCTGTTCGCACCGTACTTCGTAGCCGGCGCGATCTACTCGGGCGTCGCCATGGTCATCACGCTGCTGGTGCCGATCCGGAAGCTGTTCCATTTGGAAGAGATCATCACGATCCACCACTTCGAAAACCTCGCCAAGCTCTGCCTGCTGACCGGCCTGATCGTCAGCATGTCCTACTGCACCGAGAACTTCACGGCCTGGTTCGGAGGCAATCCGCACGAACGCGCCGCCTTCTGGTACCGGGCGTTCGGGCCGTTCTGGTGGGCCAGCTGGACGATGAACATCTGCAACGGGCTGTTGCCGTGGCTGTTGTGGTCCAAGAAGGTCCGGACCAGCGTGGTCGCCCTGTTCGTCGTGTCGATCTTCGTGAACGTCGGCATGTGGTTCGAGCGCTTCGTGATCATCGTCGTATCGCTCGCGGGCGAGCCGTTCGAGCGGTTCGCCAACGCCACCTACAATCCGACGTGGGCCGACTGGGGCATCATGGCCGGAAGCTTCGGCTGGTTCTTCATGTGGTTCCTGCTGTTCGTGAAGAACTTCCCGGCGGTGTCGATCTCCGAGGTGAAAGAGGTGCTGCCCGCGCCGCGGCGCGGGAAAGCGGTGGCGGCGTGAAGCTCGTCAACCCGCTGACCGCCATCTTCCATCCACCCCCCACACCGGGAGTGCTCGGGGTCTTCGGGCACTTGGACGCGGCGCTCGAGGCGATTCGGCAGCTTCGCAAGGGCGGGCACACCGACTTCACGGTCTACTCGCCGGTCCCGCGCCACGAGCTGGAGGACGCGCTCGACCAGCCGGTGAGCCCGGTGCGAATGTTCACGCTCATCGGCGGCATCGCCGGGTGCGCAATCGGCGCCTGGCTCACGCTGTACATGTCGTACGACTGGCCCATCGTGCTCGGCGGCAAGCCGATCGGCTCGATCCCGCCGTACGTCGTCATCATGTTCGAGATGACGGTGCTGTTCGGCGCTCTGTCCACCATCCTCGGCATCGCCTTCAACGCGCTGTTCGCCGCGCGGCGCCTGGGCACGGTGGCCTACGATGCGCGGTTCACCAACGACAAGTTCGGGATCTTCGTCCCGAGCGAGTCGGCGCGCCAGAGCCAGGTCGAGTCTTTGCTCCGTGGGGCCGGGGCGGAGGAAGTGCGCCGTGCGTAGACCCGGTGCGGCCCTTGCCGCCCTTGCGGCCCTTGCCGCCCTCGCGTGCAATCCCGACGATGTCGTGCATCGCATCGGCTGGTTCGCCACGATGCGTCATCAGCGCAGCATCAAGCCGTACGCCCGCCCGATCCCCCCGGTGCCTGGGACGGTCCCCGTGACCGGCGCGGAGCCGCTGATGAGCCTCCAGACGGCGGACCGGCTGGTGAATCCCCGCACCCGCACCTCCGAGTCGATCAACCACGGGCGCTTCCTGTACGAGACCTACTGCCTCGTCTGCCACGGCCCGACGGGTCACGGCGACGGCCCGATTTCCTCGGCGACGGGCGGTCCCTTCTTCGGCGTACGCTCGCTCGTCAACGATACGATCGCCCGACGCACCGACGGCTACATCTACGCGGTGATCGTGAGCGGGCAGGTGATGGGACGGGGCCTGATGCCCGTGTACGGCGACAAGGTGCGCGGCGCCGATCGCTGGGACCTCGTGAACTACGTGCGCACGCTGCAGGCGGGGGCCAAGAGCCCCACGGGAAGACGATGACCGTGGCGAGCGTGTCGCGCGGCGAGCTGGTCGAGACGGCGCGGCGTTTCCCGGCCCGGACCTTCACGGTCTTCGGGACGGTGCTCGCCCTGGTCGGGGGCGCCGCGTTCTTGTGGACCCTCGCCGGCGGTGACGCAGCGCGGGCGTGGCAGTCGTGGCATTTCAACTTCATGTTCTGGACCGGTCTGGCGCAGGGCATGGTGGTGTTCGCCGCCACCCTGAAGCTCGCCAAGGGGCACTGGTCCGGCGTGGTCATCCGGCTGGCCGAGGCGGCCGGGGCCTTCCTCTGGGTCTCCCTCGCGCTCTTCATCGGGCTCATCGTGGGGCGCGCTCACGTCTTCGGGTGGCTGCACGATCCGCGCCCGGACCTGGGCGCCTGGCTCACAGCCAAGACGTTCTTTCTCCGGAATGGCGCTATCTACGCGCTCCTGACCTGGCTGTCGTGGCGCTTCGTGCAGCACGACCTGGCGCCCGACGTCCGCGAGTTGACCGACGGCCGCCCGGCGGACCGGCTCGAGAACCGGGACGCGATCGCTCGTGATGCCGCCGTGCTCGTCGTCGCGTACGCGTTCGGTTACAGCCTGCTGGCGTTCGATCTGATCATGTCGCTCGCCCACAAGTGGGTGAGTAACCTGTTCGGCGCGTTCTACTTCATGGGCTGCTTCCTCGCCGCGCTCATGGCGCTCGCCGTGCTCGCGATCGCGCTGCGGCGGCGCATGGGACTCGACGCACTGTTCTCATCCAAGCAGCAGCACGACCTGGGCAAGCTCTGCTTCGGCTTCACGGTCTTCTGGGCGTACCTCATGTGGGCGCAGTTTCTGGTGATCTGGTACGGGAACCTGCCTGAGGAAACGTTCTTCATCTTCTACCGGCTGATCGGTCCGTGGAAGCCGCTGGGCGTGTGGGTGTTCCTCCTCGTGTTCGTCGTGCCGTTCATCGGGCTGCTGGGCGTCAAGCCCAAGACGTCCTCTCTTTCGCTCACGACGTTCGCGCTCGTGAGCCTGCTCGGCATCTGGCTGGAGCGCTACCTCGAGATCGTGCCGTCGATCAACGGCGGGGCAGGGCCGGCGCTCGGCGTTCCCGAAATCGGCGTGGCGCTGCTGTTTGGCGGGCTGTTCCTCCTGTCGCTCGGCTGGTTCGGCGCGCGGTATCCGATGCTCTCGCCCCGTCTCGCGGCGGACGCCGTGGAGCGCGAGCGACACTAGCCGCGCCCGCTGGCTCACGATTTCCTGACATCCCGGAGGCTCGGTCGCGGTCCCGTTGGCGTCTCCGGCGGGTAGTAAGGCGCGTCCAGTCGTCCGACGTCCCCCATGTATCACGCCGGAGGGTCTATGCTGTCGAGGTGGCTGTCGCTGGTGTCAGGCGTCGCGGGAACATTGCTGCTCGTGTCGTGCGGCGGGTCCACTTCCACGTCACCGTACGGGGGGGGCGGCGGCACGCCTCCGGCGAGTTGTGCGAGCTCCGGGGCCAGCGCGACCATCACGGCGACTGGCTCGTTCACGTTCAGCCCGAGCACGGCGACCATCATGGCGGGGCAGAAGGTCTGTTGGGTGAACAACAGCGGGATCTCCCACACGGTCACATCCGACAACGGCGGGTTCACGGGCGGTAGCCTGCCGAGCGGCAGCATCGTGGTGGTGACCTTTCCCACGGCCGGGTCTTATCCCTTCCACTGCAGTCTTCATCCACCACCGACGTACAACATGATGGGCACAATTACGGTGCAGTAGCACCTTGGAGACCCGCACCAGCTACGGCCGCAGCGGTCGCAGCAGTCGCCGCAGGGCGGCGAGGGAATCGCTTGACAGGGGTCCGCGCACCTCGTGGAAGAGCCCGGCGCCCGGACTGGGCGCCGGTCGAGGGGCGGGAGGAGGGGCAGCCTCGGCGGGTCGGGACCGAACCGGTTGCGCCCCCGTGACTACGACCTCGTTGAGAAGCGCGGGCGCGGACCGCGCGTTGATCACCTCGATCATGGTGGTCGAATCGAGCGCCTGCTCGACGATCACGACGCCGGAGTAACCGATCCCGCGACCCAGGTAGACCGCCTCGATCGGGACACCGGGGACGACCAGCGGGTCGGCACCGAGCACGCGTCGTGCGCTGTCGATGCCGATGGCATCGCCCTTCTGCCACCGGTCGTGTTCGTCCTGTGATGCTTTTCGGCGGGTGATCCCCGCTACCGAGTCCGCAACCCGCTCGGCGTACGCGTACGCGACAGCCGTGTCCGCCTGCGACACGACGAGCTCCGGGCGCGGGCGCGCGATGCTGTCCGCCACAGCGCGAGGCGGGGCAGGCTGAGCCGCGGGCGGGGTGCGCGCTGCGCGCCGCGTCAGCTCGCGCACCGGCTCCGCAGGTGTGCGGGGTTTCGCCGCTGCAGCGTCGGTCGTCGTCTCGGCTCGCCGAGCCGGTTCGGTATCCCTGCCGAGGTAGGTCCCGATTCCCAGGGCCAGTGCGATCGTCGCCGCCCATGCGAGCGGTAGACGCACCTGCCACCACAGCCGAGTGGGCGCCTTGACGTCCCCCGCCCGAAATGGCGGCAGTTCGCGGTCCGGTGGTGCGCCGAGGGCCAGCAGCTCGGCGGCGCGCGCGATCAGCGCCCGCTCTTCCTCGAGCCGGCGGCGGCACTCCGGGCACTGGGCCAGGTGCGCGTCGACCCCCTGGGCCTCGGCCGGCGAGAGCTCGCCGTCGAGATACGCGTGCAGCAGGCCTTCATCCACGTGCGACATGCTCACCCCGCTGTCCCGCCTCGTAGGCCTCGACCAGCCGCCGGCGCGCCCGGGCCAGCGTGGTGCCGATCGCCCCGCGCGCGAGCCCCGTCTGAGCGGCGATTGCTTCGTACGAAACACCCGAGTCCCACAGCAGCAGTACCTCCCGGTCGCGGGGCGTGAGCTGCTCCAGCGCGGCGCGGACGCGGGTGCGCTCGTTCTCCACGTGGAGCGCGTCGTCCGCAGCGGGCTCGCTCGCTTGCGGCTCGGCTGTGAGCAGCGTCAGGTGGCGGCGCTCCCGCGCCGCGCGCCGTGCGTCGTCCCGCGCCATGTTCGCCGCCACGATGAAGAGCCACCCCCTCGCATTGTCGGGTTTGTGCACCACGGCTCGAGCAAACGCCTCCTGGGCCAAGTCCTCCGCACGCTCCGCGTCCCACACCTTGCG
>Ga0209805_1001500_pt1 | contig 14124 bp, 28 predicted proteins | sample GraSoiAngelo_148_FD_185905 | JGI IMG/M metagenome (GOLD analysis project Ga0209805, IMG submission 185905) | Grasslands soil microbial communities from the Angelo Coastal Reserve, California, USA - 14_1009_09_20cm (SPAdes) (version 2) | ecosystem: Environmental > Terrestrial > Soil > Grasslands ... | reverse complement strand
TTCAGGTCCCTTAGGCCATGACCTCGACTAGCTCCACCTGCTCAATCTGCGGACGCGAAGGATACTGGGGACGCTTCGGAGACCAGCGCGCACTCTACATCCGCAACTCCACAGACTACAGCAACCCGCTAAGCCGCGTCGGCTGGATCTGCTCCAACTGCCTCAAGAAGGTAGAAGCGAAATCATGACCAACTACCGACTGAACATCTGCGAAGTCCACGACCTCCCACAGTTCGCCTACTGCTTCGACTGCGGAGCACTCATGAAAGAGGATGACGTTCCCGGAACGCGGACCTGTACCCGGAACTGGGTCCATCTCCGGCTCTTCGTCCTACCCCATGTCGGGGATCCTGAGACGACAGACTGCGACCCGGAGTGCCTGACCTTCCAATGAAGAAAGGGGGAACAACATTCACGCTACCCAAAGATATTATAAAACAGATCGACCAACTCCGCAAACTACGAATGGACACTACAAGAGCGCAGACAATTCGCTACTTGCTGTTACGACAACTCAAGAAGGGCGGGGGAGCCAGCTTCTGGGAATGAAAACCTCCTGGTGGTTCATCCCGCTGGGATTCATTTTAATCGGCATCGGACTACTGCTTATGATAGCTGGAAGCCTGTGAACATGAGCGAGAGATGGGGACGAGTCAGAATGGAAAAATGCCCCCGATGCGGCGGCGTCTACGTCCCCGTCCACGTAGAAGCAAGAGGACCCCACCTCGGAATCTACTGCTCAGCCTACGGCCACTGGATCCGATGGTCGAGAAAACAGGACGAGGAACACGCAGAATGATCAGCCTCGAATGCAGAGGATGCGGAACCATAATGCAACTGACCGAGAACGAAGTCAACCAGCTACTCGTCGAAGGAACCCTCTACCTCGACTGCAGGTTCTGCGGAAAAGAGATCAACCTGGAACCGGACGCCACATGACGACTCTCTGGTGCTCCCACTGCAACATCCCCTACAGGTTCACCGAGGAAGAACTAGCCCAGCTCCTCAACGCCGGAATCCTCCATGTGGACTGTCTGAACTGCTCTAACGAGATCCCGCTATCCTCAGAACCAGATTCGGCCAGCTCCTAACCAGAATCGGAGCTTTCGCCCCACTCTCAACCACCAGCTTTCTCTCGTAATACGTGAGATCCCGCCAGCAACGCCGATAGGTGATCGGCCAGTTGCTCGCAGTCACGAAAACATTACGAGTTCCCCGGCCGCAGTCACTGCATTGATCTCGCGACTGCGACCGGGCGTAAAGCGCAGGGTTCGCGTGTCTTACAACGCGCGGAATCCCGCGTTCCATGTCCTTCCTTGACTGATGTGCGGGGTTCTTCCTGCGTCTCCCAAAGGGCGCGGTTCGGGTCATTGGGGTTAACTCGCCGACGACATGGATCGCGGGAGAACGAAGGAGAAGAAGGGAATAAAAGCTTAGCGGGCTGGAACCGCCAGCGGTTGCGGAGTCGGCTTCTGCGCCATCAGCCATTCCGGAATGATCACGGCCCGGATCAGCTCCTGAATCGAGATGCTACGGAGAACCGCCTCTCTCTGAATGCTCTGAATATTCCTGCCGTTGACTGTCATCATGAACTTCATTTTTCACCTTACCGGCTTCTGGAAGACCCAGCCCTTCGTGGTCCGGTGGCCGATCAGCTCCCCTTCAAGCGTCAGCTCAAGCAGGATCGCCTTGGTCGACTCCCAGTTGGTCAGGTCGGCCGCCTTCCTCACATTCTCGACATCCACGGAGTACGCGAATGTTCCCACTGCGGCGAGCACGCGGGCCTTGGCCCCGTGATCCCGCGGCTGGATTCTAAGAAGAGCCATGAACCTGTCTCATGCTCCATTTCCTGTAGAGTCTCCGGCAGTCGATGCAGAGAAGCATGGATCCCCGGGTCTGGTTCCCGTTCTCGACCGGTATCTGTAGACTGGCCAATGCCGCGATCCTGGGGCAGTTGTTGCAACGGTAGAACCAGAGAGTCGGAATATTCAGGGGTAGCAAAGTACGCCCGAACTCCGGAAGCGAGCCCATGCCGGGGACCTCACTCACAGAGACTGATTCAGCCGCTACCTTTCCCGTCTCCATGACTCAGCGGCCTCTTATCGAGACGCCGAAACTGTACGTGGATCCAGTTACGACTGTGGGTCCGGGTGTGACTGTCAATGCGAGCATGTCCATGTAGCCTGCGCTCAGGCTGAGAAGCAGAGCCATTCCTCTGGGATCCTGCACGCATGGATTCGTATAGGTCCTGTTTCCAATAATGGTCGTCTTTTTCAAGGTTCCTATCGGAGCCTGCCCACAGCTTCCGAGATGGAGGACTGAGCCGCCGGGCAGGGTTCCAAGGTTCAGCGTATAGTTGAGACTGGCAAGGGTGACTCCCGTGTTTGTCAGGTTGAGATAGACCGTCTGGCTCTGGTTCCATGCGAGGTTCGTCATGGTGAAATTGGCCGGGGCGAGACTGAGCCTGAACGTGCCGGCCACTGTTCCCGTGCCTGTGCTTCCGACGGGCGGCGCTGGCGGCGCAGGCGGCGGGGCCGTGGGGGCTCCGAAACTGTAGACGAGTGGACCCGGCACGGTGGCGAGAATCGTATTGTTAGAGTAGAACATGGACCCGGTTGACGCTGTGATCGTCAGGTTCTTCACATAGTCGGGGACTCCAAGGTCGAGGCTGGAATGGGTGAACTTGAGAGTGTTGGCCCCGCTGATGATCGTGAGGGGTCCGAAGAAGAACGAGACATATTTCGCCGCGTTGGCCGTGTTGAAGATGGCGGGGAACTGGCCGATGGTCACGTTGTTAAGGGCGAGCGTGATCTCGTTCTGGCCGTCAAAGTCGTAGCCGGAAAACTTGAGGCTGTAGGTGGAGGGGGCCGCCGCGACGACGCCGGCGCGGGTCGTGACCGCGATGGCTACGCCGAGAAGGATTATGAGGACTGAGATGGTTCCGATGATCTTGGCGTAGAGTGGACGGTTCATAGGATGATCGTGTCAGCCTGTCGAACCGAGAGGGCTGTATATACGTACATGTGAACCTCAATATTTTTGGGCATTCTTTCATTCTGGTTTTGCCATCCTAATCTTATGAGAAGGACATTGTTCGCCGAAAAAGACCCAGGCTAGGAAGCAGAAAGCACAGCTTCTCATGGTTTCTCGCTAAGATGGGTTATCATTCGTTGTCTCAGGCTTCCTCAGAAGATTGTTCGGCAATCTTCTCGTCGTCCTCTGCTTCTTGAGCATCTAGTGTTTCCTGAGGCTCTGCTTCATCGATCTGTTTCTCGATATGCCGTCGGCTTAGGAATGTCCAGATGATGTGCCGTCCGACGTGTTTTGGATCATGTTTCATCCACTCGACAATGCCCATGATGTTGTCACAGTCCTCGCAGTAGTAGCCTTCCATCTACTGTCTCCGAGATTTGACATATTGATCAGGGTTGAACATGGCAAAGCCCTTCTTGTCCTTGTGATCTCCCTTGTGATTCTTCAATAGCTCGCAGACGAATCTGTTTCCTTCAAATCTGAAATCGCACTTCTTCATTTCTTCTCCGCAGACTGTTCGGTAGGCAGTAAGACCCATCCGCTATTCTTGGTCTTGTCAGGCCAATGATAGTGATGCGTGACTTGTTCGTTCAGGCATTTTCGGCGAGCCTCGCCTTCCTCATGGACTAGAGGATATCCATCGAGCCTGCATCTTTCGAGGGTCATTTCTCCGGTTCCGAACTGTCGGTAGAAACCGTAATCAAAGAAGCGGCTGGAACTATCTGTTTCTTGAACTTACGCGCATATTCGAGGTCGTCTGAACTGTGATCGCCAAGACTCCCATCTAGCTTACTGATGAAAGCGACGATGTCGCAGAGTTCGATTTTGCGTTGGTGAACCTTTGTAACCATGTTCCAAGTTTCAGGAGTCGCGGTCTTATCGTAGCTTCCTGCCTCAAAGACGACATAACCACGTTTAGTCAATGCCTGAGCATAGAATCTCCACTCAGCCTCTTGATCCACTGACCCGACTAAGGTTATGATTTTCAAACAAGCTTCCCTCTGATAGCCTTTCGATAGCACTTCCCACAGAAAATGCTAGATGGATGCCATGCCCGTTTTCCGCATTCACAACACTTATTTCGCTTGATTATGGTTTTCAAACAGAAGCGTCTCTCCCACCAGAAATCGCACTGACTACAACAGTGTCCACCACTATATCCCAATCCCTCACAGACTTCAGTGATGCCACAGTTGGGGCAAGTATGGGTTGGCCCTGGAATTAAGGGTCTGATTCTCAAACAGCTATCGTCTCCTTAACCATCGTAGAAATCGTTCCATTCTTGTCCACGGCTGATAGCCAACACAGACCAGTGAACCGTTCTCTCTGCGATGCTCATGCGGTGGCATCAATGGGTTGCTCCGGCATAGTCTTTTCATGGCTCTAGGACGAGCTCAGGCTCAAACTACTGGGCCCACTGGATCGTGAAGCTTCCAAGCCCGCCGGCAGGCGCGTTAGCATAGATGCCGCAGTAGTCCCATGAGCCGGGCGAGAAGGTGACAGCGGATCCGCTTGTCATAATCGTCCCGCTACCGTTGCCGCAGTTTGCGAGAGGATTAGAGTTCGGGTCTGCAGAGAGGAAGCGGAGCGAAGTATAGCCCGCTCCGAGCGTGAACGCGGGAACAGAGGATCCGGCGATAGTGTCAAAGGCCGGGTTTGGCCCGCAGGTCAGAAGCTCCACGCCGCTTGATCCCGTTGTCGTCGTCGGGGTCGACAGGGTCAGCGTGATGCAGGTAGAGGTTACTATCTGCGGGTTGCTCGGCGGCACAGTGTGCGAGACCGTCGAGGTCAACGCGACAGTTATTCCGATGCTGACCGTGGCGGCGACAAGCACGATGGCCAGGAATTTGACCCAGATCCGGGTAGCCGTCTCCATATTCTGTACGGGGAAAGAATGAGACGGGTTGAGAATAAAAGGGTTGCTAACGATACCCCTTCTCCATCTCAAGCTCGCTCTGAGCCTTAGGCTGGGCGCATTTCCGGCAGAACCTGCGCTTCGCGGCCAATGGCCAGAGAAGGCCCGGCTCCCTGACGATGACGGTCTCCGTGTCGTCCTTGCAGACGAGACAGTAGGAGAGACGGCCGACGACTTTACGGGTCTGGCGCGGCTCCATTTCTGCTCAGCTCTCCCCCAGGACCACGATAGAGTTTACGAATACTGTCGTGTTTGCGTCAGCCGCCGCCGCGCCCTCGGTGATGTGGACTGTGACGGCTGAGGTTTCTACGAAGGCGGCTTCGAGGGTGAACGGGATCGAGGCGGTCGCGGAGAGTGCTCCGTCTACAACCGTCGTATTTCCAACCTGGGTCGTCCCATCCTTCAGTTTGAGGTTTATCGACTGGTTAGTGGAGAGGGTGACGAAGGAGACGTATCCGGTGACGCGGACGATGACGTGGGTATAGCTATTCGCGGCGAGGCTGTAGGTGGCGATGTCCGTGTCCGCATTATTGACAGTATGACTCGCCTGGGTCATGCTCTGACCATCCAGCACGAGAGCGTTCTTGCTGGCGATTATTGCCCGTCTTGAAGCATACAGATCACGAAATCTCAGGGCTGAAGTTCCCAGATCCTTCGCCGCATCAGTGGACGGTTTCAGAGCAGCATTCGGGTTAACGGTCAGATCAGCCGCTCCCGTCTCTATGTTTCTCGCAACCCAGAAGTCGCGGAATCTGCGGCTTGAAAGGCCCAGATCACAAGCATTATCGGCCGTTCCGGGATAGGCGGCTGATCCGGATCCATAGGAGAGATTCAAGTTAGCACCGATCGTCATGGTAAAGTCGCCGCTGACATTTTTCATCCCCGTACAGTAGATGTTTCTCCATCTTTTCGAGGTGAGCCCAAGATCATTCGATCCATCAGTTGAAGCCGGATAGAAGGCTCCCCCAACAAGTGTGACTGGAAGGTCTGTGTTAGCCACAATTCCTGTCCCGAGAAAGAGGGTCCTCCACCGATTAGTCGCATCACCGAGATCATAGACTCGATCTCCGTTCGGTCCAACCTCTTTGCCCGTGGCTGAGAGCGTGATGAGGAGGCTGCCGTTGTTTCTTGCTATTGTTGCGTCAAGTGCGGATGCTCCTCCGGGTCCGAATTGGAGGCCTGAAGATGATAGTTTTAGAATCGGATTAGCATCACTGAGAGCGGCGAGGATCTGGAGAGAGCGGCTGAGGTAGTTGTCCAGCCATCTGAGGGCGGGGCTTCCAAATGAACGGGCATTGTCTGTTGCTGGGAGAAGATCCTCGCTGGCAGAAATGTTCGAGCCGTTATCAGTGAGGGCGCTGTCTCCGATGTTGCTTGTGCTGATGAACCGGGCGATCTTGTTTAGTGTGCCGGGTCCGACTGTCGCGCTGGACCCTGCTGGTCCCGTGGATCCTGTGGCGGCTCCCACTCCAAGGGCGAGAGCTACCACTCCCGGGGCGAGCCCGAGAAGCTCGCGGCGGGTGTACCTCCTGTTCTCTTCCAGCGCCAATCTTCTTACTCTCTGTCCCGCTTCATGTTTCTCTGAATGTCGTAGAGGCTCCACCAGCGGTAGAGCGCGATGAAGACGAGGAGGAAGTCGGCGAAGACGAAAATGTCGAGCGGAGTAGCCGGGATCGAGGCGCTTGTGAGCGCGAGGACGCCGCCGGTCTCGGTGAAGAACTGCTGGGGCGCGGTCAGGAGCGGGATCTCGAAGAGGAGGAGGCCGACGGCGACGAGTCGTTCAAGCGTCACGTTCTCGCGCCAGAGGTTCATGGCGAAGAAGAAGAACATGAGTTCGAAGATGAGGGAGAGGGGGACCAGCGCCAACGTTGTTACACCAAAATTTTCCTCTGGAAAATTTTCGTCTTCAATTACGCATCCTTCCGCGGCGGCACGAGAACCACATGATTGTAAATCTTGAAGAACTTTCCGAGCACTGGCTGGCGCATCCAGAGGGTTCTTGCCTGCGCCGAGTAGCGGCTGACGATAATAAGCTTGATGCCCTGCACGGGGAGCTTCGGGTTGTGCGGATACCGGACGCTCTGGATGTAGTAGTGCGGGTTCAACCGTACCCGGTTGTAGATGTTCTTGTGGCGGACCGCGTCATAATGCCAGTCCACGCCCCGCTTGGTCGCCTGATAGCCGAAGTAGCCGATCTCCCGCATCATCTTCTTGGGCGCGTCAAACGCGTCCATGAACTCGACGCTCTCATCACTCATCACGTAGCACTCCTGCAGATCCATCTGTCTCAGCTCGTCGAACTCGTAATGGCGGTGGGGAAAGTTGAGAATGTGCATCGGCCGCCCCTCCACATCATAGCCGCAGTTGCAGTAGACGGTCCTGCCGAGGTTGTGGGCTTCCCATGCGAAGAGGGCGTTCGTAAACGTCTTGCCGCTACGGTTGTCTCCGAGATGCTCGTAGATCATTTCTCGCTCGCCTTTTCCAGCATGCAGTAGTTGCAGTCGCAGAGGCAGTTCTGGATGTGGTAGTAGAAGCTGGGGATCCTGTCGTGGCGGCTGGGGCATTTCGGCGGGTTCTCCGGCAGTACGTAGCCGCCTTCAGGAGTGACCATTCCGTTTCTCCCATGCCGTTTTCCGTATCTGTTTCCTCCGCGAGACCGCGAACCCTGTGACTGTTCTGACTCTGACTTCGCCGTTCCTGTCTATGCTGTAGAATCTGAACTGCAGATCATAATGGTCCTTCCTCTTCATGGGTCCATTATTGGTTGCCGCTTCCACCATGAACTTTCCGCGCGGCGGCGCCATTTCGTTCAACAGCTTCCGGGTTTGACCGCGCAGAGGACGCTGTGAGAATAGTAGGCGCTGACGGCTCCGATCATGAGGGCGACGACTGCGATGACGATGATGACTGTCAGGATCATCAGGAGCGGAGAATTTTTCTGGCCGAGGCGGGAGAGGTCTTCGAGGAACTTGTTGTTCCACGCCGCGTCGAGCAGGGAGGGATCGATCTTGTTCCCGTCGTTCCAGTGCATCACCGGGAGAGCCGTCATGTCGTCCCAGTTGTAGAACCATTTGGGCCGGCCGTTGTGGCGGCCCATGTTCCTGTCGTCTATCTGCCTCATCTTGCCGTTGTAGGAGAACGAGGCGGGGCTGTGGCGCTGGATCAGCCGGTAGGGGAGGACTGCGAACGCTTCTGACCCGTCCGGCATGAAGACGGTCATGGCGAAGTAGGGGATGCGGAAGATGCGGAAGTAGGCTTCCTGCGGCCCGCCGAGCTTGTAGACGAGCAGGATTATGAATATGAACGGGCTGATTCCGAGGTAGACGAGCCAGATAACATCGACCATTTCACGGGGACCTCTCCATTCTCCGGGCTCCGGCGGGTAGCCTGAAAGTCTTCACAGACTTTCGGGTGACGACGACGAGATACCGGCCCTTCCGGGTCTTCTCCACCCGATCGTTAAGCTCTTTCTCTCCCTTCCGGTGGGTCACGCGCGAACCAGCCTTTCCTGCGCTCCTTCCTTCGCCTCCTGTTCTCTTCTTAAGCGTTCCTGCGCGCTCTGCCACGCCTCGACGAACTGGCGCCTGCTCATGCCTTCGATCGAGGGGAGCGCGCGGAGAATGTCGAGGACGAACTGGCTCAGCCACGGTTTAGGCCGGTCGAAGGGGCTTCCGGGGGGGCCGCCGATGCCGTGGCGGGCATGGTGGAGAGCGCGGGATATGACGAGGATCTCATGCCTCTGGAGGTTGGTCCGTCCGAGGATCGCCTCGGCCTCTTTGATGTGGCTGTCAACAAGGAGTCCGAGGACTTCGTGGGCGCTCTTCTCCTCGCCGGTGGAGAAGAGCCCCTCAAGAGTGGTCGGGACTCCTGAGAGGTCCTTCCCCTTCGGTCTCTCCCCGTTCTCATCCGGCAGATCAGCCCGCGGCGTGATGGGTTGCGCGGCGGGATTCTTCCGGTCTGCCGGATGAGTAGAAGGTAGGCGTGCTCCAACGCCTCGTTTTTCGGAATTTCGCGGCGCCGGGGCGTCCGGATCGGAACGACCCGGTAGCGAAGCTTTCTTCATGCCCCGGCGCTCATTTTGGGGTGATGGGGATGAGCTCACCCTCTCCTTCTCGTCTATCGAGTTGAGAATATCCTCTCCGAGAGTCATTTTCTCACCAAATGTTAAGCGTCAGGTATCTACTGCTATCGTTCAATGCCCTGAGAAATCCATTTTTCCGACCATTTCCCCATGATGTCCCATGCCTGAACACTGTTATATTTTTAACCATTCTTCCGCGTGGAAACATCAGCTTGTATGACCGCTCCGGAAGAGCTTCCAGAACTCAAGCGTCATGATCAGCATCAATGTTCCGAAGAACCAGCCGAGATAGGGGAAGGACGAGAACCCGTTCAGGACGGTGAAGAACTGGTAGCCGAGATAGAAGAGGGCGCCGATGCGGAAGAGCACGGATCCTATGACTGCGAAGAACCAGACTCCGCCCAGCTCCACCGCGTCAAGCACGTTGCAGGATCCCGAGAACCCGGCCGATGAGAACTGGCACTTGCCATTGCTCACGGCGGGCCATGGGCCGCTTATCTGGTTGATGGTCGAGAAGAGGTCCACGGTTCCCACTGATGCGCCGTAGAGGCTGATGAGGAAGACGCTGAGCATCGTAAACATGATGCTCATGTAGAGAATCTGGCCCATCAGTTACCCCTGCACAGTATTAGCATGCCGCCGGTGGCCCCAGATCCCGGCCACGAAGAAACCGGCCACTAAAAAGATTATCACCCCAGGAATCCACGCAGGGATGGCTCCGGCGACGGAGAACATGATCAGGACGACCACCGCGACTATGCCGAGAAGCTCAACCGGGACCGCGAATCCCTTGATCGTGCCGTCCGGGTTGTGCTGGCGGGAGACGTAGAGGAGGAAGCCGACGATGAGGGAGAGCACGATGAGGAATGCGCCGAGACCCGCGGCCGTGTCGCCGCCGAGGGTCAGCCAGAGCGCGACTATGCCGCAGGTCACGGTCTGGCATCCGGCTCCAACCTGTCCCGAGCCGGGGCCGATGATTATCGAGTTGCCCCGGACGAACCCGTAGAGCGCGAGCTTGGAGGCTCCGAGCCCGGTGTACTGGGATATGACGGTCGGGATCTGGCCCGCGGCCTGATCCAGTATCACGTTCGTGTTCGTGTCGTTCAGGTCAAGCCCCTGGAAGCCGCCGGTGACGGCGACGCCGAACCACTGGCCGTTCTGGACTGCGACGGTCGAGGCCATTGAGAAAGCTCCCCTGTTCGGGTTGGCCGTGAGCCCCTGCTTCTGGACGAGGAATCCGGGGCACTGGGGCGTGAACGGGTTGCTCGAAGCGGTGCAGACGGGATCCACAGTGTAGAGCCCTATGGCGATTGTCTCCCCGTTCGTATAGGTCTTCGCAACCTGGGCCGTCACGTTCTCGACGAAGCCGTTGAGGCTTGACTGGGCAATGTAGAAGACGGTGATGGACTGGTTAAAATTGACACCATGGGTCGAGTTCGTGTTGAGAACCGTCACCGCGGGGGCGCCGCAGTTGCCGAAGCACCGGTCCACGATCTGAATATTGCTCGGGGTCCCGGCCAGGAGTTCGAGGGCAGAGTGCGACGCGAAGCATCCGGAGCCCGTGCAACTGTTCGACGAGTAGGATAGTGAGAGGGAGAAGCCTGAGGCGGGGGCTGGAGTGTCATAGGTGTTGCAGTTTCCGAACCCGTTGGTGGCGCATTCAACCGTGCTCATCGAGTCCCTGAGGTTCTGGCTGTTGTTAGCGGTCACGCTTCCTGAGGCTCCCGAGGTTTCGTAGAAGAAGCTCTCCACGATCCAGCTTGAGGTCCCCGCGACGTTGCTCAATGAGACGATGGAGGAGCCTGAGCTTCCCGCGCTGTCAAGCTGTTGAGTGGATGTCTGGCCGAAGGAGGCGACGCCGGAATAGTCGAGGAACGCGGCTGTGAAAGCGTTCGATGACCGCGTGACCGTCACTGTGTCAGAGCCGGATGAGGATGCGATGGCGCCGAAGATCCCGGTGCTTGCACCGCTACTCTGCGCCGATATGGACTGGACCGTGAGCGTGAACCTGTTTCCCTGGCTGTCCGTCACGGTGCCGGCTGGTCCTGTTCCGAACCACATGACGTTCACGACCAGGGCGTCGCCGAGGGCGATGGTCAGGGGTCCGACTGTCATGGGCGAGAACCCGTTGGGATTGCTGGCTTTCGCCTTGAAGGCTATGCCTGCCGCGTGGACCGGGGGCGTAAGCGCGGCTGTGAATCCGAGAATGCTCAGGGTTAGAAGCAACGCTAAAGAAAGGGGGACCCGGATCCTCATTCTTGAGAGGCTCCGGGTTCTACTTCTGGTATAGCCGAAGTTGATAGATGATGGAGGCTGTGGTCCGCGTGATCTTGACCGAGATGACCCGGACAAAGATCAGCAGGCTCTTCCCTGTCTTGTGGAAGTGGTTCACCGCGGCGTAGAGGATGATGGCCACGAAGACCAGTGGAATGATCACCACCAGGGCCTGCGCTGAGGTGAAGGCGGCGAGCGCGGTTGAGCCGGACGTTGTGGACGTCGCTACTGTCCCGACGAGCGCGAGACCGACTACGATCTCTAGCAGAACTAAGAGTATTTTCATTTTTCTGCGGCATGAAGCGTCGGGGCATGTGAACATATTTGCTATTTACATGAATATGTCTATGGTCACGAAGGGATGCCGAAATTTTCCCGAAGGAAAATTTCCATCTGTGGTCGTGAAGGTAGAGCATCAGGGAGATGATCCATGCGGCCGACAGGGCTCCGTAGCGGACCCAGTTCGAGGATGCGTGGAGAGCAACGGGAGAGTAGAGGATGAAGCTCCAGACCGCCGCGGGATCGTTCGCAGCGCCCCACCAGTAGGGCGGAAGGAGCGGGAGCTTGACCATGATTGCGAGCGGAAGCATTTTCCACTGCACCCGGCCGATGACGAGGAAAAGGTAGGGGAGGAAGTCCTGCGGGCTGTTGAGGCTGAAGAGGAAGGACAGCTGTAGAATGTAGAGCGTGTATAATTGGCTGTGGTTCCTGTAGACGACCGCGAGGAAGAGGTTCTCGATGCACCATGAGAAGAGGAACCATGCGTGGTAGCCGTAGAAGGTGGGATAGTAGAAGATGTACCAGATGGCTGAGTAGTCGACGAACGAGGTGGCGGGTCCTCCCTCGACAAGGGGGAAGTATCCCTCATAGGGACGGTGGTGGGTGTAGCCGAGGAACCAGTTGAGGAAGAGGTGCGTGTCGGGCTGGATCAGGATCAGAAACAGTTTTCCGATCTGGGCGGTGGCGACGAGGACGAAGTAGTGGTTCGACGGCAGAGGATTCCAGTTCAGAGAAAGTCACGCCAGAACTTGATCGACTGCCCGAGGAATATCGAGAGCCACCGCGCGGAGCCGCCTCGCTGGTACCAGCGGTAGAGCCGCCATGAGAGGCCGAGGTCGTAGATGATGTCGTTCACGATGAACTCGCGGAGGATCCCGGCCGGTTTCAATGGAGAATGACAAGCCATGCTTTGACGTAGCAGGCGACGAGGACCATTGAGGCCATGACCATGAAAGACTGGTTCTCGACCCAGCGCTTGAACTCGCACCGCCGGCACTGATACCATGTTCCGGTGGTGAAGGATCGGGCTTTGACTGCGCGGGCTCCATGGCTCGGACAGGGGATCTTATCGATGTTCCTCTGCATGGAAACGGGAATTTGTGAGCAGGCTGTATAAAACGTTGTTTCAACCGAAATTTTCCCGAAGGAAAATTTCCTCTTCCCTACGTCAGAAGTGTGCTTCAGTCCAGAGCGGCCAGACGTAGCGGACGAAGAAGCCGAGGAAGCCGAGGGCGAGAAGGATTCCGACGACTGCAAGCCTATCGATCTGCGTCATTTCTTGCTCACCGCGATCCGCCAGAGACGGACAAACTCCTCAGCCGGAAACCGTTTACGGCGCCAGACGCCCCGGTGCATTTCGAGGACGATACGCATCTTCTCTTTCATCTTTTCTCACTGATAGAAAGAGGGGTGGACCCAGCTCTTCTTCCTGCTGTAACCGGGCCCGTGGATCTCACGTACTACCGTAGAGACGCCGAAATTTTGCCCGTGGCAAAATTTCCATCTTCTATGCCGCTTTGACCGTGTAGCGCGTGTCCGTTCTCCCTTCGCCGGTCCGGATGACCCGGAGCGTCACGGGAGACTTTGGCAGGAAGCCGAGGAGGTCGCGGTAGAGAGGGCTCTTGATGTTGACTGTCCATGCGTATTCTTCGGCGCCATGTTCTTTCCGGACGGTGAACTGTCTACGGGATCCGTGGACGGCTCTCTATGCCCACGATGGTCAAGGATTCCCTGTCGGGCCGTAGCCTCAGGGATTCCGTCCACATGGTCTTTCCGTGGTCTACCGTCCCGGTCAGGGTTGTCTGTGGGTATTTTGGGGAGGAGTATCAGCTTTGACTCTCCAACCGGTAGGCTTCCGAGATAGGGTAAGCCGCCCTTGGCCTTTATGGCTTCCTCTCTCTCACGTGCTAGTCGGTCGAGTTCTTTCGCGCTGTATTCTTCGAGCTCGTTCGCTTCTATTCACCCCCTCTTGCCGCATTCGCGGAAGCCTGAGGAGGTTTCTCGACTATTGTGACGGTTTGAAGGTCGAGAAGGAACTTTTTCATTCTTCTTGCCCGTTCCTCTAGTCCCATCGCGTAGGTTTCGAGCCAGAAGGCACTTAATCCTATCTGCTCAATTTCTTCTCGAAGTCTCCCCAGATCCTTGTTTGACACTCTTATCATTTCTTCTTGGGTCGTCCTTCAACAGGCTCCGGTTCTGGTTCTTCCTCAAAGGCGTCTTCCATGATCTTCTTAGCCGTCGAGGTCATGATTCCCATGTCGCGCTTCATCTTCCAGAGGATCCATTCGTAGCTTGAGCCGTGGATGAGGAAGGCGCGGATTTTTCTCTGCACGTTTCGTCTCCACTGTAAGCCTCTCTGACTGTCCACCTCGAACCATGGCTGGAAACCGTTATTTTTCTGGAAGTCTGGCGAGGTTTTCCGGTTCTCTTCCTGTCGGGCTTCTCTCTCCTTGTCTGTCTCTTTGGGGATCAGACGGCGGAGATGTTCTTCTCCGAGCGGGTTTTCATGAAGCTTCTGTCTCTCCTTTGCATATCGTTTCTT
>Ga0209805_1001497_pt1 | contig 14135 bp, 11 predicted proteins | sample GraSoiAngelo_148_FD_185905 | JGI IMG/M metagenome (GOLD analysis project Ga0209805, IMG submission 185905) | Grasslands soil microbial communities from the Angelo Coastal Reserve, California, USA - 14_1009_09_20cm (SPAdes) (version 2) | ecosystem: Environmental > Terrestrial > Soil > Grasslands ... | reverse complement strand
GCGGGTTCGCCTCGGCAATAACGCGATTACTTTGGGGGAAAGACGTTCGACCACCGAGTTATTTTTGGGCGCATCGCTGGTTTCTACGCGCGCTCGGTCTTGTCTATTTGATTGCCTTCGTTTCACTTTGGATTCAGGTCGACGGCCTCGTTGGAGCGGATGGCATCTTGCCAATTGGCGATTATTTGTCGCTCGCGCGCGGCCAGATTGGATTCAAGGCAGTCTGGATTCTGCCGACACTGTGCTGGTTTAATTCGAGCAACACCTTCCTCCATTTTCTTTGCGGCGGCGGCGTTCTGCTCTCGCTCCTGCTCATCTGTCGAATTGCTCCAGCTATTTCGTTGGGAGTGCTTTTCGTTTTTTATCTCTCGCTCAGCATCGCCGGCCAGGCGTTTCTTAGCTTTCAATGGGATATCCTTCTGTTGGAGACGGGCTTCCTCGCGATCTTTTTCGCACCCTGGCGGCTTTGGCCAAAGGGAAATCCGGGATCAACGATCCCGGCTACAGCGCCCTCTCCAGTCGCGATGTTTCTGCTCAAGTTCCTCCTTTTCAAATTGATGTTCATGTCAGGGGTGGTGAAATTGACCAGCGGCGACACCGTATGGGGATGGATCGATCATTCCTTTCATTGGGGCGCATTAACCGCGCTTGATTACCATTACTGGACCCAACCGCTCCCCACCATTTTCGCCTGGTTCGCGGATAAACATCCCGAATGGTTCAAGAAATTCTCGGTCGCGTTTTGCCTCCTGGTTGAAATTATCGTTCCGTTTTTTATCTGGGCCCCGCGCCGGCCACGCTTGATCGCAGCAGGTTTGTTAATTTTTCTTCAACTCGCGATCGCCATCACCGGCAATTACTGCTTCTTCAATTTGCTCACGCTCGCGCTTTGTCTTTTGCTCGTTGATGACGCGAGCCTGAAGCGCCTGGAGGGGCGAGCTCCCGCGAGCCCGGCGTCGCAGGAGCTCCGCCCTCCATATGCAAGCGAGGCGTGCGCACTTCGCACAGCGAAGCGGTTACAGATCGCAAATTTCGCGGCAATCATCGTTCTCATCATTACCTTGCCGCTAAATCTTTGGCTTTGTTACACCGCACTAAAGCCCGAGGTTGATTGGCCGAAGCCGCTGCAGATGCTTTATGCACACATCGAGCCATTTCGAATCCTGAATGGTTACGGACTTTTCCGGGTGATGACGAAAGAGCGTCCGGAAATTCAAGTCGAAGGGAGCGCCGATGGAATCGATTGGGTTTCCTACGAGTTCAAATGGAAACCGGGCGATGTGAATCGAGTGCCGCGCTGGTGCGCTCCGCATCAGCCGCGATTGGATTGGCAAATGTGGTTCGCCGCCCTTGGTGGTCGCCGGCAGGAACAGTGGTTCGGAGATTTCATAGTCCGCCTGTTGCAAAATGAGCCGGCGGTCACGCGATTACTCGCACGTAATCCTTTTCCGGATAAACCACCGAAGTACGTTCGGGCAATTTTGTACAAGTATCAGTTCACTACTTCGGAAGAACGCCGGGCTACGGGTGCATGGTGGAAACGACGCGAAATAGGCGAGTTTTTTCCGGAAGCAACACTGCGCCGGTAGGTGAGTCGGTTGAACTTTCGACGTCCGCAGGCATTTTACGGCGTGGCGAAGGAACCGCAGATCGTGACGGAAGGGACGGTGACCCAGGTATTGCCGGGGACGATGTTCCGCGTCGATCTGCCCGGGCAACGCAACGTCCTGGCTCATATTTCGGGTAAAATGCGCAAGCATTTCATCCGAATCGTGCCGGGAGACAAGGTGTCGGTCGAGCTATCGCCATATGATCTGACGAAAGCGCGAATCATTTTTCGCGAGCAGTAGGAAGAGCGGTGAAAGAAGGAGCCGCGGTCATTGACCGCAGCTTTTGTAAGCGCAGCAGGCAGCCCAGTTTCGTTTAAAATAACGGGATGCGGAAAGGTTTGCGCGACGGCGTTAGCAACCGGATAATGCCGTAAACCATTAACCATTTGGAGAAAGATCATGGCAGACGAACAATCGAATGAAAGTAGCGTGCCGAGCAGCGCGCAAAACAAACTGGAGAGCAGTAAAACTCACGCGCGCCGCGCCGCTGAAGATTTGAAATCGGCAGCGACGACGATGGCGGAGGATTATCGCGATAAGGCTACTCAGGCTTGGGACGACGCGAAAGTGCGCGTCCGCACCTTGCAGGAGGATGGGGAAGATTACGTGCGCGAAAATCCCATGAAGGCGGTCGTGACCGCGCTCGGGATCGGATTTGTTTTGGGCCTGATCTTCCGGCGCTAAGCCGTGCCTCATGGCTCGCGCGAGCGCGAGAGTTCGCAATCCGGCGGGGCACGCCGGATTGATCGACAATGCGATTGGGTTAGTCAGCGCATTGTTTGCCTATGTTGAGACTCGGGCTGCGCTGCTCGCGGTCGAGTCGAAGGCGCTGCTGCTGCAATTAGCGGCAGTCATCGCCTTCGCGCTGGGCGCGCTCATCGCCGTCGTATTCGGATACATCTTTATCCTGGCCAGCCTGATCGCCGGCATTGCCCACCGCAGTGGAATTTCGTGGACTTGGATCGCGTTCGGCGCCGGACTGCTGCATATCGCCCTGGCCGTCGTTTGTGTATTGCTGGCGAAAGCAAAACTGACCGGCCGGCTTTATCCGGAAACGCGGGCTGAATTGAAGAGAGACCAACAATGGCTGAGATCCCTCGGAAAGACCGGGCCGCAATAAAGAGCGATATCGCGCTGTCGCGGGATCGGATGGCCCGGGAGTTAAGTGGGCTGCGCTACGAACTGGATATTCCGCGTAAGCTCAAGAATTCATTTCGCGATCAAACCGCGATCTGGATCGGAGCGCTGGCGGTGGTGGGATTGCTGATCGCGGTCGCGCCTGCGCGAAAGAAAAAGGTCTACATTCGCGGGAAAGACAACTCTCAGGGAAACGGCAAAGGCTTGTTGGAGGCAGGAGCGTTGGTTGGCGTCTTGAAATTTGCCGCGACTTTGCTTCGGCCGGCCTTAGTGAAATTTGTGACCAGCAGGATTACTGGTTATTCGAGATCAAGATCGCAAGCAACGCGGTGATTTCTTAGTCGCGTCTATTGCGACAACGAGTCCACTGGAGGGCGGAGCTCTGCGACGCCACTCATCTTAGCGGGCTCGCAGAGCTCGCCCCCTCCATTTACTGTGTCAACGCCGCACCCGGAACGGCGTTTCACAGAAACGCCTTACAATCGGGCGATGACAAATGAATACGAATATGAGCAGCATTGCTTACTGCTTTTCGGTTTACGTCGTCACACTGCGGATGGCATGATCATAGTGCGCGATGAGTGCTCAATTGCTACGCCACGTTGACGAATACCTCGCCGTCGGCCAGGAGGCTGGCGCGTCCGATATTCACCTGGGCGTGAATGCGCCGCCGATCTGGCGTTTGCATGGGACATTGCGGCCAATCTGGCCGGATGCGCCACGTTTCAAAGCGGAACAAACACAAAAGTTAGTCGACGCGTTTCTGAACGATACGCAGCGTGAGCTGGTGAAGGAGCGCGGAGACGCCGATTTCGCTTACGCCAATAGCAAAGGAAGATATCGCGCCAGCGTGGTGCGCCAGCGTCTTGGCACTGATATTGTTTTCCGAATCATCAATACACGCGTTCGCACCATGGACGAGCTCGGTTTACCCGAGCACTTGAAATTACTGACTCGTTATCATAACGGCCTAATCCTCGTTACCGGATCGGTTGGAAGTGGAAAATCGACAACCTTGGCCGCCTTGGTTGAGCAGATCAACGTCGAGCGACGCGAACACATCATTACGCTGGAAGATCCGATTGAATACGTCTTCGAGCCGAAGGGCTGTCACATTACCCAACGCGAAGTCCATACCCATACACGCTCCTTCGGCGTGGCATTACGTGGCGCCCTGCGCGAGGATCCCGATGTGATCATGGTTGGTGAGATGCGAGATCTGGAAACGATTTCGCTGGCCATCACCGCCTCCGAGACGGGCCATCTTGTGCTGGGGACGCTGCACACCGGCACGGCAGCGCGCACACTAGATCGTGTGCTCGATGTCTTTCCAGTCGATCAACAAGAGCAAATCCGCGTCATGATCAGCGAATCATTGCGCGGCGTCATTAGCCAGCAGTTGATCCCCCGCGCCGATGGCACCGGCCGCGTCCTCGCAATTGAGACCCTCACCAACACGCCGGCCGTCTCCCACGTCATTCGCGAGGCCAGAACCTTCATGTTGCCGGGAATTATTCAAACCGGGCGCAAACAGGGCATGCAATTAATGGATGATGCCCTGATCGACTTGCACACACGAGGCTTAATTAGCGCCGAAGAGACGCTTGCACGGGCCGATCAAAAACAAATCGTCCGGCAGCATCTAAAACAGAACCGCGGATGACGCAGATAACACGGATGAAGACAGAGATAATCCACGAAAAGTTAAGTGGAGCGATTATCGGCGCGGCGATGGATGTGCTGAATGAATTAAAACCGGGCCTTGATGAAAAACTCTATGAGCGCGTGCTGGTCATTGAGTTGCGGCGGAGAGGCCACACCGTTGATGCTCAACGTTCATATCCGGTCTTCTATAACAGCGATCTGATCGTCGATGACACGGTCATTGTTGATCCGAAAGTGGTGTCGGCTTTTAATGAAGCGCATACCACCCAAATGATGATCGGGTACCTTGCGATCAGTCAACTGGACCTGGCCCTATTGCTGAATTTCAAAAGTTTCCGGTTGGAGTGGAAACGCATCGTACGGCAAAACAGACTGGAATCTGATCCTCCTGATCTCCATGCCGAGAAATTCTTATCCGCGACATCCGCGTAATCCGTGGTTCTAACATGGCCTATTTAGATCAGTTTCTTCAGGCGATCGTAGCGGAAGGTGCTTCGGATTTGCACATCGGCGAAGGTCAGCCGCCCAAGATGCGGCGGCACGGTGATGTCATGGCGATGCGCCCCGAGCCGGTTTTGCGCGATGAAGCAGTCCTGATGTTGAGTGAAGTCGCCGGTACGGCGAACTGGCAAATTTTCGAAGACCGCGGTGATCTCGATTTCGCCTACGAGATGGATAAAGCGTCGCGGTTTCGCTGCAATTTCCTGAAACAATCGAATGGGTACGGCGCCGTCTTTCGCTTAATTCCGACCAAGATCGCTTCGCTGGAGGACCTCGGAATACCGGTGGTGGCGAAGGAGTTTGGCAACTTGCGCGGCGGACTCGTGCTCGTGACCGGACCAACCGGCTCCGGAAAATCGACGACGCTGGCAGCTCTAATTGATTACATCAACATCAACTTTGCCCGACACATCGTAACCGTCGAAGAGCCGATTGAGTTCGTTCATAACAATAAACGGAGCATTATCACTCAACGCGAAGTGCCCGCCGATACCCGCTCGTTTCCGGAAGCGGTCCGCGCGGCGTTGCGCGAAGATGCCGATGTCGTGCTCGTAGGCGAGATGCGGGATCTGGAAACAATTTCGCTGGCGCTAACCGCGGCGGAGACGGGCCTGCTCGTGTTCGGAACGCTGCATACTAATAACGCGCGCAAGAGCGTCGATCGCATGGTCGATGTTTTTCCCGCGAGTCGTCAGCCGCAAGTGCGGACAATGCTATCCAATTCCCTGCGCGGGGTGCTGGCGCAATTGCTCTTGAAAAGGACGGACCATTCGGGACGTATCGCGGTTAACGAGATCCTCATCGCGAACGCAGCGGTCGCTGCGATCATTCGCGAAGGCGCAACCCAAAAACTGCAGGACGTAATCGTCTCTGGTCGCGCCCAGGGAATGCAGTTCATGGACGACGCCATCTTTGCGCTTTTGCAGAAGGGCATTGTTTCGCCGCACGAAGCGTTCATGAAGGCGATCGATAAGAATCGCTTCAAACAATACCTGCCCGCGGAAGAAGCTGCTTTAGGAAATGCCGCCGGCTCAGTGCCCGATGACGAGCAAAAGTTGCCCGGCAATTTTGTGAAACAACAAAGTCGCGCTTGACGCTGGAGCGGACGTGCCTAGCGTTCGCCGCTGGATGCTTTTGCCTCTCCCTTTGCCAAAGGGAGAGGATGAAGGTGAGGGATTTTCTGCTTCGAAGATTGGCTCATTCCAGATGAGAACCCTCACACTTCGACTCCTCCCCCTATCCCTCTCCTCGCTCGAGGAGGAGAGGAGACCGGTCCAAGGCGCTTCGGGGCCCAAACAGCGCCACGCCTGACGCTAGAGCGCGACCGGCAACCCCCTGCAAACAAAAGGTAACAGTTTTGTTACCGAAAATCCCTATTCACTCATCGCCGATTCGTCCACCTTGTGCGTAATCCACCGCAAGAAAAAAACAAATCTCAAGGAAGAAAGGAAATTTTTATGAGAGCAATTCGCATCCTGATCACGAACGCGCTGCTCGTTTTGGCAGCGACGTCGTTTAGTGTTGCTACGGCGCGCGCCGACACCTACAGCTGGACCAATCTTCAGTCCGACATTCCTGGCGTTGCCACCCACGTCGATCCAAATCTGGTTAACCCCTGGGGCATGGCCGTCTCCCCCAACGGCACGATCTGGGTGAGTGATAACGGGACCGGTGTTTCGACCCTCTACCGCCAGGATGGGACGGCTGTTCCCCTCGTTGTCACGATCCCAACCGCCGCGCGCAATAAAGAAGGCGGGAATCCGACCGGGGTCGTATTTAACAGTACCGCCTTTTTCAAAGTGTCGCTCAATGGCAATTCCCAACCGAGCCTATTCATCTTTGTCAGCGAAGACGGTTCCATTTCGGGTTGGAACCCCGCGCTTGATCGAACCCACGCGATCATCGCGGTAGACAACGGGACGAACAAGGGCAGCAAACGGGCGATTTACAAAGGCGCGACTTTGGGCGTCGCCAATGGTCACAATTTTCTTTACGTGACGAACTTCCACACTAGCCGAGTCGAGACCTACGACGAAAACTTTCAACAGGTGAACCCCACCGGCTTTGTTGATGCGACTCTCCCTGCCGGCTACGCACCCTTTGGCATTCGCAACATCAACGGTAAAATCTTCGTTACCTACGCATTGCAAGACGCCAAGAAAGAAGACGATGTAGCCGGGCCGGGTAACGGTTTTGTAAACGTCTTCGATACCAGTGGCAAATTTGTCCGGCGTCTCGTTTCCAAGGGCCATCTCAACGCCCCATGGGGACTTGCTTTGGTAGAAGGCGACGAGCTGTGGATCGGAAATTTTGGCGACGGAATAATCAATAATTATGATCCCACGACCGGCGCCTTCCTGGGAACGATCAACAGAGCCGATGGCACTCCCCTCCAATTTGATGGATTGTGGGATCTGCTGGTCCTCGGCGACGGAGTTTATTTCACCGCTGGAATTGCCGACGAAGAACACGGGCTGTTCGGCCTCATCACCGAGGACTGAAGGCCGAGTAAGCGAAAATACGACGCGGATTAAATGGCGTCTGTAGCAGACGCCTTCGTGTGACCCCGCCGTCGCAACGGGATAGATTCGCCTCGCGTGGTCGGTCCGTCCACTGCGGACGCAGCGAATATCCAATGGCTGCTTTCGCTTTTCCGCGTTCCTTCCCGCAGTGAATAATGCGATTCAGGAACCTTGCACGGAAGCTTCTATCCGTTCACGGGCGTCCCTATCGCCATGTCAGAAAACTGCTGGGCCTTGGGTGCTCGTCGCCACAATTCTTGGCTCGAGCATGGCGTTCATCGACGGCACTGTGGTCAACGTCGCATTGCCCGCGCTGCAGAGTGCGCTCAATGCCACTGTCACCGATGTGCAATGGGTAATCGAAGCCTATTCCTTGCTCCTTTCGGCGCTTCTTCTTGTCGGCGGCTCGTTAGGTGATCGCTACGGGCGACGACGCGTTTTCATCATCGGCGTGGTCATCTTCGCTGCGGCTTCGGCGTGGTGCGGTCTGGCTCCCGGAATCCGCCCGTTGATTATCGCCCGCGCTGCCCAGGGATTCGGCGCGGCGTTACTTGTCCCCGGCAGTCTCGCCATCATCAGCAGCTCCTTTCGCGAGGAAGATCGCGGACGCGCTATCGGCACCTGGTCTGGCTTTAGCGCGATCACTGCCGCTATTGGACCAGTCCTCGGAGGCTGGTTGATCGAGCAGCTCTCCTGGCGCGCGGTCTTCTTCATCAATCTTCCACTCGCCATCGTCGTCGTCGTCATTTGCTATTGGCACGTCCCGGAAAGTTCCGGCAACGAGAAAGGGCGTCTCGATTGGCTGGGAGCAATTGTCATCGCTCTCGGCCTTGGCGCGCTTGTCTGGGGTCTGATTGAATCGGCGCGTCTTGGCTTTGCCCATCCCGCGATTGTGGCAACGCTTGTGGCCGGACTCATTCTCATCGTCACATTTGTTTTTCTCGAAAGACGGAGACCTCATCCGATGGTGCCACTGGAGCTTTTTCGTTCGCGCACCTTCACCGGTGCTAACCTTCTCACTCTCCTCCTCTACAGCGCGCTCGGCGGAACGCTTTTCTTCCTGCCATTAAATCTTATCCAGGTGCAGCACTACTCACCTACGGCGGCCGGTGCAGCTTTGCTTCCCTTTATTTTGATTATGTTCCTCTTGTCGCGTTGGGCCGGCGGCTTGGTGCAGAAATATGGAGCCAAAATTCCACTCATCGTCGGCCCTGCCGTCGCCGCGATCGGATTCGCCTCGTTCATACTACCTGGGGTCGATGGCAGTTACTGGAAAACCTTTTTTCTGCCTATGATCGTGCTCGGCACAGGAATGGCCATCAGTGTTGCGCCGCTTACGACCACCGTGATGAACTCCGTCGCGGAAACGCGCGCCGGCGTTGCTTCCGGAATCAACAACGCCGTTTCCAGAGTAGCCGGCTTGCTCGCGATCGCTGTGTTCGGGATCATTATGTTGCAAGCGTTCAATCACGCTCTCGACACGAATTTGTCAGGTTTGCCTTCCCCAATCCGGCAATCACTCGACCAGCAACGGACGAAACTGGCCGCGACCGATCTGCCGCAAAACATCGCACCGGCCACGCGCGTACAATTGCGTGGTGCGATCGATCGTTCATTCGTGGTCGGGTTCCAGGCAGTCATGTTCACCGGCGCGCTCTTAGCGACAGGTGGCGCCATCTGCTCCTGGTGGCTAATTAAAGCCCAAGCTGACATCAAAAAATGACAGCGAGCTGTAGCGGCGGTCTAGGACCGCCGCTATGACGTTATCGGATCGTGACCTGAACAATCTGTCTGGGCTACATTTTCTCGATCTCAGCGCGAAGTTCTTCTCTCGACTTTCCGAGTCGCCGTTGCAGACGTCCCAGAAGCTCATCTTCTTTCCCCTCGGCGAATGAAAGATCATCATCCGTCAACTGGCCATATTTCTGTTTCAATTTCCCCTTCACTTCGTTCCAACTGCCCTTGACCTGTAATTTCGTTGTCATAACAAAGGGATTACGCCGCTCACTGGGCGCTTGGTTGCGAGATCAATACAAAAAGTGCCCAGGACGAGAGCAATGCAATCTGGTTCGTTTGGGTTAGCCGCTAATGCGTCGACAGAGCGCGTTCACCGAGCCACGCCAGGTGTCGCCGCACCACCAGTTTCAAACCAAAAGGGGTAGTCGCTTTCGCGCGAATGTGCGCGATTGCTTCCTCCACCGAATCGGTCGCGAAGATCAAATCGAGATCGGATCGGTTGATCATCCCCTCGCCTGCCATTTTCTCAAGCATCTTCAGCAAATCGCGCCAGTACTTGGTTCCCATAACCACCACAGGAAAGTTTTTGATTTTGCCGGTCTGGATAAGCGTGATCGCCTCAAATAATTCATCGAGTGTTCCCGCGCCGCCCTGCATCACCACAAAAGCGTAGGAGTATTTTACCAGCAGCGTTTTGCGGACGAAAAAGTAATGGAGCGTGACGCAGCGATCGAGAAAGGCGTTCGGCTGTTGCTCGAATTCGAGCTCGATGTTGCAACCGACCGAGCGGCCGTTGACATCTTTCGCCCCGCGATTGGCTGCTTCCATGATCCCCGGCCCGCCACCGCTCATGACGGTGAATCCGAGCTGCGCAATAGCCGCACCCATTTTGCGCGCGAGCTCATAACTAGGATGACCTTCTTTTAATCGCGCCGAACCAAAGACGGTCACGCATGGCCCAACGAAGTGGAGCACGCGAAAGCCGCGCATAAAATCCAGCAGCACGCGAAGGAGCGTAACCAGTTCATCGAAACGCGACCGCGGTCCCTCCAAAAAAATTTCGTCGGCGCGCTGCGGCGGCGCGGTCGCGGATGAGCCGGTTGTCTGCGGTCGTTCACGCTCGAGAGCGGGATTTGCCATCGCCTAAGCGTCTACCAGTTTTCTAACACAGGTTCTACTTCGGACTTTGTTCTCCGACATCCCAACTCCGCATTCTCTCTGAGCAGTCGGTTCTGTGGATCCAGTAGCACGCAGCCTATGACGCCGCGCGCGACCAATGTTACAATTTTACTGCTTCAATACGATGCCGAGGTCGCTACGGCACCACGTCGTGTCATTTGTCCCCCGCTTTCGGTGCGGCCGACTCGGCGAGTTTTTGGAAGCGCGGGTCGTTCCGAAGCGGATCGAACATCGGATCGAGCCGAAGCAGCGCAGGAGTGAGCGGGCCCGCAGGGAAAGCACCAGCGTACGGTATCGAGAGTAGTTTCTGTAAAGCGGCGATGGCGCGGTCGGGCTCTCCCATCTGCGCCGCCACCCGGGCCAGGATCTCGACCGGAATGGGACCAGTCACCGCGTCTTTTTCGATCGGCAGCGCGGCCATGGCCCGTTCCGACAGAGCCAACGCGGCGGCTTTGTCGCCCGAGCCCATATTGGTTAGCGCGAGATATCCAATGAGGAAATAATTGTCCCGCTGTTCTTTGAGAAAAGATTCCAGTTCGCTGCGCGCCTGGCTCCAACTCGCCTGGGCGGCGGCATGGTCGTCGGCGACTTCTTGCGCCCAGCCTAGCCAAAAGCGCAGTTCGCTATTGATGGGACCCAACGCTGGATCAGGCTTGGCAAGTATTTCCTTGAGCCGAGGGGTGATTTGTGCAGGGCGGCGCTCCAAGATCTCTTGGTAAACCTGTGTTTCCAACGCATAGGAATCGTCGGCGTTCGGATGGAGCGGAGCTAGTAGTGCAGCAGCCCGCGGGAGGTCGCCCTCGGCTTGTGCGATAGCCGCCTTGACCGTGAGGGTATCGAGGTCGTCCGGTGTGATATCGAGAACCTGATCAACCTTCCGCAGCGCTTCGGGGAAACGACGAAGGAGGATGTAGGATCCCGCGTGTTCGTTGAGTAGGTTGACGTTGCGCGGGTCGAGCCGCTCGGCTTCGTTAAAGTAGGACTCGCTCTGGTCCCACTGGCCTCGCCTCCGCGTGAGATAGGCCAGCGATTCAGGAATTCGGCTGCTATTGGGCAGAAGCGGACGTGCTTGCTCAAAGTAACGCACTGCAGTGTCGTAATCCTTGAGGCAGGCGTAGTGGTAATAGCCCTCGGCCAACACGGCCTCGCCGAGATTGGGCTGAAGAGTGAGCGCGGTTTCGGCTGCCTGCCGTGTCTCCTCACGGAGTGCGACCGTTGGTTCAAGGCTCTGTATGATGTAGCCGCTCGCATCCACGTATGACAGCAGCGCCCAACTCAGGGCAAACTTCGGGTCCAACCGCACCGCTTCTCTCAGATATTTCTGTGCGGCAAGGGCGTTGGTGGGTGAAGTTGTCGTTTTCAGTGTATAAGCCAGCCCACGCAAGTAGGCATCGTAAGCCTCAGGATTGTCTGTCGGTTTGGCGGCGAGGATTTGCTCTTCCTGACCCGTGATGTGCGCTCGCAACTGGTCGGCGATCGCTTTGGCGACTTCACTCTCCACCGAGAAGATGTCAGTCAGTTTACGATCAAACGTGTCGGCCCAAAGATGGGAATCATTGGCTGCCTTGATCAGCTGCACGTTCACGCGCACGGCGTCGCCGCTCTTCTGCACGCTTCCTTCCACGATGTGGGCGACGCCAAGTTGCCTGGCGATCTCAGGCAGGTTTTCAGGTGCGCTTTTGTAATGCTGCGTGGATGTGCGCGAGATCACCTTAAGATCAGCAATCTTGGACAGACGCGTCAGGATTTCGTCCTGGATACCTTCGGCAAAGTAGGCGTTCGCTTTGTCTTCGCTCAGATTTTCGAAGGGCAATACGGCGATACTCTTTTCCGCAATGTTTACTACCGCTCGTGTCGGTTTGCGTAAGAGAAAGATGAACGCCGCGACAATCGCCGCGAGCACCAGCAATCCGATGGCCGCTTCCGCCCAGCGGACATGGCTGCGATGTTTCTTAAGCGCCAGGAATCTCTTGGGCAGCTGCGGATTGCCAACTTCATCCGCATAGAGATTCACGATCGCGACACTTACTCTGTGTTTCACTTCGCATGTGCCAAGATCATGCAGGAGCGGCCGCCATTGCTCGTATTCTTCCAGATCTTCGGCCACATGCTTGGACAGAAGAATGTGCCCGGCATCGCCGCAATCCATCACCCGCTGTGCGATGTTCAGACCGGCCCCGGCTAGATTGGGACGGTTATTCACATCGACCACACCGCTGACCGGCCCGCTGTGAATGCCCATGCGCAGTTGAAGGCGTGGATGTTCCTTAAGCGCGCTGCTGATCTCGAACGCGGATTGCGCAGGCGCTTCGGGGCTGGTGTAAAAGACCAACGCCATGCCATCACCGGTCGCGATCTTCAGTAAGCGGCCCGCTGCTTCGGCGAGTTGAAATTGTTCCGACGCGCGAACGAGCTGGTTTAATTCTTCAACCGCCCGGTTCTGGTCGTTAATCGAGAGCTTCGAGTAGCCAACAATGTCCATGAACAGGACATGGGCGATCTCTAGCTGAATTTCCTTTTTAACCTCGGCAGACATATCAAGGCTCCAACGGGGCCTACGCGAATGATCTATAATCTCGACTCAACTGCCGATAGTCGAGAGCAAAGCCCGCCCTCGAGAGTTCGCTGCGCACTGCAACGGCAGCTTGCCATCTTCATTCAATTCGTCTATTCCTTCCAGATCATCGTCCCCGTAGTTGAACGGAGAACGAGGGTTTCCTAAGACGAAACTGACCTTTCATCACACGTTGTCAGCAGTCGTCTCAACTACGCAAACTACCTTTCGCTAATAGCTTGCACAGGAAGCTTCCTCGTCTCACGTCATCTGGAATCTGCCCATTTTTATGCAGCCGGGTGACACAACGGGTGACACAAAAAACCCGAAACGGTTTTCGCTCTCCACCAAGTATTGCGATTCCCTCACTTTTGTTATTCCTACCTGTGACGCGCAACGTCTGAAAAGCGGCGCTTGACTGGCGCGGCCGTTTCAAAATACGCTTCGATTCAGGTTAAACGATGGACCAGAAGATTCTTTCTGAACTGGGCGATTACCTGCTAGCACACCGCGAGGAAATCATCGACGAATGGCTGCGAGCGGTTGAACAGAACCCTGACATTAGCTCTTTTGAGCATCTAAAGGATAAAGAGGAGCTCCTCGATCATCTGCCAGAGCTTTGTCAGAACCTGGCGGAGCTCCTAAGGTTTCCGCAATCGGATCAAAACCGCGCCGAGGTTTCTCGCGCCGCGCGAGTGCATGGCAAGTATCGCTGGCGACAAGGGTACAGGCTCGAGGAAGTCATACGCGAGGCGAGCATCGTCCGAAGAATTATTTCCCATAATTGGCTAGATGCGTACGCCCGGAAAGTGCCAAAGTTGGACGGCGGAACTCGAAGAGCAGCGGAAAATATCATTCACCAGGCCGTGGACGATGTCATTAGTGACTCGGCCGAGCAGTTTGTCGAAGAACAGCTAAAAGCCACCAGCCACTTAAACTCGCAGCTGGGGGACGCCCTTGCAGATGTGCGTCACGAGAAGGCGGCGGCCAACGCGGCCAATGACGCCAAGGATAGATTCCTAGCGATGCTTAGTCACGAGCTGCGCACGCCGCTTAATCCGATCTTGCTCTGGGCAAATGCCATTCTTGAGGAAGAGCAAACGGCCCCATCGCTGAAAGAGGATATTCAGATGGTTCGCCGCAACGTGGAACTGGAAGCCAGTTTAATAGACGACTTGCTTGACGTCGCACGAATCACAGGCGGGAAGTTACAGCTACATTTGCAGCTTT
>Ga0209805_1001496_pt1 | contig 14138 bp, 9 predicted proteins | sample GraSoiAngelo_148_FD_185905 | JGI IMG/M metagenome (GOLD analysis project Ga0209805, IMG submission 185905) | Grasslands soil microbial communities from the Angelo Coastal Reserve, California, USA - 14_1009_09_20cm (SPAdes) (version 2) | ecosystem: Environmental > Terrestrial > Soil > Grasslands ... | reverse complement strand
ATCCAATCCCGCAGCTGCGCTTTTGCTTTCGGAATATTTTTTGCCTGCGCGGTCTCGATCGCGGTTTCGACTTTGCTGAAGTCGCATTCCGGACAGCGCCCTTTCGGCTGGATCGCGCTGAATTCATGATCCTGGTTGCGCGCGAGCTCCATCAGTTGGCGCGCCTGCATCAATCGCAAAAGCGGACGCCGATTTTCGCTGCTCAACGAACGGCCGATCGTTGTTTGTTGTTGGACAAATTCGTTCCACAAATCGTCGTCGTCGGTGATCAATTCGAGCCTGGCCGGAAGGCCGAGACGATGACCGTGCGTGGCGAGCAGCTTCACACAAAACGCGTGGATCGTTCCGAAGAACGCGCGGCCAAATGCCTCCACAGTTTCCAGCGGCAAACCGGCTTCAAGAATTCGTTGCCGGGTGCGTTGCTGCATTTCGTCCGCGGCGCGGTTCGTATAAGTGACGACAACCAGTTGCGGCAGCCACTCCGCCGCGCGTTGTCGATCTTTCGCAATCTCGACGATTCGATCAGTGATCGCGCGCGTTTTCCCCGAACCGGCGGAAGCGATCACCGAGAAATTCGTCTCCAATTCGCAGGCGAAGCGCCGACGCGCTTCCTGGTCGGCGATCGTTGTCACTTCGTTTCCTCCTTGTTTTCGAGCGCAAAGGCCGGATGCGTCATCGTCCACTTTGTCTTTAGGAGGTCGGGGTCGATCGGGAGGGTCGCGAGCGGATATTTTCTGACGAACCCGAAATCGCTGTGGACCGGGCCGAGCATTCCGAACACGCCGCTTTTCTGCATCCGATGCAGCTCGCGCCAGAAATCTTTTTGGGCGAGCACGTGGGTCAGCTGAAATTGCGGTTCGAGTTCTTCTGCCGGCGAAAGCAAAGTCAATTGCACATCGGTCGCGCCGAGTGCGTGCGCCGCGAGCGCATACAACGCGAGCTGAACGCCACGTCCTTCGACCAGTTGTCGATGAAATTTTTGCTCGGTTGTTTCTTTGCCGCGCGGGCTGCGCAAATTAAATCCGCGCCGGCGACCGGTTTTGTAGTCGACGACCCAGAGATCGTCGTAACCAAGCTGCGACTTCTCCGACTTGTGCCGAGCGAGGATCAAATCGATCCGGCCGCGGACACGAAGCTTTTCTGCTTCGCCCAATGAAATTTCTGCGGGCGAGCCAAGCGACCATTCGACCGCCATCTCGGACCAGTCGTTCAGACCCGAAACCTTCCCGGCCAGGCAATCGGCGATGTAGAGCGCGTTGCTCCAACCAGAGTTCCACCAATCGGGAACTGTCTTGCCTGCTCCAACCAGAGTTCCACCAATCGGGAACTGTCTTGCCTCGCGCGGCGCAGAGCGCATTGATCTCGTCACGGAACGCTTGTGCATGCTCGACGATCCGCGTGCGGATTTCGTCCGCGCAGTTAACATCGACGAACGCATTTTCATCGCCGTCGCGAACGCTGTTGGCGAGCCAGCGATGCACCCATTGTCCAGTCGCGGCCGCCCAGGCGTCGCCGCTGTCGTCACTGCTTTCGGCGCCGAGAAAAATTTCCATCCAAACAATCGCCGGCCAGCGCAGCGCCTGTTCCCACTGCGTCACGCGCAATGAGACCTCACGCTCGGGCGCGGATTTCAGCGCGAATTCGTATTCGCCGGCCGGCCGCTCCTGCCTGCGCGCGTCGAACGCGTAGCGGGTGCGGCCGACGCTGATCGAATCGACTTTCTGCGCGTCCACCGGCGACCAATCCTTCAACCAGGCGCGCGTTTGCTGTTCGAGCGTCTGCAAAGTTTGTTGCGAAACGCCGCGCCCGCGCGCAGTAAAATAAAGCCAGGAAAAAAATTCGCTCGGATTTGCGATGCGACCCGGCTGCGCCGCTGAATAAAGATTCGCGCTCGCGCCAATCCCGCCGGTGACGGATTCGACCAGGTTTAACAATTGTCGCCGGCGAATCTGCCGGCGTTCGTTTGCTCCAAGCAAAAGCGTTTTCCCTTCGCGCACGCTCCAGTGACCTTCCCCCTGCCGGCCGCGCTTGGATGCGCGACGGTTGAGCGTTTTATTTTGTCGGTTCAGATCGTCGATCTGTTCTTCGCGAACAAAACCGAGTTCTTCATCCAGCGACGGCCAGAGTTCGTCGTTTAAGCCGGCGAAAATGAGATGCGACCACGGCTGCGCCTGCGCTTCACCATAAGGAAGCAGATGGACGCGCGCGTAGGGATGCGCGCCGAAATCGTCGCGTTGCAAAGACGGCGCGCCGAGGACTTCGCGCAGCCATCGCAAATAGCTGCTTCTCGAAAATGCGGCGCCGAGTTGCCCGCTCCAGTTGCGGCTCAATCGATCGACTTCGCTCCAATGTTCTTTCCAGCCCAATTGCGAGAAAATCTTGCGCGTTTGTGAAAGAAATTCCGTCAACGACGCGCTCGCGGGTAGAAGCTGTATCTTCTCAAGACCTGCGGCGACCGTTTTGCCATCGCGCAACACCGTAGAATTGCCGCAGTAATCGCGGAGTAGCTCAATGTCATCGATCAGCACCTCGTTGTAAGCGCGGCGCAGCGTTTCTTCGACCTGCAAGATCGCTAATGCGTCGAAGATTTCTGTGTCGATCGCGCGCAAGAACTGAAACAGCGATTTCAAACGTGGCGCTTGTTGCAATTCGAGCCAGGCGCGCCAGGCGTCGTCATCAAACGCGCTCGGCGCGAGATGGGCGACACCGTCGTTGTGCGCGATTTGCGCCGATTCAAGAAACGTGGCGACCAGGCGAGGCAATGCACCCGGTCCGGCAAATAAAATTCCGAGCCGCTCGCATTTAGTATCGGCCAGAAACTTGGCGGTCAATGCGACAATTGCGCGCGCCTGCTGAGTTGTGTCGCGACCGATGGCGAAATGAACTTCAGTTGGCAGCGACTCAGTGATTGAGTTCGGCCGACCCTCACCTCCATCCTCTCCCTGGCCAGGGAGAGGAAGTCGCGAAGCGGCAGGTGAGGGTGGAATGATCTCGGCCACGCCAAACGTCTCTTCCCAAGTTCCGACCCATGTTTCATCGACCTCGCGGGCTTCGTCGCGCGGGTCATTTAAAACGACGGTTGCGTCTTCGGAACCGAGAATCGCAGCGCGCAGTAACGGCCAAAGCGGCCAATGGGAAGCATCAAAACCGAAGAGAAGCAGATTACTAAACAGCGCTCCGGATTTTTCGGCACCGCGGACGGCGGCGCGGTCGGCCTCATAAACGAATGTAAAGCCGCAGTCGCGCGCCTGTTTCTCAAAACGAGCAGCGATTTCGCGGAGAGGGGGCGAATCGATTTCCTCGAAGGCCCAGCCGGCAGCCCCGAGCTGGTCGAGCGCGCGGAGAAAATGATTGGGATCGCGCGCGATCGATTTTGCCACCAACGCGGACTCTTCGTTGTCGCCCATTCCAGCGGCGAATTCTTCGGCGGTGACGGCAAGGAGCAACCGGAGATGTTCGCGCAATGCAAGCTTCAGCCTGACTTCGCGCAGCAAGGTTTCGCGCAATTGCGGCGGCGACAAAAACTTTACTCCGACGAGCGAGTTGCCGGCGCCGAGCAGTTGGTTGCGAAAAAAATAGGCCTGACTGCGAGATGCAGTCACCACCGCAGTCGGCTGGACATTACTTAACGCCGCGTGACCGATCGTCTCAAACCATGGGCGGACCACATTCTCCCAGGCCGCTTCCGGCGAAGCGCCGATGTGCAGCGACACGTTGGGCGAAGATTTCTTAACTTCGCCGCCCAATTGCTGCATCGTCCAATTTAGCAACTGCCGCTTTCTGCGCGAGCACGCGTTCGTCGCCAACGCGCCGGGTCACGCCGGTTCGGTCGAGATATTCGAGGAAAGGAATGATGATTCGGCGTGACGTTCCGAGTCTTTGCCGGAGCTGGCTCGCAGTGGCGGATCCGTTCGTGGAAATGAATTCTGAGACCAGGTTTTGCATTTGATCAACTGCGTCGCGAAGCAAAACTATTTCGTCGCCGATCTCAACGATCTCGCCCTGCTCGATCAAAAATCGGAGCGCCTGGTGGAGATGTCGATCATGGGGGAAATCTTTGCGGCTCGGAGGATCGAATGGTTTCCCGGCAAGCGCGGCGCGAATCTTTTCCGCCGCCGGCAGGATTTCCGCCGGCAACGAGGGACGATGTGAATTGCGTCCGATGTTGGTTTCGGCCCGAGCGAAGCCATTCGCCGTCATCTCTGAGACGAGGGCAGCAAATAATTCGTCCGATTCGATGTTTAGTTCGACGCGCAACTGTGTGAAATCGAGGCCGCGTTGTTCCGGATGTTTTTCGTGCGCCCGATCGATCAACGCGCTCGCTCGCGTAACCAAATCGCGCCAATACGCCGGGTTTGCGGCAATCTTCCCGCGCAAGACGATTGCGCCTGCGTTCTGCGATCGAGACAGCGCGTTTGCAATTTGATCGATCAACGCGGTCGCTCGCGCAACCAAATCGCGCCAATACGCCGGGTTTGCGGCAATCTTCCCGCGCAAGACGATTGCGCTTGCGTTCTGCGATCGAGACAGCGCGTTTGCAATTTCGTCCGCGCTGAAGTGCGATGTGACTAACAGAGTGTTGGTTTGAGCGAAACCGTCGCGCGCAAGCTGCGACTGAATACAAACATCGACCTCGTCAATGGCGGCAGCCCGCGTTCGTAGAAGTTCAGTTTGCCCAGCGTTTCGAAAGTTCTGCCGATCGCAATCGACATCCAAAACTACGCCGCCGGCAATCGTGTTTTGTGCGGAAGAATCGCGAACAACAAAACGATCACCGACGAACGCGAGAATCGGCGAATCCAAACACAATTGAGCAATGACGCGTTGCCCGGGTTGGACAACATCTTGATCTAGCAACGTAATCTTAGCCGGCACACGAGTCGTGCCGAGATGGATATGGACTACGCCGCCGTTTTTGAGCGGGCGCGCCGCGGGTGTCTTCCGATTCAGTCGTGCCGATCTTTCCAGAACAACGTTAACGATGTCGGCCGCTGCGCCAACATTGGCAATGGTGATGACATCGCCGCGTTTAATTCCATCGGACCCGACTGGAACATCCGGCAAATTAATCGCGGTGCGCGTTCCGGGTTGAGCGATTTCCAAATCGCGGTTGTGACTTTGGATGGTTCGCACGCGGGCGGAGAGATTTTGCGGCTGGATAACGACGTTTTGGCCGCGCTGAAATTGACCACCGGCCAGCGTCCCGGTCACAACAGTCCCAATTCCGCGAAGGGTGAATGCGCGGTCGACGAACAATCGTGGTTTTCCGATATCGGGTGGCGTTGAGACGGTGGCGAATTCAGAAGCAAGCGCTTCTTTCAAATCTTCGAGACCGAAGCCGGTGCGAGCCGAAGTCGCGATGATCTGCGCATTCGCGAAAGTGGTTTCACGGAGTTTCCCGCGAATTTGGCTGGCGACATTGTCGATCTTGCCGAGATCACTTTTTGTCAGCGCAACGACGATGCGCCGAACGCCGAGATAACTCAGAATTTGGAGATGCTCTTCGGTTTGCGGCATCCAGCCGTCGTCTGCCGCGACCACCAAGAGCGCGAGATTGATCGACCCAATGCCGGCGATCATATTGCGGACGAAATCTTCGTGGCCCGGAACATCGACAATACCGACAGAAAAAGTTGAAGGTTGGTCCGAGGTGCGAGCCGCACTGGCGTTGGACTGGCAGTTGTTGAGACTTGAGGGCGGGGCGGAAAGCTCGAGATGCGCAAATCCCAAATCAATCGTGATGCCGCGGGCTTTTTCTTCGGGCAGACGATCTGGATTCGTTCCGGTCAGCGCTTTGACGAGTGTGCTCTTGCCATGGTCGACGTGACCTGCGGTGGCGAGAATGAAATGTTTGTCCGTCATTTATTAACCATGAAGGACACGAAGAGCATGAAGGGTTAGAGGACGAAGCGTTTAATGCCGTTCTGCAGTTTCGTGACGTTAAAATTAATCGGTAAACCGATCGGAATTTTGGCCAAGCGCATATAAGTAAGAATTTGCGCCTGATGAATCGGAAGAAGCCCTTCTACACTTTTGATCTCAACGATAAGATCGCCACTTACAAGAAGATCAATTCGATAGCCGCAGTCGAGTAAGACTTCTTTGTAGCGAACCGGCAGAGGCACCTCCATTTGAAAGGGGATTGCCGCATGCGACAGCTCACAGGCGAGGCATTGACGACATGTAGATTCGAGTAAGCCTGGTCCGAGTTGGCGATGAACCTCGATCGCGCAGCCAATCACTTTTCGTGACAACTCATCAAATTCCATCTTCGTGTCTTTCGTGATCTTCGTGGTGTGCTTTTGTGCACGCGGTGCGAATGGCATCGATCACGAGATCGTCCTGATGCGAAAAGATCGTGCGCAAATCGAGTTTGAAGCGACCGCCGGCGATGTACCCAGTGACCGGCGGACTGGAACGGCGAAGAGTGCGCGCAAAATCCTCGAGCGAGGAGTTCTCGGGCAGAAAGTCGATCGTGATTGAGGGGACGGTGGATTGGGGCAAGGTGCCGCCGCCAACTTTTGCTGCGCCGGTCCCAATCGTGATCTTGACTGGCAATCCTTGAAGACGAGTTACCATTGCGGCGGCACGGGCGCGCAATTCATCTTTTGGAATCTGCAAAAGCGCGAGCGCCGGAATCTCGCTCAAAACCTGGTTGAGGTGGAGATCGACAGTTGTTTGTAACGCGGCGAAAACTAATTTGTCACAACGCAACGCGCGAAAAAGCGGTTCGGCCTTTAGCGCAGTAATTAATCGTTTTTTCCCGACGATGATTCCGGCTTGCGGCCCGCCGAAAAGCTTGTCGCCGCTGAAACAAACGAGGTCAGCGCCGTTGTTGAGCGCTTCGGCGGGAGTCGGCTCATGATGATGCAATCCGATCTGCTCGGTCGCGATCATTGCGCCGCTTCCCAGATCTTCGACAAACGGGACGCGTTTTTTTCGCGCGAGCGCTGAAAGTTCGGCCGTCGAAACCGACTCCACAAAACCGCTCATAAAAAAATTGCTGCGATGAACTTTCAAAATGAGCGCGGTCTGTTGGCCGACGGCGCGCACGTAATCGGCGAGCGTCGTTTTGTTGGTGGCGCCGATCTCGCGCAGTTTCGCGCCGCTCGCTTCCAGAATCTCGCCGATGCGAAAGCCTCCGCCGATCTGGACCAGTTCGCCGCGCGAAATGACGACTTCGCAACTTGACCGGTTTAACCGGTCAAGTTTCCGGCCAACAAAATGGCGGGTAATGAGGACGAGCGCTGCTGCGCAATTGTTCACGATTCCGGCCGCTTCCGCCTGGCAGAGCACGGCGAGAGCGCGCTCGAGGTAGCCAGCGCGGTCACCGCGATCGCCGGTGGCCAGATCGAGCTCCAGAGTATTATATGAGGAAGCGACATTTCGTAGCACTTCGCCTGCTCCTTGGGGAAGCGGCGCGCGGCCGAGGTTGGTATGAATCACGATGCCGGTTCCGTTGATCAACGGTTGAATCCGGCTCGCGCGAAGATTCTCAAGCGAGGCGCGGACAAGATCGACAACCGCTGTGAATTCAGGGATTCGGCGCTGCCGACGAATCTGGGCCAGTTCCCGTCGGACAAGATCGACAATCAGCGGCCGCGGCAGATCGATTTGGCCTAACGAATCCAGAATTTTTGTGACGGCTGGAATGGCCCGGCGCGACCGCGATTTCATTTTGTCGCGCATATCAGGTGGTTTCGCTGGCGAGTGATGCGGCCGATCACGGCGGCGCAAGGCGTGCGGGCTTTCTTGAGAACGCGCGAAACTTGAGACATCCGCGATTCCGGGACGCAAAGGAGCAGACCTCCGCTCGTCTGCGCATCCGTTAGAAAAGCGCGCTGAACCGGCGAGGTTGATTTCAAATCGGCGGTTTGTCTCGCGGCTTTCAAATTGTCGCGAGTGCCGCCGGGAATGCAGTCGCGCTTGATCAATTCGAAGATCTCATCGCTGATGGCCGGCGTGCAGTCCGGAGAAATTTCGGCGCTGACTTTGCTCGCGCGACACATGTTGGCGAGATGTCCAAGTAATCCAAAGCCGGTGATGTCGGTCGCGGCGCGAACGAGATTTCTTTCCGCAAGCTCGGCGCCAACAGAATTTGTTTGGGACATGAGCGCGATCACTGTTTTCTCCAGCGCTCGCGAAGCGATGCCGCGTTTGATCGCGGTTGTGGCAATGCCGGTGCCGAGCGGTTTTGTGAGCAAAAGTAAATCGCCTGGCCGCGCGTTCTCGTTTGCGAGGATATTTCGAAGATGAACAACTCCGGTGACAGCAAGACCATAAATTGGTTCAGGATTACGGATCGAATGTCCGCCGATGATGGCGCAGCCAACCTCGGCGGCTTTTTCCAATCCGCCGCGCAGAATGGCGGTAATCGTGTTCGGTGAAACAAGCTTGGTAGGAAATCCCATGAGATTCAGCGCGGTTATCGGCCGGCCGCCCATGGCGAAAACATCCGAGAGCGCGTTGGCAGCGGCGATCTGTCCGTAAGCGAACGCGTCGTCGACGATCGGTGTAAAAAAATCCACCGTTTGCACGAGGGCACGATGTCGATCCAAACGATAAATGCCGGCGTCGTCGAACGTGCTCGAATTAACGAGGACGTTCGCATTGCGATAAGTTGGAAGCTGCCGCAAAACTTGCGTCAGGGCCTGTTGGCTCAACTTGGCTGCTCACCCGGCGCAGGACGACAACGACGTCAGTTTACGGATCCGTTCGCGCGACACGAATGCTCACCTCCTTTCATAAAAATTAAGAGTGAGAGAAAGAGGAAGAGTGTTGCGGAGAGGACAGGAATCGAACCTGCCCCGGCTCTTGCGAACCGACAACGGTTTTGAAGACCGCGAGGACCACCAGGCACCCTTCACTCTCCGGGAAGAAGAAAAAGAAAACGCCCAACTCTCAACGTCCGGCATCCAACGCCCAATTGCGGAAGAAGAAAAAGACGATCGATTATTTAACTTTTTTAATCGCGCTGACGACGACGTCGAAGTCCGGCCAGTCGCCGGAGTCGAGCTTGGAATGGAGCAGTTTGCCATTGGCGCGAATTTCAAAAGCGCCGCCGCCCGAAGGAATGAGCGTGAGCGATTTGATGCGTTCGCCGAGTTCAAGAATTTTGGTCGCCAAACTGACGGCCTTCGGCGTGTAGTTTCAAACGACGCAATATTCTATCGACACTTCGGTCTTCACGCGGCGAGCTCCTTTCCGATGAAAAGGGTACGGAAGCCGAGAGAGCGGGTCAAGGTGCGAGCCGCACTGAAAAGCAGGCGCTTGGCACGAAGCGCCTCTAGAGCTGCGCGGCTTACCGATTGCGAGTGGAAGCCGGCGCTTCGCCGCCAGTTTCGCCGCCGGGCTGGCCACCACCAAAATAGTAAGAAAAGACAACAAACAATTGCATCACCGGCGATTTATGATTCACACCGAACAATGGAGAAATATCGAAACGCATGTTGTGACCCGGTCGCCATGCGACGGTTGGTCCGATCACAAAACTGTTGTAGGGCGTGCCGCGGCTCCCTTTATCGCTGAAGCTGCGGAATTGGCATTCGATTCCCGCTTTCAACTCTTCAACAATTGAAGCGATGCCCGGAACACTTTTGGTCTCGAAGTTTTTGCCATCGGGCGCTGGCGCCGCCGCCTCGTGAAAAAGATGAATCGGAGTGACGACGCTTTGAGCGATGCCCCATTCGCGACCGCGATCGCCCGGGGCGAGTTCTTGTTCAAAGAAGATGTTTAGCGCCCATTCGATTTTATCGAAAAAGTCTTCGGACAGAAGCAATCGGAATTCGTAGGCGTCGGGAATGTCTTCACCTTTGTCGAAGCCACCGGGGCCGAACTTGTGCGCCGGAGTTGGCGCTCCTTCATCATGCAGAATATTACCGAGGCCAAATTTGTATTCCGCAAAGACTGTTGGATTCAGCGGGATCTTGTCCCAGTTGGCGAAAGCGTAGCGCGCTTCAACGCTAAACGTCGCATCTTGAGTATCGCCGTCGAAATGCTGGATGTTGTTTTCGAAGGCGACGTTGATTCGATAGGGTAAACCGATTTCGACTTCTTGGGTCCAGTGATGATCAGGGGGGCGAAAGTGCACGACGTCATCTTCATAGATCAGGCTGGCATAGACCGCGCCAGGCGGAAGAACGTAAGCATTTGTGAGCGGCGAGAAGCGCGATTGCGAAAAACTGGTTGGCGCGCCGTAAGCGCTCGGTAATGGTTCGCCGGTGACGACGATGTGTTCCGCAGCGGCAGTTTGCGCGTGACTCGAATGATTGACCGCCAGGAAAGCCAGATAAGCGGAAGCGAGCAACGGGACGACCAGACGCGAGGTTCGGAAACACACCTTTTGCCGTTGATGAGGATAAATGGTGGAGCGAGGGAACGCGAAGAAGGCAGGCGACCAGTCCACGAAAAATTCGGTGCGTTGCATTTTTGCGAGATATCATACCTAACAGCCTGATGGCAAGGGCAAGTTCATTGGCGGCGTTTCGTTTATAGAAGAAGGCAGGCGACCAGTCCACGAAAAATTCGGTGCGTTGCATTTTTGCGAGATATCATACCTAACAGCCTGATGGCAAGGGCAAGTTCATTGGCGGCGTTTCGTTTATATATAGAGGGCGTCGCGGGCATCGCGTTGATTTGACGGGGCGTGAATGTTAGCGTCCGCGCGCCGCGATGAGCCAAAATTACAAAGACACGCTCAATTTGCCGCGCACCGATTTTCCGATGAAGGCGAATCTGGCCTCGCGTGAACTGGAGCTGCTCAAGGTGTGGGATGAAACGCGGCTCTACCGACAAATCCAGCGATCGCGCAAAGACCGGGAGCTGTTTGTGCTTCACGACGGCCCGCCTTTCGCCAACGGCGATGTGCACATGGGCACCGCGCTCAACAAGATCCTGAAAGATTTCGTCGTGAAATCGCAAACCATGCTGGGCAAACGCGCACCTTACGTTCCGGGCTGGGACTGCCACGGACTGCCGATCGAGTACAAAGTGGTGAAGGAGTCGCGCGATTTGTCACCATTGGAAGTTCGCAAACGCTGCGATGCGTTTGCGCGCAAGTATGTCGATCTTCAGCGCGAGCAGTTCAAACGGCTCGGCGTGCTTGGCGATTGGGAGCATCCGTATCTGACGCTCGATCCAAAATACGAAGCGGAAATCTTGCGCGCGTTCGCCGTCTTCGTCGAAAAAGGATTGGTTTACCAATCAAAGAAGCCTGTTTTTTGGAGCACCGGCGCGCAGACCGCGCTGGCCGAAGCCGAAGTGGAATATCAGGAACGCGACGACACGGCCGTTTACGTAAAATTTCCAATCGCGAGCGGCAAGTGGAAAGACAAAGCGAGCATTGCAATCTGGACCACAACTCCCTGGACGTTGCCGGCGAACCTCGCGATCGCGGTTGATCCGAAGGAACTGTACGTCGTCCAGGAATTTTCGCGGAACGGAACGTCGGAAACTTTGTTGCTGGCCGACAAACTCGTCCCGCAATTTTGCGCGAACACGAAGTTCGAGCCCACAGGAGAACCGCTTGAATCTTTTCCTGGCGCCAAGATCGACAGGATCAAAGCGCGCCATCCGTTTCTCGATCGCGAAGCCATTGTGTTGACCGCCGACTTCGTGACAATGGACACAGGCACCGGCGCGGTGCACATCGCGCCCGGTCACGGCGAAGACGATTATTGGCTAGGCAAACAAAACGATTTGCCAATCCTATCTCCAGTCGACGATCACGGCCGTTTCACCGATGAATCGGGATTGCCAAATCTAACCGGCAAATATGTCTTCGACGCGAATGCTGACGTCGTGAACTTGTTGCGCGAGCGCGGCAATCTGTTAGGCGCGCGAAACTTTCATCACTCATATCCTTACTGTTGGCGTTCGAAAACGCCGATCATTTTTCGCAACGTCGAACAATTCTTCATTCGCATCGACGACCTGCGGGGCCAAGCCCTCAAAGCAATTCATAACGAAGTGAAATGGATTCCGGCCTGGGGTGAGAACCGGATTGCCGGAACGGTAGAATCGCGTCCCGATTGGGTGATCTCGCGTCAGCGCAGTTGGGGCGTGCCGTTGCCGGTCTTTTACTCCGTTGACGGCAAACCGATTCTTGAGGGGAAGGTCATTCGTAAGCTCGCCGATCTCGTGGCTGAGCGCGGCTCGAACATTTGGTTCGAATTGAACGACGCCGATCTTGCGAAGAAACTGGGACTTCCAGCTGGAACAACTAAACGCAATGACACGATCGACGTTTGGATCGACAGCGGCGTCTCGCATCGCGCGGTTTGCGCGTTGCATCCTGAATTGCGCGATCCGGCCGACATGTATTTGGAAGCGACGGATCAACATCGCGGCTGGTTTCAATCGTCGCTCATGACCAGCATCGCTTTGAACGATCGCGCGCCTTACAAAACGTGCGTCACTCACGGGTTCGTTGTCGATCTTGACGGCAAAAAAATTTCCAAATCCGGCACGTATGATAAACCTATGGACGTCGGTCACTTCGTCGGGCGTCACGGCGCGGACTTGGTTCGATTGTGGGCGTGCAGCATCGATTACACCGATGACGTTCCGTTTTCGGAAGAGATGTTTACGCGCCTCGGCGACACTTATCGGCGGATTCGGAACACGCTTCGGATTTTGTTAGGCAATCTCTTCGACTTCACTCCTCACCCTGCCCTCTCACCTTCGAGGGGGGAGGATAAAGGTGAGGGGTCATTCGCAGGCGCAACTCTAGTTGATTGGTGGGCTTTGGAACGGCTTGATCAAGTGGTCCGTGACTGTCGATCCGCTTATGAAGCGTTCGAGTTTCATAAGGTCTATCACGCGCTCAATCAGTTTTGTGCAGTCGATCTGAGCAGTCTGTATATCGATATCACCAAGGACCGGATGTACTGCGACGCGTCGGACTCCTCTCGTCGTCGCGCCACCCAATCCGCCATGCATGAAATTTTCAGCGCGCTTTGCCAGTTGCTTGCCCCGGTGATCGCATTTACGGCCGAGGAAGCGTGGCGTCACTCGAGCGCCGGCTCGTCGGTTCACTTGGAAGAATTTCCGAAAACTCAGAACCGCGGCGATAAAGCAAGCATGCAGGTGGCGGATCTTTTGAGATTGCGCGGGGTGATCGGTCAGGCGATCGAAAAAGCGCGTCAGGAAAAGCTGATTGGCAATGCGCTCGAGGCGGCAGTTGTTCTGCGTTCGGACTCGAATGTGACAAGCGAACTCAGCAAAGAGGAGCTGGAAGAATTTTTTATTTTGAGTGATCTCAAGATCGAGCAGGCGAAAGAGGCGAGCGCAACCGTGGCGAAAACGCCTTACCAAAAATGCGCGCGGTGCTGGCGGCATCGGCCAGCGGTCGGCAAGAGCAAAACGCATCCGGACTTGTGCGACCGCTGCGAAACCGTGGTTAGTGTGCTGGAAAAGCAGCGTGACGATTAGTACCCTCACCTCGCGCTTCACGTCCGCCTCTCCCTCAGGGAGAGGATTGAGGTGAGGGTGCTCGGCTGACTACGACATGAAATACATCTTCTTCATTTCGCTGCCCCTCTATGTGCTCGACCGGATCACAAAGTATTGGGTCTTGCACTCGATCGATCCGGACCAGCCGGTGGTCGTGGTCCCGGGCTTTTTCCATTTGGTCAACGTCACCAATACCGGCGCGGCGTTCGGTTCGTTCAAGAACAACAACGCCTTTTTCATCGCCATCTCATGCCTGGCCTTATTGTTCGCGCTCGTCTTGCTTCTGGGACGACACGGGCATGGAGCATCGGACCGTCCAAAGTCGCTTTGGTGGACACGAAATTTCTGGCGCGATCTGTCGCTGGCGCTGTTACTTGCCGGTGTGCTCGGAAATCTGACTGACCGCTTCCTTTACGGTCACGTGATCGATTTCTTGCTCTTTGATCTGCATGTGCCCTTCGCCCATCCGTGGCCGGCGTTCAATGTGGCCGATTCCTCTATCTGTATCGCCGTTTTTTTCTTTATCGTTCATTCTTTTCGACAGGAAAAGAAAGCACCGGCGCCGGCGGGACTCTAGCGGCGCTCTCCGAGCGCCGACGTCGTTACATTATGATATGCGACGGTCATAGACCGCCGTTACAATAAGTGCGTGAAAATGTCGCCGATGGAGAAAACTGCGCGCGACA
>Ga0209805_1001494_pt1 | contig 14145 bp, 17 predicted proteins | sample GraSoiAngelo_148_FD_185905 | JGI IMG/M metagenome (GOLD analysis project Ga0209805, IMG submission 185905) | Grasslands soil microbial communities from the Angelo Coastal Reserve, California, USA - 14_1009_09_20cm (SPAdes) (version 2) | ecosystem: Environmental > Terrestrial > Soil > Grasslands ... | reverse complement strand
CGCGGCTCGCGCACGAAGCGCTCGACATGACCATGCTGGCGTACCGCGAGGGCGCGACCAACGACCTGGAAGTCGTCGACGCCGAGCGGCGCGCGCGCGACGCGGACGTGGCGGCGCTCTCGGCGGAGGACACCGCCCGTCAGGCGCGGATCGATCTGCTGTCCGCGAGCGGCCGGTTTCCGTAATTCGCACCGGAAGGTGCCCGGCCAAAGGACAAGCTGGAAGCGCGTGGTGTCCGGCCTGCGGCCAAGGGCGGCCAAGGCTCGGTTACGGCGCCACGTCGCGCACCCACACCACGAACGTCGTCTGTTCCCCTGCGTTCCCGACCGGCTTCCCGCACGCGACCAGTTCGCCGTCGGTGACCGCGGCGGCGGCAAACCCACCCGGAACACGAGCGATTCCCACGCCGCGCACCGCCGCGCGCTCGCCGCTCCAGCTCCGCGAACCGAGCGGGGCCCCGTCCGCCGGCGAGAACGCCCGCGCCCGCAGCGCTCGTCCTGCATTCTCGAGCACCCAGAGCCGCGAAGCGTCGTCGAAGGCGGCTGCCCGCGCGGCGAGGCACTCGTCCTCCTCGACCTTGGCCCATTCCCGGTTGCGGAGCACGACCACCTGGCCCCCGCATCGTGCTCCGATGCGCTCGCGGTGCACGTTCGCCGCCGCATGGACGGCGCCCTCGCGCGTGGCGAGGGCGACCACTTCGTCATCGCCTTGTTCGCCGACGACCGAGGTCCATCGCGTTCCGCCCTCGGCCGAGAGCGCGACCAGGAATCCATCGGCGCCGTCGCTGGCGCGGACCCCGCCGCGGCCGAAGTTCACCTCGGAGACCGAGGCGTCGACGTACGCGCCGAATGTTCCCCCCACGATCACGTTGTCCGGCGGGAGCAGCGCGACGGCATTCGCGAGATCCGCTCCCTTGCCGCCGAATGTGCGCAGAAGCCGCATCTCCCCCGTCGCGCCCGCGATCTTCAGCACGAAGACGTCGCTCATCCCCGCCGAGCGCGCCGGACCGATGCTGCCGGTGAACTCGCCTACCGCCCAGGCATCTCCACTTCGTTCGTCCACCGCCACTGCCCGGCAGGCGGACTCGCTATCGCCGGTGAGCCGCGAGGTCCACAGCTCCCGGCCTCGCGAATCGAATTTCGTCGCGAGGCACTGCTTCTGCGCCTGTCCCACCAGCAGCGTTGCGCCATCGGGAGCGGCCGCGAGCGCCATGGTGCGGACCGCGCCGATGCTGCGGATCCAGCTGACCGCGCCGCCAGCGTCTGTCCGCAGCAGGAACGCGCCGGGAGCCTCGAGCGCTGCTGAACCCGCGATGAGCCTTGGGCCAGCCCATTCTCCAGCGAGGGCGAGGCCGCCGTCGGCGTCGGCCGCAAGAGCCGCCGGCCATGCGTTCCCGATCAGCGGCAGGACCTCGCATCCGCTTTCGGCGAATGTTCGCGCCGAGCGTCCGAACGAGCAGGCGCACAGTGCGGCGAACACCAGGGCGGGGAGGGCACGCATGCCCGCAGTTTGCCGGAGGGGACCTGGATCCGCACTTTTCGCGCATGCGCGCACTCAGCTACTTCGGCCCGAACAAAGTGAAGGTGGTCCGCAAGCCGGATCCGCGGATCGAGCACTCGAATGACGTGATCCTCGAGGTGACGCGAAGCGCAATCTGCGGCTCGGATCTGCACCTGCTGCACGGTCTGGTCCCCGACACGCGCGTCGGCTGCACCTTCGGGCACGAGTTCACCGGCACGGTCGTGGAGGCCGGCGCTTCGGTGAAACACCTGCGGCGTGGCGACCGCGTGGTCGTGCCCTTCAACATCTCCTGCGGCAGCTGCTTCTATTGCTCGCGCGGGCTCTCCGCCAACTGCGAGAACACCAACCCGAACAGCGACGTGGCGAGCGGCGTGTACGGCTACTCGCACATCACCGGGGGGTACGAGGGTGGCCAGGCGGAGTACGTGCGCGTGCCGTTCGCCGACGTCGGCCCGATGAAGATCCCCGACGACATGGAGGAGGAGGAGGTCCTCTTCCTCAGCGACATCCTCCCTACCGGGTATCAAGCTGCGGAAATGGGAGAGATCAAAGGCGGCGAGACCGTGGTGGTCTTCGGCTGCGGTCCGGTGGGCCTCTTCGCGATGAAGTCGGCCTGGCTGCTCGGAGCCGGACGCGTCCTCGCGGTCGACCACGTCGACTACCGCCTGGACTTCGCGCGGCGCTATGCGGGCGTCGAGACGGTGAACTTCAAGAAGGTGCCCGACGTCGTCGCCTACCTCAAGGACCAGTTCGAGGGCCGTGGGCCCGACGTGGTGATCGACGCGGTCGGGATGGAGGCGGAAGGGAGCAAGCTGCACCGGGTCCTGGGAATGGGCTTCCTGCAGGCCGGTGTTCCCGTGGCGATCAACTGGGCCATCCAGACGGTGCGCAAGGGCGGCAACGTGTCGATCATCGGCGTGTACGGGCCGCCCTGGAACCTGGTGGACATCGGCACCGCGATGAACAAGGGCGTCACGCTGCGGATGAACCAGTGCAACGTGCGCCGCTACATGCCCCATCTGCTGAAGCACATCCGCGAGGGACGCATCGACGCCAAAGCGATCATCACCCACCGGTTCCCGCTGGCGAAGGCCCCCAAGGCATATTCGATGTTCGCGGACAAGAAGGACGGCTGCGTGAAGTGCGTGCTCACGCCCGCCGCATGACCGAGGAGGATCCCATGACCGACAGGCAGCGGCAGATGCACGAGCACCTCGACCGGGCGGCGGCCGGAGCGGACCTGGCGCCAGGCGAGCGTCCCGGCGTTCCGATGGAACACCAGACCCGCCCCCTCACGCCGACCGCGCCCGATCAGATCGAGCACATGCGCCCCCGCCACGGGCTGACCCACCGCAAGGAACTGCGCTCCATGACGCCCGTCTTCGGGACCGCGCAGCCCCTGCACGGTGTGTCCGGCATGTTGCGGCGCGTGGCCTATTCAACCCGCGAGACCCGCGCCAGGCACTGGATGCTCCTCCTCTTCGCGGACCGGGTGAATGTGCTGGAGCACCGGATCGCGAAGCTGGTGAAGATCATCGCGATCGTGCCCGTCGGCGCCGCCGCCCTCATCCTCGCGGCGAAGCTCCTGAAGGACTGAGTCTTCGGATCATCCGCCAGGCACGCCTGCCTGTAGGGCTTGGTAGCATCCCCCGGTCCGGCTCGAAAGCGGCTCGAAAGCCTCCTCCATGCGACACTGATGGAGATGCACATCGACCGCGAAGATCTGGACGAGGCGGCCGCAAGACGGATCGTGGATCCGGCGCAGGCCGCGGCGTTGTGGCGGTTCCTCGGGGAACGTCACCCCGGACGGGCGCGGTTCACCGGCTTGAACGTGGCGTACTACCTGGGCTCGCTGGTGGTCATTGCCGCGATGGGATGGCTGATGACGCTGGGATTCCAGCGGATGGGCCCTTGGGCAGTGTGCCTGATCGCGGTCGGGTACGCGGCCTGCTTCGTCTCCGTGGGCGCGAGGCTCTGGGCTACTCCCGACCTCAAGATCCCCGGCGGCCTGCTCTACACCATGGCGGTCTGCATGACGCCCCTTGCCGTCTGGGGCCTGGAGAAAGGCAGCGGGTTCTGGCCGGTCCACGATCCCGGCGACTACCGCGATTTCTATCCTTACATCCGCAGCAGCTGGATCTGGATGGAGGCAGCCACCGTCCTGACAGCGCTGGTGGCGCTGCGCAAGGTGAAGTTCACTTTCCTGGTGGCGCCCGCCGCTACCGCCCTCTGGTTCATGTCGATGGACATGGCTGCGTATCTTGCCGGCAACCACGAGTGGCAACTCGCGCTCGGGCAGAAAGTCTCGATCGCGTTTGGACTCTCCATGCTGTTCGTCGCGTACCTGGTCGATCAGCGCACCCGCGAGGACCTGGCGTTCTGGCTCTACCTCTTCGGCATGACCGCGCTCTGGGGCGCGATCAGCTCGATGAACAACCACAGCGAGTGGCGCCGCTTCCTGTACTGCCTGCTCAACCTCGGATTCATCGTCCTCAGCGTGCTGCTCCGGAGACGGGTGTTCCTCCTCTATGGCGCGATCGGCGTGAATGCATACCTCGTTGGTCTCGCATACACGGTCTTCCAGGATTCGATCGCATTTCCTTTCGTGCTCACGCTGCTCGGTCTCTCGCTGATCGCGGTCACCGTGAAGTACCAGCGCAACCGGCAGTCCATCGACGCCCGGCTCCAGTCGCTCGTGCCGGAATGGCTTCGCGAGCTCCTGCCGCGCGCCCGTCTCGGCGCCGCCTGACCCGGAAGCGCTCCGTGCGCTGATCGGATACAGCATCGCCGCTTTCGCGGTGTGGTGACGTTTGGGTCAGCGGGAGAGCAACTGCAGGACTGCGGCGCGGTGGGGGAGGGAAGCCTGAGCGCCAAGCAGGGTGGTGGACAGAGCGGCGGCCGCGCTGGCGAAGAGGCCCGCCTCCTCGAGCGGCTTGCCCTCGGCGAGCCAGACCGCCAAGGCGCTCGCGAACGCGTCTCCCGCGCCGGTTGCGTCGACCCTCTTGACCTCCAGGCGAGGCAGCCACACCTCGCGGTCGCGAGAGAGCAGCACGTCCCCGTGCTCGCCCGCCTGCACCGCGGCCGCTTTTGCGCCGCGTCGCAGGAGATCGAGGGCCGCCTCGCGCGCGCTCGCCCGATCGCACACGGCGATCCCGGTGAGCATCCGCGCCTCGGACGCGTTCGGCCGGATCAAGTCGAGCTGCGCGATCAAGTCGTCGGATACCGGGGCGGGAGGCCCGGGATCGAGCATCACCAGCGCACGCGCGCTCTTCGCCAGCCGGATGGCTTCCCACACCGCCTCGAGTGGAGCCCCCAGCTGACAGAGCAGGACCTTGGCGGAAGTGAACGCCGAAGCGGCCTGGCGCACGCACGAGGCCGTGAGCCTCGCGTTGGCGCCGGCGGCCGAAAGGATCTGCTTCTCGCCGGACCCGCCGACCTGGCAGAGCGCCACTCCGGTCGGAGCCTCCGGATCGCGCGTGATGAAGCGCGTCTCCACGCCTTCGTCGTGCAGCTTCGCCAGCACCGCGTCGCCGCGCGGATCCTTCCCGATTCGCGCGACCAGCGCGACGCGCGCCCCGAGTCGGGCGGCGCCCACCGCCTGGTTCGCCCCTTTGCCGCCTGCCGCTTCCTGGAACTCGTCGCCGCCGAGCGACTGTCCCGGCGCGGGCAGCCGTGGGCCGCGGACGAGGTAATCGAGGTTCGCCTTTCCCACGACCACGACGTCGTACACGGCAGCAGTCTACGGGTTACAGCGCGCTGGGGTAAGTCTCGGGGGGCTCCGCTGTCCAGGCCTGCGAACGCTCCAGCGGCTCGACGGCGCGGGTGCGATCCAGGTGCACCACGGCGTCGAACTGCGCCGCCAGACGGGCCTCGAAGTAGTGCGAATAGCGCTCCGTCCTCGGCCGGTAGACGACGCCGATGGCGCGCTCGAGCATCGGCTCCCGCAGCTCGCCGAGCGCCTCGCCGGCGTTGAGCAGCGGAAGGAGGAAGCGGGGCAGCGACACGTCGTGGAAGAGCTCCTCCACGCTCCCGGCCAGCGCCGGGCGCACTCTCATCCGTTCGGCCGGGCCGCCCCAGTCGTGGGCCGCCGTGACCGTTCCCTCGTACGTCGTAAAACCGACCAGCACGGCTTCGGAGCCATGCCGCTCGCGAACCAGCTGCCCGACGTTCAGCTCGCCTTCCTCACCGAGCTCGGTGGCCCGCGCATCGCCGAGGTGCGAGTTGTGCGCCCAGACGGCGACGCGGGCGAAACCGTCCCGGCGCTGCAGGAACGCCGCGATCGCCTCCAGCGTCTCCGCCATGTGGCGGTCGCGCAGGTTCCAGGTGGAGATCCGGGAACCGAACATCGCCCGGTAGTACACCTCGGCGTTGCGCGCGAGCCTCGCATTCTGCTCTGCCGAGAACAGGTCGGGGTCCAGCGTGCCGGCGCTGCGCCGCTGAAGCTCGACGAGCTGTTGGACCGCCTGCTCTTCGCAGGGCTCCATGGCGCCGAAGCGCGTCGCCTGGCCGTAGCCCTCGCCGCCGTCTCCTGTTCCCGGCATCTCGAAGCAGGCGTACCGCGCTCGGGCGCGCTCCGCGGCTGCAGGCTCGTGGCGCTCGAGGTACTTCACCACGGCGTCCATCGATGCATAGAGGCTGTACAGGTCCATTCCGTGGAACACCGTTGGGGCCCGCTGCGCCGCCTCGTTGTGCGCGCGCAGCCAGGAGAGGAAGTCCACGACGACGGTGTTGCGCCACATCCAGGTGGGGAAGCGGCGGAACCCTCCCAATGCGGCTTCCGCACTCTCGTCTTCCGAGCGCCCTTGCGCCCAGCGGTTCGCCCGGTCGGCATCCGGCCAGTCGGCCTCGACCACCACCCCGTTGAATCCCTGCTCGCTGATGAGGCGCTGCGTAATCCTTGCCCGCTCGCGGTACAGCTCGTGGCTGCCGTGCGTCGCCTCCCCGAGCAGCACGAAGCGGGCGCCGACCGCCATCTCCAGGAGAGGGTCGTAGTCGCGCTGTGTTCCGCCGAGCAGCTGCGCGGCCTCGCGAACGGAGTCGATGAGCTGCGCGCGCGCCATCTGCGCGCAACCTGCTCATTCGCGGATCCTCATGCCTGCCCGGCCGGTCGCGACTGTACAGGCCAGGAGGTGAAATCAGAGCAGCGCGAGCACGTCCGCCGCAAAAGTCGCGGTGTTCGCTTTGGCGAAAACGTTTCTCACCTTTCCCTCCGGTCCGATGATGTACGCCACGCGCTTCGCGTTTCCGCTCTGTCCCGTCTCCGCGGCGCCGTATTGCACGCCCATGGCGCGCGTCGGATCGGAGAGCAGCGGGTAGGGGAAGTTGAATTTCTCCGCGAAGTGCTTGTTCTCCTCCACGGTGTCGAAGCTCACTCCGAGGATGGCGGCGTTCTTCGCCTGCAGATCACGGGCTCGGTCCCGGAGCCCGCAGCCTTGCAGGGTTCAACCAGGGGTATCCGCCTTCGGGTAGAACCAGAGGATGACGTTCTTGCCGCGCAGGTCGCTCAGCTTCACCGTCTTTCCCTCGTGCGAGGGAAGCGTGAAGTCGGGCGCCATGTCGCCTACCTTGAGCATTGGCATGAGCAGCGGCGTATCAGATGGATCCGGAGTTGGCCAGCGATGATCGTGCTCGACGGCGCCACCGGAACGGAGCTCGGCCGGCGGGGTGTCGACACGCGCGGCGCTCTCTTCTCGGCCGCCGCGCTGCTCTCCGAGGAAGGAATCGCGGCGCTGCGCGCCGTGCACGCTGCCTATGTCCAGTCCGGCGCGCAGGTGATCACGGCCAACACCTTCAGGACCAATCCGCGCAAAGCGGGCGGCCGCTGGCGCGAGCTGACACGGCTCGCGGTGCGCATCGCGCGCGAGAGCGGGGCGAAGGTCGCCGGGTCGATCGCGCCCGTCGAAGACTGCTACCGGCCGGATCTGCGCCCGCCGCCGCAGGTCGCCGAGGCCGAGCACCGCGAGTTCGCGCGCGCCCTCGCAGAGGAGGGGTGCGATCTCCTGCTGGTCGAGACGGTCGCGGCCGCGGACGAAGGGCTCGCCGCGGCCCGCGCCGCCGCCGCGACCGGAGTGCCGGTGTGGGTCTCGGCGCTCGCGATGCCCGACGGCTCGATGCGCAGCGGAGACGATCTCGGCGCCTTCTTCCGCGAAGCCCGGTCCGCGGGGGCCCGCGCGGCGCTGATCAATTGCGTCCCCCCGGCCGGAGTCGATGTCGGACTGGGCGCCGCCGCCGCCAGCGGGCTCCCATTCGGCGCGTACGCGCACATGGGCGAAGTGGATCCGCACTCCGGATGGCCCGTGACACCGGTCCTCGCTCCCGAGGAGTACGCCGCGCGCGCCGCGGGCTGGCTCGGACGAGGCGCCTCGATCCTCGGTGGATGCTGCGGCACCACCCCGGCGCACATCGCCGCGTTGGCGGCGCTTTCACCGATCCGCCACGATCCGTGTCAGCCCGATCGGAGGATCGCAAGATGACCTGGTTTCTACTCGCGCAATCCCGAGCAGGAACACCGGATCCGGGAGCGGATCCGCAGGCGCGATCGTTGAGCCAGCGCCTCTCGAGAAGCTTGCTGCCCGCGCAAGGAGTGGATCTCCGCGGCGCCGCGCGCTACGCCATGCTCCTGGTGGCGTTCTCCGCCGCAGGAGGAGTGATCCCCTTGGACGTGGATGCGCTGTTGAAGGAAAGACAGCGCACGCTGGCGTCGTTCCGCGACCCGCACAAGAGTCCGCTGGCGGCGGTGGCCCGGCACGATTTCGCCGGCGACCGTCCGCTGACGTTCGGCGCCGCCCCGGATGCCGACGTGCAGCTCGATGGGGCCCCAGGGCGAGCGGCTGTGGTGCGCCCCCTCCGCGACGGCTTCGAGCTGGAACGCGACGGGGCCAGGGAGCGTCTGGCGCCGGGCGCGACCGTGCAGGTTGGCCGCTACACGCTGCGCCTGTCGCACCAGAACTTCCCCGCCGTCGTCGTGCTGGACCCGAAGAGCCCGCGGCTCGAGACCGGTCCGTTTCCGGTCTGGTTCGATCCCGATCCCGCCTCGCGCGTCGAGGCGAGGCTGATCCGGGAGGAGAAGCCGCGCGAGGAGATCGTGCTTTCGACCCGCGGCAACAAGCGCCGCGCGCTGCGCCTGGGGAAGCTCGAGTTTTCCCTCCAGGGACACCCCCTGCGGCTGACCGCGTTGCGCCTCCTCGAGCCCGGCACCGACGAATCGGCGGTCTCGGTGTTCTTCCGCGACGCGACGACCGGCCATGAGAGCTATGCCCTGGGCCGCTACGTCGACGCCGAATCGCTGGGCGACGATCGCTACGCCCTCGACTTCAATCGGGCCTACAATCCGACCTGCGCCTTCTCTTTGCTGTACAACTGCCCGATCCCACCGCGCGAGAACGTCCTTCCCATCCCGATCCGCGCCGGCGAACGCGACCCCGGCGGCCACGAACGATGATGGACCGGCTCGATGCCATCATGGGACACGCCCGTCAGCGCGCGCGCTTTCGCGTCGCAGCGCTGCGGCTCGAGCATCCGGGGCAGGACGAGGTGGCGTTGGGACGCACGCTCGTCGGCGCGATGGCACTGCGCGCCGGCTTTGCAGGCGCCGCTACCGGAACGCTTTCGCTCGTCGCCCTGCCCCTGGGGCTTCCCGCGGGCATCGCGGTCTCGCTCCTGCTCGAAGCGGAGCTGATCTTCGCTCTGCTCGAACTGTACGGCCTGGACACCGAGGGAGATCAGGGCCGGCTCAAGCTCTACGCTCTCTGGGCCGGCGCCGGATTCGCCGACGCCGCGAAGAGTGTCGGAATGCGAGCCGGCGCGACCGCCATCGGCCGGGTGCTGCGCGGCTCGCTTCCCGGGCGGATCATCCGCCGGCTCCATCCCGAACTGATCAAAGCAATCCTCCGCCGCCTCGGCCTGGGATGGCTGCCGCGCGCCGCCAGGTTCTGGCCTCTGCTCGGAGCTCCGGTCGGCTTCCTCCTGGACCGTGCCGCATTGCGCACCCTCGGCGAGGCCACGCTGGCGACTCTGGACGATGCCGCCCGCGCCCGAAGGCGCCGAGCACAGGCGTCGGGACGCAGCTCGCAGCGAAGTTCCGGCTGATCGAGTCCCGCAGCCCCTCAGAGCGCGAAAAACACCGTCAGCCAGTCTGCCAGCCGGCAGATGTCCGTCGCCCGGGTATTCGCGCACAGCCAATGGAGCGCTCCCTGGTGGAACCCGCCGCCGCCGTAGACGATCACTCCGGGCAGGGGCAGCGTGGCGAGGTTCAGCACCGCGTACGGCAGCTTTTCGTCGGCGGTGCCGGTCACGCGCTGATACTTGGCCTCCACCGCGAGCCGGTTGCCGTTGCGGGCATCGCGGAAGAGGACGTCCACCTCGCGATCCTTGCCATAGATCGTCTTCCCCACGGTCAGGCGGCGGCGGCAATCGAGCCCGAGCGACAGCCCGACGAGCGCGATCACGCGCTCGAACTCCAGCGCCGATAGCTCGACCGTCTCCATTTTCTGCGCCAGCAGCCGGCACTCCTCCGCCGTCAGGGGAAGCCGGGCCTGCGCGGCGAGCACCCAGGTGCCGATGCCTCCGGGGTCCCACGAACGCAGCGCGGAGATCAACTCGGGGAATTGCCGGGGCGGGGGGACGAGCTGGAGCACGTTCGATTCGGTCACGATCTCCGCCTTCCGCTCAGCGCCCACGCGCGCCAGGCGCGCAGCCGGTCCGGCTCCCTCGGCCGAGGTGGCTCGGTGCGCAAGAACCTCCGCACCGCGGCCTCGCGCTCGATCGGGCGCACATCCAGGAACTCATCCAGCACTTCCGTCGCGCCGTCGGCGTCCAGCCAGCCGCAGGCGCGCGCGGCGTCCAAATCGTCCTCGGCCGCGCTTCCGTCCGCGAGCGCTTCCAGCTCGGGCGGCTCGACCGGCTCTTCCATGACCACCGCCGCGCGCGCGACGATGGCGTCGTGTGGGGCGAGGGCGGCAAGAGAGGGATCGAGATACGCGAGATCGATGTCTCCGAGCAGGAAACGGCGGTCGAGCGCGCGCGCCTCCACGCCGGCGACTCCCGAGCCGCAGAACGGATCCAGCACCAGCTCGCCGGGCGCAGTGCTCTGCGCGATCAGGGTCCGCACCACCGCGCCGGGCTTCACTGCCGGTCCCGGGACACCAGCCCTGGGGGCCATGAGGACGTCCGGGATCCCGAGATCATTCAGAGCGCGCTTGCCCTTCTCGAAGAAGAGGATCCGCTCGCTCGCCGCCCGATAGTGGTACCCGGTGCCGCCCCGGATGCGCCCGCCGTCCAGGGTGGTCTTCGCCCAGACGATCTCCTTCCAGTACACCAACCCGCAGGAGCATCTGCGCGCCCCGTTGGGCAGCCGCGCGGCGCCGACCTTCTGCTGCTGCTTGATCACGTCGGCGGTGACCTCGTCGCAGAAGAGATAGAAATGCCGGTCGGGACGCAGCACGCGATACGTCTCGCGCAGAAGCTCCGGCAGGCGCTCGTTGGGGACCGTGGCGAACCAGTTCGTGGTCAGCCGCGTGGTGGTGCCGCGCGCCCTGTGGATCTGTAGCGATTCGTACGGCGGATCGGTGACCACGAGGTCGACGGACTCGGGCGCGAGGTTGCGCAGGAGCTCGAACGCGTCGGAAACGACGATGCGCCCGGGTTCGGGAGGAGGCGGAGCGGTGAATGGAAGCTCGAGCAGGTTGGATTCGCTCATGAGGGCAATCTGCCAGAGCTCCCTGACACTGCGTTCAGTATCGCGTAACCGGTGGCAAAAGTCCCGCGTAGACTACCGGGATGACGCCGATCCTCGCGGCTGCGGTGCTGCTCGAGCTGTTCACCTCGGAAGGGTGCTCGAGCTGCCCTCCTGCGGACGCCGTGCTGGCCCGCCTGCATCGCGAGCAGCCGGTTCCCGGCGTGCAGCTGATCGTGCTCTCCGAGCACGTCGACTACTGGAACAGCCTTGGCTGGAAGGACCCGTTCTCCGCCGCCGTCTTCAGCGACCGCCAGGACCGGTATGGCGGCCACATCTATACGCCCCAGGCGGTGGTGGACGGCCACGCTGACGTGCTCGGTTCCGACGAGCGGGCCATCGTGCGCGCCGTTACGGCGGCGGGACGTGAGCCTCATGGTACCCTGCGGCTGAGCGCGATTCCGTCAGGTGTTCGGATCGCCGTCACGGGACTGTCCGGACACTCCGACGCTGAAGTCGTGGTGGCCGTGGTGGAGGACGGCCTGGTCAGCACGGTGGCACGGGGCGAGAACGCGGGCCGCACACTCGCGCATACCGCGGTGGTCCGCGCGTTGCACCGCGGCGGAACCATCCCCGCCGCCGCCGATCAATGGAGCGGCGAAGTACCCGTTTCGTTGGATGATTCCTGGAAGCAGCCGCGCGTGGTCGCTTTCGTCCAGGACGCGCGCTCCCGGCGGATCCTCGCCGCGGGCGTCCTAGAGAAAGAGGGCGACGGCGGTGCCGCCAAGCGCGACCAGCGCGCCACCGACGATCAGGCTCATGGTGCGAAGAAAGCTCATGCCCCGTAAGACCAGCAAGTCCGGTGCCAGTTTCAGGGATTTTTTCGAATCGCGAGATTCCCGCGACTTGCGCCAAGGCGCGTGCGCCCTGTCACACGATTGAGCACTGAATCCCTGACAGTGGTGTCGGAGGTCTGACCGGATCTTTTTCATCCTTTGACGCAGAGCACCTGACGCAGCTCCGCGACCACCTCGACCAGGTCCTTCTGGTTCTCCATCACCTGCTCGATCGGCTTGTAGGCCGCGGGGATCTCATCGAGGACGCCTCCGTCCTTGCGGCACTCGACCCCCTTCGTCTGCTCCATGAGATCCCTGACCGAGAAGCGGCGCTTCGCCTCGCCGCGGCTCATCCGGCGTCCTGCTCCGTGCGAGGCGCTCTCGAAGCTCTGCGGATTGCCCAGCCCGCGGACCACGTAGCTGCGCGTTCCCATGCTTCCGGGGATGATGCCCAGGTCGCCTCTGCCGGCGCGGATCGCGCCCTTGCGCGTCACCAGCACCTCCTCGCCGAAGTGCGTCTCCTCGGCGACGTAATTGTGATGGCAAAGGACGGGCTCGGCGAATCGCACCTCGGGACGGAATTGGCGGAGGACCGATCCGTGGAGATCGAGCATCGCCTCCCGGTTCTTCATCGCGTAGCGCTGCGCCCAGAACAGGTCGCGCCGGTACTCGTCCATCTCCCTGGTGCCGGAGAGAAACACCGCGAGATCGCGGTCGGGCAGGTCCTGGTTGTGCGCGAGCTTCTTCGCCCGCTGGATGTGGATCTCCGCCAGCGACTTGCCGATGTTGCGGCTGCCGGAGTGCAGCATCATCCACACCCGGTCCTCGGTATCGAGGCAGAGCTCGATGAAATGGTTTCCCCCGCCGAGGGTCCCGAGCTGCTTGCGCGCCTTGCCCATCAGATCCTTCACCGCGGGCGTCAGGAGATGAAACTCCTCCCAGAACGCCTTGTCCTGCGGGCGCTCGATCGGATCGCGGTGCTCGTGGAACCCGACAGGGATGGCGCGCTCCAATGCGCTTCTCCATGCGCGCAGGTCGTCCGGAAGGTCCTTGGCGGTCAGGCTGGTCTTCACCGCGCCGACGCCGCACCCGACGTCCACCCCGACAGCGGCAGGGCTGACCGCTCCCTTCATCGCGATCACGCTGCCGACCGTCGCGCCCTTGCCGTAGTGCACGTCGGGCATGGCGGCGACGTGATGGAACACCCACGGCAGCGAGGAGATGTTCTTCAGCTGCTCGAGAGCAACCCCCTCGATCTCGTCGGGGTTCGTCCACGCCAGGATGTCTGCCTTCCGGCCTCGGATCCGCTGCATGGGTTCAACTTACGTCCAAGGCCGCCACGATGCGGGCGGCGAATCCCTCGCGCTCCGCATCCGACTCGTACGTGGTCCGGGGCCAGAAGAAGCCGCGCAAGCCGTCGCCTTTTCGCCGGGGGACCACGTGCGCGTGCAGGTGCGGCACGCTCTGTGAGATCTTGGTGTTCACGCCGATGAACGTCCCCTGCGCCTGCAGGCCGCTCTCCACCGCGCGCGAGACGCGCTGCACCGCCTGCCAGAACGGCCCCACTTCCGCCGCGGGGAGCGCGTGGAAGTCCTCGATATGCGCCGTGGTGACGACGAGGACGTGTCCCTTGAACACCGGGCGCGCGTCCAGGAACGCCGCCACGCCCGCTTCCCGCAGCACGAAGGAAGCCGGAACCTCGCCCCGGACGATGGCGCAGAAGACGCAGGGAGCCGCCACCGCGTCACCATTGCACGGTCCAGGCGCACGCCGCCCCGTCCGCAATGCAAGCTGTCGGGAGCACGGCAGTTTTACGGCGCGTTTCCATCCGGCGGGCTGGGCTGTGTCCAGAGGGACGGGCAGGGCGGCGTCCGCCCGCCAAGGAGACGATGGAAATGCTCAAGCGAATTGCCCTCCCCCTCATCGCTACCGTCGCCTGCGCGGGCGGCGCCTTCAAGGACCAGGCCCGCGACGCCATGCCGAGCAAGCAAGCGATCTCCATGGGATCCCCCTCGCAGCCTCCGGCGAGCAGCACCTCCGGAAGCTCCACGATCGCCCAGAACTCCACCGCCGGCGATCGCTCGCAGTTCCACGACCTGACGGTGGCGGTGGCCG
>Ga0209805_1001493_pt1 | contig 14148 bp, 8 predicted proteins | sample GraSoiAngelo_148_FD_185905 | JGI IMG/M metagenome (GOLD analysis project Ga0209805, IMG submission 185905) | Grasslands soil microbial communities from the Angelo Coastal Reserve, California, USA - 14_1009_09_20cm (SPAdes) (version 2) | ecosystem: Environmental > Terrestrial > Soil > Grasslands ... | reverse complement strand
ATTCGAGGTCGCCACAAATGGCAAGGGGACTTACGAAATTACCAATGCTGTTCAAGACAAGATCGACAAATCGGATGTGCGGAACGGGATCGTGACGATTTTCGTGCAGCACACCAGTTGCAGCTGACCGCGATGGAGAACGCGGCCCCCGGGGCGCGGCGCGATGTCGAACGGTTTTTCGAGAAGCTCGTTCCCGAAGACGCGGACTACGAACACGACGATGAGGGCCCTGACGACATGCCCTCGCACATTCGGATGCTGCGAAACGACTATCATCAACAGAAACGCATCTCGAGCCAGGCAATCATTCTCCTATGATCGACACCACAATGCGCCGGCGATGGGGGGACCGGCGATGCTCAAACAGGTAAATACCCTGCCAGGTCCCAAGTTGCAGCCGCCCTTCGACAATGGGGATAACCTCGCTGGAGCGAGTCAAGGCCATTTTGATGTGTGAGGTCGAATCGTCCGGCCCTTCCGAAGTATGGCTGAAGTATTCACTGTCTTCAGGGACCAGCCGCTCGAAGAAAGCGTGCAAATCGACCCTTGCTGATCGGTCTGCATTTTCGAAGACGATTAGGCTGGCACTGGTGTGCTGAATGAAAACAGTCGCTGTTCCTGTGGCCACCGCGCTGTTCGCGACCGCATCAGCGATCCTGTCGGTGATCTCGTAAGTTCCTTTGCCCCGTGTTGCAACCTCAAAGAATTCGCTGTGTGTCTTCATAATCTCGCAGAGGGCGGGCACGAGGCACGCCCACAACCAAGCTATAGTGGAGTCGCTCAAAGCTGTAGGGAATTGAGGATGCCAGAGTGCGCACATCGAGCCGAAGCATCGCTTGGGTCGTCGCTCACGATGGACGAACCGCCATTTATGCTCGCTGTCACCCCCGTTTGAACCCGCACGGGCGCGGCGATCAGCGGGAACGCTCTCAAATCCAATCAGTTGATTTGCGTTTGAGCGAACCGCTAGACCCTACAGACTCTGTTGAGGCCCTGCCCAGTGCCGCCGTTGTTACGATCGCTGATTAGCCAATACTTCGGCACATTTTTATTTAAACGGCTGAAGCGGGTCGCAATCAACGGGATTCGAGAGTCGCAACATTGTTCCGCCAGCTTTTAGATTTCAGGTGTACAATACTGGTGGACAAAGGCTCGCGTTCCGCAGCTTTCCCCCAACTGGAGACGAGGTAGAGCGTCTCATACGTTCTGAGTTCAATGATCATTTCCACGTGTTCCATAAGCGAAACGGAAAATCTCGAGGCTCGATTCCGCCTGGGTCGAGCCCTTGAAGCGGAGGGGTCCGAACCCTTTTGACACTAACTTCTGATCTCGGACCTCTGGGCAGACGGGTTACGGACCCTTTATTTGATGCCCTTTTGACGCCGCCGCCGATCCGGCCGGTGAAAATTTTTCCTTCCGTGGGAGACACTCCCATCAACTACGGTAGTAAAGAGCAGTGCGTAAACGCTCTTCTAAAGTCTTGCTTCGCTGCAAAGCCTCATGGAAATGTTCTTTTGCCAAGGTAAAAGCTTCTACGCGATCACGAGCTATCACTGTTGCGTTGCGAGGCGCGCCCGTTAAAAGCGCAACTTCGCCGAAAAAATCGCCGGGACCGAGGGTAGTACGAGCAACCTCAGAGTCCCCCGACGTCTTTTCACGCAATACCTCCACCGAGCCAGATTCAATGACGTAGAATTTGTCCCCGGCTTCGCCCTCGCGAATGATATCTTCGCCTGGATCAAAACTCTCACGCCTCATAAATGCGGCAAACTCCGTGAGCATGGCAATCGGTTGCTGCGCAAAGATTGGGCATCTCTGCAATGATGTGGCGATCAGTAGTGCTCTTTTTACCGAGGTATCTGAGACAATTCGGCCATCTACGAGTTTGATGATTCGATCTGCTAAATCGAGAATGCGAGTGTCATGTGTGACGATCAGAACGCTTGACTGCTCCTCAAGCGCGAGAGTTTTCAGAATATCAACAACTTCACGGCCCGATAATTTATCCAAGGCCGCCGTTGGCTCGTCAGCAAGTACGAGTTTTGGCCGGTTAGCAAGGGCACGAGCAATAGCGACTCGCTGTCTTTCACCGCCAGAGAGACTATTCGGTTTGTACCCGATCCTGTCAGACAAGCCGAGTCTTGTCAGAATGGCTTCGCAGCGTCGATCGCGCTCGTGCACATCGCAATTCGTGAGTTCGATAGCCATATTGACGTTTTCTCGGGCAGTCAGTGACTCAAAGAGGTTATGCGCTTGAAAAATGAAGCCGATCTCGCGACGCAGTCGGACGAGCTGTGCCCTTGTAAGTTCTCGCAATCGGCGTCCCAGCACCACCGCTTCTCCTTCTTGCACTGAACGCAGCGCACCGATCAGGGTGAGCAGGGTGGTCTTCCCGGAGCCGGATGGACCAGTCAGGATTGCCACCTCACCCGGCATGAGGTCGAAATCGATGTCGTGCAGTACTTGTTTAGGATTCTCCTTGCTGCCGTAACTGTGACAAACCCTCTTCATACTTACGGTCAACCCGGTGGCTGCTTCTGCGCTCATCAGAAGAGCTCCGCTGGATCAAGCATGATCACCCTGCGGACGGCGAGGAGTCCGGCGGCGATGCACATAGAGCTCGTTAGGATTAAAACGACGCCAACCCGGAAGACCGTTAACCGGGTAACGACCCCGGTCGTTGCTGTTAATATCGCGTAGAGAACAGATGTAATCGCGACAGCCGGAATGAAAGCGAGAAGTGTCAGCAACGCGGCCTGCGCCAAGACCAACCACATCAAGTACCCATTTCCATTCCCAATCGCTTTCAGGGTGGCCAATTGGGGAAGATGGTCCGAGATCTCTATATAGAGGATCTGGTAGATAATGAACACACCGATGATGAACCCCACGGCTACCCCCATCTCAAAGATGTAGCCTGCGGCGGTCGTCTTTTGCCAGATTGCCTTTTCACGCGCGATCAGTTCATCCTTCGTCACTACTTGAACGTCTGAACCGACCCTATTGTTGACCTGATGCATCGTCTCGGTCATTGAATAACCGGGATGTAATTGGATCAGACCGAGAAAAACAGCATCACGGTTCTGGTTGGGAAACAACTGAAAGAGCGTGTCTGCGCTAACCAAAACATTGCCGTCGTAACGATAGTCCGCTCCGAGATCAAAGGTTCCGACGACGGTGACAGCGCGGTCGGCAAGTTCTGTCCTCGTTTCGGCCCCTATGGGCCCGAAGAGACGCCGTGATCTCCAATCGAAAAGGACGGTCAGCGGTTGCCGAAGAGCGCGGGACAACACATTCATTTTGTCGTCCTGAAAAATGTCATTGCCGGGCGCGAACGCGATAACACGGATATTGTTTCTGGTGCCCGTGATCGAATTCCGAAAAAGGGAAAATTTATCTTCGATGTAGATCGGATAGACCGCTTTGACCGCCTGAACGCCTCTCAGCTGTTCGAGACGCGAACGCGGAAACGTCTCGCGACTGGTCAAGGCATGCCATGCGCGACTAACCATGATTAAATCGGCGCGCAAAAACGCGGCGGCACCGGTCTGGCTGTCGTACAGGCCGTTCAAAAAGCCGAGTTCCATGAACATGATTGCAATGGCGAACGCGACCGCCGCAATCGAGATGCTCGTTCGTCGCTTATCGTGAAAGAGGTTTCTCCATGGCAGCAGGGTCCACTCGAGCCACTTTGCTGCTGGCGGAATCTTGTTGATGACGGTCATCAGAATAGATCCGCCGGATCAGACGTCTTCAATTTCCGCAGGCTCAGAAGGGTCGCGCAAAGACACATGATCGAAGTGAGAAGGATCACGGCTCCGACACGGCCGATGTCCATCCGAATCGGGACAAGGGCCTTCATCCGCACCAAAAGGTAGAGAAGGAGAGAAAGGAAGAAGGCGGGAATAAACGCCAGCCAGGAGTAGATCAGTCCCTGCCTAACAACCACGCTGTAAACAAAGCGATCATGGTATCCAAGAGCCTTCAGGGTTGAATATTCTCGAAGCCGGGTTTGCACTTCGGCCACGAGCACCTGATAAAGAACAACCGTTCCTGCCACGACGGCGACGAGCACGCCGGTCTTGAACATGATTCCAATCGGCTTCACCCTGAGCCAAAACGCCTGTTCGTTTTTCAAGAAATCGGATCGAGTCAGAGCAGTTGCGACCGGCGACATTTGCGCGGTGATTTCCGACGCGATCTTCCGGGGAGACGCGCCGGGAGCGATCTTGACCAGTCCGATGTTCGGCCGCTCGTGAGAGGCCTCCTGAAACACGTCAAGAAATGTCTGTCGACTGGTTATGATCGCGGAACCGGCGACAAAGCCTGCCCCCATCGTGAACTGGCCCACGATTCGAATGCGATGGTGTACCAGTTCGGATCCGACTCCCGCGGTCAAGATGCCGTACTCCGAGCGCGAGACGGCATCGCTTAATGCGCGATCGTGCATGGCTACCTCGGGAAGCCGACCGTTCAGTGCGCTATCCCGAAAAGGCCGCTCACTTGGTTCGACCGCAATGGCCAGCATATCCCAATCTTCGCGCGTGTCGGAGTTGCGCCATCGCCCCACCTGAAGCCACAAAGGAGAGAGCGATTCCACGCCGTCGATTGAGCGAATTTCTTCAAAACGATGCCTGGGGAAATCGCCCAGTTGTCCGAGATACATGCATTCCGGCGACACCACCGCGACATCGAAGTCCAGCATGTCATAGACGGCGATCGCGTTCGTTCGCGCTGCGCCGTAGAAGCCGAGCTCCATGAAGATAAGCAAAATGGCAAACATGATTCCGCAGAGTGCCACCAGCGAACGCACCTTGTTGTGCCACGCATTACGCCAGCTCAATGGCGTCTTCATCGCCCGGCGTGGTTCGCTGCCGCTGGTTGAGCCTTTGTGTCAATGCGAACGGAAACTTCCAAATACGTGAGGCCTGCGACGGGCTGCGGCGTGTCCAATTTGATCCGCGCTTCGACGATACGCGTATCTCGGTTGGCCCGCGGGTCCAGGTTGAAGATGTCGTTCTTATAAATGAGACGTCCGATTTCCTCGACCGTGCCCTGCAGCGGTTCATTCACCGCCTCGCTTGTGATCGTAGCGCGCTGCCCCACATGAACAGCGGCGACGTCGTTTTCTTCCACCTCCGCGACCACATACATATTAGTGGTGTCGCCCATTTTCAGGATCGGGTCGTTTCCAATCCGTTCCCCGGGATAGGTGAGGATTTTCAGAATCTCACCGTCGATCGGCGCTCGAATGGTGGTGAGCTCGAGCTGGGCCTCCGCGACATTCAGGTTTGCCTGCGCGGACGGAAGCCCCACCGTGCTGCGGACACGAGCCAAAGCCGCCTGCGCGGATTGCAATTCGGATTTCACTTTGCCCAGCTCGAGTTCGCGGCTTTTCGCGACAAATCTTTGAGTGTCGAGGCGCTGTTCCTCGACGGTTTTTTCCGAGGCCAGCTTCTCGAAGCGATTCAATTCCTGACGTTCATGCTGGGCGGCCAGCTCGAGCATTTGCACGGCGTGTGAGCTTTGATCGACAAGCGCGTGCGCGTAGGCCGTTTCGGTTTCCTCGCGTTCCCACGCCTGGTCCAGCGCGGTCTTGGCCGCATCCCGTTCGGGCAATCTCAGCGAGTGCGCGTCGAGATAGGCCAGCACGTCGCCAGCTTTGACCTTTTGGCCTTCGACCACTTCCAGTTTTGCGATTCGGCTGCCGGGCTGCGCTGCGATTGCAAGCACAGACCGTCCGGGAGTAACACGCCCAAGAGCAGTTACGCTAAGCCGATCTCCCGCCCTGTGCGGTCGATCGCGTGACGCATCGTGTCTTCCGCAACCGCTTGCACTTAGCATCAGTGCCAGCAGCAAAGTTGAAGTCGTTCTCAACCGCGTTTGGTAACGGAGCGGCATGAAATCGGCTCAATTCACCGCGACCTTGGCGGGGTTCGGGCGCGGTGATCTTCCAGTTCGCGGCCTAACGAATTGGCCGGAAGGACCTCGTTTGTTCCGTTAAGTGCCGTTGGCTTCGCTCCATTGGAGCGATGATCGATTTCGGGGGATGAGCTTTTGATGATCTCTACCAGGATCGCCGCCATGGCGGACAAATTCTGACTGCCCATGAGTGTTCCGCTGGGCAGAGCCAGACCGAGTTCGCCTTCGATCCGGTTAGTCAATTCGACCGCCATCAGTGAGTCCAGGCCGAGCTCGTGCAGTGGTTTTGAGACGTCGAGGCTGGCCGGGGAGCTCCGCATGACCTGCGCGGCCTGCCGACGGAGAAAGGATCCCATCAATTCGCGGCGCGCCGCGTCCGTCGCTGAAAGAAGAGCTTCCCGCAGCGCCTTGCCTTGCGCGACCTCTTCGTTGGCGTCATCAGTGCGGGAGATTAACGACGAGAACCTCGACGGGAACCGTCCGAAGAGGCCCTTGACCCACACGTTCCAGTCAACCTCAAAAACCCCCATTTGCGCACAGGGTGTTTGCAACAGGCGACCCAGCACGACCAAAGCCGCGTCCACGTCCATCGCCGCGAGTCCCATGTGAGCGAGGGATTCTTTCACCGCCGCGTGCCGCTCGATATAACCGACTCCCCGGATTCCTCCCCAGTTCACGCTGAGACCGGGCAGATCCTGGCTGCGCCTGTAATGAGCCAGGCTGTCTAGAAATGTGTTGGCGGCGGCATAGTTTGCCTGCCCGGTAATGCCGACCGCCGAGGAAACCGAAGAAAAGAGAACAAAAAAGTCCAGCGGATCGCCACAAGTCTGGCGATGAAGATTCCATGCGCCGTCGATCTTCGGCGCCGTTACCGCGCGGAAGCGCTCCGGATCGAGTTGGAGAATAGTGCTGTCGTCCAGGACCATCGCAGCGTGGATCACACCTCGAAGTGGTGGCAGGCGACGACGAACATCGTCAAGCACGGCGGCGAGTTGTGCTTCGTTCGACACATCAGCCCGGCCGATGGTGACGTCGACAGATTTCCGTCGCAATTCCTCCACGGCTCGGCGCGCTTCCTCGGTCGACGCCCCGCTTCGGCCGACCAAAACAAGATGGTGCGCTCCTCGTTCGGCCATCCACTTGGCCGTGGCCAGACCAAACCCGCTTAACCCACCCGTGATCAAATAGCTGGCATCGTCATCAAAGCGCAATTTTCTCGCCTCGGGCAGCGGTTCCATGACCGCTTCTTTCCCGCTCACGGTCAGGACAATTTTTCCGACGTGCGTGCCCCGCATCATGCACCGAAAAGCGGAGACTGCCTCCGTCATCGGAAACAGCCGTCGCGGCAACGGGTGCAGCCTGCCTTGTTCAATGTCGGACATGATCTTCTTCCACATTCGTTTCACCAGCCGCGGGTCCCGAAAGACTAGCTTGTGAAAATCCGGCGCCCGCACAGTGATATCGGTCCGAAATGGTCGCAGGCCGATTTTGCTGTTTCCGTAGATATCGCGTTTGCCGATTTCGATAAACCGGCCACCGTGCCGCAGCAGCTCAAGACTGCGGGTGAGGGCCTCACCTGCCAGTGAATTGAGCACGATGTCGACGCCTTCTCCGCCGGTAATCTCCATCACTTCGTCGGCGAAGTTGAGGGTGTGGGAATCAAGGACGTGGTGGGCGCCGAGAGCGCGCAGTAATTCCCGTTTTTCGGCGTTGCCAGCCGTGGCGAAAACTTCACAGCCATCGCTCAGAGCCATCTGCACGGCGGCCAATCCGACGCCACCCGCGGCCGAATGAATCAGCACACGCTCGCCTGCCGTCATTTTGGCGATATGCCGGAGCGCGTAGGCGGCGGTAACGAATGCAACTGGAATTGTCACGGCATCGATGCTGCTCAGGTTGCGCGGGTAACGAGAAAACAAGCCCGCGGGGCAGCAAACATGCGAACACAGGGCGGGAGTAACCAGAGCGAGGACTCGGTCTCCGATGCGAAAGTCGGCCACGCCCTCGCCGATTGCCACGATACGCCCGGCGGACTCCGAACCGAGCATGAAGTAATCGTCCAATTCTCGCGGATACATGCCGAGCGCTTTCATGACATCTCGGAAGTTCAACGCGGTGGCCTCGATCTCCACTTCGACTTCTCCCGGGCCGGGACGACGCCGCTGGATCGGTCTCAGCATCAAGTCGTCCAATACCCCGGGCTTGGTGATCTCCAGGCGGAACGGGGTGCCCCGAGGCAGCTGACAAACTCCGCGCGCGGCCGCCGAACTGCGCGTCACACGCAAGGCGTATCGCGCCGAGCCGCGCAGAGCAATCTCTTCGTCGGCGGATTCGTTATCCAGTTCTTCAATTAACGATTGGATTTCGCTTTGGCTGCGGTCGAGGTCGAGATCGATCATCCGGCAGCGAAGCCGCGGATGCTCGTTCATGATGACCCTCCCCATGCCCCACAGTGAGCTTTGCCTTACGGACATGTGCTTGACTCGTCCGGCCGGCTGCGCTCCGCGCGTGATCAGCCAGAGTTGGGGCGGATGATCTAGCGCCGCCAGTGCCTGGACGAGTGTGAGCACACTGTCGCAGCCCCTCCGCTGGCTTTGTTGAATTTCTGAAAGGGACGGCTCAGGCTTTCCGGCCCGGTCGGCGCTCCAAAGAAAAATGACACCGGTCAGCCCGGCGTTCCGAGCAAGAGCGGCCTCGACCACGCGCTGCATGTCTTCTTTCTTCGCCGGCCGAATCTGGAAATTGCCGTCCGCGATTTCTCGATAGGCCGGACCCGCCGTGACCAGGAAACACCTGTCTCCACGCGCGGCCATGTGCGTCGCAACGTTTTGCGCTGTCTCGTCCTCACCGGCAAGCAAAAGCCAGCTTCGAATTGTGTCCGTCGTCGCTCTCGGAATCGGCGCTCGATGACGAATCCGCGCAGGACCGCGTGCCAGCAGGACCACCTGGTAAGCCTCGCGCTTCTTGTCTGAGTCAGGGAGAGCGGCTGCGTCGCGAAACCCTTCCTCATTTAACAGCGTCAGCCATTGGGCGCGGCTTAGCAGGGGCGAGCCTGAACGGAGATTGGAATCGGCAAAGCCCCACCAGCCCTTCGTTAGTCCAAAAACGAGGTCGATCCAGCGCTCCGCCCGATCAAACTCGACCAGGACAAGGAAGCCGCCGGGCGCCAAAAGCTGTCTGATATGGCCGAGCGATCGTCGTAAATCCGGAGTGGCGTGCAGAACGTGCGACGCGAGGATGACATCGAATGAATGCTCGGCCAAACCCTGTTCAGGCGGAGGTTTGTCCAAATCGAGCGTTTGAAAACGCATGAAAGGGCGGTCGTGGAATTTTTGTTCCGCGTTCGTAAGGAAATGGCTCGATAAATCCGTGAAGACGTATTCGACCTGCTCCGGCAGCGATGTCGCCAGTTCCGTTAGAACGGCGGATGTCAGGCCCCCGGTACCTGCGCCCACCTCGAGAAAGCGGAGCTTGCGTCCCTCGGGCAAATTTGCCACCACGGCCTCAATCGTTTCCCGGACGATGCGGAAGTATGGGCGGACGCTGACACTGTCGCCGTAAATCTGTTCGATAAACGAATTCTGGCCGAACAGAAGCTCCAGCGGATCGGTTTGTCCTCGGAGCACCTCCGCCAATCGCAGCCCGCACAATCGCAGAACGGATAGTTCTGGAAGGAAGGCGGGGACGCGGCTGAAGATTGAGCGCCAGACCTTTTCCACATCGGTCTTCGCCGGTGTCTTTCTAACGATCCAGTCCGAATCCGTCTTTTTAAGGAGTTGGTCTTCTTCCAGAATTTGGAGGAAGCGTCCGAGCACCATGTGGTGTGGCGAGACGACTTGAGCGTAGAGCGACGCCGCGGCGATACGCTCGCCCGCTCGCAGTTCAACGCCGAGCTGCCGAAGAGCCCCTATAATATAGTACGCACACAAGCGATCAACGTCCCTTTTCAGAACGCCGCCGATGATCTCAGAGCTGCTTTGCCGGGCGGCTTTCCGTAAGCCCCGGGTCAGGGATGACAGATCGGGAAGGAAATCCGATCGCGTCCGGGCTTCATTCTCAGCACGGCTCTGGAGTTGCCACTGAAAGTCATGAAGGGCGTTGTCGAGATCGGATCCTCCAACGTGGCGCGAGCCTTCGACGGCCTGGGCCTCGAAGCCGTCGATCTCCAATAAGACTTCTCCCCCGGGTTCCATCATCCGAAAGCGTGCCTCTACGATTCCGCCCAGCTTTTTTGTCATCCGCGCGTGGACCCAAAACTTCGTTGGGAATTTTCCATGCAAGCGGAGTCGCTTGATACGAATGGGAAGAAAGAGCCTCTCTCCAAAAAGGTCCTCCGACGCGGTCATGAGTGAATGAAAACAGCTGTCCAGGAGCTGTGGCGGCACTTGATAGGCCTCGTCGTCTCCCGCAACCGGCAGTTCAATCCAGCTGAGCGCCTCGTCCTGCCCGCGCCAGGTGCTGCTGATACCCTGAAACCGAGGTCCGTATTGAAGTCCGAGATCGCCGAGTCGCCGATAGACTTCGGTCCGGGACGTCTCGTGCTGACACCGCTCCTGCACCCCGGCCAGACCTTCGGTTGGACGATCGGCCGCGGGCGCTTGCAGCAATCTGCCGGAACAATGAACAACCCAAAATTCCTGCGAGTCTTTGGGCCGACTAAGAACCTGGAACGCTGTTTCAGTTGAATTGTAACTGAATTGAAGGCGGGGGGCTTCGCCGGATTCGGGCAGGAACAGGGGCTTGCGAAGTTCGACGTCCTCTACAACGCAACTATCAGTGCCATAAAGCTGGCGGCCGGCGCCCAATGCCATCTCGACATAGGCGGCTGCCGGAAAAATGATTTTCCCCTGCACGCGATGATCCGCCAGAAGTCGACGGGCTGCGCCCTCGATCCTGGTCGTCCAATAGGGATTCGCCGCCATGAACCTGCGGCCGAGCAGGGGATGCAGAGAATCGGGGAGCCGGTTTCGGCGCGCCTCATCTCTTTCCTGCCAGTAGCGCTGATGTTTCCAGGGATATGCCGGAAGGCGCAGACAACTCCCGCCAGCCGGGAACAGGGCGGCCAAATTCGCCGGGTAACCCGCGCCGTGGAGCGCGCCTAACGATGAAAGCATTGTGACCCGCTCGCTTTCACCGCGCTTTAACGAGGGTAAAACCAGAGGTTCGTTAACCCGGTGTCGCGCGCACTCGGCCAGAGAACCGGCGAGAACCGGGTGCGGACTGATCTCCACGAAGCTGGTGCAACCGTTTTTCAGCATCCCGTCGACGGCGTCGGCAAAACGCACCGTCTCGCGAACGTTGCGCCACCAGTATGCCGCATCGAGGCGGGCCCCATCCACGGCGGCACCCGTGACGGATGAAAAGAGCGGCAATTGGGGCGACTGAACCGCGAGATTGCGCAACGATTCGAGGAGATCGTGTTGCACTGGATCCATCTCTGCGCTGTGGAACGCGTTTTGAACGCGCAGAAACTGACAAAAGACGCCGCGCTCCTTTAATGCCGGTTCAAGCGCCAGAAGACGCTCGGCCTCGCCGGAAAATGTCACCGACGACGGACTGTTGACCGCCGCGATGGAAACTCGGCTGTCTCCTCTCTCTTGCAGGAAACTGCGCGCTTCAGCTTCCGGCAACGCTGCCGCCAGCATTCTCCCCGTCTCCGGAGCTAAACGCATGCAGCGGCCGCGATGGAAAATGGTTCGCGCCGCCTCTTCCAGCGACAGCACGCCCGCGACATGAGCGGCGGCGATTTCTCCGACACTGTGGCCGACAACCATGTCTGGCTTGATCCCCCAGGAGGACCACAACGCCGCCAGCGCCACCTGAATGGCAAAAATCGCGGGCTGCGCGAGCGCGGTTTCCTGCAGGCGAGAATAGACCTCACGCGCTGACATTTCTTCCTGTAGAGACCACGGGCTCCATTGTCGCAGCAAGCGATCGCATTCCTCGATCTTGGCCCGAAAAACCGGTTCTTGCGCGGCAAGCTCGCGGCCCATCGCCCACCATTGCGGTCCCTGGCCGCTGAAGACGAAGGCCAGCTTGCGATCTGGCCGGACGTGACCGGACGATAAACCAGGTCGCGATTCACCGTTGGCGAACGCCTCCAGCTTTTCCGCAAAATCGGCGGCGGTTCCGGCTACCACCGTCAAACGGTGCTCATGGTGCGCGCGATGCAAGCTCGCGGTATAACAAATATCGCGCAACCAACTCGCCGGTTGCCTCACATTCTCGGCCATGAAGCCGGCGTAGCGGCGGGCAGATTTAGGTAAAACCTCAGCAGCCCGGGCTGAGATCGAAAGGAGCCATGGTCCGTTAGTCTCCGGTTGCTTGTTTCGAACCTCAAGATTCGAAATGCTCGACTCGGCCGGCGGGCTCTCAAGAACGGCGTGGGCATTGGCCCCGCCGAAGCCGAAGGAATTAACACCGGCCAAGACGCGGCCGGTCGGAAGTGGCTCCAGATCTCGAGGCACCCGCAGCTTCAGTTTCTCGAACTCGATGGTCGGATTCGGTGTGACAAGGTGCAGATGCGGCGGGATCATCCTGTGCCGCAGCATCAGCGCCACCTTGATCAAGCCCGCGATGCCGGCTCCGGCCTCGAGATGTCCAATGTTCGTTTTGACCGAGCCAATTATGCACTGGTTGCCATTGGCGCGTTCACAGCATAAAACCGCGCTCAACGCGTGCGCTTCAATGGGATCACCTACAGGCGTGCCTGTCCCATGAGCTTCAACATAATGAATTTCGCTCGGCAGAATATCCGCTGCTCGACAGGCCTGTCCTACCAACGTTTCCTGCGCTTTGCCATTTGGTACCGTTATGCCGATGCTCCGGCCGTCTTGATTAGTCGCCGTCCCGCGAATTAACGCATAGATTGGACTGCCGTCCGCCAGCGCCCGCGCCAAAGGTTTTAGCAAGACTATGCCTACCCCTTCGCCGCGGACATATCCGTTCGCACTGGCATCGAACGCTTTGCAACGTCCATCCGGAGAAAGCATCGACGCGTTGCCGAGAGAGATCGAGACCACCGGCGAAAGCATCGCATTAACTCCGCCGGCCAATGCCAGCGAGCACTGACCATCCCAAAGACTCTGACATGCTAGGTGGACGGCACTTAATGAAGAGGAACACGCCGTATCTAGAGCGATGCTCGGACCCAGGAGATTTAGACAATACGAAATCCGATTGGCCGCGATGCTCTGCGCGCAACCCATATTCGTGTAAAGATTGACGAATGCACCTTCTTCGAGCGTGCCTTGGAGGGCTTGATAGTCACACGTTGAAACCCCCACGAACACGCCGGTGCCTGAACCAGGGACCAGATCGAGCACCTCGCCCCCATCTTCGATGGCCTCCCAGGCAACCTCTAATAACAACCGTTGCTGCGGATCTATGCACGGCGCCTCTCGAGGAGAGATGCCAAAAAACTCCGGATCAAATTGATCGATACCGTCGATAAATCCACCGTGGCGGATGTTCGTCTTGCCTGGCGTCGCCGGAGCTCGATCGTAAAAAGCGCGCAGATCCCATCTTTCCTTCGGAACTTCGACGATAGCGTCGACACCATCACAGAGTAGTTTCCAAAAGGAGACCGGGTCGTTTGCTCCTCCAGGAAACCGGCAGCCAATTCCAGTGATGGCGATGGGCTCTTTCGACATCTGGTCCAGGTTTCCGCTTCCCGCTGTAAATCGGCAACAGAAACTATGTCAGAGGATGAGCGACTCGGCTGTCGTTAGGCAAGGACAAAACATGCCAATCCATTAATTTGATTCAAGACGGGATACTACATGCGCAAACACGATGTTGCACGATGTTTTTGATCGAAATAGCTCGGCCTAACGAAGGATTTTGTAATATAAGTAACACATTCGGATGGTCCTGACGCGCATGAGCGAGAGTGTGCCGATTGTTGATGGCAAGATGCAGCTCGGCACCTGGCAGGGAATTTTTCTGTTCGAGCACCGCCGAGCCGCGCATCGCCGTCACGTCTCGCTCACCATTATCGGCGAGTAATTTCTGTAGTGGCAGCAGTGCCCGCCCGGCTCGGATTGCCGGCTGCGTTCTCTAGTTCTCAGGGGAGACGCCTTTCGCCACAGTGTGTTAAAGGGAAATTCTACTGGATCTGAAACGTAGCTGTAGCAATCGCGCTGTTGCTCAAGCCAGTCTTTACTCCGATTGCCTTAACCGTCTTGGTCCCCGCGCCGGAGAGCAGAATACCGTCACCAGTTGGAT
>Ga0209805_1001490_pt1 | contig 14158 bp, 11 predicted proteins | sample GraSoiAngelo_148_FD_185905 | JGI IMG/M metagenome (GOLD analysis project Ga0209805, IMG submission 185905) | Grasslands soil microbial communities from the Angelo Coastal Reserve, California, USA - 14_1009_09_20cm (SPAdes) (version 2) | ecosystem: Environmental > Terrestrial > Soil > Grasslands ... | reverse complement strand
GTCCAGCTTGGAACACGCCGTGACCGGGCCGCGTCACGTATCGTTGAAATGTGCAAAGCCAGCCGCAACCGGCTGCCACCGTGGCTGAGGGGCCGCTGAGCGAGGCCGAGCTCAAGAAACTGCACGCCTACTGGCGGGCGGCCAACTATCTCTCGGTAGGCCAGATCTACCTGCTGGCGAATCCACTGTTACGGGAGCCGCTCCAGGTCAAGCACATCAAGCCACGCCTGCTGGGACACTGGGGGACGACCCCAGGTCTCAACTTCCTGTACGCCCATCTGAACCGCGTCATCAAATCCCGCGACCTGGACGCCATCTTCATCTGCGGCCCTGGCCACGGCGGGCCGGCGATGGTCGCGAACGCCTATCTCGAAGGCACGTATACGGAGACCTATCCCGACGTGACGCAGGACCTGATCGGTTTGCAGAAGCTGTTTCGGCAGTTTTCATTTCCCGGCGGCATCCCGAGCCACGATGCGCCCGAGACCCCAGGGTCGATCCACGAAGGCGGTGAGCTCGGCTATGCCCTCACCCACGCCTACGGCGCCGCCTTCGACAACCCGAACCTCAAGGTCTTTTGCGTGATCGGCGACGGCGAGGCGGAGACGGGGCCGCTGGCCGCCAGCTGGCATTCGAACAAGTTCCTCAACCCACAGACGGATGGGGCGGTGCTGCCGATCCTCCACCTGAATGGCTACAAGATCGCGAATCCAACCCTTCTGGCGCGGATCCCGGAGGACGAGCTCCGCCGGCTGCTCGAAGGCTACGGCTACGCCCCCTACATCATCGCCGGCGACGATCCGATGGACATGCATCAGCGGATGGCCGCGCTGCTCGACCTGGTGCTCGACGAGATCGAGGAGATCCAGGGAAAGGGGCGCAAGCACGGCAAGCCGGCACGGCCGCGGTGGCCGATGATCGTGATGCGGACCCCAAAGGGTTGGACGGGGCCGAAGGAGGTCGACGGCTTGCCGGTTGAGGGTACCTGGCGAGCGCACCAGGTACCGATTGACAACATGACCAAGCCAGAGCATCTGCGGATCCTCGATCGGTGGCTGCGAAGCTACCGGCCAGAGGAGCTGTTCGATACCGACGGCGCGCTCGTCCGCGAGCTGTCAGCGCTGGCGCCCAGGGGGCCGCGCCGGATGAGCGCCAACCCGCACGCCAATGGTGGCGAGCTGTTGCAGGAGCTGCGGCTGCCGGATTTCCGCGACTATGCGGTCAAGGTCGACAAGCCCGCGACGACATTCGATGAGGCGACCAAGGTGCTCGGGGCGTTCCTCCGAGACGTGATCGTCCACAACCCTCACAACTTCCGGCTGATGGGCCCGGATGAAACCGCCTCGAACCGGCTGAGCGCGGTCTTCGACGTCACCAATCGCGATTGGCTCGCCGACGTCTTGCCAACCGACGATCACCTGGCCCCGGACGGGCGCGTGATGGAGGTCCTGAGCGAGCACCTCTGCCAGGGCTGGCTGGAGGGCTACCTGCTGACCGGGCGGCACGGCCTGTTCAACTGCTACGAAGCCTTCATTCACATCGTCGACGCGATGTTCAACCAGCACGCGAAGTGGCTCGAGGTCACGAACCGGCTTCCCTGGCGGCGGCCGATCGCCTCGTTCAACTACCTGCTGACCTCGCACGTCTGGCGGCAGGACCACAACGGTTTCACCCATCAGGACCCGGGCTTCATCGACCTCGTGATGAACAAGAAAGCCGAAGTCGTACGCGTCTACCTTGCCCCGGACACGAATTGCCTGCTCTCGATCGCGGACCACTGTCTGCGCAGCCGCCAGTACGTCAACGTCATCGTGGCCGGCAAGCAGCGGTCCCTCAATTACCTGTCCATGGACGATGCGATCGTGCACTGCACGCGGGGCATCGGGATCTGGGATTGGGCCAGCAACGATACCGAGGAGCCCGACGTCGTGATGGCCTGCGCCGGCGATATCCCGACGCTGGAGACGCTGGCGGCCACCGACCTCATCAGGAAGCATCTTCCGGAACTCAAGGTGCGAGTTGTCAACGTCGTCGACCTGATGAAGCTCCAGCCCCAGAGCGAGCATCCACACGGCCTTTCCGATGCCGAGTTCGATGCCCTTTTCACCACCAGCCGGCCGGTGATCTTTGCCTACCACGGCTACCCATGGCTGATTCACCGCCTCTGCTATCGGCGCCGCAATCACAACAACATGCATGTGCGCGGATACAAGGAAGAGGGCACGACCACCACGCCGTTCGACATGGTGATGCTCAACGACCTCGACCGCTTCCACCTGGTGATCGACGTGATCGATCGGGTGCCCGGGCTAGGCTCGCGTGCCGGACACATTCGTCAGCGGATGGTGGACGAGCGTCTCCGTCACCGCCAGTACACCCGCGACCACGGCGAGGACGAACCTGACGTGCGCGACTGGACCTGGCCGTACTAGGTGCGCGTTCTCGTCCTGAACGCCGGCTCTAGCTCGCTCAAGGGCAGCATCATCGACTCCCTCGATCTGCGCACCATCGCGAAAGATGAGGTGACGCTTGGCGCTGACGCCACCCGTCGGCATGGTCTCGACCGAACGGTCGGCGGCCTGCTGCGGACGTTGCAGGTCGGTGGGAGCCAGGATATCGACGCCGTTGGGCATCGGGTCGTCCATGGCGGTAGCCGGTATCGATCGGCCACTCGCGTCGACGGGCGGGTGCTCAAGGGGATCGAGGCACTCGCCGAGTTCGCACCCCTCCACAATCACGTGGCCGCGCTCGGGATTCGCGCTGCCCAGAGACGGCTGCCTCGAACCCCGCAGGTGGCGGCCTTCGATACCGCCTTTCACGCCAGCCTCGCTCCGGACCAGTTTCTCTATCCCGTGCCCTGGCGCTGGCACCGTCAGTACGGCATCCGGCGGTTCGGCTTCCACGGCCTGTCGGTCGAGTGGTCGACGGGACGCGCGGCCCAACTGCTCGGCCGGCCGGGTGTCGACCTTGCCTTGGTCGTCGCGCATCTGGGGAGCGGCTGCTCCGTGACCGCGGTGCTGAAGGGCCGATCTGTCGCTACCTCGATGGGGTTGACGCCGATGGAGGGGCTGATGATGGGCACCCGATCGGGGTCGATCGACCCCGGCATCCTTCTATATATGTTGCGAACGAGGCGGGCGGGATGGCGCGAGCTCGAAGCGGCGCTGGACCATCACTCGGGCCTCACGGGTGTCTATGGCAGGGCTGCCGGCATGCGCGAGATCGAAGCGGCTGCCCGCACGGGAAACAGACGGGCCCGGCTTGCCATGGAGATGTTCACGGGCCGAACGGCGGCCGCCATCGCGGCGGCGGCCACGACGCTGCCGCGCCTGGACGCCCTGGTCTTCACCGGTGGGATCGGTGAGCACTCGACCCTGATCAGGGAGGCGGTCGTCCAGCGTTTGGCGCCCCTGGGATTGGGCGCAAGAACGCTGGTGATCGAGGCACGAGAAGACGCGGTGATCGCGCGTCAGGCCGAAGCCGTGCTGCGGTCACGACGCAGGCGTGCCCGCGCTTAACGGGTGGCGCTAACCCGGTCGCCGACTGTCTCGGCCGCGTCAGCCGCACGGCCCCGCATCGCCCGTTCCATGTTGTCCTTGGCCTCGAGCAAAACTCGGCGGATCGGCCCCGGGACGTTTTGGCCCGCAAGGTAGCGATCGGTGGCCCTGATGGTCTCCTCGCCGACCACGACCGTCGGATACATCATGCGCGCGAAAGCCAGGCCGACCTCGATGTCACGTTCTTTCCAGAGCCGGGCGACGGCGTCGAAGTAGCGCGCGCGATAGGGCTCGAGCAAGCGGCGTTGATCGAAGCGATGAAAACCGCGCATCATCGACCGCAGGGTCGCCAGCGGAAGCGTGGAATCCTCCATCAACGACGCCCAGACCTGCTCCTTCGCCTCCGCCGTGGGGTGGGCGGCGCGCGCCGCGGCCGCATGGCGCTGTCCCTCATCGGTAGGATCCCGCTTCAGCTCGGCATCGATCAGGCCATCATCGGCGCCCACGCCGGCCAGCGCGCCGACGATCGCCCAGCGCAGGTCCGTGTCGACCTTGAGACCGGTGAACACCTTGATCCCATCGAGCAGGCCGCGCACGATCGAGAGATGCTCGGGCGAGCGGGCAGCGCTGATGAAGGCGTGCGCCCAGGTCAGCTGGACGTCGCTGGCGGGCGCCGCGCTGTCGAGGGCCCGAAGCGTGTGTTCGGCAAGCACCCTCAGCGCCGGCTCGGCGTTCGCCGGATCGCCATAGATCCAGACCGCCGAAGACGCCTGTGCGAGGAGATCCTGGACAACGCCAATGTCCGTCTCGCCATGAATATTGTTGAGAATCAGCGGGAGATAGTTTCGAGCTGGGATCTCCGCGTCGCGCAGCATGTCCCAGAGTGCCGCCCAGATGATGGCGCGGGCCAGCGGGTCGGCCAGCTCGGCGAGGTGCTCGGTTGCCGTCGCCCGGGAGCGCTCGTCGAGGCGGATCTTCGCGTAGGTCAAGTCCTGGTCGTTGACCAGCAACAGATCGGCCCATCGCTCACCGGCCAGGTCGGCGACCGGTGTACTTTCGTTGGCGACGTCGAGTTCGACGCGCCGGCGGAGCTGCAACGCCTCCCCCTGGCGATCGTAGAGGCCCACCGCCAGGCGGTGCGGCCGGATCGTCGGGTGCTCGGCTGGCGCTTCCTGCTTGATGGTGAGGGAGCCGATCGTCTCGCTCTGGGATGCTGCCAGCGGACGCAACGTGTTCAAGCCCGCGGTCTCGAGCCAGAGCTTTGACCAGGCCTTGAGGTCGCGACCCGACCCAGCCTCGACGTCGGAGAGAAAGTCCGCAAGCGTGGCGTTGGCATATTGCCGCTGCTTGACGTAGCGCTGCACGCCACGGAGAAACGTGTCCTGGCCCACGTAGGCGACCAGCTGTCGCAGCACGCAGGCGCCCTTGTTGTAGGTGATGGCATCGAAATTGAGGTAGACCGACTCGATATCCGGGACGTCCGCCGCGATCGGGTGCGTCGTGGGCAGCTGGTCCTGGCGCCGGGCACCGGCCTTGTACTGATTGGCAAAGGTGACCCAGCCGTTCTTGAAGCGGGTCGCCTCAACCTGGGCCAGCACCGACATGAAGGTGGCGAAGCTCTCATTCAGCCAGAGGTCATCCCACCAGCGCATCGTGACCAGGTCGCCGAACCACATGTGCGCCATCTCGTGCAGGATGGCGTTTGCCCGGTCCTCGCGGACCGCCTCGGTCACCTTGGAACGGAAAACCATCGACTCATTGAAGGTCACGCAACCGATGTTCTCCATCGCGCCGGCGCTGAACTCCGGAACGAAGAGCTGGTCGTACTTCTGGAAGGGATAGGGGTACTTGTAGGCCTGGCCGTAGAAATCGAGACCCTGCTTCGTCACCGTGAAGATTTCATCCGGATCGAGGTACTGCGCCAGGGACTGGCGGCAGAAGAGGCCGAGGTCGATGTCGCCGTGACGGTCGCGCACGCCGTGATAGGGTCCGGCCACGATCGCGGTGAGGTAGGACGACATCTTGGGGGTGGCCCCGAACGTCCAGCGCTTGATGTTTTCCTTGCCGGCCACTTGCTGGGCTTGACCTGGATTGTTCGAGACCACTACCCAGTCGCTGGGCGCCAGGATCGTGAAGGTGAAGCTCGCTTTGAGGTCGGGTTGATCGAAACAGGGAAACATCCGGTGCGCGTCGAAGGTCTCGAACTGGCTGTGGAGGTAGATCTTATGGTCGACCGGATCCTTGAAGCGACAAAGCCCGGCGCCGACGTTCTGGTACTCGCATGTCCCCAGCACGTGCAGCTCGTTCGCGTCCCGGAGGTTGCTCAGCGTGATACGGGCGCCGTTGAAGGCTTCCTTGACGACCTCCGCACCATTCAGCTCACAGCTGTCGACCGAAGGGGCAAGGAAATCAATAAAGGAATCCGCACCGGGCTCCTGGCACAGAAAATGGATTGTGGCTTCACAGGTAAAGGTGTCGCTGTCCCTGGTCAGATCGAGCGAAACGTCGTAGAGCGGGGTCTGGATCAGCTGAGCCCGGCGGCGGGCTTCATCGCGCGTCAGGTTATTTCCCGGGTGCATCGTCTAGTAATGTAGCGCCTGGGTTATCGGCGGCGGGGGCCGCGCCGGGTCATCATTTGAGGAGTAGTCGTTCGAGCCGGGCGGCGGCGAGGAGCAGGGCGGTGCCACCCAGGACCATGAGGTAGAGCAGGTCAAAAAGAATTGAGGGCCCGATGCTTCCGGTTGTCAAGCTCCTGAGTAAGTCAACGCCGTGATAAAGCGGCGTGAGCTGCACGAAAATCTGCAGCGGGCCGGGATAGAGGGTGATGGGATAGAACGTCGCCGAGAAGAGGAAGAAAGGGATCATCACGATCAAGACCAGGTCGAAATCCTGCCAGGTTCGGACGAAGGTCGAGGCCGCCGTACCGATGGCGGCGAAGGTGAAGCCGATCAACATCGCGCCTGGCAAGGCCAGGATCGCCCAGGGCGACAGGATGAGACCCAGCGCCGCCATGACCACGATGAAACCGAGGGCATATAACGTGCCACGGATCAAAGCCCAGGTGACCTCCCCGAGGGCAACGTCGGCCACCCCGAGCGGGGTCGCCAGGATGGCGTCGTAGAGCTTCACGTACTTCAGCTTGTAAAAGAAGTTAAAAGCCGTCTCGTAGATTGCGCCGTTCATCGCCGATGACGCCATCATCGCGGGTGCCACGAATGCCGCATAGGCAATGGGCCGCCCATTGAGCGTCACCGCCGAGCCCACCAGGCCGCCAACCCCGTATCCGATCGCCAGCAGGTACAGCAGTGGCTCGAAGAAGCCGGACACGATCAGCGTCCACTCCCGCCGGTAGAGGACAGCGTTCCGTTCCACCATGTGAGCAGCACGTCCAGCCGCGGGCAACTGCAGCGGGCGTCGGCGCGTCAGGACGGCAATCATCGAACCAGCCGCCGCGGAAGCGTGATGCTGGCTGCGATGATGCCGAGCGTCGCGTAGGCGGCGAGTACGGCCAGGTCGATCAGCGCCGAGGGGTTCGCGCCACCGATGGCCAGGCTGCGAGAGAGGACCACGCTGTGCGCGAGCGGGGTGGCCCAGGCGATGCCCTGAGCCAGCTGCGGCAGTTGCTGAATCGGGAAGAAGACCCCACCAAGCAGGAAGAGCGGCGTGATGATGAAGCGGCCGATGGTGGGAAAGCCCTTGTCCTTGCGCTGGGTCGCGGTGAAGGCGAAGATCGGTGCACCGAACGCCAGCCCATTAAGGACCACGACGGGGATCGTGAGTAGGGACGCCACCGTGTGCACGGTGCCAAAGAGGAGCATCACAAAGAAAAACGCGAAGGCCGTGGTCGCCAGCCGGATCACCAACCAGCCAATTTCGCCGCCGAGCACGTCCCTGACAGTGAGGGGAGTGGCCAGCATTCCGTCATAGGTCCGCAGCCACTGGATCTTGGCCATGACCGGATAGGTGGTCTCCACGAAAGCGGTCTGCATGGCAGTGGCCGCCAGCAGCCCGGGGGCGAGAAATGTCAGGTAGGAAACGCCGCCCACGGTGCGCACCGGGCCGCTCGCGATCAAGCTGCCGAGGCCGATGCCGATCGCGGCCAGGAACAGCACCGGCGACGCGAACGATACGAACATCGATCCCTTCCAGGTGCGGCGGTAGACCATCAGGTGGTGCTCGACGACGTGGAGGATGCCTGTCATTTGCCGCTGCCGGTCATTCGATCAAGCTCCGGCCGGTGAGGCGGAGGAAGACGTCTTCCAGCGTGCTGCGCCGGACCAGCGTGCTCTCCGGCCGGAGGCCGCGTTGATGCACCGCAGTGGCAGCGGCTTCGCCGTCGTGCGTGTAGAGCAAGACCCGGTCGGGCAAGACCTCGACGCGGTCGGCGATGCCTTCCAGTTTGCCGTCGAGTAGGGGAGCGGCGTCAATCGGAAAGCGGAGTTCGAGCACCTCGCGGGTCGAGTAACGATCGATCAGGTTGCGCGGCGACCCGGAGGCAACGATCTTCGCCTTGTCCATCACGACCAACCGATCGCATAGCTGCTCGGCCTCGTCCATGTAGTGCGTGGTCAGGACGATGGTCACGCCCCGCTGCTTGAGTCGGTAAAGCCGGTCCCACACCAGGTGCCGCGCCTGCGGGTCGAGGCCCGTCGTCGGCTCGTCGAGCAGGAGCAGGCCGGGGTCGTTGACCAGCGCGCGGGCGATCGTCAGCCGCCGCTTCATGCCGCCGGAGAGAGGCTCGACTTCGTCTCTGGCGCGGTCCTTGAGCTGAACGAACTCGAGCAACTCCTGCGTGCGCGCTCGCGCGACGTCGCGGGGAATATCGAAATAGCGGGCGTAGGTGAGCAGGTTTTCATCGACCCGGAGCTCCATGTCCAGCGTATCCGCCTGCGGGACGACGCCCAGCCGCGCGCGGATTCGCGGCCCGTCAAGCACCGGGTCAAGCCCGAGCACCCGAAGCTCGCCGCCGGACGGCGATGAGACGCAACCGATCATGCGCATCGTCGACGTCTTGCCGGCGCCGTTGGTCCGAGGAAGCCAAATGCCTCACCGCGCTGGACGTCGAAATCGATCGCGTCGACGGCGACGAGCCTGTCGAAGCGCTTGGTCAGGCCACGGGCATGGATAAGCGCGTCTGGAGCGGTTGGCGACGTTGCCATTGCGTCGAATCGATACTGTACTGTCCGCCTGCCAGCACGCGCGCTTCGTGCTCGAGCAACCACTGTTTGACCTCAAGTCCGCCGCCGAAGCCGGTCAGGGAACCGTCCGAGCCGATCACGCGGTGGCAGGGCAGCACGATGCACACGGGGTTGGCTCCATTGGCGGCTCCAATGGCCCGGGCTGCCGTCGGGATGCCGAGAGTGGCCGCCTGGCGGCCGTACGTTGTGGTGCTGCCGAAGGGAATCTGGGCCAGCGAACGCCAGGCGGCCACCTGGAAACGCGTGCCCTCGAGATCGACGGCGATGTCGAACGCGGTCCGTTCGCCGGCGAAATATTCATCGAGCTGCCGGATCGTGCTCTTCAAGATCGGATGATCCGGATTGCGATGCGGCCGGCCGGTGACTCCTGCGCGTTTCAGGGACGACGTTGGCCAGACAACCGCGCGGAGGCCGTGGTCGGACGCGACGAGGGTGAGCTCGCCAACCGGGGTGGCATGGGTGGTGCTGTGGAGCATCGCCTTGTTTTGCATCATTGAACTCCTTTTGGGGTTCGCTCGCGATCCGCGAGCGTCGCCCACAACTGGTGGGTGGCATAGGTCCGCCAGGGTCGCCAGGCGGCCGAATGTTCAGTTATCGCTTTTCGATCCAGCAGGCCGAGCCGAGCGCCAGCTTTTTTGACGCCGAGGTCGTCCGGCAGAAACGTGTCCGGGTCCCCAAGGGCGCGCATCACGATGTAGCCCGCCGTCCAATCGCCGATCCCGGGTAAGGCGATCAGTTTCTGATAGACCTCGCCACGGTCCGCTCCGGGATCGAGCGCCAGAACGCCGGCAGCAACCGCACGCGCCAGGGCCCGCAATGTTGCGCGACGCGTTGCCGGGACGCCAACCTCTACAAGATCGGCGGAAGCGAGCGCCTCCGCGTTCGGGAACAGATGCGTCAGCGTCGGGTCGGCGATCTTGATGACGTCGCCGTGGGCGGTCACCAGCCTCGAGGCCAGCGTGCGGGCCGCGGCCAGCGAGACCTGTTGCCCGAGGATGGCCTGGATGGCCAGCTCGGTTCCATCGACGGCGCCCGGGGCGCGCAGTCCAGGGCGCTTGTTGACGATGGGGGAGAGGTGCCGGTCCATGGTCAGCACCTCGACGACGCTGAGCGGGTCGGCGTCGAGGTCGAGAAGGCGGCGGCACTGGCGCACTGCACTGCTCAGGTCCGCCATCGACTCGAGCTGCAGCGTGCAGCGGATATGGTCGTGGACCGGCCCCAGGGTGGCAATGCCGGCGCCGCGCGGCAGGCGCAGGGTTCGGCGGTAGACCCCGTCCCGCGCCTCGGCGACGCCGGGCAGCGCGCGGGCACGCAGCCAGGCGAACAAGGTGGGCCAGTCGAATGGTTGCCGGTAGGGAAGGCGCAGTGTGAGCGCACCATCAACCGCATCGCCGCGACGCCGCCCGCGTTTGCGCAACTCCGTAGGCGGCAAGGCAAATACCTCGCGGACCGTGTCGTTGAACTGCCTGATGCTCTCGAAGCCGGCCGCGAACGCGACCTCGGTGAACGGCAGATCGGTGGTCTCGATGAGGGTGCGGGCCGACTGTGCCCGCTGGGCGCGGGCGATGGCGAGCGGCCCCGCGCCGAGCTCGCTGAGCAGCAATCGGTGCAGGTGGCGCTCGCTGACCGCGAGCCTGGACGCCAGCCCGGCGACGCCATCGCGGTCGACGATCCCGTCCGCGATCAATCGCATCGCCCGCCCCACGAGGTCCCCGCGCACATTCCACTCGGGCGAGCCGGGCGAGGCGTCCGGGCGGCAGCGCTTGCAGGCGCGAAAACCGGCAAGCTGGGCCGCCGCCGCGGTCGGATAGAAGCGCACATTCGCACGCTTGGGACGAACCGGTGTTGGGCAACTCGGCCGGCAGTAGATGCCAGTGGTCGTGACGGCGGTGATGAACCAGCCGTCGAAGCGTGCGTCTCGGCTCTCGACCGCCCGATAACAGCGCTCGAAGTCCAGTTGCGAAGTCATCACGAGGTTTCATTGTGGCGGGTGAAGGCCCATCTGGCTAGCGGAAATCGGACATCCAGGACAGGGCCCTTCGCGGCCGGGTGGACAATTCCATCGTGCGGCTGATCATGCGACCGCCGAGCGACGCCTTGCGGCGGGCGCTTTCCGACCACCCCCAGCGCGATCAGATCGATCCCGAGCGGGCGCAGGCCGAGCATGCGGTATACGTCAGCGCGCTCGAGGCAGCCGGGTTGGCGGTCACGCTGCTGCCACCGGAACCGGACATGCCGGATGCGTGCTTCACGTGGGACACGGTGCTCGCGTTTTCGCGGCCGGGCGACGCGCCGACGGCGCTTTTGGTGGCGGCCCGGCCGGGAGCCCTGTCGCGACGAGCCGAGGTTGCGTCAGTGCTTGCCTGCGCCCGGCAAATCGCCCCGGGGGCAGAAGTTGTAGAGATCCGTGCTCCCGGAACGCTCGACGGCGGCGACGTGATCACCTTTGGGCGACGGGTCGCCATTGGCGTGTCGGGGAGGTCAAATGAAGTGGGAGCGCGACAGCTCGCCGGAGTGCTGAGCCGCTTCGGGTATCACGCGTTCCTCTGCCCGGTCGACGATCGGCTGCACCTGGCATCCGCGGTCACACCACTCGGCGCCCAGCGATTGATCGGGACACGCTCCGGTTTTCAGTCGCTGGATGCCGGAGGCCCGGAGGTGGCGCCGCAGGACGTAGAACGGCTCGTGCTACCCGACGCCGCCGCCGGCGGAGCCAACGTGCTGGCGGCTGGCGGTCGGTGTTTTCTCGCCCGCGGATTTCCGCCGGCGGTCCGCGCGCTGGCACGCGCCGGCGAGTCGGCCGTCGAGGTCGAGCTCGACGAGTTCCTTCGGGCGGATGGGGGGCCGACCTGTCTGGTCGCGCCCATCTAAACTGGGTCCTTCGTGACCGACCCTACGATCGTGCGCGCTGACGGCATCGTCGACGTTGCGGTGATTGGCGCCGGCCCGGCGGGGCTGGCCGCCGCGGTCCATGGAGCCTCGGCCGGCCTGACCACGACGGTGATCGAGGCGTCGGCGATCGGTGGACAGGCCGGCAACGCCGCTGCGATTCGGAACTACCCGGGATTTCCAGACGGCATCAGCGGTGACGAGCTGGTTCGTCGCGTGTATGAACAGGCGACGATCCTCAAGGCGGGGTTCGTTGGCAGCCGCGCCGCCGAGCTGGCTCCCCAGGTCGACGGCCACCGGATCAGGCTGGCGGATGGTACCGCGATGACCGCCCGCTGCGTCGTCATCGCAACTGGAGCCGCCATCCGTCGCCTCGGGATCCAGAATGTCGACAGGCTCGCGGGCAAGGGCGTGGAGTACGGCACCACGGTCGCGGATCCGGCCGCGATGAGCGGAGAGGATGTGGTGGTCGTGGGCGCGGACCCATCAACCGGGCCGGCCGCCCTGGCCGTGGCCAGATATGCACGGAATGTGACGATCGTGCTGCGCGGCGGGATCCACGTCACCATGGCACCAGACCTCGCGAAACAGATCGAACGCATCCGGAACATCCGGGTTCGGGTCAACAGCCAGGTGGTCGACGCCTACGGTGAGAGTCGCCTCGAGGGGGTGATCATCCGGCATCGCGTGAGCGGCACGACCGAGGCGGTGGGCGTGCATGGCTTGTTCGTCCTGATGGGCGCGGAACCCGGCTCCGCCTGGCTGAAGGGGGTCGTGGAGCGCGACCAGGACGGATATCTTGTCACCGGCCCGGACCGGCTCGAGACAAGTGTTCCGGGCGTCTTCGCGGCCGGGGACGTGCGCCACGGCGCGGTCAGGCAGGTTTCGTCGGCGCTGCACGAGGGCGCGATCGCGATGATGCTGGCGCAACGGACCCTGCACGAACGGGCGGCGGTGGCGGTCAGCGCGGCGGGCTGAATCGATCGCGCCGCCGGCTCGGCGGGCCCGTAGAATTGTCGGGCAGCGATGGCGTACCAGACTCTTTACCTCAAGTACCGCTCCCAGAAATTTGGCGAGCTGGTCGGGCAGGACGCGATTGCCCAGACGCTCAAGAACGCGGTGGGACAGAGCCGCGTGGCCCATGCCTATCTCTTCTCCGGCGTGCGCGGCACCGGCAAGACATCGACCGCCCGGATCCTGGCCAAGGCGATCAACTGCTTGAACCTCCAGGGCGCGGAGCCCTGCGGCGTCTGCGCGAACTGCGTCGAGATCGGAAGCGGCGCGGCCGTCGACCTGATCGAGATCGACGCTGCCTCCAACCGCGGCATCGACGAGATCCGCGACCTGCGCGAGCGGGTGAAGTATCTGCCGGCCGTGTTGAAGGTCAAGGTGTACATCATCGATGAGGCGCACATGCTGACGACCGAGGCCTTCAATGCCTTACTGAAGACCCTGGAAGAGCCGCCGGCGCACGTCGTGTTCGTGCTGGCGACGACCGAACCGCACAAAATTCCGTTGACGGTGGCGTCCCGTTGCCAGCGGTTCGACTTCCGCCGGATCGAAACCGGAGCGATCGCGGCCAGGTTGGCGATGATCGTCGATCAGGAGCAGGTCAGGGTGGACCCCCAGAGCCTGGCGCTGCTGGCCCGACTCGCGCGCGGCTCGATGCGCGACGGTATCACGCTGCTCGATCAGTTGATCTCGCAGGGCGGCGAAGAGCTGACCGTGCAAAAGACACACGAGTTGCTGGGGTTGGCCGACCCCGATACTCTGGTGCGGCTGCTGGGGTCCATCACGGAGGGCGATGCGGCCCAAACCCTGGGACAGCTGCAGACGTTTTACGACGCCGGCGGTGATGTGCGTCAACTGGTTCGTGGCCTGCTGGGGGTGATCCGAGAGGCCGCGCTGCTATCGGTTGGATACCGGGACGAACAAGGGCTGGGCGGCGCGCCGTCGGCGGCGCTCGACAAGATCGGGCGAGGCGCCGGTCGGAATGCGCTGCTCAACCTGTGGAAAGGCCTGATGGAGATGGAGCCGGAACTACGGAAGGGCGCCGATGCGCGCCTGTTGCTGGAGGTGACATTGCTGCAAAACATGAGCCAGCCGGTGCCGCTCGTGGTGACGCCGGCCGCGCCCGCGATCGAGCTGGCGGGTGGCGAGCGCGTCATCGAGCCAGCAATGGCGCCAGCGGAAGCAACCGGCGGCACCGACGGGCGATGGGATGCGCTCAAGAACCGCCTGCCCAAACCGGTGGCGAGCTTGCTGATGGACGCGCAGCTGGCCGCGGTGCGGGAGGGGCTGGTTCGGGTTGAGTTTCGCTATCCCGCCCACGCCGAACTGATGCAGAAACCATCCAATCGGGAAACCTTGCTGGCCGCGGTGCGCGACATCTTCGGTCCCGACGCGCGGCTCGAACTGGTAGCGGCGGACAAGCCGGCGACAGCTGCCGCGGGCCCTCCGGCAGGGCGACCATCGGCCTCGATCGCTGACGACCCCCTTGTCAAAGAGGCGATGAACCGTTTTGATGCCACGAATGTGCGGGTCACTCCGCGAGGGAGGGGCTAGATGGGGCAG
>Ga0209805_1001485_pt1 | contig 14185 bp, 10 predicted proteins | sample GraSoiAngelo_148_FD_185905 | JGI IMG/M metagenome (GOLD analysis project Ga0209805, IMG submission 185905) | Grasslands soil microbial communities from the Angelo Coastal Reserve, California, USA - 14_1009_09_20cm (SPAdes) (version 2) | ecosystem: Environmental > Terrestrial > Soil > Grasslands ... | reverse complement strand
GAAGGACGCCACGCCGACGCGCTCGTCGCGCCCGTGCGCGCGCTCGTCGTCACGGTCGATGGCAATTCCGGAGACTCCGTAGGTCGGCAAGCCAGCGGCGCTGGTGTAGATCCCGTCCGAGGCGCCTGCATGCATGTAGGGTATGACCTTGAGGCCCGGCCACGTCGCGGCGACCGAATCCTCCAGAGGCTTTTTCACCTCGGCGTCCAGCGGCGGCGGCGGGTAGCCGCGCCGATCCGGGGCGCGGTCGGAAATCTCCCCGTTGTCGGCGACGTAGCGGACCGTGATCTGCGCATCATCCAGGACCTCGATCAGCTGCTGGCGGACTTCTTCCTGAGAATGCCCGGGGAGGATCCGGCAGTTCACGTTGGCGGTCGCGCGCTGCGGCAGCGCGTTATTGGCGTGACCCCCCTCGAGCCTCGTGGCGACACAGGTCGTGTGCAGAATGCCCGCGACGGTCGGGATTTGCATGAGCCGCTCGAGGGCCTGGCCGTCGGGCGGGTCCGTGAGAATGCCCCGGTAGTCCGCGGCTTCCTGGCCGGTCGCCTCTGCGGCCATGCGCTCGAAATAGCCGCGCGTGACGTTGTTGAGCTCGAACGGGAAGCGGAACTTCTCGAGAGCCAGGAGCCCCGCGGCGAGCTCGTAGATCGCGTTGTCGGGTCGCGGCTGCGAGCTGTGGCCGCCCCGGTTGGTGACGGTCAGCTGGTAGTCCCCGTACACCTTCTCGGTGGCGCCCAGCTCGAATACCTTGGGCACGCCGTGCTCGGATCGGACCGAGTGTCCGTCGTGGTTCAGCACGAACTGGGCATCGATGAGCTCCCTGTGATTGCGGATGAGCCAGTCGACGCCGTTGCAGCAGCCGCCCTCCTCGTCCGCCGTGAGCGCAAGAATGATGTCGCGACTCGGGCGAAAACCCTCGTGCTTCATCCGCAGCAGCGTCGTCGCCATGATGGCATCGCCATCCTTCATATCCTGCGTGCCGCGGCCGTAGAAGTAGCCGTCCTTCTCGATGAGCTTGAAGGGATCGGTGCTCCAGTCCTCGCGCCGCGCCTCGACCACGTCGAGGTGGCCGATGAGCAGCACCGGCCTGTGCTTGGCTGTGCCACGGAGCCGCACCACCAGGTTCTTCTTGCGCTCGTTGAAACCGAGCACCGCGATGTCGGCGGCGGGGAAGCCCGCGTCCCGGAAGCGCTGCGCCGTCGCTTCGGCGGCGGTGGTGACGTTGCCGACGGAGTCGGTGGTGTTGATTTCGACCAGCTGCTTCAGGATCTCGTGGGCGAGCGCGTTGGCCGCCTGGTCGGCTTCCGCGGCGGCGGCGGCGGCGGCCCGCGGCGCCGGCGCCGCCAGTCCCGCGATCAGGAGCGCCGTGAGCGCTGCGCGCCGAGGGGGGCTCATGGGCCCCGCCCGCCCCGCGGGCTCGCGGCGGGCTCCTGCGCCGGCTCGAGCACCAGCAAGCGGAACGTGCCCGGCTGGATCGCCGGCCGCGGATGGGGCTGCTCGGGGCTGGCCGGGGGCGGCGGGCCGAAATCCGCGGTGACGAGGTAGACGCGATGAGTGCGGGTATCGAGCGCCATCGTGCGGGCACCGCGCCGCGTCGGGAGCGACTGCACGACCTCGGGAGCGCCGGAGGCGCCGGTGCGCACCACGGTCAGGTTCCCCTCGCCGCACGAGGCGAAGGCGAGGCCGCTGCCGGGATCGTAAGCCGCCGCGTCGACACCCGCGCCGATCGGTGCGCTGCCGAGCGCGCGCCCCGAGGCGGCATCCACGACCGCCATGACCCGGTTGGAGCACACCGGGAAGAGATGCCGCCGGTCGGCATCGAAGGCGAGCCCCGAAGGCTCTTCGCAGCCGGCGATCGGCCAGACCGACAGTACGCTCAACTTGCGCGCATCGAGCACGGCCAGGCTGTTCCTGTCCTCGAGGTTCACGTAGACACGGCCCGTGCCGTCCGGCACGGCGAACTCGGGCTTGGCATCGAGGGCGAGGGTGCCGACGACCTGATCCCGCCCGGCATCGATCGCGGTGACGTTGCGCCCGCGGCCGTTGAAGGTGAAGACGTGCCGGGTGGCGGCGTCGTACACGATGGCGTCGGGGTTCTCCCCGGTGGTCTTGATTTCCTTCAGCCGCGCGAGCGTCTTCAGATCGAATACCACGACCAGCCCCGCGCGCCCGGCGCTCACATAGCCGCGATTGAGCTCGGGGGCGAGCGCGATCCCGTGCACGCCGGGCGTATCGGCGATCCTGCCGGCCACCGCGAGCGTCCCGGTGTCGACGACCAGCACGTGCGTGCCGTGCGCGATGAACAGCCGGTGACCCTCGGGTTCGAGAGTCAGGTAGTCCCAGCCCTCATCGCCCGGAAGCGATACCTGGTGAGCGAGGCGATAACGCGGCGCGGAATCGGCGCCTGCCGCGACGGCCGCCAGGAGCAGCACGCCTGCGAGCGCGACGCCCCCTGCCCACTCGAACCGGAATGCGTGTCTCATGGGATCCCTTCCCTCAATGGATCAGCCGCGCGCATAGATCCAGCAGCGGGCCGGGCAGAACACCGAGCAGCAGCACCGCCGCCGCGTTCAGTCCCAGCGCCAGCCGCACGCCCGCGGCCGGCCGGGCGGCCGGCTGGGCGGCCGGCAACGCCGTCGGCGGCTCGTCGAAGTACATGAGCTTGACCACGCGCAGGTAGTAGTACGCGCCCACCACGGACATGCCGGCCGCGATGACCACCAGCCACAGGTGGTTGGTTTCCCACAGCACCTGGAAGATCCGCAGCTTCGCCCAGAAGCCGACGAACGGCGGCACACCGGCGGTCGAGAACATCAGCATCATCATGGCGAGCGCGAGCAGCGGGTCGCGCTGATGCAGGCCCCTGTAGTCATCGAGCAGGTCGGCCTCGAAACCCTTGGCACTCGAGAGCAGGATCACGCCGAAGGAGCCGAGCGCCACCAGCACGTAGACCAGCGTGTAGTAGAGCGCCGCCGCGTAGCCGTCGGGCGTCCCGGCCACGAAGCCGAGCACGATGAAGCCCACGTTGGCGATGGTCGAGTAGGCGAGCATGCGCTTCAGGTTGCTCTGCACGATCGCGACCACGTTGCCGACCACGAGGGTGAGCACCGCGAGCGCCGCGAGCATCTGCACCCACTCGCTCGCGGTGCCGGCGAGGCCCTGCGCGAGCAGCCGCAGAGCGAGCGCGAAGTAGGCGATCTTCGGCGCGGTGCCGATGAAGAGCGTCACGCTGGTCGGGGCTCCCTCGTACACGTCCGGAAGCCACATGTGAAAGGGCACGGCGCCGAGCTTGAAGGCCACGGCCACCACGATGAAGGTGAGCCCCAGGATCACGCCCGCGGTGTTCGGCGCCCTGAGCCGCGCGGCGATCTCCGCGAGATCGAGCGTGCCGGTGAGCCCGTAGATCAGCGACATGCCGTACAGCAGCGCCCCGGAGGCGATGGCGCCGAGCACGAAATACTTCATGGCCGACTCGGCGGAGACGCCCGAGTCGCGGTCGAAGGCCACCATCGCGTACACCGACAGCGCGAGCAGCTCCACCCCGAGGTAGACGGTCAGGAGGCTGCCGGCGGACACCAGCACGAAGATGCCGAGGAGCGCCGTGAGCGCGAGCACGTAGTACTCGCCGCGCAGGATGCTGCGATTCTCGAGATAGGTGCGCGAATACAGCAGCGCCACCGCGACCAGGAGGAACCCGGCGAGCTTCAGCACGAAACCGAGCTCATCGGCCACGTACATGCCCGCGAACAGCGGGGCGCGCTCCGTGACGTGGCCGTAGCGCACCGTGAGCGCGGCCCCCACCGCGAGAGCGAGCAGCGTCAGCGTCGGGGTGACCCGGCGACCGCGTTCGCCCGCGAACACGTCGACGAGCAGGATGAGGCAGATCGCGGCCGTGAGAGAGATCTCCGGCACGGCGGCCGCGACGCTCGACCAGGTGAGGACTATTTCGTGCATTGCTCTTAAGGTCAGATCTTGGTGGCGATCGCCTGCGCGACCAGGTGATGGATGCTCGGCTGCATGACCTTCAGCAGCGGCGCGGGCCACACCCCGACGACCAGCACCGCGAGCGCGAGCGCCGACAACACCACGAATTCGCGACCGTTCAGGTCATCGAGCGCCGCGACGCGCGGGCTCGTCACGGGTCCGAATATCACGCGCTTCACCAGCCACAGCGTGTAGGCGGCGCCCAGCACCAGCGTCACGGCCGCGAGCGCCGAGTACCAGAAGCTCGCATTGAAGCTGGCGAGGATCACCAGGAACTCGCCGACGAAGCCCGAGGTCCCCGGGAGCCCCGTGTTGGCGAGCGCGAACAGCACCATGAAGGAGGCGAACACCGGCATGGTGTTGACCACGCCGCCGTAGTCGGCGATCTGCCGGCTGTGAATGCGCTCGTACAGCACGCCGACGCACAGGAACAGCGCTCCGGAGATGAGACCGTGCGAGATCATCTGCACCATCGCCCCATCGAGGCCCAGGCCGGCGCCGCGGAGACTATGGGTGTTGCGCACGATCTCGTAGACGACGAAGGCACCGAGTGTGACGAAGCCCATGTGCGCGATCGAGGAGTAGGCGATCAGCTTCTTCATGTCCTGCTGCACCAGCGCGACGAAGCCGATGTAGATCACGGCGATCAGCGACAGCGCGATCACCAGCAGGTCGAGCTCGCGGCTCGCGTCGGGCGCGATGGGGAGGCTGAAGCGCAGGAAGCCGTAGCCGCCCATCTTCAGCATGATGGCCGCCAGGATCACGGAGCCCCCGGTGGGCGCCTCGACGTGCGCGTCCGGCAGCCAGGTGTGCACCGGGAACATCGGCACCTTCACCGCAAAGGCGAGCAGCAGCGCGAGGAAGATCCAGCGCTGCTCGACGAGGGAGAGCGGCAGCGTCTGGAGGCTCGCGATCGAGTAGCTGCCACCCTTCACGTACATGTAGATGAGCGCCGCCAGCATGAACACCGAGCCGAGAAAGGTGTAGAGGAAGAACTTGATGGTCGCGTAGACACGCCGCGGTCCGCCCCAGATGCCGATGATGAGGAACATCGGGATCAGCATCGCCTCCCAGAAGAAGTAGAAGAGCAGCGCGTCGGTGGCCGAGAACACTCCGATCATCAGGCCTTCCATGATGAGGAAGGCGGCGTAGTACTCGGCCGGCCGCGTCTCGATCACGGTCCAGGCGGCGATCACCACCGGCACTGTCATGAAGGCGGTGAGCACGATGAGCGGCAGTGAGATGCCGTCGACCCCGAGCGCGTACCAGGCGTCGAAGCGCGGGATCCACGGCAGCCGCTCGGTGAGCTGCGGCACCGCGCTCCCGGCGTCGAAGGCGGCCCACAGCGGCACGGTGAGCGCGAGTGTGGCGAGCGAAGCGAGTAACGCCAACCACCGTCCGGCGAGGATGTTCCGATCCCCGAGCAGCAGGACTCCCAAGCCCGCGCCGACCGGCAGCCAGATGAGCATCGACAGGAGGCCGTGCATCGTGGGGACCGCCCTCAGAACCGCGCGTGCGCCAGGAACCAACCGAGCAGCAGCGCGAGGCCGATCATCATCCAGAAGGCGTAGCTGTAGAGATAGCCGCTCTGCACCCGCCGCATGACGCTCCCCAGCCAGCCCACGGTCGCCGCGCTGCCGTTGACCAGAGCGCCGTCGATCAGCGCCTCGTCGCCCCCCTTCCACAGTCCGACGCCGATGAGACGCGCGAGCGCTGCGAGAATGCGCTCGTTGAACCAGTCGAAGTAGTACTTCTCGGTCAGCACCCGATACAGCCAGCGCGCCTTGCGCGCCGCGAGATCGGCCCACGCGGGGCGGCGCAGGAAAAACGCCCAGGCGGTGACGGCGCCCGCGGCCGCGAGCCACAAGGGCGGCGCCAGGAGCCCCTGCAGCGCGAACAGCACCGGGCCGCGGAATTCCTCGCCGATCGCGCCCAGGACGTCATTGCGGTCGAGCACGAGAATCGAGCCCGTGAAGTAGTGGCCGAAGAGCACCGGTCCCACGGTGAGCGCGCCGATCAGGATCGAGGGGATCGCGAGCGCGACGAGCGGCACCGTCACGACCGCCGGGCTCTCGCGCGGCGTGGCGCCGTGCCCGTGATCGGAGTGATCGCCGCCAGGGGCCTGCCCGTCGTCGAGGACCTGCGTCGGCTCGTCGGGGCCGATCATGCGTCCCGCGTCGACGTGCGCCTCATGCGTGCGAGGCGCGTCGCGGAATCGCTCCGGCCCGTGGAACGTGAGGAACAGCATGCGGAAGGTGTAGAGCGCGGTCACGAACACGCCGCAGAGCACGCACCAGTAGGCGTAGGTCGCGCCCCAGCGATGGGACTCCCCGACCGCCTCGATGATCGCGTCCTTGGAATAGAAGCCCGAGAAGAAAGGCGTGCCGACGAGCGCCAGCGCGCCGATCCAGCAGGTGGCGGCGGTGACCGGCATGTACTTCGCGAGCCCGCCCATGCGGCGCATGTCCTGCTCGTGGTGCAGCGCGATGATCACCGAGCCCGCGGCGAGGAACAGCAGCGCCTTGAAGAAGGCGTGCGTCATCAGGTGAAAGATCGCCGCCCCGTAGGCCGACACGCCGAGCGCCACCGTCATGTAGCCGAGCTGCGAGAGCGTCGAGTAGGCGATCACGCGCTTGATGTCGTTGTGCACCACCCCGAGCAGGCCCATGAAGAAGGCGGTGGTGGCGCCGATCACCAGCACGAAGGACAGCGCCGCATCCGAGTACTCGAACAGCGGCGACAGGCGCGCCACCATGAAGATCCCGGCCGTCACCATGGTCGCGGCATGGATCAGGGCGGAGATCGGCGTCGGGCCTTCCATGGAGTCGGGCAGCCAGACGTGCAGCGGCACCTGCGCGGACTTGCCCATGGCGCCGATGAACAGGCAGATGCAGATGAGCGTCAGCGCCGGCACCGACCAGGTGCGGCTCAGCGGAATGAGCGCCTGCGCCATGTTCGGGGCGGCGGCGAACGCGTCTCGGTAGGCGAGCGACTGGGTGAAATAGACGACGCCGGCGATGCCGAGAACGAAGCCGAAGTCGCCGATGCGATTGACGATGAAGGCCTTCAGATTCGCGAAGATCGCGCTCGGACGCGTGTACCAGAAGCCGATGAGCAGGTACGACACCAGCCCGACCGCTTCCCAGCCGAAGAACAGCTGCAGGAAGTTGTTCGCCATCACCAGCATGAGCATCGAGAAGGTGAACAGCGAGATGTAGCTGAAGAAGCGCGTGTAGCCCGGGTCGTCGCTCATGTAGCCGATGGTGTAGACGTGCACGCACAGCGACACGAAGGTCACCACCGCCATCATGAGCGCGGTCAGGCGATCGATCAGGAAGCCCACCTCCATGTGCACGCCGTCGCTCACGAGCCAGGTGTAGACCTGCGCGTCGTACGCCGGCACGCCGTCGAGACAGATCTGTTTCAGCACGATGAACGAGAGCACGCAGGAAGCCGCCACCGCGCCGCACGTCAGCCAATGCGCGCCCGCACGTCCGATGAGCCGCCCGCCGAGGCCGGCGACGATGGCGGCCAGGAGCGGCAGCAGCGGGATGGCGATCAGCACCGTGGGGTTCATGGCGGGGCGGGTCAGCCCTTCAGCGTGTTGAGATCTTCGACGTTGATGCTGCCGCGTTCCCTGAACAGCACCACCAGGATCGCCAGGCCGATCGCCGACTCGGCCGCGGCCACGGTGAGCACGAAGAACACGAACACCTGGCCGTTGATGTCGGAGAGATAGCGCGAGAAGGCGATGAAGTTGAAGTTCGCCGCGAGCAGCAGCAGCTCGACGCACATCAGCAGCAGGATCATGTTCTTGCGGTTGAGGAAGATCCCGGCGATCGCGAGCGAGAACACGATTGCCGACAGCGTCAGCAGCTGCGCCAGCGTGATCACGGGCGTTTCTCCGCGTCCATCTTCACGATGCGCAGCCGCTGCTCGCGCCGCACCGCCACCTGGCGGCTGACGTCCTGGTACTTCAGCCCCGGGCGATTGCGCATGGTGAGCGCGATGGCCGCGACGATCGCGACCAGCAGCAGCATCGCGGCGAGCTCGAGCGGATAGGCGTAGCGGGTGTAGAGCACCCGCCCGAGCTCGAGCGTGTTGCTGTACCCCGCGGGCGCAGGAAGCGCGCCCCGGCTGGCGTCGATGCCGAGTCCCCCGCGCGCCCACACCACACCGACGATCTCGACGATCACCGCGAGCGCCGTGAGCCAGCCGAGCCAGGCGAAGCGCGTGAACCCCTGACGCAGCTCCGCCAGGTTGATGTCGAGCATCATGACCACGAACAGGAACAGCACCATGACGGCGCCGACGTACACCAGCACCAGCACCACCGCCAGGAACTCCGCCTCGAGCAGCAGCCAGATCGCCGCCGAGGTGACGAAGCACATGACCAGCGCCAGCGCCGAGTACACGGGATTGCGCGCCGTGATCACCGCGAGCGATGCCGCGACCAGAATCGCGCCGAACACGTAGAAGAGCGCCTCGATCAGCATCGGCGGCGGCCCGCGGCGGGTGGTGCGAGGCGCGTGCTCATCGGTACGGCGCATCCGCCGCGCGGTCGGCGGCGATCATCGCCTCGTAGCGCTCGCCGACCGCGAGCAGCTTGTCCTTGCTCATGATGTTCTCGCCGCGGCGCTCCATGTGGTACTCGTGGATGCGCGTCAGCACGATGGCATCCACCGGGCAGGCCTCCTCGCAGAAGCCGCAGTAGATGCACTTGAAGAGGTCGATGTCGTAGCGCGTGGTGCGCCGCGTGCCGTCGGGAGCCACGTCCGAATCGATGGTGATGCACACCGCCGGACACACCGCCTCGCACAGCTTGCAGGCGATGCAGCGCTCCTGGCCGTTCGGGTAGCGGCGCAGCGCGTGCAGGCCGCGAAAGCGCGGCGACTGCGGCGTCTTCTCCTCCGGATAGTTCAGGGTGTACTTGCGCGTAAAGAGGGTGCGCACCGTCACCAAGAGCCCCTTCAGCAGCTCCGGCAGCAGGAAAGTCTTGAGCGGATTAACGGCCATCAATGCGCCCCGTCAGTGGAACCAGCTGCGCGACCAGGGCCCGATCCGGTACGTCGCGAGCAGCATCTCCACGCCGATCCACACCAGCGTCACCGGGATCAGCGCCTTCCAGCCGAGGCGCATGATCTGGTCGTAGCGGTAGCGGGGGAAGGTCGCGCGGAACCACAGGAAGAAGAACACCAGCACGAACACCTTGATGAGCAGCCACAGGAAGCTCGGCTGTCCGAGGAAGGTGTCGCCGAGCCCAGCAGCACGAACACCTTGATGAGCAGCCACAGGAAGCTCGGCTGTCCCAGGAAGGTGTCGCCGAGCCACGGATAGCCCTCAAACGGCCCCTGCCAGCCGCCGAAGAAGAACACCGCGGTGAGCGTCGAGATCAGGATCATGTTGGCGTATTCGGCGAGGAAGAACAGCGCGAAGGCGATGCCGGAGTACTCCACGTGAAAGCCGGCGACGATCTCGGACTCGCCTTCTGCCACATCGAAGGGCGCGCGGTTGGTCTCCGCGACACCCGAGATGAAGTACACCATGAGCAGCGGAAACAGCCAGAACCAGTTCCAGGAGCCGATGCCGCCCGCCTGCGTGCGCACGATGGTGCCGAGATTCATGCTGCCGGTCGCCATCAGCACGCCGACGAGCGCGAAGCCCATGGCGATCTCGTAGGCCACCATCTGAGCCGCCGAGCGCATCGCGCCGAGGAACGCGTATTTCGAATTCGCCGCCCAGCCGGCGACGATGACTCCGTATACGCCCATCGAGGTGAGGGAAAGAAGGTAAAGGAGCCCCGCGTCGGCCTTCGACACCACCACCTCGGGCGACAGCGGGATCACCGCCCAGGCGGCCAATGCCGGCACCAGCGCGATCACGGGCGCGAGGCGGAACAGAAACTTGTCGGAATTGGCCGGGACTACGACTTCCTTCAGCAGCAGCTTGAGCACGTCGGCGAAGGGCTGACCGAGTCCCGGCGCGACGCCGAAGAGCCGCACGCGGTTCGGCCCGCGGCGCAGCTGCATCCAGCCGATGACCTTGCGCTCCCAGAGCGTGAGGAGCGCCACGCTGATGATCAGCGCCACGGTGATCACCAGGATCCATGCTGTCGAGCGCGCGTAGTCCGGCAGTGACTGCCAGGTGGTGGCGAGCTGCTCGATCCCCTTGTGCACCCCCGCGCCCTTCCCTAGTACGTCACGGCCGCCGTGCGGCCCTCGCGCGTTTTCTGCAGCGAGGGCGCGCGGCGCACCACGGCGTCCGTCTGATACATGGGCACGTCGACGAGCGGCTGCCTGGCTGCGCCGTCGATGGCGTCCGCGGCCCGGGGCACGGCATGGGAGCCCTGGTAGCCCGCCGGCTTCACCCCGGCGCAGGCCTCGCGTACCTCGCGCAGCACGTCCTCGGAGGACTGATAGTCGAAGCCCTCGAGGCCGAGGAGGTTCCCGAGCACACGCAGCACCTTCCAGCCCGGGCGCGCCTCGCCGACGGGCGCCGCCGCCCCGGGATGGCTCTGCCATAGCCCCTCGCAGTTCACGTAGGTGCCGGAGGTCTCGGCGAAGGTGCCCATCGGCAGTAACACGCGCGCGATGCGCTTCGCCTCCTCGCTCGCGAACGGGGTCACGGCGACGACGAGCTCGGCCTTCGCGAGCATGCGCAGGCTCTCGGGATCCAGCGCATCGATCGAGGGCTCGAGGCCGCCAACGAGCAGATAGGCGCGCAGCGGCCGCTGCAGCATGTCGCGCGCGGTGAGGCCCGGCCGCGCCGCGGCGCGCGCGCCCGCCAGGCGGTGCGGGATCGCGCCCGCAAGATAGGCGCCCGCGGCGTTGCCGCCCTCGGCGAGGCGGCCGAGGGTCGCGCCGGTGAGCTGCGCGAGCGCCGCGGCGAGCGCGCGCAGGTCCGCGAAGGAGGCATGCCGGGCGGCGAGCGCGCCCAACCAGACGGCGCGCCGCTCGCCCGAGAGCAGCGCCTGCGTGGCGGCGCGGTGCGCATCCGTCACGCGCGCCTCGCCCACTGCAGAGGCGAGCTGCGGCGGCACGCTCTTGCCGGTCGCGGCGGCCGCGGCAGCGAGGACCGCGGCGAGGTCGCCGACGAGATCCGCCGGCGCGGAGGTGAGTTGTACCCGGACCGGAAACAGATGCGGGAAGCGCGCCGGGTTCAGCATCGCCACCTGCGCGCCGCGCAGCGCCGCCTTGCGCAGGCGGTGCGCGAGGATCGGCACCTCGCGCCGCAGGTTCGCGCCGATGACGAGGAGCGAGCCGAGCGCCTCGACGTCGGCGAGCGCCATGCCGAGTCCCGGAAAAACCGGGTCGGCCTGCTGGTCGCGGAAGTCCCGCTGCCGCAGGCGGTGATCGACATTCTGGGTTCCGAGCCCGCGCGCGATGCGCGCCGCAAGATAGAGCTCCTCGAGCGTGCAGGAGGGGCTCACCAGGACGCCGAGATCGCCTGCGCGCGCGCGCAGCCCCGCCGCCGCCTCGCCGAGCGCGCGCTCCCAGTCGCTCTCGGCCCAGCTCGCGCCGCGGCGGAGCAGCGGGGTCGTCAGCCGATCGGGGCTGTAGATGCCCTCGTAGCTGAAGCGGTCACGGTCGGCGATCCAGGTCTCGTTGATCGCCTCGTTCTCGCGCGGCACGACCCGCATCAGCCGGCCGCGCAGCACGTGGCCGAAGAGGTTCGTGCCCACCGGGTCGTGCGGGGAGACCAGGGGGACTGCGTTCATCTCCCAGGCGCGCGCGCTGAAGCGGTAGGGCTTGGACACCAGCGCGCCCACCGGACAGAGGTCGATCACGTTCCCCGAGAGCTCGTGATTGACCGTGGTCTCTATGTAAGTGCGCACCTTCATGTGCTCGCCGCGGCCGATCATCCCGAGCTCCTGGATGCCGGCGATCTCCTCGGTGAAGCGGATGCAGCGCGTGCAGTGGATGCAGCGCGTCATGTCGGTGGCGATGAGGGGACCGAGATTCTCGTCCGGCACCGAGCGCTTGCCCTCGTGGTAGCGCGAGACGTCGCGGCCGAAGCCGACGGCGAGATCCTGCAGCTCGCACTCTCCGCCCTGGTCGCAGATCGGACAGTCGAGCGGATGATTGATGAGCAGGAACTCCATCGTGGCGCGCTGCGCGCCGATGGCGCGCGGCGATTTCGTGAAGACCTTCATGCCCTCCACCACCGGAGTCGCGCACGCCGGGAGCGGCTTCGGCGCCTTCTCCACCTCGACCAGGCACATGCGGCAGTTGGCCGCAATCGAGAGCTTCTCGTGATAGCAGAAGCGCGGCACATAGACCCCGGCCCGGTCGGTGGCGCGAATGATCATCTCGCCCTTGCGCGCCTTGACCGGGGCGCCGTCGACTTCGATGTTGACCTGATCGTCTGCCATGGTAGTCCGGTCTGCGCGGTTCGCGGCTAAGCGGCCCGCGCCCCCAGCGTGTCGCTCGCGAGGCTCCGCCCGCCGTGGTCGATCATGTACTCGAACTCGTGCCGGTAGTGCTTGAGGAAGCTCTGCACGGGCCAGGCCGAGGCATCCCCGAAGGCGCAGATGGTGTGCCCTTCGATGCGGTTGGCCACGTCGAGCAGCAGCGTGAGCTCCTCGCGCCGCGCCTGGCCGGCGAGCACCCGCTTCAGCATCCGGTTCATCCAGCCGGTGCCCTCGCGGCACGGCGTGCATTGTCCGCAGGACTCCGCCATGTAGAAGCGCGAGATGCGCTCGAGCACCCGCACCATGCAGGTGGTCTCGTCCATGACGATGGCCGCGCCGGTGCCGAGCGCGGAGCCTGCGGCCTTCACCGAGTCGTAGTCCATGTTGGTCTTGAGCATGATCTCGCCCGGCACGACCGGAACCGAGACGCCGCCCGGGATGACCGCCTTCAACTTGCGCCCGCCGCGCACCCCGCCGCAGAGCCCGAGAAGATCCGCGAACGGGATGCCGAGCGGCAGCTCGATGTTGCGAGGCCTCTCGACGTGTCCGGAGACCGAGTAGATCAGGGTGCCGCCGGAGTTGGCGGGGCCGAGGGAGGCGAACCAGGCCGGACCCTTGCGCAGGATCGTGGGCACGGAGGCGAAGGAGAGCGTGTTGTTAATGGTGGTCGGGGCTCCATACACGCCGAAATTCGCGGGAAACGGCGGCTTGAAGCGCGGCTTGCCCGGCTTGCCCTCGAGCGACTCGAGGAGCCCGGTCTCCTCGCCGCAGATGTAGGCGCCGGCGCCGACGAAGGTATGGAGGTCGAAGTCGACGCCCGAGCCCAGGACATTCTTACCGAGGAGTCCGGCGGCGTAGGCCTCCGCGAGCGCCGCCTCGAAGCGCGGCACCGGCTCGCCGAGGAACTCGCCGCGGATGTAGTTGTAGGCGACCGTTGAATTCGTGGCGTAGCCGGCGATGGCGAGCCCCTCGATCACCGAGTGCGGGTTGTAGCGCAGGATGTCGCGGTCGTGGCAGGTGCCGGGCTCGCTCTCGTCCGAGTTGCACACCAGGTATTTCTGCACCGGGGAAGCGCGCGGCATGAAGCTCCACTTGAGGCCGGTGGGAAAGCCGGCGCCGCCGCGGCCGCGCAGCCCCGACGCCTTCACCGCGTCGATGACCTGCTCGCGCGGCGGTTTCTCCTTCAGCAGCCGCTCCCACACCTCGTAGCCGCCGATGCTGCGGTAGGTGGCGAGCGTCCAGGAGCGCTCGAGCTTCAGCGGCTCGAAGACCGTGAGGTTCATCCGGGCGGCGTACTGGCTCTCGAGGTCGCTCACTTGAGGGCATCCAGGATCGCATCGAGCCTCTCGGGCGTGAGGCGCTCGTGGAACACGTGATCCACCATCATCATCGGCGCGCCGGTGCAGGCGGCGAGGCACTCCTCTTCTCTCTTCAGGAAGATGCGCCCGTCAGGCGTACTCTCGTTGAGCTTGATGCCGAGTCTTCCCTCGGCGTGCGCCACCAGCTCCTCGGCGCCGTTCAGCATGCAGGAGATGTTGGTGCAGATGCTGACGTGATGGCGGCCGCAAGCGTGGGTCTCGAGCATCGAGTAGAAGCTCGCCACCTCGTACACCTGGATCGGCGGCAGCTGCAGGTGCTCGGCCACCGCATCCATCAGATCGGGCGTGAGGTAGCCGCGGTTCTGCTCCTGCGCCGCGCGCAGCGCCGCGATGCACGCCGAGCGCTGCCGGCCGGGCGGAAACCTCCTCACCCAGTGATCGATCTCGCGGCGGGTCTCCTCCGAGAGCAGCG
>Ga0209805_1001484_pt1 | contig 14194 bp, 10 predicted proteins | sample GraSoiAngelo_148_FD_185905 | JGI IMG/M metagenome (GOLD analysis project Ga0209805, IMG submission 185905) | Grasslands soil microbial communities from the Angelo Coastal Reserve, California, USA - 14_1009_09_20cm (SPAdes) (version 2) | ecosystem: Environmental > Terrestrial > Soil > Grasslands ... | reverse complement strand
ATGAAGGAGAGGGTGCGATGAAGGTTGAGTTCCCAACCGACCTCGAGATCGCGCGCAAAGCGCGAATGCTCCCGATGCCGGAGATCGCTGCCAAGATGGGGATCGGCCCTCACCTGCTCGAGCCGTACGGCCACGACGTGGCGAAGATCAAGCTCGACGCGATCGACGAGCTGCGCTCCAAGCCCAAGGCAAAGTACGTCGTGGTCTCGGCCATCACGCCCACCCCACTCGGCGAAGGCAAGACCACGACCACGGTCGGTCTCGGTGACGCGCTGGGCCACATCGGCAAACGCGCGGTCATCGCGATCCGCCAGCCCTCGATGGGCCCGACCTTCGGCATCAAGGGGGGCGCGGCGGGCGGCGGCTACAGCCAGGTCGTGCCGATGGAGCGCCTCAACCTGCACCTCACCGGAGACTTCCACGCCGTCACCTCGGCCCACAACCTCCTCGCGGCGATGATCGACAACTACATCCACCACAGCCTGCGCGAGTTCCCGATCGACCTTCACAGCATCACGTGGCGCCGCGTGCTGGATGTCAGCGACAGGGTGCTGCGCAACGTGGTGGTGGGTCTCGGCGCGCCGGAAGACGGTGTCGTGCGCCAGACCGGCTTCGACATCACGGCCGCCTCCGAGGTGATGGCCGTGCTCGCGCTGTCCACCTCGCTCCAGGACATGAGGCAGCGGCTCGGTCGCATGGTGATCGGTCTGGCCAGGGACGGGCGTCCCATCTCCGCGGACTCGCTCCACGCGGGCGGTGCGATGACAGTGATCATGCTCGACGCGATCAAGCCGAACCTCCTCCAGACACTGGAGAACACGCCGGTGCTCGTCCACGCCGGCCCGTTCGGCAACATCGCCAACGGCGCGTCGTCGGTCCTGGCCGACATGGTAGGGATCCACTGTGGCGACTTCGTCGTGACCGAGGCGGGCTTCGGTGCGGACATGGGGGCGGAGCGGTTCTTCAACATCAAATGCCGGACATCGGGCCTCGCCCCAGACGCGGCGGTGATCGTGGCCACGGTGCGGGCGCTGAAAGTTCACTCGGGCAAGTACAGGGTCGTCGCGGGCAAGCCGCTGCCGCCTGATCTGCTGAAGGAGAACCCCGACGACGTGCTTGCGGGCGCGGCCAACCTGCGCAAGCAGGTGGAGAACATCCAGATCCACGGCGTGACCCCGGTCGTCGCCATCAACTCATTTCCGGGCGACCATCCCTCCGAGCATCGCGCCATCCGCGAGCTTGCGGAGCACCTCGGCGTTCGGTCGGCGGTGTGCAACAACTTCGTCGAAGGGGGCAGGGGCGCCACCGAGCTGGCGGAGATGGTGGCAGCGGCGGCCGATGAGCCGAGCACGTTTCAGCTGCTCTACCCCGACGCCGCGACGCTGCGCGAGAAGATCGAGACGATAGCCCTGCGGATCTACGGCGCCCGCGGCGTCGAGTACGACGCGGTCGCTTCGCGCCAGCTTGACGCCTACGAGGCGAGCGGGTTCGGGCGCCTGCCGGTTTGCATCGCCAAGACGCACCTGTCGATCTCGTCGGATCCCAAGCTCAAGGGCGCGCCGACGGGCTGGGTGCTGCCGGTGCGCGAGGTCCGGGCGTCGGTAGGGGCGGGTTTCATCTACCCGATCTGCGGCGAGATGCGCACCATGCCGGGCCTGCCGACGACGCCAATCGCGGCAAGCATTGACATAGACGTGAAGGGAAACATCCTGGGCCTGAGCTAGTTGGTCCTCCCCATTCATGGGGGCCGCGCGCTGCGCGCACGGAGGGGGAGGGGCTCGCCCGAATAGGAAAACCCCCCTTGGGGTAGGAATAGCCGACATGAAGACGCAGTCGATCGCGGCGAAGACCGGGATGGGCGCGGTCGACCTCGCCGTCACCGACGGTGACACCGCGCTGCGCTTTTACCGCGACTACGTCGGGCTGACCCCCCTTCCCTCCGACGGAAACCAGATCCGAATGGGCGCCGGAGGGCGCGAGCTCGTGGTCCTGCATCCCGATGCGGAGCGGGCTGTCGTACCCAAGACCTCCGGCCTCTATCACCTCGCGATCGTCCTGCCCGATCGCCGCGAGCTTGCCCGGGTGATCGCCCGGCTTGGCCGCCTGCGTTGGGACCAGTACCCGACCGACCACGTGATGACCAAGGCGAACTACCTGTGGGACCCCGACGGCAACGGGATCGAGATCTATGTCGAATCGCCTGAGGACGGGACCATGGGGATGGTCAACGGCACATACGGCGCCTGGGACAAGGACGGCCGCCCGCGCTCGGGCCGCGACCCGATCGACCTCGAGGAGATGTTCAGCCACCTGAAACCGGACGACCGGCTCGACGAGCCGATGCCGGCCGGGACGAAGATGGGTCACATTCACCTCCACGTCGCCGACGTCGACGAGGCACTTCGCTTCTACGTCGACCTGGTCGGCTTCGACGTGATGGGTCAGATGCCAGGCGTGGGCTTCATCTCGGCGGGCGGCTACCACCATCACCTTGGGCTGAACGAGTGGGCCGGCCACGGCGCACGTCCGGCACCGGCGGGTGCCGCGGGCTTGCGCCGCTTCACCATCGAGCTGCCGACACAGCGCGACCTGGACGACGTGGCCGGCCGGCTGGAGCACGGCCAGGTCGAGGTTGGGGAGGAGGCCGCCGGCCTGGCGGCCGCGGATCCCTCGGCGAACCGAGTCCTGTTCCGAATCGCCAGCTGACTCTTGCTTTTTGCGCAAAACGCTCGTCTCGCATCACTGCGATAGGAGCTTTCTGCACATGACGCGCCTAATCCACGGTTGGGCCGCCCCGGTTGCGCTCCACAGCTTCGTGCAGCAGAGTCGCCAGGTCGAAGACCTGGAGCTTCGCCCCCGTCTCGCGAACCCCGTCATCGAGCATCACCGTGCAGAACGGGCACGCGACTGCGAGCGTCTCGGCGCCCGTCGCCGCGGCCTCGCGGACGCGTTCCTGGTTGATCGGCCGGCCGCGCTTCTCCTCCATCCACATCCGCGCCCCACCCGCGCCGCAGCAGAAGGTGCGCTCGCGGTTGCGCGGCATCTCGACCGGCTTGCCGACGGCGGCGACCAGCTCGCGAGGCTCTGACCGGACGTCGTTGTGCCGCGCGAGATAGCACGAGTCGTGATACGTGATCGTGCGGTCGCTTGGTGCCGGCGTCAGCCGGCCGTCGCGCACCAGCTCCGCCAGGAACTCGGTGTGGTGGACGACTTCGTAGCGCCCTCCGAAATCCGGGTACTCGTTGCCGATCGAGTTGAAGCAGTGCGGGCACGTGGTCACGATCTTCTTCACGCCCGCCCGGTTCAGCGTCGCGACGTTCTCGCCCGCGAGGCGCTGGAACGTGTACTCATCGCCCATCCGGCGGGCGGGGTCGCCCGTGCATGCTTCGCGCGGCCCCAAAACCGCAAAGTCGACGCCCGCCTCCTGCATCAGCTTCGCGGTCGACACCGCGGCTTTTCGCGCGCGCTCGTCGAACGCGGGCGCGCAGCCGACCCAGAAAAGTACCTCGGGCGCGACCTCGCCCGCCTGCAGCACACGAACCCCAAGGCCTTCTGCCCACTGCATGCGGTCGGCCTGCGGCTTGCCCCATGGGTTGGAAGTGCGGTCGACGTCGCGCAGCATCGCGCCCGCCTCTTCTGGAAATCGTGATTCGACCATGACGAGGTTTCGGCGCAGGTCGATGATGTGGTCGATGTGCTCTATGTTCACCGGACACTCACGCACGCATGCGCCGCACGTGACGCAGTCCCAAACGATGTCGTCGGTGACCGCGTTTGGCACGATGGGAGTCGAGGCTCCGCTCAAGAGGTTGTCGCGCATTGCCATGATCAGCAGCTTCGGCGACAGCGCCTTGCCCGTCGCGTAGGCCGGGCACACGTCCTGGCAGCGGCCGCACTCGGTGCAGGAAACCGTGTCGAGCATCTGCTTCCAGGTCATGTCCGGGGCTCGCGCGGTGCCGAAGCGCACGTCTTGTTCGGGAACCTCGAAATCGATCGGCTCCAATCGGCCCCGCTGCCGCGTGCGGCCGAAATAGACGTTGATCGCGGCCACCAGGATGTGCAGGTGCTTCGAGTAGGGCAGGTAGACCAGGAACGAAAGGATGATGAGAACGTGCGCCCACACGGCGACGCGCTCGAGCACCGGTGCGACCGGTCCGACGATGTGAGAGAGCGCGTTGGAGATTGGCGCCCATCCTGCGGGATAGTCGTTGAGCCGGAGCGCGATCTGGGATGCATGCCACATCAAGAGCGAGACGACTATGCCGCCGATCAAAGCCAGAATGAGGTCGGCCTCGCGGAGGTGGCTGCCCTTGAACCGGGCAGGACGCTGCACCTTGCGGATCACGAACGCCGTGATCACGCCGGCCAGGACCATTAGAGCGAAGACATCGACCAGGAGCGCGTACCAGCCCTGCGCGCCAAGCCATGGCAGGGTGGCGTGTGCGTCGACCGCGCCGATCATCGCGATGAGGATCGTGGGGAAGAGGACGAGAAAGCCCCAGAAGATCGCAGCGTGCATCAGGCCCGGAAGCAGGCGCTGCAGCAGCTTGCGCTGACCGATGACGTCAGTGGCTTCGGAACTCACGCGCGCGGCGACGTCGTCGAACCGTGGCGCCGACTTGCCCGATCGAATCAGCCGGTAAAGCTTCAGAGCGCGCCGACCAAAGAGCGTGGCCGAGATCCCAAGCGCCAGCAGCAGCGCGGTCAGCGACGTTTTCGTATCTCCGCTGAGATGGCGGGCACGATCTCTTTCAAGTCGCCGGTCACGGTGTAGTCGGCGTTCAGCATCAGCGGCGCCTGAGGGTCAGAGTTGATCGCGAGAATGCGCTTGGCGCCCTTGAGGCCGGCCATGTGCTGGGTCGCCCCCGAGATGCCGCAGGCGATATAGACCTCGGGCGCGACCTTGGTCCCCGTCTGACCGACCTGGTCGGTGTGCGGTCGCCAACCTGCGCTCGTCACCGCGCGTGAACAGCCGACCGCAGCGCCGAGCAGCCCCGCCAGCTCCTCGATGATCGTGAAGCCTTCCTTCGATCCGACACCGCGTCCGCCGCTCACGATCACCTTCGCCTCCGCAAGCGAGACACCGCCGTTGCTCGGCGACACGTGGTCGACGACGCGCACGACAAGGTCCGTTTCCGCCACCGGCTTGACCTCGACCTCGGCCGGTGGCGGGCCGGAGTCGGCGGCAACAGTGTGAGGCGCCACTGTCATGAGCGGACGCGGACTGTGCAGGCGAGCCTCTTCGAGCAGGCTCCCGCCCCAGCGCTGGCGCATGACGGTGGTGGGATCGCCGGGCTCTGCGTCGATGCAGTTGGCCGCAAGCGGCAGTCCCATGCGCGCTGCCAACCGCGCCATGACCTCGTTGCCACGTTCGGTGCCCGCGGCGACCACGGCCGATGCGTTCATGTCGTCCGCGGCCCGGGCGAGGATCGCCGCCAGCGCATCAGGGGCGAAGGGCTGCACCGCGTCCATCGAGACGGACTGTGGTTCGCCGAACTTGCGTGCAAGGGCGAGTGCCTGCTTCGAAGCATCGCTCGAGTCCATCAAGACGATGACAGTCACAAGACACCGGCCTTCTGCAGCATCTCGACCACAGCGGGTGCCGCCGCCGGGCCGGCGCCGAGCGATTCGGCGCGGCGGCCCTGGCCCGCAGGCACCGCCAGCTTCACCAGCTCCAGGCGCGGTGCGGGGCGCGTTGGCATGCTTTCCGCCATAGGTTTGCTTCGGGCTCGCATCTTGCCTGGCACGGAGGGATACCGCGGCAGGTTCAGGCCCTCCTTCACCGTGAGCACCGCGGGTAGCGGAACGACGTAAACGTCGCGGCCGCCGTCGACCTCCTGCTCGCAGCGCACCGAGGAACCTTGGAGCGTTACCTTCTTGAGTCCGGCGACGCACGGTCGCGCAAGCGCGTACGCGACCCGAATTCCGACCTGGAAGCCGGCCGAGTCGGCCGACTCATTGCCGAAGAAGATAAGGTCGAAGGGGCCGCTGGAGGTTTCATCGGCTCGGATCGCTTCGATCAGCGCCGCCGCAGTCGATTCCGCATCCCACTCCTGCCTGTCGGTCTTCAGGTGAATCGCGCGGTCGATGCCGAGCGCCATCGCGTCACGCAGCTGCTCCACCGCCTCGGGCGGCCCAAGCGTGAGTACGACCGATTCGCCCTTGTTCGCCTCGATGAGGCGGACGGCTTCTTCCACACCGCACTCCTCGTGGGGGCTGATCGTGAATCCCAAATGTTGGGTGTTGATTGCGCGGGCATCGTCCGTGAGCACGATGCGTCCCCCAGTGATCGGCACTCGTTTGACGCAGACGAGAACCTTCACGCCGCCGCGCGCAGCGCCCTCATGATCGAATGCGTGCGTTCTCGGGATCGAAGAGCGGCGTCGCTCCGGCCACCGCGACGGTCACGGGATAGCGCTCGTCCATGTACTCGACGAGAAGCTGATTGCCCACCACCGCCTCCTCCAGCGTGAGGTACGCCATCAGGATGTGCTTGCCGGCCGACGGTCCGGCGCCCGCGCTTGTCACGTACGACCCACGGCCCTTGCGATCCACGATCCGCTTGCCGGCGCGGGTCAGGATGGGCTCACGGCCGAGCATGTAGCGCTTCTCGCCACTCTTCGACTGGTGGTCATCAACCGTGAGAGTGCAGAGGATGGCGGCGGGGTCCTCCTCGCGGTGATGAAGGTGCGCGGCCTTGCCGATGAAGGCCTCTTCCTTCACGCGCGGCGCTGCCATGCCGGCCTCCACCACGTTGTACTCGGTCTCCAGCTCGTTGCCGTGCGCCCGGTAGGACTTCTCGAGCCGACCTGTCGTGCCGTACACGCCGATGCCGCACGCGGCCAGGCCGTGCGGCCGCCCAGCCTCCCAAAGGGTGTCCCACAGCTTCAGCCCCTGCTCGATCGGCACGTACAGCTCCCAGCCCAGGTCGCCCACGTAGGAGATGCGTGACGCGAGCACACGCTGGGTGCCGATCTCGAGCATTCGGCACGTACCGAACTTGAAGCCCTCGTTCGTGACGTCGTCCGAGGTCGCGCCTGCGAGGACCTCACGCGCTTGCGGGCCCCACAGTCCGACCGTCGTCATGGCGGATGTCATGTCGGCGAGCTGTGCGCTGGGCAGGAGCTGGTCGCGAAACCACTTCTTGTCGGCCATGCCGGAGGCGCCTCCGGTGACAACCCGGAAGTGCTCGTGGCCGAGCCGCATGATGGTCAGGTCGGACTTGAAACCGCCGTGCGTGCTGAGCACTGGCGTGTACACGACCCGACCGACCGGCACGTCCATCTGCCGCAGCGCGACGCACTGGACGGAAGCGAGCGCGTCCGGTCCAAGGATGTCGAAGATCGTGAACGCCGACAGGTCGAAGAGGCCGGCGCGTTCGCGCATCGCCAGGTGCTCCGCGTTGATGATCGGCGACCACCAGCGCGCGTCCCACTCTGCCGTCCGCCGCGTGACGCGGTCGCCGAACTCCTCGAGCAGGGGGGCGTTGGACTCGTACCACTGAGGCCTTTCCCACCCGGCAGCCTCGAAGAACACCGCGCCAAGCTCCCGTTCGCGCACGTGGAACGGCGCCAGGCGGACGTTGCGGTTAGACGCCCACTGCTCGCTGGGGTGGACGATGCCATAGGTCTTGTTGAATCCCTCGCCGGCTCGCGCGCGCGCGTGCGCGCGCGTCTTCTGGTGTTCGTGGAATCGAGCGATGTCCGAGGAGTGGAGATCGATCTCCGACTCACCATGGACCATCCACTCGGCGACAGCCTTTCCGGTGCCGGGTCCCTCTTTGACCCAGACCGCGGCGGCGGACCACAGGCCCTTGACGTCGGGTGACTCGCCGAGCACCGGCATGCCATCCGGGGTCAGGGAAAGGATGCCGTTGATGGCGTACTTCACGCCCACCGACTCGTCGCCGACGATCTCCGGCATCAGCTCGAGCGCGTGCTGCATCTGCTCCTCGAAATCGCCCTGTGTAAAGGGGAACTCGGTCGGTGACAGCGCGGCCTGCTCGACCGCCGGGAGGTCCTCCGGGTCGTAAAGGATGGGGCGGTGAGCGTAGGAGCCGATCTCGAGGTCGCCGCCCGCCTGGCGCTCGTACATGTTGGTGTCCATATCGCGCACGATGGGGTGCTCGATGTCGGACTTCGCGCCGCGGAAACGCGGCACCGGGCCGATGTCGATCATCTGGTGCACGGCCGGCGTCAAGGGGATGCGCGTGCCGGCCATCCGCGCCAGTCGCGGGCTCCAAACGCCACCGGTGATGACCACGATCTCGGCCTCGATGTCGCCGTCGGTCGTGCGGACCCGCTTGACACGTCCGGCCTCGACGTCAATGCCGATCACCTCCGTCTTGGGCGCGATGTGGAGAGCGCCGGAGGCCTGTCCCTTCTCGCGCATCAGCGTGCCGGCGCGCAATGAGTCGACCACACCCACGCTAGGCGTGTAGAACCCGCCGAGGATCACCGACTCGTCGATGTACGGCACAAGCTCCTTGACTTCGGCAGGCGTGACGAGCGAGATGGGCTCTATGCCCCACGACCTACCCGATGCCATTCGCCGAGTCAGCTCCTGCATCCGTTCCCTGGTCCGCGCGACCTCGATGCCGCCCGACTCGATGAAGACGCCCATGTCCCTGTACTGGCGCACGCTGTCCACTGTCAGGGCGGTCATCTCCTTGGAGTGGTCGACCAGGAAGATGAAGTTGGAGGCGTGCCCTGTCGAGCCGCCGGGGTTGGGCAGCGGGCCTTTGTCCAGGAGCACGATGTCACGCCAGCCGAGGCGGGTGAGGTGGTAGGCGAGGCTGTTGCCGACGATCCCGCAACCGATGACGACGCAGCGCGCGTGAGCTGGAAGCCCTCCTCCCCCTTCATGGGTAGGTGCCTCCTCCCCATTTATGGGGAGGTGGCGCGAAGCGCCGGAGGGGCTGGGGGGTCGGTGAGGCTCGCTCACTCTGGGATGTAGGGCGAGCGCACTTCTTCGGGGAGCTCGTACCAGCGCATTCGGTCCCCGACCTGGGCGCGCATCCGCCACTTCAACGGCTTGGGCTGAGCCTCGACCACGGTCCACAGCTCGTCGAGGCGCGAGTTCACGAGGTCCCGGTCGACGTCGAGCTCAGCGACCGTGTGCCGCAGCTTCTCGAGGTTGACCTGCAGCGTGCGATAGAGGCCCCAGTCCTCCGCCGCCAACCGAGCGACGTATGTCGCATCGATCGCTTCATCATCCTTGGCAGCGATCGGGTGGTCGAGGAGGAGGGCGGTAAGGTCGATGAGGTCCTTGCGGTTGACCTCGTAGATCTGCAACTTGCTGAGCAGCAGGTCTGATGGACTTGCGCAGGGTCCTGTGTGGGCGAGGCGACTGCGCAGGTCGATGACATGCGACATCCGGATCACGTCGATGAAGACGTCGACCTGCTTGCCGTTGTTGCCGTCAAAGAAGTAGAGGCGGCGGTCGCCCTGCATGAGATTGAAGCGCTCGTTTGCCTCGTAACCGATGGATGGGAAAAAGGCCAGCGCCGCCTTCCGGTCCTTGCGGGCAATCACGTAATCCAGGTCGCCGTATTTCCGTCTTAGTGGGGCATGGTGCGAGCTTGGGGAGTGCAGGTGGATGCCGGCTCCGCCCAGCAGTTTCACCGCGACCTTCTTCGCTCTGGCCGCCTCCGCGACACGCTCCGCCTCCTCGATCGTGTCTTCCAGCGGCCGGCCGTTCGAATTCAATTTGCGCCCTGCCCGCGCCCGAGTGTCACTCGGGCGAGATCTCGATCACGATCGTCTTGAGGTCCGTCATCTGCTCCAGGGCGAAGCGCCCGCCGACGCGCCCGATTCCGCTCTTCTTGCCCGCGCGGCCGCCGAACGGAAGGTGGGCCTCCCAGTAGTTGGTCGACTCGTTGACGTTGACCCAGCCTGTCTCGAGCGCATCGGCGAAGCGGAGCGCTCGCGAGAGGTCTCTCGTGTAGACGGCTCCCAGCAGCCCGTACGGCGAGTCGTTGGCCAGCTCGAGCGCCTGCTTCTCGTCGCGAAACTTGATGATCGGCGCGATCGGGCCGAAGGTCTCCTCGCGGCTCACGCGCATGTCGGGCTCGACGCCGTCGAGAATCGTCGCGTGGTAGTACAGGCGTGTCGGGAAGCCCTTCGCCCGCTCCCCTCCGAGGACTAGCTTCGCGCCGCGCTTGAGCGCGTCGGCCACGTGCTGATCCATCTTGGCCGCGACGCCCTCGTTGTTGAGCGGGCCCAGGGTGGTGTCATCCGCGAAGGGGTCGCCGAGCCGCAGAGCGCGCGCCGCGTCGGCGAGGCGAGCCACGAACTCGTCACGGATCGGCTCCTCGACGAGGATGCGCTCCCCGGCAGTGCAGCTCTGGCCTGCGCAGAGGTAGCAGCCGACCATTGCCCCCTCGACAGCGCGGCCGATGTCCGCGTCGGCGAACACGACCTGAGGGCCGTTGCCTCCAAGCTCGAGCATCACGTGCTTGCCCGCAGCTCGCTTCGCGACCGAGGCGCCTGTCTCGGTCGAGCCGACGAAGCCCACGCCGTCGACGAGCGGGTGACCCGCCACCTCGTCGCCGACCTCGGCGCCCGGTCCGGTGACGAGGTTGACCACGCCGGCCGGAAAGTCCGCCTCCGCGATGCACTCCATCAAGGCGACCGAGATCACGCTCGTTGACGAGGCCGGCGTCCAGACCACGGTGTTACCCGCCGCAAGGGCCGGTGCGATCAGCTCGGCCGCCATGGTTAGCGGCCAGTTCCAGGGCGTGATGATCCCGTACACGCCGCGCGGGTAGTGCCGCGCAAACACGAGCTTGGTGGGACTGGCACTCGGCAGGACGCGGCCCTCGAGGCGCTTGAGGTCCTCCGCGGCGATGCGGAAGTACTCCACCGCCTCGGCCACCTCGCCTACGGCTTCAGCCTTGAGAGGCTTGCCCTGGTCGAGCGTCAGGAGTCGCGCGAGCTCGTCGCTCCTCTTCTCGATCGCCTCGGCGACCCGGTGCAGCCGCTTCGACCGCTCGAAGCCCTTGAGCTTCGCCATCGCCGAGCGCGCATTGTGCGCGGCCTCGACCGCGCGCTGCGCGTCCGCCCGCGTGCCCTTTGGAACCTGGGCGATGATCTCGCCGGTCGCGGGGCTGTCGGCGTCGAAGAGCTGCCCGCTCTCCGACTCCGTCCACTTCCCGTCGACGAACATCTTCTTGACTGAGCGGGCGACGTCGATCGTCATTTCAGTCTCCGTTCCTTCCAAGGGTGAAAGCTCGCTGATAGATCTCGCGGTACGCGGCGGCGTCGACGTCGCGCGGGTTGCCGATGGTCTGCGGGTCGGCGAAAGCCTTGTCGGCCAGCATCGGGATCTCGGTCTCGCTAAAGCCAAGCTCTTGCAGCCCGGGGATCTCGACGTCGACGGTCAGGACGTGGACGTACTCGACGGCCATCTCGGCGGCCTCCCACATCGAGACATGGGTGGTGTCGAGGCCAAACGCGGCCGCCATCCGCGCGAACCGCTCCGGCTCGCCCGCGTAGTTGTACTCCATGACCGGACCGAGCAGTCGCGCGGTCAACGCGCCGTGCGGCGCGTCGTGCACACCACCGGCGGTCTGGCTCATCGCGTGCGCGGCGCCGGCGGAGTCGGTGCCATACGCAAGTCCGGCGAGCATCGCCGCCGCGCTCATGTGGTAGCGCGCCTCGAGGTTGTTCGACTGGGAGAACGCGACCCGCAGGTAGCGCGCGACGTACTCCATCGCGAGGAGCGCCACCGCGTCGGTGAACGGCTGGTGATAGGACATCGTGTAGCACTCGACAGCGTGGGCCAGGGCGTCCATGCCCGTGCCGGCGGTAACCGCTGGCGGCAGCTTCACCGTCAGCTCGGGGTCGATCAACGCGACCCATGAGGCGATGTTCGGCGTGCCGCCGACGTTGAACTTGATCTTCCGCTTGGGATCGGTGATGACCGCCCACAGAGTGACCTCGCTCCCAGTGCCCGCCGTGGTGGGCACAGCGATCATGGGCGGGATACGGGAGCTGATGGGGCTGTGTCCCCACTCGTAGTCCACGATGCTCCCGTCGTGGGCGGCGACGACGCCAATTCCCTTGGCCGTGTCTATCGAGCTGCCGCCGCCGATCGCGACAAGGCCGTCGCAACCTTGCGTGCGGTACTCAGCGGCTCCCGCGTCGACGAGCTCGACGCCAGGGTTGGCTTTCACCCGGTCGAAGACCACTGGCTCGACGTCCGACCGGCGCAGCGCGACCAGCGCGGTCTCGAGCAGGCCCGCGGCCTTGACCCCGGGGTCAGTGACGAGCAGCGGACGGCGTATGCCAAGCTGGCTCGCCTCGTTGCCCAACTCCTGGATCGCGCCCAGGCGCTGGACGAGCCGGGTCGGGCTCTGGTAGGTGCGGAGCGTGTATTCGAGCATGGGTTACAAAAGGCCGCCGAGCTTGCGCCCGGCGGCCGACACAACTCTACTCAACCGGGATTTCGTGGTGGATCCTGCGCAGGTCGATGCCCTGCCGGTTCCGCACGACGCGAGCCACGACGTAGATGACGATCGCGGCCACGTAGGTAATGGCGAAGTACTTCGCGGAGTCGGGGCTGTTCGAACCGTAGATCGACCAATGCGCCCACTCGTAAAGCATCCCGAGCAGAAACAACGCGCTGACGACAGCCGTGATCGTTATCAACGGAATGCCGCCTACCTTGTAACGGGCTATCGGCGAGGCGTCGTATAGGTCCTTGCGTCGCCACGGCAGGATGATCGCTGCAACGACTGTGGCAAGGAATGTGATCGCGATGACTGCGGTCGCATCGTAGAAAAAGGCCTGCACGCTGGTCTTGTACGCATACAGCCAACTGACGACCAGCGCGGGCACCAGCATCAGCCCGAGGGAGCCGTACGGTACCCGTCGCCCGGACGAGATGCTGGCCGCCCAAGCGGGCAGAACTCGGTCGAAGGCGGCCGCAAAGATGACGCGGGTCGAGGAGAGGAATAGGGTTCCGGCCCATCCAAAGAACCAGAGCCCCATCACGATGATCAATAGCGCCTGGAACACATGATTGTCGACGAGCCAGCCGGCCCACATGACCGGGTATGGCCAGATCGGCACTGGCGGGGCAGGCGCCCCCGCCACGGCGTAGTACGAGTTCCAATAGGCGGCGTTGGCCGCGTAGTAGAACTGCCAGCCGATTGTTTTCAGGATCAACAAGATCACGAGCGCGACCAGTCCGATCGTGACCCATAGCCCCCAGAACATGCTCCAGAACGGCTTCCGGATGTCCTTTGCTCCGCGAACTTCGCCGTAGAGGGTTGCTCCCCAGTTGGGCCACAGGAGGTAAAACGCGAGGAACGGCAGTACCAGCAGCGTAGGCACAAAAGCGAAGGAGCTGAAGCTGACCGCCGTCAATCCGCCCTTGCTGGCTGCGTCGATGGTCTGTTGGTAGGCGTCGCCTTTGGCGCCGAATAGATTCGCGGCTTCACGGTTGAACGCGTGATGAAAGTCGCTCTGGCTATAGACGAGCAACAGCAAGCACACCACTACGAGCCCGCCAATGCCAACCCAGAAGCAAATCTTCTGGATCCTGGCGTAGGTTTCCATGCCAAGTGTGACCACAAGTGCGACAAATGCCAGCACGATCAACGAACTGGCAAAGATCCCGTTAGAACTACCGAAGAAAGTTGCGATGTTCGACCATCCGAATGTCGCGGCGAGTGGCGCGAAGAACTGGACGACGAGGATGTTGCCGTAGATCGGCGCCCACAGCCACAGGGTGAACCACCAGCCGGTAACGGAAAGCACAAAGCCGATTCCGCCACCGAGCACGCGGCTCTGCCACGCATAGTCGCCGCCGGTGCGAGGCATGACGCTGACCAACATGGCGTACGTTGCGACGAGGAAGGTGCAAAGTACTCCAAAGATGAGCACCGACGCGAGCAGATGTCCGTCGGGGATGTTGTAGGCGTAGGACATGCCGTACAACCCCAGCGTCACTAGGTTTACCGACCAGAACGAGTAGACGAAGGCGTCGAACGTCGACCAGGCCTTGACCAGCCCGGTCGCGTTGCGTAAGAAAAGCGCCGGCCTTGCCGCCGTCGCCGGCGTTCCCATCGTCGTGTCCGCCATATGCTTCCTCCTTAGCTCTTCATCCGTTGACCAGCTGGTAGCTCTTGATCCCTTTTTTGGGGTCGAGCTGGATGATCGCCCCCATGAGCATCCCTTCCTCGTACGCG
>Ga0209805_1001478_pt1 | contig 14223 bp, 14 predicted proteins | sample GraSoiAngelo_148_FD_185905 | JGI IMG/M metagenome (GOLD analysis project Ga0209805, IMG submission 185905) | Grasslands soil microbial communities from the Angelo Coastal Reserve, California, USA - 14_1009_09_20cm (SPAdes) (version 2) | ecosystem: Environmental > Terrestrial > Soil > Grasslands ... | reverse complement strand
AGACCTGATCTGCGGGTGCGGCCTGCCGGGAGGCGAGCAGGGCCACAACATCGGGCGCATCGTTTCCATCCTGGCCCGGCTCGATGTCCCCGGCGTCACGGTCAACCGCTACTGCTCCTCATCGCTGATGACCACGCGAATCGCCGCGCATGCGATCGAGGCCGGCGAGGGGGACGCGTTTCTTTCGGTGGGCGTCGAGTGCGTCTCTCGCTACGGCAGCGGTTACCCCGACCCGCCGGACAGCTACAACCCAAAGCTCGTGCCCGGCAACACCGAGGAGTATCCCGACATCTACATCGCCATGGGTCAGACGGCCGAGAACGTCGCCGCACGGGAGAAGATCAGCCGCGACGAGCAGGACCTCTACGCGGTCAAGAGCCAGACCGCCGCGGTCAAAGCGCGCGACAACGGATTTTTCGAGCGCGAGATCATCCCGGTGCCCCTGCCCAACGGCCAGGTCTTCACCAAAGACGATGGGCCACGGCCAGGCACGACGGTGGAAGTCCTCGCGACGCTGCAGCCCGCCTTTCGCGAAAACGGAACGATCACCGCTGGCAACTCATGTCCCCTCAACGACGGAGCCGCGGCCGTGGTCGTCATGTCCGACCGCCGGGCCAAGGAGCTCGGTCTCAAACCCATCGCCCGTGTCGTGGCGACGGGCCTGTCCGCCCTGGAGCCCGAATTCATGGGCCTGGGTCCAATCGATGCTTCGAAGCAGGCCCTGAAGCGCGCGAAGATGACGATCGACGATATCGACATCGTCGAGATCAACGAGGCCTTCGCCGCGCAGGTCATCCCCTCCGCCCGCGGCATCGGCGTTGACCCGTTCAGCGACAAGCTGAATCCTCACGGAGGCGCGATCGCGCTGGGCCATCCATTTGGCATGACAGGCGCGCGCATCCTGTGCACCCTGCTCAACGGCCTGCGCGAGAAGAACGCGACGTTCGGCCTGGAAACGATGTGCGTAGGGGGCGGCCAGGGCATGGCCATGATCGTCGAGAGGCTGAACTAGCCCTAGGCTCGGGCCGGCGTCGATGCGGTAAGGCTGACGAGCACGCGCTCGAGCAGCCGTCGCAGGACCTTTCTCTCGTCGGGTGAAATGTCCTTCAGGACCTCGTCTTCGAGGCTTTCCCTCGCCTTGTCTGCCCGCTCGAGGGCCCGGCGGCCGGCGGCCGTGAGCTCGACGATGTGGCGCCGGCGATCGTTGGGATCGCGACGCCGGACAGAGAACTGGGCCGCCTCGGTCTCGTTCAGGATCAGGACAACGCTGTTCGCGTCCATGAAGAGCGCGCCTTCCAGCTCCTGCTGCGTCACCCCCGGATGGTCCCGGATGTAGCCCAGCGTCATGTACGGCTTGAACCGCATGCCGAGCAGCTCTTCGCTCGCCAGGCGGTGCACGGCTTTGTTGAGCTGCGTAATCAGCGAGACGATGCCCGAATCTGGCCTCGGCCCGTCAGTCTTCACGTCCATTGATCTTATCACTAATTCTTAATCTTCCCGCCTTCCGGATATTCCATGCAATAAAGATAGTAACGATCCTGTTATAGTGACCATCCTAAGATCGGTTGGGTTGTTTTGGAGGCGGTAATGAACTCGAATCTCAGAAGGTGGATAGCCCTGGTCGTGGTCTGCTTTGGGCAGCTGATGATCATGCTCGACACGACCATCGTGAACGTCGCGCTGCCATACATCCAGCGCGACCTCCGCTTCAGCCAGGCCGACCTCACCTGGGTGGTGAACGCGTACCTGATCGCCTATGGTGGCTTCCTGCTCCTGGCCGGGCGTTTGGGCGACCTGTTCGGCCGCCGCAAGGTTTTTCTGGCCGGCGTATTCCTCTTCACCGTTGCGTCGGTCGGCACCGGGTTTGCCCCGGCGGCTACCAACCTCATCGCCGGCCGCTTCCTTCAGGGCGTGGGAGCTTCGCTTTCGGCCGGCGTGATCATCGCGATCATCGTCACCGAGTTCCAGAAGCCCGCCGAGAGAGCTCAGGCAATGAGCGTATTCACGCTCGTCATCGCGGGTGGAGGGTCGCTGGGGCTGCTGGCCGGCGGGCTCATCACCCAGTTCGTGAGCTGGCACTGGATCTTCTTCATCAACGTCCCGATCGGCATCGCGACCCTGGTCCTGGGCGCGTGGCTCATCCAGGAGAACGAAGGCCCCGGCTTGAGCGAAGGCATCGACGTCGTGGGAGCGGTGCTCGTCACGGCCGCGCTCATGGTTGGCGTCTACGGCATCGTCAGCGCCGCCGACGACGGCTGGACTTCCCCGCACACTCTCGGTTTCACCGGGATTGCGATCGTCATGCTCGCGGTCTTCTTCGCCTTGGAGCGGCGGATCGCGAATCCCATCCTGCCGATGCGCGTCCTCGCCATCCGGTCGCTGACCGGGGCAACCGCCGCGCGCGCTCTCTTGTTCACGGGCATCTCGACCTCCTTCTTCATCGGCGTCCTGTACCTCGCTTCGGCCCTCGCAACCTCCTGGTGGCCGGCATGGCAACGATCATCGTCGCGCTCTCGCTCTTCGCGATCGCCGATGGGCACACGAGCTACTTCCCGGGCCTGCTGGCGGGCTACGCGCTGCTCGGGCTCGGAGGCGGCATGTCCTTCCTGCCGCTGCTGACGATCTCGATGTCAGAGGTGCCGATGGCCGACGCCGGCGTTGCGTCCGGCTTCAGCAACGAGGTCATGCAGATCGGCGGAGCCCTCGGCCTCGCCGCTGTGGGGACCGTCGCAACCGGTCACGCGCAGGTGCTTGTCGCGCAGGGCAACTCGATTCAATCCGCGCTGACCTCGAGCTACGACTTCGCGTTCGTGCTGGCAGCGGCGAGCGTGGCCGGAGGGCTGGCGATCGTGTTGAGCGTGCTCCGGTCGGGTCCTGTCAGAACCGGAGCGGCGCAAGCCCGGTCCGAGGTCGGCGAGGCGGAAGCGGCCTAAGGGCGCTTGGCATAGAAACGACACGGCGGCGACTCCGCCGTGGTGTGGAAGTTCCAGTGACGGCACCATGCGGTGCCGTCAAACTTCCGGCACGACCCGCAGGTGACGCGCGGAGCTTCCACGCGCGTCTTCTTCATGTGATGCTCCGGGCGCTCGCCGGGAAACGGCTCTGTCACAACTGGGACCGCACCTCCCACAGCTCCGGGTAGAACCGCTTGTCCAGCGTCGACCGTAGGTACTCGACGCCGCTCGACCGTAGGTACTCGACGCCGCTGCTTCCACCGGTCCCAGTCTTGCTGCCGATCTGACGCTCCACCATCAGCACGTGACGTGCTCGCCAGTGCGCGAAGGTCTCGTCATGGTCGAGAAGAGCCTCACAAAGATCGAACAGGTCGCCATGGCGCTGGCGATCGCGAAAGATCTCGAGCAGCGAGGGCGAGCCGCGTCTTTCGATCAAGGCGCGAAACGCATCTTCCACGGTCGGCTCCTCGAGGCGTTTGCGCAGCCGGGCCATCTCCTCGGGGGTTGCGTCGAGGCGCGCAACGTATTTCGGCTCCTTCAGGCCGGACAGAAACTCGATCTCGCGGAACTGGACCGACTGAAATCCGCTCGCGGGGGCGAGCTTGGAGCGGAAGGCGAGAAAGTCCTGCGGTGACATCGTCTCGAGCACCTCGATCTGCTCGACCAATAATTTTTCGATCACGTGGACGCGCTGAAGGCGATGGCGCGCAAAGAAGAGATCGTCGGAGTGGATCCCGTCGCGCGCCGCCTCGAGCTCGAACAGCACGACTTTGAACCACAGCTCGTAGACCTGGTGAGCGACGATGAACAGGAGCTCGTCGTGCTCCTGGCTCAGTCCTTCTTGCAGGTGCAGCAGCTCCGGCACCTTGAGATAGGTGCCATAGGAAAGCTCCCGGCCTTCTTCCCCGAAACGCCTGCTCACGTCAGTGCTTGAAGTGTCGCTGTCCGGTCGCGACCATGGCGATGCCGGCCGCGTCGGCGGCAACCACAACATCGGCATCCCTCATCGAGCCACCCGGCTGAATCACCGCCGTGACACCGGCGCGAACGCCCACCTCGAGGCCGTCTGGAAACGGAAAAAAAGCGTCTGAGGCCATGACCGCCCCGCGCGAGCGGTCTCCGGCACGCTGCACCGCGAGCTGGACGGCCTCCACGCGTGACATTTGGCCCGCGCCGACGCCCACCGCCGCCCCGCCTTTGAACAGCACGATCGCATTGGACTTCACGTGCTTGACAGCGATCCATGCGAGCCCGAGCTGCTCCCACTCCGCCTCCGAAGGCGTGCGCCGTGTCAACGTCTTGCAGGCTGTCCGATCGAAGCCCGCGCGGTCCCATTCCTGGACCAGAAATCCACCGGGCACCGAGCGCACGTCGTAGTCGAACAGCCCCCGCCGCGACAGCTCAGCCGCGAGGACGATCATGTTCTTACGCCTCGCGAGGACGTCCTTCGCCTCGTCGAGGACCTGCGGCGCGACCACGACGTGCGTGACGATCTGCACGATCTGCTCGGCGGTCGCCCGGTCGAGTGGCCGGTTGGTCGCCACGACGCCACCGAAACGACGCCACCGAAAGCCGAAACCTTGTCGCACTCGTAGGCCAGGCGATAGGCGGTGGCTGTGTCGCCCGCGACGGCGAGCCCGCTCGGGTTCATGTGCTTGACGATTGCGACTGCCGGCTCCGCGTAGTCCATGACGAGCTGGAATGCCGCCGATGCGTCCTGGATGTTGTTGAACCCCAGGGGACCGCCCTGGATCTGTTCCGCGCCGCCGATCCCGCCCGGGTCTGGACCCAGCCGGTAGAAGGCCGCCTTCTGGTGTTCGTTTTCGCCGTACTTGAGCGGCCGCTCGAGCAGTCCCGCGATCGAGAGCTCGGCCGGAAAACCATTGGTCTCGTCCCGTCTGATGTAAGCCGCGATCCACGCGTCATAGGCCGACGTATGCGCGTACGCCTCCGCCGCCAGCCGGCGCCTTGCGGACTCGTCGAGGGTGCCTTCGTTGAGCGCGCCCAGGACCTCCGAATACCGTTGCGGCCGCACCACGACGACCACCGACTCGTGATTCTTGGCCGCCGCCCGGATCATGGCCGGCCCACCGATGTCGATCTGCTCGATCGCCTCCTCGAATGTGACGTCGGGGCGCAGCACCGTGTCGACGAACGGGTAGAGGTTGCAGCAGACGAGGTCGATCTCGCGCAGCCCGTGCTCGGCCAGAGCGTCCAGATGCTCGCGCCTGTCCCGTCGGGCGAGGATGCCGGCATGCACGCCTGGATGCAGCGTCTTGACCCGGCCGTCCATCATCTCCGGGAAGCCGGTGAGGTCGCTCACGGGCTGCGCGTCCAGCACCGCGTCCTGGAGCGTTTGGAGCGTGCTGCCCGTGGCGAACAGCTCGTAGCCGAGCCGCTTCAGGCCGCGGGCGAATGCAGCGAGCCCGGTCTTGTCGCTAACGGAAAGAATGGCTGTCGGCAAAACGCGCCTCCATCATCCTGATCGACCGCGGGAGGATCCGGTATTCGGCCTCGTGCACGCGCCGCCGCAGAGTCTCCACCGTGTCGCCGTCGACCACCGGCACCGCCTCCTGGAGGAGGATCGGGCCCGCGTCGAGATCCGCTGTCACGATGTGGACGGTCGCGCCCGTTCGGCCGGCGCCGCTCGCCAGCGCCTGCTCGATCGCATCCATCCCGCCTGCAAACTCAGGCAGCAACGACGGGTGGACGTTGATGATGCGACCAACGAACGCTTCGAGAAACGGCCGCGTGTGGATTCGATCGAAGCCGGCGTCGACGACCAGCTCGACCGCGCGATGCAGGAAAAAATCGCGCATCGCGATATCCCGCTGCTCCGCCGAGTCGAAGTTCTTCTGGGGAAGCTCCGCCACCTCGATGCCGCGCTCCCGCGCGAAGGCGGCCGCGCCGCACGACGGCCGGTTGGTGGCCACCGCGACCACGTCGAAATGAAGGCCGACCAGGTTGCGGAGGTTCGTTCCCTCGCCGGAAACGCAGACTCCCAGCCTCAGCGGAGAACCACCCGGTCGGGACCTGTTTGACGCACGACTTCGCCGATCACGAGGCCACCGTCGGGCACGTCGTGCCGGTCGACCACGAGGACCATCCCGATTCCCATGTTGAACGTTCCGTACATCTCGTCGTCGGCGATCCTGCCGCGATTGCGGACCAGCTCGAAGATTGGCGGGACGCGCCACGCCTTTCTTTCCAGGCGCGCGGCCAACCCATCTGGGAGGCAGCGGGGCAGGTTGCCCAGCACGCCGCCGCCGGTGATGTGGGCGGCGCCTTTCCACCGGATGCGACCGAGATCGTCGAGATAGGAGCGATGCGGCTCGAGGAGCGCTTCGCCCAGCGGTTGGCCCAGCTCTGCGAAAACGTGGCTCAGCGGCACGTCCTCGAACACTTTGCGAACGAGCGAGTAACCGTTGGTGTGGAGGCCGCTGGATGGCAGTCCGACGAGCACGTCAGCGGGTGCGATCGCCTGGCGCTGCGAGCCTGGTTCGACGATGCCGACGATGAACCCCGCCAGGTCGTAATCGCCCAGCGCGTAGACGCCCGGCATCTCGGCGGTCTCGCCGCCGAGCAGAGCGCACCCGGCTGCGCGACACGCGGCGGTCATGCCCTCCACCACCTGCGCGAACACGTCGGGGTCGAGGCGCCCGGTCGCAAAGTAGTCCAGGAAGAAGAGCGGGCGCGCCCCCGCAGTGGCGATGTCGTTGACGCAGTGATTGACGATATCGATGCCGATCCCACGATGCGAAGCGGCGGCGATCGCGACCTTGATCTTGGTTCCCACCCCGTCCGCGCTCGCGGCCAGGTGACCGCCGCCGGGTAGGGCGTAAAGCCCGGCGAACGGGCCAACTCCAACCGCTACCTCTTTGCCGTGGGTGGCAGCGATCAAGGGTTTGACACGTTCCAGCGCGCGCTCGTATGCCTCGATGTCCACGCCGGCCGCGGCGTAAGACAGTCCTTCGCTAGACATACCTGTTAAAGCTTGGCGAGCTGGGGCGCGGGACTCTCGAATTGCATCTTGTCCATCTCCAGCTGTTGCGGCACCGGCACCGGGTACGAGCCGTCGAAGCACGCGCGGCAGAACTCCTGCGACGTGCCGCGCCCGATCGCGCGCATCAAGCCGGGGATGGAGAGGTAGTGCAGCGAGTCGGCGCCGATCTGCTGGCGCACCTCGTCAACAGACCGGCCCGCCGCGATCAACTCCTTGGTCGAGCCGATGTCGACGCCCATGAAACATGGATACCGCATCGGAGGGCTGGAGATGCGCATGTGGATCTCGCTCGCACCCGCCGAGCGCAAGCGCTCGATGATGCGGCGCGACGTCGTGCCTCGGACGATCGAATCGTCGACCGCGATCAGACGCTTGCCCTTGATCGACCGCGGCAGCGGATTCAGCTTCAGCATCACGCCCGCCTCGCGCAGCGACTGGTCGGGCTGGATGAAGGTGCGGTTGATGTAGCGGCTCTTCATCAAAGCCTCGCGGAATGGAATTCCCGCCGCCTCGGCATAACCGATCGCGGCGGGTGTGCCCGAGTCGGGAAAAGAGATGACCATGTCGGCGTCGACCGGCGCCTCCTGCGCGAGCTCGTGGCCCATCCGGATGCGCGCGTCCTCGAGCTCGCAGTTCTTGAGGATGGAGTCGGGTCGCGCGAAGTAAATGAACTCGAACACGCACATCGCATGCTTGTTCGAAGCCTGGAAGCTCACGCTGTGCACTCCGTGCTCGTCCATGACGACCATCTCGCCCGGCTGGACCTCGCGGACAAAAGTCGCGCGTACCGTGTCGAGCGCGCAGGTCTCCGAGGCGATGACGTGCGCCGGCTGCCCGGGCAGCGGGATATATCCGATGCAGAGTGGCCGGAAGCCGAACGGATCGCGCAGAGCGATGAGCTGGTTCGGCGTGATGATCCCGCACGAGTACGCGCCGACCACACGCGCAAAGGTGCGCCGGATGACCTCTTCCCATGAGCGGCCGTGCGTGTTCTCGATGAGGCGCGCCATCACCTCGGTGTCGAGCGCGCTCTCGAAGATGACACCGCGCTCCTGGAGCTGGGCCCGCAGCGCGTCTGCGTTGAGCAGATTGCCGTTGTGCGCGATCGCACCCGGTCCAAGCGTCGGGTGTTGAAAGGGAAGCGGGTGCGCGTTCTCGGCGCGACTCGCGCCGGTGGTTGAGTAACGCGTATGGCCGAGCGCGAGGATTGATCCCTCGCCGAGGGCTTTGATCGTCGGCGGCGAAAAAACCTGTGCCACGAGGCCCATGTCGCGATGCACACGCACCGACGATCCGTCGGAGACCGCGATCCCCGCCGATTCCTGGCCGCGGTGCTGCAGCGCGAACAGGCCAAAGTACGTGAGGTTCGCCACGTCGACCCCGTGCTTGGCGTAGATCCCGAAAACTCCGCACATAGCTAGGGGACCATCACCTCCCACGCCTCGCGCAGATCCGCGAGCGAGAGCTTCAGCTGGCCTTCGAACTCGATAGCGTCGCCACCGGCGAGGCCCAGCAATGACAGCTCGACGTGATGCCGGCGCGCCAGCGACTGCAGCTCCGGCATTGCCCGCGACGGCACGCTCACGATGTATCGGCTCGGCGACTCGCCGAAGAACGCGGCGTCAAGGCGAAGCGGCGGCTCCGGGCGAATCGCCGGGCAGCGCACTCCGATGCTGCCTAGCAGGCAGCACTCCGCAAGTGCGATGAGCATGCCACCCTCGGCGCAGTCGTGCGCGGAGTGGAGAAATCCGTTCTCTGCGGCGGCCAGGACGAGTCGATTGACCGCCTGCTCGCGGGTCAGGTCCAGCGCCGGCGGGCGGCCCGCGACGTAGCCGAGCTCGACCTTCAGATACTCGCTGCCCCCCAGGTCGTTGTGGCTCGAACCGATCAGAAGCACGAAGTCGCCTTCCGCGCGAAGGCCGGCGCCCAGCCGGCGCCCGTAATCGTCGATCACACCGACCATCCCGACGACGGGGGTCGGATAGATGGCGGACTCGCCGTTGGAATCGTTATACAGGCTCACGTTGCCGCTCACGATCGGCAGCTCCAGGGCACGGCACGCGTAGGCCAGACCGGCCACGGTCTCCTCGAGCTCCCAGTACACCTCCGGCCGGTCCGGATTGGCGAGGTTGAGGCAGTCGGTGACCGCCAGCGGTCGGGCGCCCGTCGCGACGATGTTGCGCGCCGCCTCCGCCACGGCGAGCTGGGCGCCGAGGTGCGGGTCCAGGTGGCAGTAGCGCGAGTTGCAGTCCGTCGTCACAGCGAGTCCCAGGCGCGTGCCCTTGATGCGCAGCATCGCGGCGTCGCCGCCGGGCTGGACGACCGTCGCGTCGCCGACCATGTGGTCATAGCGGCGGAACACGCCCCGCCGGCTGGACAGGTTGGGGCTCGCGAGCAATCGGAGGAGCGTCCCGCCCGGGTCGGCCAGCGGGGGAAGCGCGTCGACGACCAGGTCGAGGGGCGGATCCGGTGCGACGCCCACCAAGCGACGCATCGGAGCCCCGTCGGTCAGCAGCTTGACCGGCAAGCGAGCCACCAGATCTGGCCCGTCGATCTGGCCCGTCGGCCACCGTCAGCTGGCCGTCATCCGTGACCTCGCCGATGACCGCCGAGGTCAAGTCCCACGCATGGAAGATGCTCTCCACCTCGCGCTCGCGGCCGCGCTGAACCACGACCAGCATCCGCTCCTGGGATTCGGAAAGCATCACGTCGTACGCCGTCATCTCGCGCTCCCGCCTCGGCACCAGCGAGACGTCGATGCGCGCCCCGGCGCCGGGCACGCGGCCCGCGCATTCGGCTACGGCAGACGTGAGTCCCGCGGCACCAAGGTCCTGGATCGCGACCACCGCGTCGGTGTGCGAAAGGTCCATGCACGCTTCGAGCAGGCACTTCTCGAGGAACGGGTTGCCCACCTGGACGGCCGGTCTGCGTTCCGAGCTGTTCTCATCGAGCTCGACGGAGGCGAACGACGCGCCGTGGATTCCGTCGCGCCCGGTATCCGCCCCGACCAACATCAGTCTGTTGCCTGTGCCCTCGGCGCGCGCACGCACGAGCTGGTCGGTGCGAACGAGCCCTACGCACATCGCGTTGACGAGCGGGTTGTTCGCGTAGCAGTCCTCGAAGTAGATCTCGCCGCCGACCGTCGGGATGCCGATGCAGTTGCCATACCCGCCGATCCCCGCGACGACGCCATCGAAATGACGCTTCGACTCCGGCAGCGGACCAAAGCGCAGCGAGTCCAGGAGGGCGATGGGACGCGCGCCCATCGCGATGACGTCGCGGATGATCCCGCCGACCCCGGTGGCCGCGCCCTGGTACGGCTCGATCGCGGACGGGTGGTTGTGCGACTCGATCTTGAAGACAGCAGCCCAGCCCTCGCCGATGCTCACCGCGCCCGCGTTCTCGCCAGGACCCTGGACCACCGCAGATCCCGTCGAGGGGAGGCGACGCAGCAGCGCCTTCGAGCTCTTGTAGGAGCAGTGCTCGGACCAGAGGACGCCGAGCATGCCCAGCTCGACCTCGTTCGGGGCTCGTTTCAGCTGCTCGACGATGGTCTTGTACTCATCCGGGGTGAGCGCGACCTCTCGGAGCCTGCGCTCATCCACAGACTTGATGCTCAAGACACGAACACCTTCAACGCGTTCTCCGCCACCGATCGGAACAGCTTCAGGCCGTCGGTGCCGCCCAACTCCGCTTCCGAGCAGCGCTCGGGGTGCGGCATCATGCCGAGCACGTTGCCGCGCGCGTTCACGATGCCGGCGATGTTATGCAGTGAACCGTTCGGGTTCGCAGCCGGGACGACCCTCCCGCCTGGATCGCAATATCGGAACACCACCTGGCCTCTTTGCTCCAGGCGGGACAGTGTCGCAGGATCGGCGAAGTAGCTGCCTTCGCCGTGCGCGATGGGCACGCGCAACACCTCGCGCTCTTCGCATCTCGCCGTGAAAGGGAGGTCGGTTCGTTCGACGACCAGGTTCGTCCACTCGCATCGAAACTCGAGCGATGCGTTGCGGATGAGCGCTCCCGGCAGGAGTCCTGCCTCGCACAGGACCTGGAACCCGTTGCAGATGCCCCAGACCAGGCCGCCTTTGTCGGCGAACTCACCGATCTGCTCCATCACCGGCGCGAACCTGGCGATCGCACCGGTGCGCAGGTAATCGCCGTAGGCGAAGCCGCCCGGCAGGATCACGCAGTCGCAGCCTTTCAGGTCGGCGTCCTTGTGCCAGAGGTAGGTCAGCTCGGCGCCCACCACTTGATCCACCACCCAGCCGCAGTCGCGGTCCGACCAGGTGCCGGGGAAAACCACGACGCCGAACTTCACCGTCGCTTGTGCTCCGGCTCGATGTCGAATCGGAAGTCTTCGATCACGTGGTTGGCGAGCAGCTGGCGGCACATCTCCTCGACCCGCCGGCGCGCCTCGTGCTCGCTCGTGCCTTCGAGGTTGACCTCGATGTACTTGCCGACCCGCACGTCGACCACCTCGCCAAAACCCAACGAAGCGAGCCCCTGCTTCACGGTCACCCCTGGCGCCGAAGATCCGTCGAGGGGCTCCGGCCGGGATCGCGAGATCATGTTTCGTTCCTCGGCTTGGGCGGGAACAGCTGCTTGCCGACGAGGCGCTGGTACGCGGCCAGGTACCGCAGGCGCGTCTGTGTCACCACGTCTTCGGGCAGCCGCGGCGGGTCCGATTCCTTGTCCCAACCTGAACCCGTCAGCCAGTCGCGCACAAATTGCTTGTCGTAGGACTCAGGTGAGATGCCTGGCCGGTAGGTAGCAGCTTCCCAGTAGCGCGAGCTATCGGGGGTCAGGACCTCGTCGATGAGGATCACTTCGTCGCCGGCAGTGCCGAACTCGAACTTGGTGTCGGCAAGGATCAGCCCGCGTTTGCCCGCAAACTCCGACGCGTACTTGTACAGCTCCAGGCTCGCGTCGCGCAGCTTGGTGGCCACCTCCTCACCCAGCTCCTTCTTCATCTGGTCGAAGGTGACGTTCTCGTCATGCCCAGTCTCCGCTTTGGTCGCCGGCGAGAAGATCGGAGTGGCAAGCCGTTCGCTTTCTCGCAGCCCAGGCGGCATCTTCTCGCCCGCCAGCGTTTGCGATTCCTGGTATTCCTTCCAAGCGCTGCCGGCGAGATAGCCGCGCACGACGCATTCGAAATCGATCCGCTTGGCCTTGCGCACGATCATGAAACGGCCCGCAAGCTCTTCTCGATATCCCCTGAGCGCCGCCGGCAGGTCCGGGACCATGCCTGAGATGAGGTGATTGGGCTGGAACGTGTCGGTCTGCGAGAACCAGAAGATGGACAGCTGGGTCAGCACCTTGCCGCGGTCGGGGATCCCGTTGGGGAGGACGCGGTCGAAGGCGGAGATGCGGTCGGTGGCGACCATCAGCAGCTGGTCAGCCGAGAGCTCATAGGTATCGCGAACCTTCCCCCGCGCGAAAAGCTTGAGCGGCAGCTCGGTCTCGATCATGGGAGGGCCCGCTATCACTTGCTGACGACTCCCAGGCCAAGACGCTCATACGCGAGATCTGTGTGCTCGAGGCCCGCCCACGGATCGAAGACCTCATCCAGCCGCGTTCCGATGCGCTTCTTCACGTCGTCATCCTTCTCGAGCAGAGCCTTGAATCCATCTTCGGAACTCTCCATCGCTCGCATGGCTGTCTTCTGGACGATCAGATAAGCATCTTCCCGCGACATGCCGCTCTCGACGAGGGCGAGCAGGACGCGCTGCGAAAAGACGACCCCGCCTGCGAACTGCAGGTTAGCGAGCATGCGCTCAGGCCGCACCTCGAGGCCGCCCAGCACCTTACTCATCTCGATCGCCATGTAGTCGACCGCCGCACACGCGTCCGGAAAGACAACCCGCTCTGCGGAGGAGTGGCTGATGTCGCGCTCGTGCCAGAGCGCCGTGTTCTCCAGCGCCGTCAAGAGATTGCCGCGCACCACACGCGCGAGCCCGCAGACACGCTCGGTCAAGACGGGATTGCGCTTGTGCGGCATCGCCGAGCTTCCTTTTTGCTCCTTGCCGAAGGGTTCGTACACCTCTCCAACCTCGGTCCGCTGCAGATGGCGGATCTCGGTCGCGATCCGCTCCAGCGTCCCGGCGGCGATGGCAAGCGCCGACATGAAACCCGAATGCCGGTCGCGTGAAACGACCTGGGTCGAAACCTCGTCGACCTTCAAGCCGAGCTCGCCACAGACATGCTGCTCGACCTGGGGATCGATGGTGGCGTGAGTTCCCACCGCACCGCTCACGCGGCCGACCGCGGCCTCGTCGGAGGCGCGTTGCACGCGATCGATCGAGCGATCGAGCTCCGCCACCCAGCCGGCAACCTTGAATCCAAAAGTGGTCGGCTCGGCGACGATGCCGTGCGTACGTCCAGCCATCAAGGTCTTGCGATGCCGGATCGCCAGCTCTGCGGCCGCCTCGCGCACAGCTGATAAGTCACTCGCGATCAGGCGCGCCGACTCGACCATCTGCACGGCCATCGCCGTGTCGTTGAGGTCCTGGCTCGTCATGCCGAGGTGGACGTAACGGGCCTCGGGCTGGCCGATGGATTCGTTGAGCACCGTGAGAAACGCGACCACGTCGTGGCCCACGCGCGACTCGACCTCGGCGATCTTCGTTGCGTCAAACGTGCCCTTGCGGATTTTCGGCAAAGCGGAGTCGGGGATGCGGCCCAGCGAGGCCCACGCCTCGCATGCCAGCACCTCGATCCGCTGCCACAGCTCGTACTTGTGCTGGTCTGACCAGACCGCCCGCATCGCGGGCGGCGTGTATCGCTCGATCAAGAAGGGCGATTCCCAGTCAACACTCGGGGACGGCAGGAATTATAAGGTGCGCCGGGAGGCCAAGATTTAGTGATAGCGCTCCAGGCAGGCCCCAGATATCGTGGTCATAGGTGGCGGATGAGAGCTTTTAAGCGACTGGCTTGATAATCGGGGCTTGCCCATGCAACTGCCCCCCGGCGAGGCGGCCCGTCCGAGCTCGATTGCCTCGTAACCACCTTCGAAGGCCTCCCGTTTGAACCGGCGCAGGCTGAACGGCCAGTGAGCGACCCGTCGCGCGACGAGGAGCGAGAGCTTGTCGAGCGCGCCAAGCGGGACCCACGCCAATTCGGGGCGCTCTATGACCGGCACTTTCAGCAGATCTACAGGTTCATTTATTCAAGAGTGAGGGAGCAAACCGCGGCAGAGGACGTCACTTCGGAAGTCTTCATGAAGGCTTTGAAGGCCATGCCCCGCTACCAGGACACGGGGCGGCC
>Ga0209805_1001476_pt1 | contig 14233 bp, 9 predicted proteins | sample GraSoiAngelo_148_FD_185905 | JGI IMG/M metagenome (GOLD analysis project Ga0209805, IMG submission 185905) | Grasslands soil microbial communities from the Angelo Coastal Reserve, California, USA - 14_1009_09_20cm (SPAdes) (version 2) | ecosystem: Environmental > Terrestrial > Soil > Grasslands ... | reverse complement strand
CGCGGCCGGTCAGTAACCCTGTCAGCGCGCCGTCCCCTGGCCCGACCTCGACGACGAGGTCGCGCTCGGTCGGCGCCACGAGCTCGACGATCGCGTGGGCGATCGTCGAGTCGCGGAGAAAGTGCTGGCCGAGCGCGCGTCGCTTCGTCATCATCCGTGCCGATGCCATACGCCGTCGAGATGACGCTCGATCCGACGTCCGCCCATTCGGGAGCCCGCCCCCACGTCTCCCTCGGCATCTGGCCGGGCACCTGGGTTCCTCATTGCACGCGCGACCGACCTCGCTGCAAGGTGCTCGGCGATCCGCGACGCGCCGGCGCCTAGACCGCCGAGCGCGCCTCGAGCTCGGACATCAGCGTCGCGAAGACCCGCCGCACCTGTTCGGCGGTCGCTTGCCGATCGCCGGAGTTGTCGATGACGTAGTCGGCCAGCTTGGCCTTCTCGGCGAGCGGCATCTGGCTGGCGATCTTTCTCCGACCTTCAGCGTCGTCGGTGCCGTCGCGTCCTCGGAGCCGAGCCATCTGGGTCGGCTCGTCCGTGACCACGACGACCAGACGGTCCATGTTCTTGTAGTTGCCGCTCTCGATCATCACGGCCGCATCGAAGACCACGATACCCGTGAAGCCATGCTCGGCCAGCTCGTCCAGGCGCGCCTGGAACCGCTCGCGGATCGCCGGATGGGTGATCGCCTCGAGGCGCCGGCGCCGCTCGGGATTGGCGAAGACGATCGCGCCCAGCCTCTTCCGATCGAGCGCGCCGTCGCCGGTCACGACGTCCTGACCGAACTCCGCCACGATCGTCGTCCAGGCGGGCCGCCCCGGCTCGACCACCTCGCGCGCGAGGAGATCCGCATCGATGATCTCGCAGCCGAGCTGACGAAGGAGCGCCGAGACCATGCTCTTCCCCGTCGCGATGCCGCCGGTGAGCCCGACCAGCAGGAACTTGCGGGGGGCGCTCATACCTCCGCCCAGTCGCCTCCGGTCTTGACGTCCACCACGACGGGGACCTTGAGCGGCAGGGCCGCCGCCATGATCTCCCGCGCGAGCGCCTCGACCGCGCGCACCTCGTCCGGCGGCGCCTCGAAGAGCAGCTCGTCGTGGACCTGCAGCAGCATCCGGGCGCGTAGCCCGCGCGCCGTCAGCGCCGCCTGTACGCGGATCATCGCGATCTTGATCATGTCGCTCGCGGTGCCCTGGACGGGCGCGTTCATCGCCATGCGCTCGGCGGCGTTGCGCGCGACCGGGTTGCCGCTCGAGAGGTCCGGCAGGTAGCGGCGCCGCCCGAGCAGCGTGCTGACGTGGCCGCGCTCGCGTCCCTCGGCGAGTGTCCGGTCGATGAACGCCCGCACACGCGGGTGAGTCGCGAAGTAGTCGCTGATGTAGCGCTGCGCTTCCTTCTGGTCGATCCTGGTCGCCTGTGACAGGCCGAACGCCGAGACGCCGTAGAGGATCGCGTAGTTGGCGCTCTTGGCGATCGTGCGCTGCAGCGACGTGACCGAGGCGGCCGGCACCTTGAACACCTCCGACGCGGTCCGCGTGTGGATGTCCTCGCCGCGGCCGAACGACTCGATCAGCGCCGGCTCCTCCGAGAGGTGCGCGAGGATCCGCAGCTCGATCTGCGAGTAGTCCGCCGCGACGAATCGCCACCCTTCCTCCGGAATGAACGCCTGGCGGATCCGCCGACCGAGCTCGGTCCGGATCGGGATGTTCATGAGGTTCGGATCCTGCGAGCTGAGCCGTCCCGTCGCCGCCACGAGCTGGTTGAACGTGGTGTGGATCCGGCCGGTGCGCGGGTTGATGAGCCCGGGCAGGGTGTCGGCGTAGGTGCCCTTGAGCTTCGCCAGGCTCCGGTGCTCGAGGATCTTCGCCGGCAGCGAATGCCCGAGCGCCAGCTCGGTCAGCACGTCGGCGTCCGTGGAGTACCCGGTCTTCGTCCGGCGGACCGGCGGTAGCTTCAGCTTCTCGAAGAGGACCTGCGCGAGCTGCTTGGGCGAGGCGATCGTGAACTCCTCGCCCGCCAGCTGATAGATCTCGCGAGTGAGATTGTCGAGGTCGCGCTCGAGCTCCTTTGCGAACGCCTCCAGGCGTGCTGGATCGACCCGGATCCCATGGCGCTCCATGAGCGCCAGCACCGGGACCAGGGGGCGCTCGATCTCCTCGTAGATCGGCCAGAGCTCGCGGGCTCTGAGCTCGGCGGCCGCGTGTTCCCAGTAGCGCCAGGCGAAGTCCGCCCGCACGCCGAACGCCCGCGAGGGATCCGCGGCGGGAGGATACTCGCCGAGCGCGTCTATGCAGACCTGCTCGAGACGATAGCTCTGTCGCGCCGAGTTCAGCAGATACGCGGCGACCGCCGAGTCGTGGATGGCCGGCGGCGCGACGCCGCGAGCCAGCCAGAATTCGATCAGCGGCTTGGCGTCGTGAATGATCAGCTCGCGCTCTGCGAAGGAAGAAGGCGACTCGTCGGCTCCGAGCTCGGCCGGACCGGCGGCCGGATGGAACACCGCGAGACCGGCGATGTGCGGATCCGGCGGCGTCGACTCACCCGCCCAATCGAGCGCCACCGGTGCTCCGGCCGGCACGGCGCCGAGCCACGCGGTGATCGCCGCGCTCCCCTCCAGTCGCTGCGAGGGCTCGGGCGGCGCCTGTGGCGGAGGCGGCGGCAGCTCCTTCACGAGCCGGGTGAACTCCATCTCCATCCAGAGCTGGCGCAGCTTCGCCCAGTCCGGCTCCACGCGCCGAAACGCATCGAGATCGACCGCGACCGGCACCTGGCGGTTGAGCAAGGCCAGCTCGCGCGAGAGCAGCGCGTCCTTGCGGCCGGCCGCCAGGGTCTCGCGAAGCTTGCCGGGGATCAGGGTGAGGTTCTCGTACAGGCGGTCGACGGACCCGTACTGGGCGATCAGCTTCACGGCGGTCTTCTCACCGACGCCGCGGACGCCCTTGATGTTGTCGATGGTGTCGCCCATGAGGGCCAGCACATCCGCGATCTGTCCCGGCTCGACGCCCCAGCGCTCGCGCACCTTCGCCTCGTCGTACAGGATGGGCTCGCCGGTGCGCCCGGCGACGCTCAGCACGCGCACCCGTGGGCCGACGAGCTGGAGCAGGTCCTTGTCGCCGCTCACCACCACCACGTCGAGCTCCGGCAGCGCGAGCGCCTGGTCGACGAGCGTGGCCAGCACGTCGTCCGCTTCGAACCCTTTGACCTCGAGCATGGGGGTGCGCAGCGCCTCGAAGAGTCGGCGCACGTAGGGCAGCTGGCGGACCAGGTCGTCCGGCATCGCGGTGCGCGTCGCCTTGTAGTCGGCCGACAGCGCGTCCCGGAACGTGGGACCCGGCGGGTCCCAGGCGATCGCCAGATAGTCGGGCTGCTCCTCGCGAATCAGCTTCCAGAGCATCGTGCTGAGGATCAGCACCGCGTGACTCGGTATGCCCTTGGAGGTCGAGAGATAGCCGACCGCGTGATACGCGCGGAACAGATGCGAGTGGCCGTCGACGATGAAGAGTCGCTTCATTGTAGCGGGGTCCTTGAGGCCGCGACCATCGAGGGTGGCCTGAGAACGGTGCGCGCCGGCTTCATTGTAGCGATGTCCCCGAGGCCGGCTTGGACCGAGGGTGGCCTGAGACAGGCGCTTGCCGGCTCCGCAGCTGCGTATTCATCGCGCTGTGGACCACGAGCCCGGCTGGCCGTTCACGGGCCCCGTGGTGGACCGGCTCTCCATACCCTGCTCATACGCGTCTCGCACGGCGTTCGCGTTCTCGCGGTACGCATCGAGGAACGTCTGGCGCGACTCGTAGCCCAGGGCGGCGGCGACGCGCGCGGGCATGGGCCCGGCCAGCTCGAGCGTGTCCGAAGGCCGCGCGCCGAGAAGGCGGAGCGCGGCCGAGATGCGCCGGAGGAGCCGGTAGCGCTCGACGAGCCCGGATGCGGCCGCGTGATCGAGGGCGCCGGCGCGCGCGAGGCCCTCGAGCGCCGCCGTCGTCGTGAACCGCCGCACGTCGGGCTTGTCATGCCCGTGGACGAGCTGGAGCGCCTGGGCGAGGAACTCGACGTCGACGAGCCCGCCGCGGCCGTACTTCACGTGCAGGCGCCCGCGCGTCTCGCGGCCGAGCTCGCGCTCCATCCGCGTGCGCACCTCCGCGATCTCCTTCAGCGAAGCGCGCGGGAGGGCGTCGCCGTACACCAGTCGGGAGAGTGCCGCGCGGACACGGCGCCCGAGGACGCGATCACCCAGGATGAGCCTCGCGCGGGTCAAGGTCTGCCTCTCCCACAGGTCACCATGCTTCAGATAGTACCGCTCGAGCGCGCCGACGCTCGAGGCGAACCCACTGCCCTTGCTGCCGGGCCGAAGCCGCAGGTCGACCGGAAAGGCAACGCCGGCCGATGTGATGTCGCCGAGCACGGAGGCCAGCCGCTCCGCGGCCAGACTGTAGAACCAGTGGGCGTCGATCCGGTCGGCCCCGTCGGTCGCGCCGTCCTCGCCGAAGATCACGAACAGATCGAGATCCGAGCCGGTGACGAGCTCGCGGCCGCCCAGCTTACCGAGCCCCACGATGACCGCGGGGATGAGACGCCCCGAGGCGTCGCGCGGCACGCCGTAACGCTGGACGAGCGACTCCAGCGCCAGGAGCCAGCCCGCCGCGAGGGTCGCCTCGGCCAGCGCCGTCATCTCGCGCGAGTACGCGTCGATCGTGGTGACGCCGAGCACGTAGCGCCAGACGACGGCCAGCTCCTCGGCTTGCTTCACGCGGCGCAGTCGGTCGCGCCGCTCGATCGCCGTCGTCTCCGAAGCGAAGACGGCGGCCAGCGCCTGGCGCATGGCGGGCTTCGACTTCCGGGCCAGCAGCCGCTCGGGGTTGGCCAGTGAGGCGAGGAGCTCGGGCTCGCCGATCAGGAGCTCGGTGAGCAGATCGCCGCCGGCGCAGACCTTGACGAGGCCGAGGAGGAGATCCGGATCATTGGAGAGAAGCTCGACGATTCCCGCGCGCGGCCCGGCGGCCGCCAGGAGCCGCTCGAACTGGTTCAGCGCCTCGTCCGGATCAGGACTCTTCCAGAGCGCGTCGAGCAGCAGCGGATAGAGGCGCGCGAGCGTCGCGTCCAGGTGCGCCGCGTACGGGACGAGCGGCCGGCCCTCGAGGATCAGCTGCAGGTTGTGACGCGCGCGCTCGGGATCCTTGAATCCGGTCGCGCGGAGCGCCGTCAGGCTCGCCAGGCGGACCTTCCGGCGCGGCGCGAGCTCGCGATCGGCGAAGAACTCACGGAACGCGCGATGCACCGCCGTCGTGACCGCACGGTGCCGCGCCTGGAACTCTCGCGCCGCGCGCGCCGGCGGCCCCTGCACGCCGACGCGTCGCGCGACGCGTCCGAGCTCCTGCGCATCCTTGGGCAGGGTATGGGTCTGGAGCTCGTGCAGGATCTGCAGCCGGTGCTCGACGGTTCGGAGGTGCACATAGGCCTGGGAAAGCAGCCGGCCGAGTTCGGGCGCCAGGTATCCGCGCTCGGTGAGGCGGAAGACGGCCTTCAGCGTGTTCGCCTGGCGCAGCCACGGGTCGTCGCCACCGTAGAGGAGCTGCAGGGCCTGCACGATGAACTCGATCTCGCGGATTCCACCCCGTCCGAGCTTGACGTTGGTCGCCTCGCCGCCCTTCGCGCGGACGGCGCTGTCGATCTGAGATTTCATCGCGCGGATCGCCGGGACGACGCGCGCGTCGACGCCGGGGCGATAGACGGTCTCGCGCGCGAGGTCCCTGAAGCGGGCGCCGACGGTCGCGTCGCCGGCCGCGATGCGCGACTTGATCAGGGCCTGGCGCTCCCACAGCTCGGCGCGCTCGCGATAGTACGCGCGGTACCCGTCGAGCGAGAGCACGATCGGTCCCATGCGCCCTTCGGGTCGAAGTCGCAGATCGACGCGGAAGGCGTAGCCCTCGTCGGTACTCTCCTCGAGCAGTGAGACCAGCTCGCGGCAGACACGCGCGAAGTACTCGCCGCTGGCCAGACGCCCGACCCGTCCGCCGTCCGTCTGGCCGTCCTCCCCGTAGACGAACATCAGATCTACGTCCGAGGAGTAATTGAGCTCGTCGCCGCCGAGCTTGCCCATGGCGACGACCGCGACGCCGGTCTCGGATCCGGCGGCCCCGAGCGGAGCCCCGTACGCTTCGCGGACGGTGGCGGCGGCCTCGGCGAGCGCCTGGGCGATACACGCGTCGGCCAGGTGCGACAGCTCCTCGGTCGCGCGCGCGAGGTCGGCGTCGCCCAGGAGATCGCGGGCGCCGATGCGCAGAAGATGGCGGTACTTGAAGCGGCGGAGCGCGTTCATCCGCGCCTCGCGCGTCTCGAACGGGCCGAGCGTCTGCGCCAGGTCGGCGGCCAGGTCCTCGACGAACCAGAGCCGCATCGTCGCGGGCTCGAGCAGCCACGCCAGGCTGCTCGGACGACGGCGCAGCGCATCGGCCAGCATCTGGCTCGAGCCGAGCACGCGGGCCAGCAGCGGCGTCGCGCCCGGATGGTCGGCGAGCGTGCGAAAGAACACCGAGCGGTCGACCACGCCGGCGTAGCGCTCGAGATTGTTGAGCGCCATGTCGGGATCCGGGGCGGCCGCGAGCTCGGTCAGAAGACGCGGAAAGGCCGGCGCCAGAAGCTCGGCGTCGCGCGGAGTCGGCGTGAGCCCCTCGAGGTTGCGCGCCGCACCGTCCGGATCCGCGAAGCCGAGCTGTCGCAAGGTCCGCCGAAGCCGGGCCGCCGCGGCGCGACCGCCGGCGGTCAGGAGCTGGGCGGTTGTCGCGTTCAGACCGCCGACTCGCCCGTCTCGCCCGTGCGGATGCGGACCGACTCGTTGATCGGAATCACGAACACCTTCCCGTCGCCGATCGACCCGGTCTTGGCCGCACCGGCGATGGTATCGACGACCTTCTTCACCAGCGCGTCGCCGACGACGACCTCGATCTTCACCTTCGGGAGGAAATCGACCGTGTATTCCGAGCCCCGATAGAGCTCGGTGTGGCCCTTCTGGCGGCCGAAGCCGCGCACCTCCGTGACCGTCATGCCGATCACGCCGATGCCGGTGAGCGCCTCCTTGACGTCGTCCAGCTTGAACGGCTTGATGATGGCCTCGACCTTTTTCATCTCAGACCTCCTCGAGAATCGAGATCGCGAACGCCGACACGTGCGAGCTGATGCGCTTCAGGTTGGTCAGGATATCCAGGTGGATCTCCGATGTCTCGATCGACTCCGCCAGCCCGGCGCGCAGACGCCCGATGTGGGATTCGCGCAGGTCGCGCTCCCGCTGCCGCATGAGCGCACGCTGGTCCAGCACCTCTTGCGCGAGGGCGCGGTCGTTCGCGGCGAAGGCGGCGATGGTGCGCTCGAGGTTCTTCGACACCATACCGTGAAATTCCTGGATCTCGGCCCAGCCCGCGTCCGAGAATCGGCGGGCCTGATAGAGCTTCTTGCGGCCGAGCTCCATCAGGTTCTTGTCGATGATGTCCCCGATGTTCTCGAGGTTGCCGATCACGGAGATCAGGCCGATTTCTTTGCGGGAAAGGTCCGCCCCCATTGCGTCGCGCCCCAGGCGCGCCAGGAAGAGCTTGATCTCGCGCTCGAGGAAGTCGACCTGGTCGTCGCGCCGCTCCACGTCCTCGAGCAGCTCGTGATGGCTGCTGGCGAAGACCACCGGCACGTCGCGCAGCATCCCCTGCACCACGTCGGCCATGCGCAGCGCCTCGCGCGTGGCCTGACCGAGCGCCAGGGACGGCTGGTCGAGGGAGCGCTCGTCGAGATACCGAACGCGAAACGGGCTGTCGCCCTGCTGGTCGTCGGGCACCAGCGCCTCGATCGCCCGCGCGGCCAGCGGCGTGAACGGCAGGAACAGAAGGCTGATGCCGACGTTGAAGAACGTGTGGGCATTGGCGATCTGACGGGCCGGATCGCCGGCGGTGCTGGCCACGAGCGCCGTGAACGGCCCGATGAACGGAAAGACCAGCGCGGCGCCGAGCAGCTTGAATGCGATATGCGCGACGGCCACGCGCTTGGCCTCGGCCGTCGCGCCGACCGACGCGGTGAGCGCGGTCGCGCAGGTGCCGATGTTGGCGCCGAGCACGACGGCGACGGCGCCGTCCAGGGGCAAGAGCCCCTGGTGCGCGAACGCGAGGGCCAGCCCGAGCGTGGCCGCCGACGAGGTCACCAGCGCGCTGAACACGGCCCCGACGAGCACGCCGATCGCCGAGCTCTGGGCGACCGCGGCGAGAAGATCGAGGGCCAGCGGCGATGCCCTGAGCGCGCCGGCGTTGTCGAGGATGAGCTTGAGGCCCAGGAAGACGAGACCGAGCCCGAGGAGCGCCTGCCCCAGGTCCTTCGGCACGCGACGGCGCGCGATGAACGTCGCGGTGAAGCCGAGGCCGACCAGCAGCGGCGAGTAGTCCGTGATGCGGAACGCGATCAGCTGGACGGTCAACGTCGTGCCGATGTCGGCGCCCAGGATGACGCCGAGGGTTTGCCGGAACGTCATCAACCCCGCGGAGACGAACCCGATCAGCATCAAGGTCGTCGCCGCCGAGGACTGAAGCAGCGCGGTCGCGGCCGCGCCGGAGACGACGGCCAGCATTCGGCGGCGCGAGAGCCCCGTGAGAAGCGTCTTCAGCCGGGCACCGAGGACGCGCTGGAGCGCTTCGCCGCTCAGCCGAATCCCGTAGAGCAAGAGCGCCATGCCACCGAACAGCGCGATCAGGATCGTCACGGCGCTCGCTCTGTGTCCGAGGCGGCGGGGGCCCCGGCGGGGGTGCCCCCCTCGACCACGCTAGCCGTTACCCGCGACGTTTTTGTCTCACGCTCGGCAGTCGGGTCAACCCTGACTACACGGGTCGAGGGGGGCACCCCCGCCGGGGCCCCCGCCGCCTCGGACACCTCAAACCACTTAGTTGGGGGCATCGGAGGGAGGTGGGCCGTGTCGTTCACGGACACAAGGCGCGGGGGGCGGGCGATGGTCAGGGAGCAGTTGTCGATTCGCATGCGCCAGAGGGAGTTGAACGAGATGCCGAGGAGGTGGCAGAGATAGACGCTGATCACGCCGCCGTGGGCGACGACGAGCACGTCCTCGCCGTTTCGGTGGTTCACGGCGATTCGATCGATCACTTGTAGGACCCGCGCGCAGACATCCGGCAGCGGCTCGCCGCCGGGCGGCGGGCAATCCAGCGGCGAGCGGACCCACGCCAGATACGGATTGCCCTCGCGCGCGCGGACCTCGTCGACGGTGCAGCCCTCCCACTCCCCGAGCGACAGCTCGCGCAGATCAGGGATCGGCACGGCCGGGATCCCGGTCCCGTTCAGCGCGATCTCCGCCGTGTCCAGCGCGCGCTGCATCGGGCTCACGTACGCGGCCGTCACGCGATAGCCGCTGCGCAGGACGCTCCCGAGGGCCGCGGCCTGGGTGCGACCGAGATCGGAGAGGCCGATGTCGTTGGCGCCCTGGAACTTCCGCAGCTGGTTCCACAAGGATTGCCCGTGACGCGCCAGCAAGAGCCTCACGCCGATCGCTCCGCGACCTCGCGCGCCCGGCGCAAGCGCGCCAGCGACTCGTCCCGGCCGATCAGGGCCAGCACGTCGAAGATCGGCGGCGACGCCGTGCGCCCGGTGACCGCCAGACGGGCGAGCTGCGCCAGGTCGACGAGCTTGAGCCCGAGCTCCTCGGTGAGCGCCCGGACGATGGGCTCGATCCCCGCCACCGTGAACTCGGAAGCCGCCTCGAGCCGCTCGGTCATCAGGCCCAGCCGCCGGGCGCCCTCGACGGTCAAGAGCTTCTGCGCGGCCTTGGGCTCGTACGCTGTCGGCCGCTTGAAATAGAATCGCCCTTGCTCGACCAGCTCGACCAGGGTCTTCGCGCGCTCGCGAAGCGTGTCGAGCATTCGGATGAACCGTGCTCGATCCTCGGGCGGAGCGAGACCCGCCGCGCGCACGAAGGGCTCCGCGAGCTCGGCGAGCTTCGGCCCTTCCATCGTCTTCAGATAGTGCTGCGAGAGCCACTCGAGCTTGGTCGAGTCGAAGACGGCGGCCGACGTGGCGACGTTCTTGATGTCGAAGAGCTCGACGAGCTCAGCGCGCGAGAATACTTCCTGGTCGCCGTGCGACCAGCCGAGCCGCGCCAGGTAGTTCACCAGCGCGTCGGGGGGAATGCCGGCGTCGCGGAAGGCCTGCACCGACGTGGCGCCGTGACGCTTGGACAGGCGGCTGTGATCCTTGCCCATGATCAACGAGACGTGGGCGAACTCCGGAACGGCGTAGTCGAGCGCTTCATAGCAGAGGATCTGCTTGGGGGTGTTCGACAGGTGGCCGTCGCCCCGGATGACATGCGTGATCCGCATCGTGACGTCGTCGACCACGACGCAGAAGTTGTAGGTCGGCGTCCCGTCGGTCCGCACGAGAATCCAGTCGTCGAGCTGACTGTGCTCGAACGTGACCGACCCGTGGATGAGGTCGTTGACCACGGTCGCGCCCTCGGTCGGAATGCGCAGCCGCAGTGCGCCGGCGGTCAGCCCGCGGTCGCGGCAGCGCCCCGAGTACCGGAACGTCTCCTTCCGCTGCTGCGCCGCCGCTCGCTCGCGATCGAGCAGCTCCGGCGGGCAGTCGCAGTAGTAGGCGCGTCCGGCCGTGAGCAGACGCTGGGCGTGCTCGCGATAGATCGCGAACCGCTCGGTCTGGCGGTAGCCCGCCGTCGGCGGGCCCTCGTCCCAGTCGAGGCCGAGCCAGCCGAGCGCGTCGACGATCGCGACGATGTTCTCGTCGGTCGACCGGGAGCTGTCCGTGTCCTCGATACGAAGGACGAAGGCGCCGCGGTGGTGGCGCGCGAAGAGCCAGTTGAAGAGCGCGGTGCGGGCGCCGCCGACGTGCAGATGGCCCGTCGGGCTCGGCGCGAACCGGACGCGGACCGGCGCGGCCATCTCAGTATTTCTCGAAGAGCCGGCCCCACGGCGTGCCGGCGAAAGCCCGGATGCGCGCGCGGCCGACGGTCGGATACCAGAGCAGGTCGTGATAGACGTTCGAGGCGAACGGCGCCCAGACCACGAGCGGCGAATGCAGGAGCAGCCGTTTGAGCGGCCGCAGGGGGCCGCGGCGGATCAGCTGATCACCCCAGATCACGAGGCTCCGACTGGTCTTGAAGCCCATCGTGGTGGACGCGAGGTCCGTGTCGCCGACGATCTCGATCTTCCGGGGATCCGCCACACCGAGCCCGCGCTCCTGGCACATCCGGAGGTAGGGGATCGACAGCGGATCGAACCCCATGATCCTGGCGGCGATCGCATCGATCGCCACCTGATCGGCGGAAGCGAGGATCATGTTCCCCACGCGTGGCACCATCGTGCGCGGACCGGCCCCGTCGCCCATCACCGTGCCGTCCATCACGGCGAAGACATTGGGGTGCAATTCGCGCTGCATGTACATGAGGTCGACCATCACGTCGTGGATGTACTCGTGCGCGTAATGCCGGACCTCCTTCAGCAGGCCGCCGAAGGCGTTCTTGATCGCGCCGGTGGTCGTCGTGTGCCCGTGGGTCTTAGTCGTGGGGGCGTGGCAGACATTTTTTCCGACGTACATCGCCGGAATCTCGATCCCCTCGGGGAAGATCGCGTTCAGCTTGAGCAGCGGCGACTGGAACTTGTAGACGGTCCACTCGACGTCCGGTAGCGGGATGAACGGCACGTCGTGGCGCTCGAGCACCGGCCACCACTTGTTGTTGCGGCAGCCGGCGATCGGATTGGTGACCACCGTTTTGTTCTCGACCGGAAAGATCCGCCGCCGGTCGTAGCCGTCGTCGGCGAGTGTCGTCAAGATTCCGTCGACTTGCCAGGGCTGACTCGAGCATGCCGGGAAATACTTGGTCCACGAGAGGTTGAGCTTGAGGATCAGGTCCTGGTCGCGCGGCAGGATCTCGTCGTACTTCACCAGCCGCATCAGCCGCCCGTAGTCCTCGACGACGGTCTCGGGGCGGGTGCGGAGGAGGGCGACTGCGCTGGGCATGCTATCGATAGTTTACTCTAGCCGCGCGCCGTAAATGATCAGCAGAACCGCGCAGATCCAGCAGACGGTGTTGATCAGGAGCGCGCGGTCGCTGAGCAGCAGCTCCGACGGGTTGCCCCCGAGACGCCGCTGATACAACAAGTAGAGGTACCGGAAGATTCCATAGAGCACGAAGGGCAGTGTCGCCGGCAGCCAGTGGGTGCGGAACTTCGCCACGGTCTCCGGTGACATCGTATAGAGGGCGTAGGCCGTCACGGTCGAGGCGGTCACGACGGCGATCATCTGGTCCAGCAAGGCCGGGCTGTACTCGGCGAGGATCGGGCGGTGCCGCACGGCGTCCTGCTCCAGTGCTACGTACTCGTAGCGCCGCTTGCCGAGGGCCAGGAACAGCGCCAGCAAGATCGTGCAGATCAGGAGCCAGCCCGACATCTCGACGTCGATCACGACCGCGCCCGCGACCGCTCGCAGCACGAAGCCGCCGGCGACGACGAGCACGTCGACGATGACGATGTGCTTGAGCCACGCCGAATAGGCGATGAGCAGGACGACGTAGGCGAGCGCCGTGACCAGGAACGGGCGCGAAAGGATCGCGGCGAACACGAGCCCGACGACGACGAGCACGATGGCCGCCGCGACGGCGACCCCAGCCGGCAGTCGGCCCGCGGCGATCGGGCGCGCGCGCTTGCGCGGATCGAGGCGGTCGCGCTCCCGATCGGCGACGTCGTTGATCAGGTAGATCGCGCCGGACAGCGCGCAGAAGATCGCGAACCCGGCCAGCGCCCTCCACGCGGACTCCGTGAAGAGGCGCTGGGCGAAGACCAGGCCGGCGAAGACGAACAAATTCTTGACCCATTGGCGCGGGCGCATCGACACGGCGATCGCTACTAGCATTGGGACTTGACGCTGACGGCCGCTGTGCGTCGGGGGCGAGGAGCGCGGGCGGGAGGGGTCGAGACGACCACGCGGCACGCGTGCGCTGCTCCGCGGCGGCTGGGCTCCATCCGGGCGCCCGTCGTCCGTCGCCGCTTGGAGGGAACGGGTCCCTTCGACCCCTCCCGCCCGCGCTCCTCGCCCCCGATGCCCGTCGCCGTGATCGGACCAGCGCAGCGCCAGCAAGCGGGCGCAAGTCGCTCCGAGCCTCGGCGACGCTCCATCGGTGCTTTGGGCTTAGAGGCGGATGACGTGGGGAGCCGGCGAGACGGTTCCGGTGGCGTTGCGCGTGTCGATCACGAGGGGGGAGTCGCGGACGATGGCGGCCCAGTCGTAGCTGGCGTGGGCCGTCAGGATCAGCACGATGTCACGCGATGCGAGCGCCGCGGCGTCCCACGGGACCGATTTCATCGTATGGGTACCGATCATCACGGATGACACGTAGGGGTCGTGGTAGTCGACCACCGCGCCCTTGGCGAGGAGCCCCTCGATGATCTCGAGCGCGGGCGAGTCGCGCACGTCGGCGACGCCGGCCTTGTAGGCGACGCCCAGCACCAGGATGCGCGCGCCGCGCAGGGCCCGGCTCCGGTCGTTGAGCGCGTCGGCCGCCATCTGCACGACGTACGCGGGCATTCGCCGGTTGATCTCGTCCGCGAACGTGATGAAGCGCGGCTCGTAGCCTTCGAGCCGAACTTTCCAGGAGAGATAGTGAGGATCTGACGGCAAGCAGTGACCGCCCAGGCCGGGACCCGGATAGAAGGGCATGAAGCCGAACGGCTTCGTCGACGCGGCGGCGATCACCTCCCACACCGAGAGGCCCAGCCGCCGGCACATGATCGCGAACTCGTTGACGAGCGCGATGTTGACGGAGCGGAAGGTGTTCTCGAAGAGCTTCACCATCTCGGCCGTCTCCGGACCCGAGACCGGCACCACCTGGGGCGCCACACGCGCGTAGAGCATCGACGCGAGCTCGCGGCACGCTTCGGTCACGCCGCCGACGACCTTGGGGATATCGCGGAGCGTCCAGCGCTTGTTACCCGGGTCGATCCGCTCCGGCGAGAACGCGAGGAACACGTCGCGCCCGACGACGAAGCCTTTGGCCTGGAAGCGGGGCGCCAGCACTTCCTGCGTGGTGCCCGGATAGGTCGTCGACTCGAGCACCACCAGCTGGCCGGGCCTGATGATGGCCGCCACGGCATCGGCGGCCGCCACGATGAACGAGATGTCCGGCTCCTTCGACTTGCCCAGCGGGGCCGGAACGCAGATGACGATCGCGTCCGCGTCCTTCAACGCCCCGAAG
>Ga0209805_1001473_pt1 | contig 14237 bp, 8 predicted proteins | sample GraSoiAngelo_148_FD_185905 | JGI IMG/M metagenome (GOLD analysis project Ga0209805, IMG submission 185905) | Grasslands soil microbial communities from the Angelo Coastal Reserve, California, USA - 14_1009_09_20cm (SPAdes) (version 2) | ecosystem: Environmental > Terrestrial > Soil > Grasslands ... | reverse complement strand
GACGACTCTGCAGAATCTCCAATTTATCTTGGAGCCGGCAGTCGGATTCGAACCGACGACCTGCTGATTACAAATCAGCTGCTCTACCAACTGAGCTATGCCGGCGTTCCCATACGAAAGCCGAATTAGTAAATTGATCAAGAGTTCGTCCGACGAGCGAATCAGCGCCGGTTTGCCGGCAGCGCGTGAACACGGTGGCAGGCTTGGACGACGGCGCACTCTCGATTGTCATGTCAAGTCAGTTGCGAAGCTGAGCCGAAAGGGATTATCTGGAGGCAGGATCGCCGCTCAGCTGGACATTCCTGCTGGATCAGTGTTCGCCATCCTCAAACGAACGAGAAATGACTCAATTCGATGAACAATGCGAAGCAACGATAAAAACGATCAGCCACTGGCCCGTAATTCTGTCTGTAAGAAACTTTTGAGCGCCCAATGACTAGAACGCAGCGCTTCACACTCGCGGCCACGAGCCTCGGCCTCTTCATGATCTATCTGGACGCGTTGATCGTGAACGTGGCGTTACCCGCCATCCAGTCGGACTTCAAGGTGGGCGAGGCGGGCCTGCAGTGGGTGGTCACGGCATACAGCCTTGGGATGGCGATCGCCATCATGTCGTCCGGGACGGCAGCGGACATCTACGGCCGCCGCAAGCTCTACCTTGCCGGCATCGCTCTCTTCACAGCGGCCTCCGCGGCCTGCGGCACGGCGTCCTCGCTCGAAGCGCTCAACCTCGCGCGCGCGGTCCAAGGGGTTGCGGCGGCGACGGTCAACGTAACCTCGCTCGCGCTCGTCAGCGCCGCATTTCCCGATCCGAAGTTGAAGAATTGGGCGATCGGCATCTGGACCGCGATCGCGAGCACCGCCATCGCAATCGGGCCGACACTCGGCGGCTTCATGGTGCAGGGGACCGGCTGGCGCTCGATCTTCATGGTCAACATTCCCGTCGGGCTCGTCGTCATGGCCTTAACATGGCGCTTTGTGGCGGAGTCGCGGGACGAACGCCCGCGCACGTTCGACATCCCCGGGCAGCTTGTATTTATGACGGCGGTCGGGGCTTTCGCGTTTGCAGTGATTGAAGGTTCGCGTGCGGGCTGGCTTTCGGCGGAGATCCTGACGCTGTTCGTAGTCGCGGGGGCGGCGCTGGCGGCATTTATCTTCTGCGAACGGAGGAACGCGGACCCGATGATGGACCTCAAGCTCTTCGGCAACCGCACGTACTCGCTCGCGATCATCACGATCTTCGCCGCTTTGTTCGCCGTATATGGAATGTTGCTCGTGATCACGCAGTACATGCAGAACGTGCGCGGTTTCTCGCCGACTGATGCTGGGTTCCTCCTCTTGCCGTACAGCATGAGCCTGATGATCGTTTCGCTGACGGCGGGTAAACTCGTGGGAGCGGTCGGCTCGCGGCGGCTGATTCTCCTCGGCATCGCGTCGCAGATCGTCGGGTTCGCCGTTCTGATCGTGGGGCTGCAGGGAAGCACGGTCGTCGTCAGCGCCGGCCTCGTCTTCGTCGGCGCGGGAGCCGGGTTGTGCCTGACGCCGATCACCTCGCTCGCGATGACGGCGGTCCCGACCGAGCGCGCGGGAATGGCATCGGGCATCATGAGTGCACAGCGCGCGCTTGGTTCCACCGTCGGGTTTGCCGTGCTCGGATCGATTCTTGCGGCGACACTAACGACCACCCTCAGCACCCACCTTGCCGACGCGCTTCCGGATCCCACCGAGCGCAAGGAAGTCGCCGATATGATCATCGGGAACGCGAATCCCCGCGCTTACTCTTCCGAGATCGGGCCCGGCCGGCCGATCAAACATCTCAACCACTCCACGCAGAAGGCGATCCTTGCGGTTGCCGACAGCGACTTCGTCGAGGGTATACGATTCAGCCTCGCAACAGCCATAGTGTTTCTCGCCCTCGTCCTCGCCGCCGGCATCGCCTGGTTTCCCCGCGGCAGCGGCTCCATCGCGGGCGCCGAACGTGAGGCGCAAGCGCTCGCGTCGGAGGAGACCGCACGCGAAAGCCCTCTTTCGTAACCATACTGTTGCTGCAACGAAATCCTTCGCTGCGCTCGCACACCGCGGCAGAAGGATTTCACGGTCTTTTTCTACGGCGTGAGAAATGGTTTAGGACTTCCCCGGGGGGGCCGGGGTCGTCTCTTTCAACCCGGTCAAACGTCTAAACTCAGCCGCCGGCTTTTTTAGAACAGCGTTATCGTCCCGGCGGCAGCTTATGCTTCCATCGTACAGGAGGACCTATTCAGCGATTTTTTCGCGTATCGATCGATGGCGAAAGACGTTGATGCCTTCGAGGAAACCTTCGTCGCGCCCTGCCTGTTGCCTGTAGCATATCAGGGTCTTCGCGGCGGAGTCGGCTTGGGCCTTGGTGTCGGACGAGGTCTTGGCGAAGGAGTGGGCTTTGGCGTGGCGGTGGCTGTTGGTGTTGGAGTAGGTGTCGCCGCAGGCGTTGGAGTGGGAGTTATACTTGGGGTTGGTGTTGGACCTCCAGTCACATCCAAAAACGCCGCACTGATCGGCCCCCAGGTCTGGAAGCCCTGGAAGTCGCTCACGCCGCGTCCCTGCACGAAGATAACGTGGCGGCCTACCGACAGGCTGGCAGTGTTTATGGTTGCGTTGACGGCAACGGTAGGCGAATCGAACGAGCCGTTCATTGGGATGGCCGTGCCGCCAGTCCAGGGAGGCGTGTCAATGTAATATTCTGCTGCGCCCACGTTCTGGATGAATGCGTTGTTTGACCAGGCGAAGTTAATGCTAGCGGTTAGCTGTGATGGCACGCCTTGCGGCACTGATGCCGGGCTGGTGACAACGGTGTTGGCATCTGGTCCGTGCGAAGTCAGATAAGGCGTGCGCGCTATCTTCGCCAGGTAAAGAAGCATCTGCCGATTCTCAGGCCAGATACCCTGCGCCGAGCCGCAACCTGGATTATCTATGCACGAGTAGGAGGGGAGAAAGTCCTGGCCGCTCAACTCGGTGGAGAAGGCCGCCATGCCCAGCTCACCGTACGCCCAGTCAATCGAGCCTCCATCTACCGGATACAACTGTTCGATGATCGAGCCATAGGGGTAACCGTTACCGCCCGCGTTCGGCGCGGCCATGTGCGCGGCGATGTTGCGCGTCTCAGCGAAGTTAGGCATCTGCGTGGTACTCCAGCCCCACGGAAAGAGGTTGACTGGCACAACTGTGTGGATGTTTTGGTAAACGCCTGTGGCAGTGATAGGCGCCGGGTCGGTGTCGCCGGGGCCGCGCTGGTCGGGCACGAGGGTACGAATCTTGTTGACGATAGCCATTTCCTCCGGCTCCGATCCCGCCGACGTCCCTCGATAGGTCTGGTCGCACACAAAACCGCTCGAGCCGCCGCAGCAGCCCCACTTGAAAGGAAAGTTGCGGTTGTTGTCTACGCCGAAGTGGTCAAATGGTGTGGGAGGCCAGGAGCACCCGCCGCCTCCGATGTTGTTGCCGTTCTTGCGGTAGTAATACGGGCTGTTGCCCTCGCCTCCTGCCTCGACGATGTGGTGGCCGTCGGGGTTGACTTCGGGCATAAGCCAGATGTCGTGATAGTCCACGAGCCAGCGAACGTCGGCATCGGTATCGTAGTTATTGAGCAGGTAGTCAATCATGCGCATGACGACTTCTGGCGTAGCGATCTCGCGGGCGTGTATATCGCCGTCCGCCCAGAAGACCGGTTTGGGGCCTGGTATGTTGCGGTTCGTGATGTGTAGCACCCACAGGTCGTAGCCGTTCCAGGGACTGGGTAGCACGCACGCGCCTGGATTGGCTTTGCACCAGGAGTCGCCGATGTCTATCTTCTCCACGAGATTGGGGAACTGTGCCACCTTCTCGTCGAGGAAGGCGTATATTTCTTCCACCGACTTGTACCCGCCGTAGAAAGTTTCGCGCAGGATTTGAGGGTCGCTGAGGTTGCGACTGCTGTTCTCGTCTATCTCCACATGGAGGCCGCGCGCCGTCAAGCCATAGTAGAGATCGCGATCGCGGATTACGGTGAGATAGCCTCCTGTTGTGGGCACTTCTTCGGCGTTGAGTTCCTGGGCGAGCCGGTCGCGCTCGGCGCGGTCGCGGAAGTAGACGCGCATTACCAGCGTGTTGTACTTCTCGGCTATTGGATTCTTGCCGCTTCTTGCCTGAGAGTGGACAGAGGCGGTTGTAGTGCGAAACCCGACGCCACTCATCGCGATACCGTGATTGTTTGAAGCGTCAGGATTCTCCGCAACAATCTGCGATTTGCTGCTTCGGACACTCAGGTGCTTGGGGCCAGCCGCCAAAGCGACACCGGCCAGAGTGACTGCCGCGACTACGCCGAAGGCGCGAAAGACGGGCCTCGCTAGCGCCGATGATTTCTTCGTCGTATTTCCTGTGTGAAGATAGTTGTTTTTCATTTTGGATTCTCCTTAGGTGCTAGTGAATGATACTGTGCCATTGGTCAAATCGGTTAGAGTGTACAGCCTTGGCTCTTGAAGTGCCATTTATCTCGATTCTCCGTTTGTCTGAAAATATTGCGTCTCCCGGTCCATTTCTGGGATTCAAACGGCAAGTTTGGGCCAAAAGACTGCACCGTGACAAGTCTGTTCAAAGCTTGACGATGCAGTTAGCTGTGCTCCCCCTCCGCTAAGCCGGACAACTTCCACGCGCGCGCGTGGAAGAAGCAAGCTCGTATCCGACGGGCTTTTTTCACGGTCGTTTCTACGGTCGGACAAATTTTGGCTGCAAAACAGTGCGATTCCATGAAATGCAGCGCGAATCGGATTCGTTCCCTCTACCTACGAAAAACAAGCTGTGCAAAGCAGCGAAACACTGCGGAATTCGTTAGGCTTGAATTACAAATCAGCCGCTCTGAACCAACTGAGCTATGCCGGCGTTTCCCCAGACGAAAGCTGTTTTCAGCGGTTGATCAAGAGTTCGTCATGACCCATTTCGGGCGCCGCTGGCGACGCTGCTTACATGCGAGGATTCACGAGGGGAGATGCTTCTCCGGTGCTGGCACGCAGGCTATCACGCAACCAAGGAACTCATGCCGTGGCGCGATTTCCTGTTACTCGTTAGGCGCGGAGAATTTGATTACTTGCCCTGGCTTCTGCTCTGAACTGTCCGTTGCAGTTCTTCCGCACTAATCCGTACGATGTTATTAGCCATAGCGTCCGCCGCCGTCCACCTGCCACTGCCATCAACTTCCACCCAGCGACCGGGCAGACGACTTCCGGTAAATGCCGGCACCCAAACCCAATGTTTACCTTTCGTTACGGTTACGGACGCGCGCGTCTGTTTGAGCTCGAAATTCAGCTGTGTCGATTCACCTAATTCGAGCGTCGTGTTATTGATGGAAGCCTTCACGGCACCATTCACAACCAGCGTCACCCGGTAATTTCCTGCCACGAGACCCTGTAAAGTGTAACGGCCGTATACATCCGTTTTTACTGTCGTGAGCAATCTGCCAGTGTTTGTCGCTTCAATCCGGATATCCGCGCCTTGAATGGGATGCCCCTTAGCATCCTCGACGATTCCCTGCAGTAGGGAACTCGCGGCCGATGCACTTGCGACAAAAAGCATGACCCCAATAAAACCAATCCAAATAGATTTGATAAGCATAACAAGAAAGAGGGTGCAAGCCTAAGCAACCCTGTCGAGGACAAGATTGTGATGAATTCAGTCAGAAATGACAATTTCGCTAAACCGGTTTGGCCGAAGACTGAAAACTTTGTCGATATGCGTTCGGGCTCAGACCAAACCGACGCTCGAACGCGCGGCTAAAGACGAAGCGATTCTTAAAGCCGACCGATTCCGCAACATTCTGGACCGTGCTTCGTGGAATCGCCAGGCGTGCTCTGGCTTCCTCCATGCGCAATTTCTCCACAAATTGCGCCGGCGTCACGCCATATGCATTTCTGAACAGACGCTGGAAATGTCTTGGCGAATACGCGGCTTTGCTAGCTAACAGCTCTTGAGAAAGTTCTTGGCCGAGATGGCCGGCGATCCAGGCAATGATCTCGGAAAATCTATCGCTCGATCGAACCTGGAACTGCAAAGGTTGTGAATACTGTTCCTGACCGCCCGGCCGCTTTAGGTAAACGACCAGCTCGCGCGCGACATCGAGTGCCAGTTTGGGTCCGTAGTCTTCTTCAATTAACGCAAGGCACAGATCAATCCCTGCCGCTATACCCGCCGAAGTATAAAACCCTCCGTCTTTAACGAAGAGAGCGTCGGGCTCTACCTTGAGTTTTGGAAACTCACGAGTAATTCGCGAAGCGAAGCGCCAATGGGTGCTTACCCGACGACCATCAAGTAAGCCGGCATAAGCGAGACCATATATACCTGTACAAATCGATACCAGCCGGCGTGTGTTTGGGGCGCGTCGCTGTAGCCAGTCAGAAATCTTGCCCGCAACGTTCGCACGACGCAGCCCTTCTCCACCTGGTATGATCAGAGTGTCCAGAGCCGGGGCCTTCAGAATTGTAGTATCAGGACGAAAGCGTATCCCAGACTCCGCCACCACTGCCTTGCTCTTTAGCCCCACCGTCACGAGATCGTAGGCACGGCCATTTTCACGAGATGACGCGAGCTCGGTCGCGACTGCGAAGGTGTCGAATGGCCCCACCAGATCGAGCGCAGTTAGGCCATCGAAAATAAAAAAACCGATCCGCTTGCTCATTAAGCTATCGTAACTCCATTCGGTCTAGTGTCCACGCCGCCTCAATGCTACGATTAGCGCAGCACGGACTGATGCAAACACGACTGACCGACCGATGCCCCGGAAGTCATTTAAGCACGAGTTTCGCGACGAAGGCTGCGACCAATGCCGCTCCTTCAAACCGGGCTCTTGCCCTCGCTTTTAGCTCGGTAAGGGCGCTTGAACAATTCCACGCGCGCGAGGACTCCCTTTTCACGGTCTGTTCTACGGTCCGCGAAAATTTTGCTGCAAAGCCGTGCAACTCTGCGCAACACAGCGCGAACACTGAACTGTCGAATTACCTAGCGTCAGCAACGATATGCAAAGCAGTGAAACGCTGCGCAATTCGTTAGGCTTGAATTACAAATCAGCCGCTCTGAACCAACTGAGCTATGCCGGCGTTTCCCCAGACGAAAGCTGTTTTCAGCGGTTGATCAAGAGTTCGTCATGACCCATTTCGCGCAACGCGCTGCAAAAGCGATCAAAATTTCACGGAATTTTTCTACGGCACGAGAAATGGTTTAGGACTCCGGGGGGCGGGGTCGTCTCCTTCAACACGGTCAAACGTCTAAACTGGTAACGGTCCTCGGAAATTTTTCGGCAAAAGGCCACCTTTGCCGCAGACGACGAGACGCAAAGCAACGGCAGGATGTCATGGCGGCGTCGGACGAGGGTGCGGAGTTGGACGAGGCCTGCGTGGTGGACCGAACGGCACGCAGTATCTGCCGCCGGTGTTCATCGGCGGCAAAACGGCACCTATTCCGCCCCAGATGACCATTTCACTGCCGGTCCAGACTGCCGTGTGGAACCCTCGGGCATCAGGCGCGTTGGCAGTGCTAGTAGACGCGGGATAGTATCTGCCGCCGGTATTGAAATTGGATGTGTCATCTCCTCCACCCCAGACGATCATGTTGCTTCCGGTCCAGATTGCCGTGTGACCCGATCGGGCTTCGGGCGCGTTGGTAGTGCTGGTAGCTGCCCAGCTGTCTGTGATCGGATTGTATTTACCGCCCGTGTTGAAAAGCCCATTCCAGTCCCAGCCACCCCAGACGATCATTTCACTGCCAGTCCACACTGCCGTGTGAAACCGTCGGGCATCAGGCGCGTTGGTAGTGCTGGTCGCCATCCAACTATCATTGGCAGGATTGTATCTCCCACCGGTGTTCAGATGGTTAGCGTCATCGGAGCCACCCCAGACGATCATTTCCGTGCCGGTCCACACTGCTGTGTGATATGTTCGGCTTTCAGGCGCATTGGTTGTACTGGTGGCTACCCAGCTATCCGTTGCCGGATTATATCTCCCGCCGGTGTTCAAAATACCAATCCCAAGATTAAACCCACCCCAGACGATCATTTCAGTGCCCGTCCACACGGCCGTGTGACTGTGTCGGCCATCAGGCGCGTTGGTAGTGCTAGTAGCTGTCCAACTATCCGTGCTGGGGTTATACCGCCCGCCGGTATTCACATCGCAGCTCAAAAAGCAGTTATCTCCACCCCAGACGATCATTTCGCTGCCAGTCCAAACTGCCGTGTGAGACACTCGGCCGTCGGGGGCGCCCGTGAGGTTGGTTGGAGTCCACGTGTCTTCAACACATCCGCCCGAGGGATCCGAGATTGTGGGAAGAGTGTAATTAGCGCCAGCGACTATCTGATCAAACATCCCGCTCCGTTGTTTCACTCGCTCGACCGCCGGGTGCGCGAGCAGACGCTCAGCTAGGATGGGCCTTGCGAGACACTCCGCAATAACAAAGGGATCGTTCCCGAGCGCTTCAAAGAGCTCCTGTAGCACTTCTGGCTGTCTGGTGTTTTGCGCCATGCGATCCATCTCAGCTTGTAACTGCTCAGTAGTGATGGGTCGCTTCCACTCATCCGCCAGCGCTTGTGAGTTTCGCAGATAATCCCTGACTTTCTTTTCAAGTTGCGCCTGAGATATCACGCCATCGAGTGACGGCTTGGGATCAGGGCGCTCCTTTGGCCAGATGCGATGACGCCAGTACACTTCTTCGATAGCTCGCTGATAGAACACGCGTTCTTCAAACCTGAACGTTCTTTGAGAAGCGGTCGCAGGCGCTCGGGGATTGACGAACGCTAGTCCCGATCGGATCGGGATCAGAATGAAAAAAGCAGTCGCTGCGCAAAGAAGGAGACCGATCAAAGCGCGCAAGTTAAAAAAGCCTGATTTGGTAAATAACTCTCTCTTCATGGGATTTAGGGGTTACTGATCACTTCTCACACTTCGGTCACGGCGGGGTTGGCCGAGGATGCGGAGTTGGACGCGGCCTGGGTGTTGCTCTAGGTGTAGGTGTCGGTGTCGGTGTCGGGCCGCCTTGCGCACAATATCTACCGCCGCTGACGAAGAATCCTGGATCGCCGCCCCAGACAATCATTTCGCGGTCGGTCCAGATAGCGGTGTGACCGAATCGGGCACCAGGTGCGTTATTGGTGCTTGTAGCTGTCCAGCTATCGGTCGCGGGGTTGTATTTCCCGCCCGTATCGAGATAGGTGATGTCGATTCCGTTGGTGGATCGCGCACCACCCCAGACGATCATTTCGCTGCCGATCCAGACGGCGGTGTGATTGGTTCTGCTTTCTGGCACGTTGGTAGTGCTAGTAGCGGTCCAGGTGTCCGTATCAGGATCGTATCTCCCACCCGTATCGAAGAAGTTTCGTGCCTCATCGCCCCCGCCCCAGCTAATCATTTCGTTGCCCGTCCATAATGCGGTGTGAAAGTCCCGAGCAGCAGGTGCATTAACTGTAGTTGTAGCGGTCCAACTATCCGATATTGGATTATATTTTCCGCCGGTATTCAGCACGAGAAAATTTTCATCTCGGCCTCCCCAGACAATCATTTCGCTGCCGGTCCAGACAGTGGTGTGACTGACTCGGGCATCCGGTGCGTCAGTGGTGCTTGTAGCTGTCCAGCTATCGGTCGCCAGGTTATACTTCCCGCCAGTGTTCACGGGGAGGAAATTCTCGTCGTTTCCGCCCCAGATAATCATTTCGCTGCCGGCCCATACTGCCGTGTGCTGATATCGGGCCGCAGGTGCATTAACTGTAGTCGTAGGGGTCCAACTATCCGATGTGGGATTATATTTTCCGCCGGTATTCAGCACGAGAAGATTCTCATCGATACCGCCCCAAACGATCATCTCGCTGCCAGTCCACGCCGCCGTGTGTACGGCTCTGCCGTCAGGCGCGTCGGTCGTGCTGGTCGCTGTCCAAGTATCAGTTGCCGGACCATATTTCCCGCCGGTATCCAACGCGTGGAACTGGGGTTCGCCGTCTTGGCCCCCCCAGACAATCATTTCGCTGCCCGTCCACACGGCCGTGTGATACCTTCTGCCTAGTGGCGCGTTGGCGGTTCCGGTGTTCACCCAACTATCCGTGCTAGGACTGTATCTTCCGCCGGTATTGAAGTGGACAAAATCAAAGTTGACGCCGCCCCAGACGATCATTTCGCTGCCGGTCCAGACTGCCGTGTGGATGCTCCGAGAAGCAGGTGCATTAACTGTAGTGGTAGCGGTCCAACTATCCGATGTGGGATTATATCTTCCGCCGGTATTCAGGTCGAAAGAATCCTCATTGTTACCGCCGTTACCGCCCCAAACGATCATTTCACTGCCAGTCCATACCGCGGTGTGAGACCGGCGACCACTAGGTGCGTCCGTTATGCTGGTAGCTGTCCAGCTATTGGTAGAGGGGTTATACCTACCGCCGGTGTTCAAGGCCAGGAAATTCGCGCCACCCCAGACAACCATTTCAGTGCCCGTCCAGACCGCAGTATGATAGTAACGGAAATCAGGCGCGTTGGTGGTGCTGGTCGCTGTCCAGTTGTTTGTAACCGGATTGTATCTCCCGCCGGTTGTATCGGCGGTGGCGCCCCAGACAATCATTTCAGTGCCGGTCCACACCGCCGTGTGACCGCTTCGGGCCCCCGGTGCGTTGGTGGTGGTAGTCGCCACCCAGTTGTCCGTGCTGGGATTGTACCTACCGCCACTGTTCAAAAGGTTATCGGCGGTGGCGCCCCAGACAATCATTTCAGTGCCGGTCCACACCGCCGTGTGAAGGTATCGGGCATCTGGTGCGTTGGTGATAGTAGTAGGTATCCAACTGTCCGTAATGGGATTGTATCTGCCGCCACTGTTCAAAAGGTTGTCGTCATTCAATCCACCCCAGACAATCATCTCATTGCCCGTCCACACTGCCGTGTGATAACTTCTCACTGCAGGTGCGTTGGTTGTGGTAGTCGCCACCCAGCTGTCCGTGCTGGGATTGTACCTACCGCCCGTGTTCAGGGGGATTGGACCGAGACCGCCCCAGACGATCATTTCACTGCCGGTCCAGACTGCAGTATAGCTTGCTCGAGCATCTGGTGGGCCAGCGGTAGCTGTCCAAGTATCTTCAACGCACCCGTCTCCTTGCGACATTGGCGGTAGCTTATAGCTATCACCCGGTGGTGTCAGCGCAGTAGCCGCCTGCTTTTCCACCCTTGCTCGCCACGACTCTAGTGGTTCTTTCAGCCATGAAACAGTGGCTAGCTTCAGGTGACCAGCACTCTTGTTAACCATTGCTGTTGCGTAGTAACGAGTCTCGTCTTCCTGCAAGGGACTGACTGTCCCGGTCGTTAGGTGTGTCATCAATTTGTCGTTTGCAGCGCCGCGCGCCTTCGGGCCTTCCGCCATGGGGCGACCTTTTGCAGGCAACACGCCTGCCGCTACAGGTTGATCACTAAACATTCCGACTAGCTTTTGGACCGTGTCGTCCCACTCGTGATTATTGAGCTTCATGCTACGTCTGGCAGGGGTATTCTTTCCGTGGGCGCTCTCTTGTCTGATCAGCTCAATTTCGGTGTACTTACCGCTAAGCTGTTTCATTTGCTCCAGGCTGGCGCGCGTTTGCAGTTCAGTTTCGGCGCGCTGCTTTAACTCGCCATGGATTCTTTGGTCGTACGCATACCAGTTTGTTATTAGGCGGTCGGCGAGCGCGGGCCGGGCAAAGCACTCCGCGATGACAAAGGGATCGTTCCCAAGCGCGTCAAAGAGTTCGCGCAGCACTTCTGGCTGTTTAGTGTGCTCTGCCATGCGATCCATTTCAGCTTGCAACTGCTCGGCGGTGATGGGCCGTTGCCAGTAATCCTCCAAGGCTTGGGAGTTACGCAGGTAGTCGTTGACCTTCTTTTCCAGCTGCTTCTGAGACATCACTGCATCGAGCGACGGCTTGGCGTCAGCATTCTCTTTTGGCCAGATGCGATGACGCCAGTAAACGTCTTCGACAGCGCGCTGATACGACACGCGTTCTTCAAAAGTCAGCGTTCTTCGAGCCCTCCCTGGCGCGTCGTGCTGGGACAATGCCGGCAGTGCGCCGCTCGACGTCAGGCCAGCAGCGGCTGCGCAAAGGAGCAACGAGCTCATCGCAAATACCGTCCCCCGTCTCATTGAGCCCTTTTTCTCACTTTGTCATTGCCGTGTGAAGAATAAAAGAAGAATCACGAGCGCCGAGGCGTCAGCTTTCTACAGGTCAACGACTCACTAGCGCAAGCCGAAATTTTCTACGGTCCGTTCTACGGTCGGGCAAAGTTTTGATGCAAAACCGCGCAACTCTGCGCAACGCTCTGCGAAAGCGAAATTTACGAATTACCTAGCGTCAGCAACGATATGCAATGCAGTGAAACGCTGTGCAATTCGTTAGGCTTGAATTATAAATCAACTGAGCTATGCCGGCGTTCCCATACGAAAGCTGTTTTCAGCGAGTTGATCAAGAGTTCGTCACGACCAGCTTCCCGAGTTCCAAGCATGATCAATTCGTAGTATCGGGCATCGCGCCCATACAGTTACCGGCTAGGAAGTCAACTTTATCGGAAACCATACGCCAGCGCCCAATGCGTGCGGGCTGCTGGCGATTCCACCACGCTAACGATGATAAAGTAACTGCCTGTGGTTTTCGGAATGATGTGCGCAGCCGCAAAGTGGCCTTTCGCCCAACTGTCTGGTTGTTCCGCGAGTTCTCCGTCCGAATTATAAATATGAACGGACACCTTTGCATGATCGACTTCTGTTCCCAGCCAGAACCAATATTCATTCCCTTTAAACAATTGTTGCCGCACCGCTTTCCTTTCACCCGAAGCGAGGTCGCCTGCCCAGTAATCCTCGCGCACGTGAAATCCTTTTTTTACATAGGGTTCTGCCGCCAGAAGAGCAAATGCCCGCGCGTAGACTGTGGTGGGGTCCACCCAGGCGAAAATCGCAGACGATAGCACAACGATGGCCGCCAACAGGGAGGTCGTGCAGAGAAGGACCTTTGCGAAAGGGTTCACCCGAAATTTCTCAGTCTTTCTTGCTTTCTACAAATCAACGACTCTGAAGCGCAAGCCGAAATTTTCTACGGTCCGTTCTACGGTCGGGCAAGATTTTGATGCAAAACTGTGCAACTCTGCGCAACGCACCGCGAAAGCGAAATTACGAATTACCTAGCGTCAGCAACGATATGCAAAGCAGTGAAACGCTGCGCAATTCGTTAGGCTTGAATTTACAAATCAGCCGCTCTAACCAACTGAGCTATGTCGGCAAAATGCGGCGCACATTAACGCACATCGCCGATTGGAACAAGTTGCCAAAATTACAAGCGTGAACGCGCCGTGACAGAGAGCGGTTCGCCCGTCTCCAGGTTCTTGATCACTGTGCTCATCCAGTACCTACGCGAAATCCGAGGGAGTATTCCTTCGGCGTCATACCACGCCAACCGGGGGAGCCACCGTTTCTGGATGGTGAGACCCGTATCCGCTCGGGCTTCAGAAATATGCGATGACGGATATTCCCGCGGCTGCAACTGGCGCGCGGCTGACGAATCGCACTGTCAATTTCAAAGCCACTGTGGATGGATTGAATTACGAGTTCATTATCGCGCAGAAAACAATTTAAGTGGACCGACCCGCACTGGCCCGGCTAAGGATCACGACCGCGGACGGGAAGGGCTTCACCCAACTGGGGCCCCTCATGGCACGTTCGCGCATCTCGTCGGATTCAACCAGGACTACAAGACCGTTATGCATGTGCACCCAAAGGGACCGACCGTGGTGCACCCGGCTGCGCGCGGTGGACAGGAACTGGAGTTTCATATTTCATGCGCTGCGGCCCGGCTCCGTTCGTCTTTTCGCTGAAGTGCAAATCGAAGGGCGTTCACGATTCGCTCCTTTCGGCCTCTAGATCGCGCCATGAACGAAGGATTAACTTGAAACTAGTTTATCGTATCCTGGCAACGCCGGATGCGCGTCATCCGCCCGCTACAGGTGCCGAGGTTTACAATGACTGCCTCCGCCGGTGTTCCATGCGCCAGCGTCCTTGTCGGAAATCTTGACGATTTCTGCTAGGACGTCTTCTCACCATTATCTTTGATGCAACCTCTTTTGCAACGAGGTGCGAATGCTATTTCGCGTTGTGGTATCAGGTCGCGGAAATGCCACTACCGACCTGATGAAACCTGTAACACGCACTGCCTCACTTATCCTTGCTGGTTTGTGGGGAGCGCTTTTTCCAATAAACGC
>Ga0209805_1001472_pt1 | contig 14245 bp, 11 predicted proteins | sample GraSoiAngelo_148_FD_185905 | JGI IMG/M metagenome (GOLD analysis project Ga0209805, IMG submission 185905) | Grasslands soil microbial communities from the Angelo Coastal Reserve, California, USA - 14_1009_09_20cm (SPAdes) (version 2) | ecosystem: Environmental > Terrestrial > Soil > Grasslands ... | reverse complement strand
TCGTCGGCTTCGCGGCGGGCAGCCTGTACGCTCCGCTGACGGCCACGACGACACGCTGGTTCACGCGGAATCGGAGCCTGGCGGTCGCGCTCGTTTCGGCGGGTCTAGGCCTGGGCTCGACCACGACCGCGCCGCTGGCGCGCTGGATCATCACCAACTACGACTGGCGCACGGCGATGCTGGTGATCGGCGATCTGGCGTGGCTCTTCATCATTCCCGCTGCGCTGCTCGTCCGCGAGCCGCCGGCGAGCGTGACCGCCGGCCTTCCCGGCGCGGCGACCGCTGCTGATGATCCCGGGCTCACGGCCGGGCAGGCCCTGCGCACACCGCAATTCGCCGCGATCGCGTTCACGTACTTTGCGTGCTGCGCGGCGCACTCGGGCCCGATCTTCCACATGGTCACCCATGCGATCGACCACGGCGTGCCGGCGATGGCGGCGGCGACGGTCCTCAGCGTGGCGGGCCTCGCCTCCTTGAGCGGCAAGATCCTCTGCGGGCTCGTCGCCGACCGCGTCGGGGCGAAGCGAGTGCTGCTGGCCGGGCTCGCCCTCCAGGCGGTGGCGATCACCTTCTACCTCGGCACCAGCGAGCTCTGGCACTTCTACGGAGCCGCGCTCGTGTTCGGGTTCGCCTACGGCGGCGTGATGCCGCTCTACGCGATCCTGGTGCGCGAGTACTTCGGCGCGCGGATCATGGGGACGATCTTCGGCGCCGTCGGCTTCGTGTCCACCTTGGGGATGGCTCTTGGCCCATGGGCGGGCGGGTGGCTCTACGACACGCTCGGCGGCTACTTCTGGCTCTACATCGGCTCGTTCGGGATCGGCCTCGGGGCCGTGGCGATCGCGATCACGTTCCGTCCGCCACGCCGGGAGCCGGCCGCGATGCCGGCCCCCAGCCTGGCGCACTGAGCGTCAGGCAGCGTCCACGTCGTTAGAAGTTCAGCCCCTCCGGCAGCGGGCCTTTGATGGGCACCTCGAAGAATGGCCCGGCGCCGTCCGGATCGACGATGACCGCGCCGTCGGTCTCGAAGAAGATCGCGATTTGTTGCTGCGCCTGGATGGCCTGGATTGCGGCGGCTCCTCCGATGTTGGTCAAAAACGTGTGAGGATTCTCTGGCGCGAGCGGATTGGCCGCCCGCACGAGATCGTTGCGGAAGAAGGTCGAGCGATCGGTGAGATCGCCGGCGCGGAAGATCGCTGACGCGGTCGGGTTCGGCACGGTCTGATCGCCCTTGGCGAACTGGATGATGACGGGCGGCGGATCGGTCTCGTGGAGCGGGCGCTTGCGCAGATGCGGGGCGTACGCGACCGGGTTGCCCGACTGCGAAACCCACTCGGTGTTGTCGATGACCTCCTGGATGGCCATCGCGCCCGGCACGGTGTTGATCACCGGCGGCAGGTTCCGCAACGGAATGTTCTCATTGAAGCCCCACGCCGGCGGCGCGAACGGTAGGGCGTTGAGGAGCGACGGAACCCGGGAGGCGAGCGCGAAGCCGACCAACACTCGGAAAGAAGGGCTCAGCCGCGCGATCTCGACGATGGGTCCGCCCGGGACGTTGGGCACGCCGGCCCGGACGGAATCCTCGAGCGCGAGGAACTTCACGCCGTAGATACCGCCGAAGGACTGCCCGGCGTAGTAGATCCTCGTGCGGCTCAGCCCCGGGATGCCGCCGGTCTCGATGACCCGCACGAGCTGCATCAGATCGGCTACCGTCTGCCGGAGTCCGTCGCGGTTGGCAATGATGCCGCGCGGGGGCGCGGCGTTCACACCCTCGGTCGAGTCGATCGTTCCGTTGCCGTCCTGGTCGATGCCGCGGCCACCGTCCGGGATCGTCACGGGCAGGCCCGCTTTCGGGATGATCGTCAGCGTGCCAAGGGAGCCGCCGCCGTGTCCGACCACGTTGATGGCGATCGTCGCGATGCCATGGCTCGCGAACGTCGAGGCGACGGCGAGTGGCGCTCCCTGCTTGCTATCGGTGAAGCCGTGCCCGAAGATCGCCACGGGCCAGCCACCAGCGGGTGCAGGATCGGCCGGGATGATCAGGTTGAAATACAGGGTGTTGGTGGACTGGACCGCGGGGACGCCCGTCAGCGTGCCGATCGGCGGGATGAACTTCTCGGCCGTCTCCCAGTCGGGAGACGTGAAGCGGCCGAATGCGATCGCGCCGATGGCGTCCGGGAAGATGTTCAGAGCCGGCGTCGGTAGAAACGAAGTGGCGAACGCCGGGGCCGTCCCGACCTGACGTGCCCACTGGATCGCGGCGACGTTGCTGAGCGGGAAAGTCCCGAGCATCGTCGCCGGGCGGGGCAGTGAATCCTTGATATGGCGGCGGATCTTCTCGAGCACGGCCGTCGCGCTCAAGGTGCTGAACACGCTCGCCGCCACCACGCGGTGGCTCGGAATCTTCACGCGGTCCAGGGCCTCCCGGAGGTCGCTGCGATAGTCGCCGAGCTTTCCGCCGTGATGGCGCGCGTGCTTGCCGTCGTCGAGAAAGTCCTCGAGCGCCTCGCCGCTGACTCGTCGACCTTGGGTGTCGCGTATCCCGTCGGTCACCACCAGGAGATAGCGTGTGTGCTGGTCGAGGAGCTCGTCGGACTCGGCGTGGAGCGTGTTGGTGGCCGGATCCCACACGATCTGATTGATTCCGATGGGGTCCCCGCCGTGGCTGTGGTGGTGGCTCAGGCGCACGAGGAACACCGTGCGGCTGCTCACGGTGGACACGTCGATGGGTCCGGAAAACGGAATCGACAGGCGTGGCTGCAGGTTGAAGCCGTCGAGCGTATTGATGACGTCGATGTCCGCGCAGTCCGACACGCGGACGGCGCAGTCGGGCTTGGGCAGGCTTACGCGCAGCCCGGTCTTCTGCTCGTGGTCGTCGACCGTGAAGCGGTCGCTCGGGAACGGTGCGCTCGTGGGAGAGGACAGGTCGAACAGTGTCTCGACTGCGAACGCGAGGCCCGGAATCAGGATCAGGACGGTGGCGGCGACGGCGACGAAGCGGCGGTACTGCGGACTCATGGGGAGCCTCCCTCAGTGACGACCGCACTGCTAGTCCACGACGCTGAAACGGCGAAGGAGTATCACGCGCGTATCGCGGGTGTCAATCGGCCGGCTTGACATCGACGCGCGTGCGACCGATTCTCAGCGCGCGCGAACGACAGATCGAAGGAGGGCTCCATGCGACACCTCACGGTCGGTATCGCGTTGGCCGCGACGCTCGTTCTGATCGGCGAACCCGCCGACGCCCAGTCGTGGCGTCCGCCGACGGACAGCCGGCGCTGTCCCTCGAAATGGGGCGCCGGCGATCAGCGTGGGTCCGCCAATCACATGAAGCCCGAGACCGTGCTGCGCGCCGCCCGATTGATCCGAACCGGCGAGGTCATCGAGCTCGGCCACGTGCTCTCCGCCGAGATGCCGATCTCGAGCACCCGGCGCTTCGACATGCACACGAAGCGCACGTTCATGAACCCACAGTCGAACCGGCGCGGCAGCAACGAGGAGGTCGTTCTCTCCGAGATCGGGCAGGTGGGCACGCAGTTCGACGGCTTCGCGCACCAGACGATCGACAACAGCCTGTACAACTGCTTCAAGCAGGACGAGATCACCACGCGAACCGGCTTCAGCAAGCTCGGGATCGAGAACGTCGGCGCGCTCATGACGCGCGGCGTGTTGATCGACGTCGCCGCGCTGAAGGGTGTCGACATGCTGCCCGACACCTACGAGATCACGGTGCAGGACCTGCAGCAGGCGCTGCAGCGCCAGAGCCTCACCTTGCAGCCGGGTGACGCGGTGGTCATTCACACCGGGTGGGGCAAGCTGTGGGCTCGCGACAACGCCCGCTTCATGAAAGGATGCCCCGGGATCGGCGTCGCCGCCGCTGAGTGGCTCGCGCGCCAGGATCCGATGCTGGTCGGCTCGGACAATTTCCCCGTGGAGATTTCACCGAATCCGGACCCTCAGATCTCGCTGCCCGTTCACCAGATCATGCTCGTGATCAACGGCATCCATCTGCTCGAGAATCTGAAGCTGGACGAGCTCGCGTCCAAGCGCGTGTACGAGTTCGCGTTCGTGATGCAGCCGCTGAAGCTGAAGGGGGCGACAGGCTCGACCGTCGCGCCGATCGCGGTTCGCTGAGCGGGTTCGTCGCGCGCGATGCGCGCGCGTCGTCCCCACCACCGGCTCTAGCACTTCAGGCTAGAATCGGAAGTAGGAGGACGACGCGACGTGAGGGCGATGGGCGATGCGAGCTGACGGAAGCGCGGCTCCCGGGGTGACGGCGTTCGGGCCCGTCGTCAGCGCTCACCCTGACGAGATGCCTCAGGTCTTTACCCCATCGGCCCGACCAGCCCCGATCGACGCGTCGCCGCAGATCGTCATCGCGCGCGGCTTCGAGGAGCTGACCCGGCATCGGCTCGCGCTCGACGATCTCGCCGCCGACACGCTCGAGCGCAACGTCTTCTACGAGTCCATCCTGGCCGAGCCGGCGGTGCGGAGTTTCGGCGCCGGCCGGCGGCTCGAGTTCGTCTTCGTCTACCGGTCGGACCCCGGCGCCCCCCGGCGACCTCCCCAGCTCGTCGGGTTCTTTCCATTCGAGCGGCTGGCTCGATATCGCGGACTCCCGGTCTCCGTGCTGGCGTCCTTCAAGCACCTCCATTGCTTCCTCTGCACGCCCCTCGTCCGGCGCGAGGGGGCGAGCCGGACCTTCGCCGCCGTCTTCGACTGGCTGATCGGAGAATCCGGCGCGGCGCTGGTCGACCTGCGATCGATGGCGGCGGACGGGCCGGTGCATCAGCTCCTCGTCCAGGAGCTGCACGGGCGACGGCGGCCGTTCTGGCTGGGCAATTGGTCGACCCGCGCGCTGTTCCAGCCGAGCGACGATGCCGAGGGCTACCTGCGCGGCGCAATCTCCGGGCTGGCGCTGAAGGAGGTTCGGCGAAAGGAGAAGCGGCTTCGCGATCAGGGCCGGCTGGTCTGGGGAGAGCTCGAGCCCGGCGAGGACGCCCGACCGTGGCTCAGCGACTTTCTCCGGCTGGAGGCGAGCGGCTGGAAAGGACGCGGCAAGAGCGCCCTGGCGTGCAGCGAGGCGGAGCGCGAGTTCTTCGTCTCGGCGGCCGCCGCCGCGCACGAACGCGGCCGGCTGATGCTCCTGGGGCTGTTCCTCGACGACCGGCCGCTGGCGCTCAAATGCAACTTCCTCTCCGGCGACGGCGGATTCGCGTTCAAGATCGCCTTCGACGAGGCGTATCGAGCCTACTCGCCAGGCTTCCTGCTGGAGGTGGAGAACGTTCGACGCCTGCACCAGCGGCCCGCGGTCCGGTGGATGGATTCGTGCGCCGATGCCCAGCACGCGATGATCAATCGGCTCTGGCCGGGCCGGCGCACGATGGCCACGGTTCTCTTCGCCACCGGCCCGGCCCCGGGCGAGCTGCTGGTCTCGCTGATGCCGCTGCTCCGGTGGGGTCGGCGCAAACTGACCTGGCCGTCGCGTCGCTCGCGCCCCGACATGGTCGAAGGGAGCTGACGGTGGAGACCTCGACCTTGCTCCAGATCGATTCCCTCCGGTTTCAAGAGCGCTTCGACCGCGAGCCGTTCCTGGTGCGACACCATCTCATGGATCATCCGCTGTTCTCGCTGCCGCGGCTCATCGAGCTCGCGCGCGCGCTGCCCGAGGACCGCGTCGAGTACAACGCGGGCGACGTCCCGGTGAGCCTCGATCCGACGAAGACGCCCCGCACCGGACTGTCCATCGAGGAGACGATCCGACGGATCGAGGAGTGTCGATCGTGGATGGTGTTCAAGAACGTCGAGCGGGATCCAGAGTATCGCGCGCTCCTGGACAGGTGCCTGGATCAGGTCCGCGAGCATTCCGAATCGCTCTGGCCGGGTATGGGCCGGCGCGAGGGCTTCATCTTCGTCTCGTCGCCCGACTCGGTGACGCCGTACCACATGGACCCGGAGCACAACTTCCTGCTCCAGGTTCGCGGGCGCAAGCACGTCAGCATGTTCGACGGAGAGGACCGTGAGCTGCTCTCCGAGCGGGAGCTGGAGCGGTTCTATGCGCGCGGCCACCGCAACCTGATCTTCGACGAATTCAATCGGCACAAAGCCCACGTGTTCGATCTCACGCCCGGCGACGGGCTCTACTTTCCCGTGACCTGGCCCCACTGGGTCAAGAACGGGTCGCAGGTCTCGGTCTCCTTCAGCATCACGTTCCGGACGGCGTCGTCCGATCGGCGCGAGATCCTCTATCGCGTCAACGAGCGGATGCGGCGGCTCGGAATCCGACTGCCGCCCGCGGGGCAATCGGAATTCGTCGATGGAGCCAAGTACCGGGCCTTCCGAACCCTGGCGCGCGCTCACCGGCTGCTCGGCCGGCGGAGCGAGACCGGCGCGCGCAGCTATCACTAGCACGATCGACGAAGACCGATGGTCCGATCCCGGGCGATCCTGACGGTGCTCCTGGTGCCGATCGCGGCGCTGGTCGTCGTCGGCTGTCTCTATCGCGGATATTTCATGGGAATGCTCCCGAGCGCCGCCGCCGAGCTGAGCGCGATCACGCTGCCGTCGGGCTTCCGCATCGCCGTCTACGCCGGCGACGTGCCGGGCGCCCGCCAGATGGCGGTCGGTCCGGCCGGCGTCGTGTTCGTGGGCTCGCGCTCCGAGGGCAAGGTGTACGCGCTCGTGGATCGCGACGGCGACAATCGAGTGGACCAGGTGCTCGTCGTGGCCAGTGGACTCAACTCGCCGAGCGGCATCGCGTTTCGCGACGGCGCCCTCTACGTCGGCGCGGTGAACCGCATCCTGCGCTTCCGCGACGTCGCGCGTGATCTCGCCCGCCCGCCCAAGGCCGAAGTGGCCAGCGATGCCTATCCGTCCGACGCCCATCACGGCTGGAAGTTCATCGCGTTTGGCCCGGACGGAAAGCTCTACGTTCCGGTCGGCGCGCCGTGCAACGTCTGCGCGCCGCCGGGCCCGCTCCACGCCACGATCACGCGGCTCGACCTCGCGGGCGGCCGGCCCGAGGTCGTGGCGCGCGGCGTGCGCAACAGCGTCGGCTTCGACTTCGATCCGGCGACCGGCGACTTGTGGTTCACCGACAACGGCCGCGACTGGCTCGGCGACGATCAGCCGCCCGACGAGCTGAACCATCTGACGAAGGTCGGCGAGCACTTCGGGTTTCCGTTCTGCCACGGCAACGGCATCCGCGATCCAGAGCACAACGCCGGACGTTCGTGCGGCGAGTTCACGGCGCCGGCTCGAGAGCTCGGCCCGCACGTCGCCGCCATCGGCATGAGGTTCTACACCGGCCGGATGTTTCCCGAGAAGTACCGCGGCGGCATCTTCATCGCCGAGCACGGCTCGTGGAACCGCTCGACGCCGATCGGGTATCGGGTGTCCTTCGTGAAGATCGAGAACGGGCGCGCCACGTCCTACGAGAGCTTTGCCTCCGGATGGCTGACGGGCAGCACCGCGTCCGGGCGCCCGGCCGACGTGCTCGTCATGCCCGACGGAGCGCTTCTGGTCTCCGACGACAAGGCCGGACGCATCTACCGCATCACGTACGCCGGCAACGGCTGACCCGCGCTATCGTTCCCCCACCAGAGGCCGCGCCTCGGTACAATAGGCGGCGCAGCCATACTCGGCTGTGCGCGCCGCCGCAGCCTGTCGCGGGCTGGGGCCCCGCCAGCCGAGGTGCGCTTCGAATAAGGAGGGTGCAATGGACGCATGGACCACGAACTCAGTCCAGACGGCGGAACGCGTGTCCGCTTTTCTCTGGAAAGTGTACGGCTGGATGGCCGTGGGCCTCGGCCTCACGGCGGTGGTGGCATTCGCGGTGGCCGGCTCGCCGGATCTGCTCAGGGTGCTGGTGGGCAACCGGCTCGTGTTCTTCGCGCTGGTCATCGCCGAGCTCGGCCTGGTCTTCTTCATGTCGGCCCGGGCGGATCGTCTGAGCCCGGGTACGGCGTCGGGCCTCTTCGCGCTCTACTCGGCGCTGAACGGCGTGACCTTGTCGGTGATCCTGCTCGCCTACACGGGTGAGTCGGTGACGATGACGTTCGTGGTCACCGCCGGCATGTTCGGCGCGCTCGCGCTCTTCGGCTCGACGACCAAGCGCAGCCTGGCGGGCGCCGGACAGTTCTTCATGATGGGCCTGATAGGGCTCATCCTCGCCTCGATCGTGGGGATGTTCTGGCACAACGATGCGCTACAGTTCCTGATCTCGGTGGTGGGCGTCATCGTCTTCACCGGGCTCACGGCGTGGGACGCGCAGCGGCTGAAGCAGATGGCCGTGGCGCTCCCGGAGGGACAGGTGGGCGCCTACGCCGTCGTCGGCGCGCTCTCCCTCTATCTGAACTTCATCAACCTCTTCTTGATGCTGCTGCGCTTCACCGGCAGCCGCCGCGACTGAAGCGACGCACTGAACCGAACCTCCGTCCTCGTTGAGGAGACCGATCGATGCGACACGTCCGTGTTGTCGCGTGTGTCCTGCTTGCCGTGCTCGCCGTCGCCGCGCCGGCGGCGGCGGCCCCCGAGGGCCAGCTGACGTGGGGCGTGCATATCTCGCTCGCGCCCACGTGGTTCGATCCCGCGGAAACCCAGGGGCTCATCACCCCGTTCATGGTCCTGTACGCCGTCCACGACGCGATGGCCAAGGCGATGCCCGGCAGCACCGCGGCGCCGAGCCTGGCCGAGTCGTGGCAGGTCTCGCCTGACGGGCGCGTCTACGACTTCACGCTCCGCAAGGGCGTGAAGTTCCACAACGGCGACCTGCTCACGTCCGAGGACGTCAAGTTCTCGTTCGATCGGTACCGGGGCGCCGCGGCCAAGACGCTCAAGGAGCGGGTCGCCGCGGTCGAGACGCCGGATCCGCTCCACGTGAGGTTCCGACTGAGGAACCCGTGGCCGGACTTCATGACGTTCTACACCGCCGCCAGCGGCGCGGGCTGGATCGTGCCCAAGAAATACGTCGACAAGGTCGGCGACGAGGGCTTCAAGAAGGCCCCGATCGGCGCCGGTCCCTACAAGTTCGTCTCGTTCTCGCCGGGCGTCGAGCTGGTGTTGGAGGCGTTCGACGGCTACTGGCGCAAGACGCCGAACGTGAAGCGGCTCGTCTTCAAGGTGATCGGCGACGAGGCGACCCGCCTGGCGGCGCTCAAGCGCGGCGAGATCGACATCGTCTACTCGATCCGCGGCGAGCTCGCCGAAGAGTTGCAGCGGAGCCCGGGGCTCGTCCTGAAGCCGACGGTCATCCAGGCGCCGCAGTGGGTGAGCATGCTGGACCAGTGGGATCCGAAATCCCCCTGGCACGACCGTCGGGTGCGTCTGGCCGCCAACCTGGCGATCGACCGCAAGGCGATCAACGAGGCCATCACCCTCGGCCACTCCCGGCTGACGTACAGCATCATTCCGAGCACCTTCGATTTCTACTGGCAGCCGCCGGCCTATGCGTTCGATCCCGCGCAGGCCAAGAAGCTCCTGGCCGAGGCGGGCTACCCCAACGGCTTCGACGCCGGCGAATACTACCTGGACGTCGCGTACGCGAACGTGCAGGAGGCGGTCGCGAACTATCTGCAGCAGCTCGGCATCAGGTCCAAGCTGCGGCCGGTCGAGCGCGCCTCGCACTGGGCCAGCTACGGCGACAAGAAGTACAAGAACCTCGCGTACACGGCGAGCGGCGCGTTTGGCAACGCGGCGACGCGCCTGGAGACCTTCGTCGTCGCCGGCGGTGCCTATGTCTACGGCAGCTATCCGGAGATCGATACGCTCTTCAAGGATCAGGCTGCCGAGCTGGATCGCAAGAAGCGCGAGGCGCTGCTGCACAAGATCCAGCAGATCATGTACGAGAAGACGATGTTCATCCCGATCTGGGAGCTCGCGTTCATCAACGGCCACGGGCCCCGGGTGCAGGAGTCGGGTCTGGGGCTGATCCCCGGCCACGCCTATTCGGCGCCGTACGAGGACGTGAAGCTCAAGGCGAAGTGACCGCGCGGCGGCCGGGGCGGGCGCTTGGCTATCTGAAGCGCTCGACCCCGGTGCCGCGGTAGAGGATCTTCGCGGACTGCGCCACCACCGCGGCGTGGTGGGCGCGCGCCTCCGGCGCCAGGTCGGACGCGGGCGGGTACTCGGGCGCGAAGTGATGGTGCTCGTCGACCCCACGCACGAGCATCGCGCTGTCGCCGTCGCCCGCGATCTGCCTCACGTAGGTCGGAACGTAGCGGATCGCGAAGCCGACGCGCCGGTCGTCCGACCGGTTCGCCGGCGAGCCGTGGACCATCCGGACGTGGTGGAGAGACATCTCGCCGGCGCGAAGCAGGATATCGACGCCGCGCGCCTCGTCGACCTCCACCGCGATCTCCTGACCGCGTGAGAGCAGATTGTTCGGCGCGAAGGTGTCGCGATGGGCGAGCTGCTCGTCGTGCGAGCCCGGCACCATGCGCATCGCGCCGTTCTCGACCGTCGCGTCCGTGAAGGCCACCCACGCCGTGAGGACGTCGGGCGCGCTCAGCCCCCAGTAGGTCGCGTCCTGGTGCCAGGAGACGTACGCGGGATCGCGCGCTTCCTTGATGAAGAAGCTCGTGCTCCAGACGAGCAGGTTCGGCCCGAGCACGTCCTCGACCGCGTCCAGGATCGCGGGGTGGCGCACGAGATCGGCCAGCCACGTGAAGAGCAGGTGCGGCTTGTGGCGCAGCTCGCCGCCGAGCCTCCCACCGTGATCGGACTCGACGGCCTCGAGCCGCCGGCGCATTGCCAGCGCCTCGCCGGGGGACATCACGCGAATCGGGAAATAGAAGCCGTCCCGGCGGTATTGCTCGACCGCGGCCGAAGCGAGTTGGGTCATGGAGTCAGGGGCCTCGCGTCGATGGTACCCGAAGATGCGCTCGCCCACACGGCGTACAGCGGATCCCCGTGCCCGGGCGACCGATCCTCGTCCTTCACGTCGACCCAATCGCCGGCGGTCTCGAAATAGGCGCGCACGAGCCTCACGTGCTGCTGGTCGGTGGTGTCGAGCCACACGGCGACCGCTTTCGTGGGGAAGCATCGATTCGAGAAGGACACGACGACGGGCGCGCCCGGCCGGAGCACGCGGCGCACCTCGCGCAGGAGGAGGACGGGGTGGATCACGTACTGAATCGAGACCGCGCACATCGCGCCGTCGAACTCCGCGTCGCCGAACGGGAGTCGTGGGTCACGATTCACGTCGTGAACGACGTGGCTGCCGAGCTGTGGGTTGTCCGCCATCTCCTCCGCGTTCAGACCCAATCCCACGACGGTGCCCGCGCGAAAACCGGGCGGGAGATGGCTGCGCCAACTGCTCATCAGATCGAGCAGACGGCCACCGGACGGCAGAATCTCGGCGTACAGCTCCCCGAGCGCCGCGATCGCGCCGTCGTCGATGTGGACGACCTTGCGCGGAACGACGTAGAAGCGATCGTCCGACGACTCGTCGTCACGCGTGAAGGCCAGGGGCGAGAGCACGCCGTCCCCGGGGGTCCTGTCCATGCCGAGCTATCATGCACCACATGACCGAGCCGTGGATCGCGCGCATGATGACGGCTGTGCGAGTACGATGAGCCTGGTACGCCATGCGTATTCTCGTCGTGGAGGACGATCGGAAGGTCGCGAGCTTCATCCGGCAGGGGCTCGTGGAAGAAGGGCACACCGTCGAGACCGCGGCCGATGGCGATGGCGCGCTCGAGCTGCTCGTCGAGGGTGAGCCCTACGATCTGATCGTTCTCGATGTCATGTTGCCGGGCCGCGACGGCTTCGCCGTGCTCAAGGGCGCGCGCCAGGCCGGCGTGCACGCGCCGGTCATCATGCTGACCGCGCGCGACAGCGTGGCCGACAAGGTCACCGGGCTCGACCTCGGGGCCGACGACTACCTGGCCAAGCCGTTCGCCTTCGAGGAGCTCCTGGCCCGGGTGCGCGCGTTGTTCCGGCGCCGCTCGGAGCGGCGCGCTCCGGTACTGCGACTGGCCGATCTCACGCTGGACCCCGCCACGCGCAAGGTCGAGCGAGCCGGGCGGCGGATCGAGCTCACCACACGGGAGTGGGCGCTGCTCGAATACTTCATGCGAAACACCGGCCGCATCCTCACACGGCCGATGCTGGTGCAGCACGTGTGGGGGCTCGACTTCGACCCGGAGAGCAACATCGTCGACGTGTACGTCGGCTATCTTCGCCGGAAGATCGACGGCCCGCAGGAGCGGAAGCTGTTCCACACCATCCGCGGCGCCGGCTATGTCTTGAAGGACGAGGCCTGACGATGACGCCGCTCTCGATCCGCGCCCGGCTGACGCTCTGGTATACGGGTGTCGTCGTCGCGATCCTGCTCCTGGTCAGCGTGGCCGCGTACTCGCTGCTGCGCTGGCATCTCTACAACGATCTGGACTCCTCGCTCTTCACCGTCGCGGGCGTTCTGCGCGACGCCCCGCCGTCGGATCCGGCCGCGCCGTTGCCGCCCGACCTCGAGCCGCTCGTGCGCGAGTTCCTCGGCTCGGAGTTCGCCGACGCGCTCATGCAGCTTCTCGACCCCGAGGGGCGTCTGCGCTCACGCGCGCTCCGGCCGGCCCTGCCGCTCTCGCGGGAGGCGCGCATCAACGCGCTGCGGGGCGCGCCGACCCTGGAGACCGTCGGGCTCACCACGGGGGAGCAAGCCCGTCTGCTCACGATGCCCGTCGTACGCGGCGGCCGGATCGTCGACCTGGTCCAGGTGGCGATGCCGCTTCGACGGACACACCAGACGCTCCTCCGCTACGTCGAGACCCTGCTCGTGCTGGTCCCGCTGGGCGTGGTGCTCTCGGCGGCCGGCGGCTGGCTCCTGGCGCGGCGCGCGCTCCGGCCCGTCGATCGCATGTCGCAGAGCGCGCTCAGGATCAGCGCCGAAGACCTCAGCCGGCGCCTCGAGCGGCGAGGCACCCAGGACGAGATCGATCGGCTCGCCGACACGCTCAACGCGATGCTGGCCCGCCTGCAAGCCGCGTTCGCCGAGATGCAGCGCTTCACCGCCGACGCCGCGCACGAGCTGAGGACGCCGCTTACGGCGCTCCGCGGCGGCATCGAGATCGCGCTGCGCGCGGAACGCTCGCCGGACGAGTATCGGCGTGTCCTGGTCTCGAGCATCGAGGAGGTCGACCAGCTGATCCGTCTCGCCGAGGACCTGCTGCTTTTGTCGCGCTCCACGGTCGGCCTCAGCGCGCCCCGCCAAGCCGTCGATCTCGAGCCGTTCTGTCTCGAGGCGCTCGAGCTGGGCGTGCGCCTCGCCAAGGGCAAGGGCGTCAATGTCAGCATGGGCGCGACCGCGCCGGCGGTCGTGCAGGGTGATGCCGGCGCCCTCCGGCGCGCGCTGCTGAACCTCGTCGACAACGCGGTCAAGTACACGCCGGCCGGCGGAAGCGTGGTGATCTCGCTGGAGCGAGCGGGCCGGAGCGTGGCGCTGGTCGTCGAGGACTCCGGAATCGGAATCGATCCCGCCGACGCCCGGCGCATCTTCGAGCCCTTCGTGCGGCTCGACGCCGGCCGGAGCCGTGACACGGGCGGGAGCGGCCTCGGTCTGGCCATCGCACGCTCGATCGTCCTCGCCCACGGCGGCACCCTCGAGGTCCAGAGCCGCCCCGGCGGCGGCAGTCGCTTCACGATCGATCTGCCGGTCGCGTAGTCCGTCTCCGCCCGAGTAAGAGCCTTCTCATGTGCGTCTCACAGCCGCTTTATCTGTTGTCGATATCGTGAATGACGTGGCACCGGGAACGAATCACGAGGAGCTCAACGGAATGAACGAACACGGAGGCGGACTCATGAATCTCTCGAGGAAATATCAACGCTGGGCGGCGCCCCTCGTCGCCCTGGTCGCGGTCGCGGCCCTGGTGGGGCTCCTGCCGCACCTGGGCTTCACAGGCGCGTCCCGGGCGCCGCTGTGGACCGAGCAGCACGCGGGCGTCCCGAGCGTCATGATCCAGGCGCCCGACTGGGTGCGTCTGAGCAAGCAAGCGAAGCCCGCGGTCGTGAACGTCAGCACCAAGCTCAACGCCGAGGCGCAGGCGAGGCCGGAGCTCAGAGGCCGCCCCGATGAGCGCTCGTTCGACGATTTCTTCAAGCGCTTCTTCGACGAGGGCCCCCGGCGTCCCACACGGGCCGCCGGATCGGGCTTCGTGCTGAACACGAACGGCTTCATCGTCACCAACAGCCACGTCGTCGAGAACGCGACCGACATCCAGGTGAAGCTGGACGACGGGCGCGAGCTGCCCGC